>Ga0065711_1005726_pt1 | contig 36583 bp, 29 predicted proteins | sample Hoacrofraction12_FD_59098 | JGI IMG/M metagenome (GOLD analysis project Ga0065711, IMG submission 59098) | Hoatzin crop microbial communities from Cojedes, Venezuela - Epithelial fraction 12 v2 (version 2) | ecosystem: Host-associated > Birds > Digestive system > Esophagus > Crop | place... | reverse complement strand
CGTTATCTCAGCATCTTGAAGTCTGTGGTATTTACTGTGTTTATTCTTACCTCAAATGCACTAATGAAATCATATTTCCCTTGTCTAAACAAGGTTTAAATGCATTAAGGTAATCTGCAAAACAAGTTTGGTTTCATATTGAAGTTTACTTCAACTGTGGACAGCAAGTGTTTTCTGAACTTGTTTAAAACCCCAAAATATCTTTTAAAATATTCAAATTTATTATAATCACAACTTTAAATAACAACTTTTGGGCTTACATAAATAATATTTTAAAAATCAACAGCTGCAGAAACATAGTTTTGAAAGACAAATGCATGCCGTACTGAGAGGAATAGCACTTCTTAAAATACCACGGCCTTTGTTTTTCATGAGAGTGTCTCTTATTTTCATGTATGAAAAATGGTACTCACAATTGTTTCATCTTCTTAAGAAAGGCAGCCCTTGCTTCTTCCACTGGTCCAGGTAGTACGGGAATAGGTATGGTGTCCCGCTAATGGTAACACAGTCAACAACTTCTTACTTAGCGTGACGTAGCACTGCATTCTGACCCAATGTCATAGGGTAGGAGGAAATTGTGATGAAGCATTTAATATCAAATTTTTCTTGACCAACTCCAGAAGTTCTATAACTTATCAGCGGGAATCCTCAGCTTAATTTTACAGTGTCTCAGATAGCCACGTGTGATTATTTGGTTAGGTGTTTCTGCAAGGAGACGAGGACTGCACAGCATGCTTCGCTTTTTTGCCATTTTCACAGATAGTCACCACTTGAAAATGGAGGGGGTCCTAAAACCATGGTGTCTCAAGCCAGGAAGACATAACCAGAGCAGTGACAGCCTGGAGAGTTGTGCCACATGTGTTGGTCCAGTGCTGAGTTGTGATTACAGGAAAAGCCATTCAGGTAAGAGGATGCACTGAAACAAGCCATTTTTCCTGGAATAACCTGCTGCGGTCTAGCTGGGATGTGAGGGAGTCAGTCCTCAGCTGTGTCTCCCCTCTGCCTCACAAACCCTTCCCTCTAAATGTAATCAAAATGCTTCTTTTCTTTTAACGGTTTGTCACAGTTGCTGGCTCTGGTTCCACCAAAGGATGTAACAGTGAAAAGCAAATGAGGGTGAATGTTATATTCTTCTTGTGGTCCCACCCATTGCAGCTGTCATTGAGCTCCTTTGTGCTCCAACGTGGTTTACCCCAGGTCAACAAATACATGGTCCATAATTACCTCTAGCACCTTGTTTCCTCTCAACAACAGGTTCCTCAAGATCTCTCTGTAGACAAGTCTGTTCTCCTGACTATTCTCCAGCCAGATGTCTTAAACTGGACTTCCTTCACACTACAGCTTGTCCTCAATAGCCAGCAGATGTTGCTACTGAGCAGCAGAAAGGCCAACACACCTCCTTCCTCCAAAGCTGAAAGTAACTCAGAGCTCGGTCTGTGTCTATATGGAGGGGAAAAAGCCCAACCCTAAAAGTCAAGCTTGAGTCACCTGAGGTTAGGGTGTGATGCAGGGAGCAGGGAATTCTGAAGGGAGCAGGGAATCCTGAACCCACTGAGGCATGGAGAAGATGAATGAACAGCAAAGTAGATCTTGCCGCAGAAAATTCTCTCCAGTATTAGGAGTTTTCTGACAGTCTGTGGCTGTAAGATTCATGACATTACGCTAGTGCTAGACCATGGACTTCAGCTAACACACCTCAGCTTTACACCAGTGTCCAACCAGAACATTTACATCTGTCAGATCTTCAGAGACAAGGGCTCTTTTAGGCATTTTGGGCACCATTTCAAGTAATGCCCTAGAGTAGTCCATGGAGAAGCCATCTCTAAACTGTGCCACTCAGACAGGGAACTTCACCAAGAAATTACGATTACTGTAGAGATCATCTTTTCTCGTATATTATGTTGTAAGGGACACTCAAGGAAGTAAATTCAGAGGGAGTTTCTTGACTTTTCCACACTGTTTATTGCATTCTCGTTAGCAATGAGAATGATGATTTGCATAACAAAGTCATCTTTTCTCCAGTTGGGAGGGTTGCTGTGCAGGGGTTGTGCAGGTAGCTGCACCAGGGGGATTTCCAGCTGCTGTGGAAAGGGTCAATACAATAAGATGACGTCTTCGTAAAGGGAAGTGATTGTGCAAACTCAATAGCTTCAATGTGAACGTTGCCCTATTTTGCAAATACAGTGTCAGCGGTGGAGAGGGGAGGAGAGGTGAAGTTTCCTAGGGAATTTTTTTTTTTTTTCTATTGCTTATTTCTGCTAAAAAGCCATTGATCTGGCGTCTTCTGAGGAGGAACAGGAAACTGACACTGCAATGCCAAAAATATTCCTGGAAAATTGAAATTTCAAAATGTAGCTCTGCCTTTTTTTCACATTAATTCATTAAAAAATTCCCCTGAGACTCCCTCAGGGGAGTGAAACACCTGAAAAAAGAAAAAAATCTCATTATTGAACTACACTGCTCCTTAACTACTTGTCAGCTCTCATGTTGATGTTCATGGTTCCTTATTAGTCCTGTCACAGATGTATGGATTCAGAGGAGAAAGTACTTCATTTAACAAGGAACTTTGGATAAGTTTGGACTAGGAGGCTCATCTACCTTCACTGTAATGTGTGGGCAGGAATTGCTGCTGTAGCACCTGCTCTGTCTCCCAGCTAAAGGCTTACTTCGAGAAAACTGTGCTCCGGACGCATAACGTGAATCTGCTCAAAACCTGACTCATCCCCATGAAGTTCCCTCCTGGAGCTTGCGGTGAAATTTTCGGAACAGTTGGGTTTGAGAAGTCTTTCTCCATCAGGAAATGGCAACGTCTAAAGTTTTCGTGGAGAAATAACCCTTTCCTTATCCTCCTGAAACAACCTTTCTCCCATAGGACTACCAGTCCATAGGATAACAAGAAATATGGACAGGGTAGTAGGGTGTATCTCATCTGGAATTTGCAGCAAGTCTTACAGGAGTGTTGTTTCCAGAGATACTGTTTTGTCCAGTTTTAAAATAAATGGCCTTGATTATTATATTGTTAAATGTTGTAGCATGTTTTACATAGAGGTCAAACAAGAAAAATTAATAAATAGGAGACATCATTTCTAAAGGGTTCCTCTATCTTCTTCCCTGTTTAGACGTATATGTGCTACTATCTCTCTAACAAGTTTATTTGCTGAATAAACGTATTGATAACTTGTTTGAATTGTGGGATAAAGTAAAACCTAACAGATACGTGTATTCAGAGAAAAACTAAGGCACATTGCATCATGAAATATTACAACACTTACAACACCATTACCAACAATGTTAAGAGCATAACATTTACATTCAATATCTCATTATTTTTTTTAATTCAGCCAAGGCCTGAGACAAGGGCCTACTGAAATCTTACAGAAAAAAGAACAAGAGTTGCTGATGCCACGTCTCCATGGCAGCACAGCTAATTTGGCAGGACAACGAAGCACACAGAAAGAAAAAGGTTATTTACAAAGATATCTTTGATAAAGGGGGCTTTGGGGACAGGAAAATGATCCAGGAAAAAAAAATAAAGTCACAGAAGCATTCCAAACCTTTAAAATAAATTCTTTAAATAAGTGAGAGAAAATAAACTGAAGAAAATATTTCTTGAGTCACTAAGCACAGTGAGTTTCATCTTTGTTTGTTGTTGTACAATGCTATAAACCACCCTGAATGGCCCAGAATAACATTAGTGGTTCTGTGTATTGTAACCACTTCAATCAAGGCCTTTTGTTTTGGATCACCTGCCCTGCCTGCATCGGAGCCCCTTTTACAGCCCAGTTGCAGCACAGAGACCTAATTTAGTTCCACACACAAAAAGGAGAAAGGAAGAAAAACAGACTCATCTCTTACTGCTCCTTGCCTGAATCCACAAGGGAACAACTGGGATGACAAGATGAGTAAAATACTTCAAAGAATATTTCAAAATTCCTCAGCCTACAACCCCCAAGCAATTTGTAAACAATATAGTTATAGCATTCCCGAAGGATGCAGATGCCCAGCTGGACACAGGTGAATTGGTGGCCCAGGGCAGTGGGCATGCCTCCAGCGAAAAGGAGAGGGCAAAGGGGATCCCGTGAGGAGAGCTCACCCCGAAACGCTCACAGCAAGGGGCAGCGGGCTGTTACTAACTCCCATGGAGTGCTGCAGGACAGAAGAGGCTCAGAGTATTCAGCATGGTTAATCTTCTCCAGCAGAAGGCTCGCTTTATGTTGCAGGCAACGGACCGAGACCCTTCCCAGGGTTGTGCTACAAGCCTTTTGCAGTCTCCTTCCACGTTTTTCCTGTAGAAACAGCCCTGTACAAAGGCCTGTAGTGGTTAGTAGAGCGGCAGAGCAGCCTATCTGTTAAATATAAACCCTGGCAGACATTGAAGTGTTGATTTCATGTTGTGAGACCTTCTCAGACCAAGGAACACACTGTGTCTACCACTACGTCCAGGATTACTTTTCTTTTAGCTTGCCTGGAAAAAGGTGATTTTTCCCCCATTGGTTCCCAGCTGGCTGAGCACCCTGGGCTGTTTGGAACTGGTTCCTCTGCCAGCGGAGAGCCAAAGACTGCGTGTGGGAGCCCAAAGCCCCAAGCTGGCCAAGCCCTCTGACAACGCTATGAACCGCAGCCTGCTACATCTAAACCAGGCAGGTGTCTTTCCAGCATGAGGTCATGTCCAATGTGTGCTGGGGTCACGTCTGTCAGCATCACGGGTGCAACTCGTGCTCTTTTGTGTTCTCATTGCTACAGTAGTAAATTCCACATTGCTCTAAAGGCAGCGTGGTTGTAGCACATACCCTGCAGTTGCGTATATAAATGCAGGGCTGATGCTAGCGAAAACAGTCATATGTGTGTGTGAATCCTTAAGGTTCAGGGGACAAATTGGCTAAACACAACTATAATCTTCAGAATATACACTCATGAAACATAAGCATGAGATCCCATTCATAGAACACCTCATGAGCATCCTTGCCTTGACTGAACCTCTCACCTGGAGGAAATTATTTTCCATCTATAAACAAAAGGGAAAAAAGTGTTTTCCAAGTCACATATCTAGATCTCCTCATTAATTTCAAGAGTGATGTTATCACTTACTAAAGAAACAGTCCCACTGATTTTCAGTCTGCTTGCTACCTTGTACCATGAACGATTAATACATTAAAAAATTAACTTGCAGATAAAAGAAAAATGCAGCCTGTGGAAGTTGAATAATGACCTTATTTTAAGGTTTTCCCTGGAGTAACCCCCACTGTTGCCTCTTACACAAAGTGAGGGAAAAATTATGCACGCACATCTTTAATGCCTTTTTTGAATGCTGATGAAACTATGAGTGTTATGGAGAAGTCTGTGCAGATGACACAACAAAAGCAGGAGTAGCAGCTAGTGATATTAGCTAGAGACTGCAGTCTGAGAGCTGCTGTTCTGCAGTTCAGAAAGAGAAAAATTAACAAGATAGACTATAATCAATAAACTAGCAGCAGATTAAGATAATATGGGGTGGGGTCTGGAAACAAATGAGCTTAACAAGTTTAGAAAATACAGCTTTTTTCCATAGTTGGAAGCAATTGCTCGTTGCATGTTGGCACCTTGTGGACTTGCCCAGCAAACAGGTGAGAATGTCTAGCTGCTGAGGGGACCAAAAATGTCTTACCACCGCATTTCACAAGTGGAAACCTTTCTGCTTTAGTAAATTAATTCCCTGGGTCCTCTCTTACTCCCCTAGCACCAGGCTGTCCTATTCTTGCGCTTGGATCTTGCTAGATATTTCTTTGCACTGCCTACAAAAGTCTGCAAATGCCTTCTCTGCCGACACAGAAAGCCAATAGAAGGCAACTCTTTCCCTGTGGGATGTGGATGCCAGACAGAGTATGGGACAACCCTTAGTGCCTGCTTCAACAACAGATGCCACATATGTCCTTAGACAAGTCTTGTAATTTGCTTTGTTCCTCACCCCCGTATCCTGTTGCACTGCTGTTTAGAACTTGTATAAATATTGCAGAATCTATATTAAATGTAATGGAATAAATGGTTTGTTTCAGTCATAGTCGGTGCTTCCATTTCTGTTTCTTCAGTAAAATGCAGATTTCGTGGATCAGAAGGCTTGAAACTTTGCATAGCTGTCAATGTACCATCACCTGTGTATGGGCACATCACTATTGACCTTCCAGGAAACAGTCAGGAGTCATCATTCAGTGATCCTTGCACAGACGTGTAACAGGGAAAGGGGCAATGATCCTTTTCTGCTCCCTTTTATGTCCTGTCCAAAGACAAGGAAGAGTCACAGTCCACATATGCAGCAAATTAAAATATTGCCCCTTCTGTGGATCACATCAAAACCACCACAATCACTTTCCCAAGTTCCCCTGAGCTTGCCTTGAAGTTTCATAAACTGCAAGGACAATAAATGGCTGTCTCCAAAGGCTACATATCCAGGCGTGCCCTGCATGATAGGAAACCTGCCGAGGATGTTGTTGCCTTCTGAAGTAGGTTGCCTTGAACTTCTGAATTACTGTGACATGCCCTCAACGTGGGCAAAGAATTGCATACATATGCCTGGCCAGGCACCAAAAAAGATCCCATGGCACTTAAGACAAAAGGTGTTTGGATTTTAGGTTTCAGATTATTCCTCCTTGCATATCTGCAGATGAAAACTGGAGGCTAAAAACTTGACTTTGTAACTGGTCTTTCTTCTTCTTCAGTCTTTGACATTCAGCAGTTCATCCTTTGTCATTTTTTTCCTATATTCTTGGATATTGATGCATGGACTACATCATTTGTTTGAAGGGGGCAGGGTGTGTGTTTTTTGTGCTTATTTTAGAGATGACACTACAACCAAACACAATCATCTCAGCTACACTGTTTGGGGACAAATTTTCAGTTTACAGTCAAATAATTTCAAACTAAATTTTTAAATTATAGCTCCAGAGGATCTGTAAATACAAGACAAGCAGTCATATCCAAGCTGAGGGCCAAAGATAGGGTGCATGAATGAATGAAAACAGAGATCAATGAACATGTTTCCTTGACATGCTGTCTTACTCCACAAAGATATCTCCCCTTTTCCTAAAGTGGTAAAACTGGCTGCCAGATTAAACAACCTGTTGGTCTTATAATCTGCCTCTAGCAAGGTATCACTTTCCATGCTACTGACAGGTGGACATCCTTAGCAGGACTTGTTTCTAAACACTAATGCAGCACAGAAAGACTATGAAAGTTGATGAATGAGAGGAAAGGAATGATGTGTGAGACACCAGACGAGGACTGAGCAGATATAGGTTGGATTTCAGGCTTTGTCATGGGTTTCCCACAAAATCTTGGGCAAAAATCGGTCCATGCAAACGGTAATTAAAACAGGGCAGGGTAGGGTCTCAAGTACTGGCCCACAATTGTCTACACTGTTTAATTGTTAACACACTCTCTCACATGGCTTTGGCCCATGCCGACTTGACTTCCCCCAGACGATGTGGGTTCAGAGGACAGCGTGTGCCAGGGACGGCCCCAGCAGGCAGCTTGAATGGAGTTCCCCCTTCCCCAGTCACCGTGGTGGAGCGTTCAGCCATGTGGACACAAACCACACCACGATCGGCCTGAAGGGCCAGAGAACGGGGCCTCTCCTATTTTATTTGCTTGTCTAGATGTAGTCTTCTTTCCTGCATCATTTTGTCTGCCCTGTTTAGACTGTAAATTCTTTGGAACGAAGCAACCTTTTAATATGTATTTGAATGATGCCTGAGACAATGAGATGCCAGCCTTTGCTGGGGGTTGCCTTTGCTACTGAAAGGCCTATTAAAGAAAAAAAAAAGGAAAAAAAAAAAAAGGAAGACTATTCAGCTCTCTAAAAAGCACTCAGTTTTTCTTCTTTTTAATCCATCCATGTCAACAGCATGTCTTCATCCTACAGTGGGGCTTTACAGCTGTCAGAATTTGCAGTCTCCGGACTGAAGCACTTGTTAACTTTCACATGAACGTGCGTTTTTTCTGAATACGCAGCAACAGGGACCAAGAAGAGGAGGAAGTTGTCCCTGGTGACCTCCCACCACCATCAGGAGCACCTTGTGGCCCAGTCCCTTAACTATCCTACACCGTGCAGGTCTCTCAGGACTCTTGGTGGTCACCCTACACTACCAGCAGCCCTGAAAGACCCACATGCAGAGAAAAGCCCGAAAACCTTTGTTTGGGACCAGACTGTTCCTGTTGGTGACCCCAGGTCAGAACAGCAGCATGGTTAGTGTCCTGGTAGAAAGGAAGTATTAAAAACAGGCATTTGCTAATTGTCTTGAATTGCCTCTCATATTGCTTCTTGGCCAACCTCAGAAATAGCCCATCGAGATATCCACGTGGAGGGATAGAGAAAAGGGCTCTAACAAAAAGACAAACAGTAGGTCAGGACTGGCCTTTTCCAATCCTTTTCTTAACCAGAATAGTTTTCAGTGTTGCTGTTATTGACTGTCTCCCCTCAAACTCTCCTGTTTCAGGAGCCCTTAGAATCGCCTTTACTCCAGCTGCCTTGCTAGAAAGACAAAGAGAAAACCACTTTTTCTTCATTGTCCATTCCTCATAGGCCTGGCTCTTCAAAACATACATCTCTAGAGATCGTCCCAGTCTCTAGAAGTGTCCTTCACCCTCAGGAGAAACCAAGATGTCATCCTATGTACATCCGTCCTGCCTAGGAGACCTTGCTCCTCATTCAGTCCCCCACCGACTCCCCACAGTACCTGTGCTGGTGGGTGCTGGCAGCAGGTAGGCTTAGCTCTGAGCTGGAGTGGCAACCCGGGACGGGAGGCCAGCTCAAGGGCAGACAAGGGCTAGAAATCCTTGCTGGGCAGCAAGAAGTAGTGGCTGTGTCATGCTTGGAGGAGCGGTACTTGTTGGACAGCATAGGCATGGTGGAGGTTTGCCATGGTGCCTAAGAATGGGAGTGGTCAGGCGTCTTCTGCCCTCACCAGGAGCTCTCATGTAGCCTCAGAAGGGATCTCGTGAGGCAGTGCAGGCATGACTTTGGAGAACCTGAAAGGCTCGTTTCTGGTTTTAGCCGGAGATGCCAATCCACCTGGATATCACTCCTCAGCTACAGAGCTTCTATCTGCTCCAGATCAGAGAGTTCCTTGGCACTGCCTATTACATCGCTCTTTTGTTTTCATTAAACTCATTAAAATGTCAGGCTTGTACCCTGTTTGCAAACTCTTCATTGCACAAATCAGTTTATCTGCACAGGATCTCTCCATCGTCACACACCAGCAAAGAGAACCCAAACAGCCTGTACTTTTTACCTCAAACACTGTCCTTCGATACTTGTTCGTAGCTGAATAAATCCTGAGTTGCCCTAGGAGATTTTGAAAGGAGTTTGAAGAGTTGCGTATGACTCCTAATGTTCAGATTGCTTTGATATAATTTCCAACCAAAATAATATTGTCAGAGGGAGTTAGTTTTGCCCAGTGGGTGCCAGCAACTTTTAAGTAATGGAGCACTATTTCTTTCTATAGGCTATGATCTATCTGATGCTCTCCAGATGAACTTGTTTCAGAGCTCCAAGGTCAATCACACAGAATGCTCATCCCTCAGAATTCCCATGAGAAGCTCCAAGCCCTGCCATAGCAGATCCTCAGAACAATCTTTGAATGTTAAATTGTTCTTTGACAAAGTCTAATATCTAACACAGCAGCAGTACAGAGACAGCCAGTGCTCATGAAAGGGCTACATTTTCTTGCTGAGCAATGCTGTGTTGGATCACACTGGGAGACCAATGAATTGTGGCACTGAGCCATATTAACTTCTCCCTTTTAAAATTTAGCAGAAGGGAAACTCCAGCATTTTTCAACATGTTAAAACCCAGTGTAGCTTTAAAAGCAAACCCAGGGCACCTGTGATTGTAAAAGGGATTGAAATGAAAATTCCTGGCAGCTGGGGATGGTCAGCTATGGAGAAGCGCCTGATGCTTTTCCTCACACCGTGTCATCCCAGCCCTTTTCTCCACATCCAGCTCTGAGCCTCTCTGCTCCACAGACCATACCTGCTCCTCATTCCCTTTACTTAAGAAGATCTAGTGTGCTAGACTCTCACTCTGTTTTTTTAACTGTAGGTCCCGGTATCTTAGTAATATCTCATTTACCTGTTGTTGTTCATAGGTGCCTCTCCATGCACATTGCTTCTTCAAGCTCTGTGCCCCCCAGTTACGCAAGGACAGGTTGCGTCTTTCCCACTGCACCTCTTGTTTGCAGCCTGATAAGCTCTCCCTGGGAAAAGGTTTTCAGGGAAAACAGCAAAGCAACATGTGCTTAATGGGAGCCAAGAATGGTCCATGATGCCCTCAAGACCTAGTGTCCTGGATGTCTTGGCCATGGAGCTCAGGAGACCAGAGTAGTCATAATAGTGATAAGAGAAGGGAAACTCCTGGACTTTCAAGACATCATCTGATGATGACTCAAGAGTCAGGCAGCTCTTTGGCTGATGGACTTAGGTCATTCCATAAACCCACAGGTGAAACTTCCTTTTTCATACATGGTGAATGAAGAGCTTCATTTGGCCTTCATACTCTCCATTGACTGCTGCTTCCCAGCTGGTGTGAGGGCAAATGCCTACATTCATTTCTGTCGTTTTCTCTCATCATCACACACACATTCACAGAATCATAGAATCATAGAATGGTAAGGGTTGGAAGGGACCTTAAAGATCATCTGGTTCCAACCCTCCCCTGCCATGAGCAGGGACATCTTCCACTAGACCAGGTCGCTCAGAGCTTCGTCCAGCCTGGCCTTGAACACTGCCAGGGAGGGGGCAGCCACAGCTTCTCTGGGCAACCTGGGCCAGTGTTTCACCACCCTCATGGGGAAGAATTTCTTCCTCATATCTCATCTGAATCTGCCCTCTTGTAGTTTAGAGCCATTCCCCCTTGTCCTATCACTACACACCCTTGTGGAAAGCCCCTGTCCATCCTTCCTGTTGGCCCCTTCAGGCACTGGCAGCTGCTCTAAGGTCACCCCGGAGCCTTCTCTTCTCCAGGCTGAACAGCCCCAACTCCCTCAGGCTGTCCTCGTAGGAGAGGTGCTCCAGCCCTCGGATCATCTTTGTGGCCCTCCTCTGGCCCCGCTCCAACACATCCATGTCCTTCCTATGTTGGGGGCTCCAGAGCTGGATGCAGTACTCCAGGTGGGGTCCCAAGAGAGTGGAGTAAAGGGGCAGAATCCCTTCCCTCGCCCTGCTGGCCACGCTGCTCTTGATGCAGCCCAGGATACGGTTGGCTTTCATGCCCAAAGTTGGTCACCTCTTAGCAAAGCAGCAGTTTAATTTCCAGCAGAGATTTCTGAAGTCTTAACAGTTACATTCCCCAAAGACCCTGCCTGCACCAGCTCAACCCAGGGAAGGTCAGCTGAAGGCAGAGCAAGACCCTTCCCACCGCTGCAGCTCAGCACCAGCTGCAGATTCAACACTTGAAGTAAGATTGAAAGGAAAAAACTCATCCCATCTGTACTCCAATCAACACAACTGCTGGGCCCAGCTTGCCAGATCAGTTTGTAGTCAAACAAGAGAAAAATTAGATCTGAGGCTGTAAATTGTTCCCAGTACTGTAGGAAGGGACGAGGAGACTAACATGGGAAGAGGTTGGTAAGGAGAGGTTGCGAAAAATAGCTGGGCCAAGGAGCCATTCCTAGCTGAGACACTAGTGCTGCAGAAGGGGAAATAAAGCCTAATTCTCCATCAGTACACTAAGGGCTGAGACCTTGTCTTCCCAGATATACTTACTACCTGCTCCCAAACTCCTCTCGGGTTGTTCAGGGCTTCTCCTTGACTGCCTAGGGTGTTGAGCTAACCACCACTAAGCAGCGAAAAATTCTCCTCTCTCTCCTTAGCCCTTGCTGGGAGGTCTTCCTCCAGGGTTCTGTTCAATGCTGCCAGATCAGAAGCTGCTGGATGAGAGCCAGCAGCCAGGGCTACCTGGAGTCAGTGATCCCGGGAATGTGACAGCACCTACGGTCTGGAAACAGTTCCCTACGGCAGCCAGCAACCATCTGAAAATTGCTGCACTGACAAATCTTCCAACGTAATCTCTGCCATAATTTCTCTGTCTCAACAATAAATTGCAGGATTTTACCTTTATTTTTCTTCTGTTACTCATAAGCTATTTTCTTGCAGGTTTGCATAGATATTTGACCAAAAAGATACTCTAGCTGATTAACAAAATATGCGTGTGTATTTAAATTCATTGGAACAACCTCTTTTCTCCATGAGTCTGGGGCTCATTCAGGAAGAAGAGACCTGAGACCTCAACTCACTTTTTAACGGCCAAGCCCTCCCAGTAAAAGGGTACACGGTACTGTGATTTCAGGGCAGCCGGCAGCGAAGAACAAGATCTCCTGCATTTCTCCTGCACTGCAGCACAAGGCAGACATATGGCAATAATTACTTTAAAGTTACACAGGAGCAACTACAGACACGACAGCTGTTATGTTAGATAAACTTTCTTGATATTTGTTAATTCCAAATCAAAATATGTAACAATAAGATTTTCTGGATGAGTCATATGCAGGTAAAAGACATCGGTCTGATCTCAAAGTCTTTTACACACTGTGGTTAAAAGCTGTGTCCCAGTAACAACTCCATAAACCCCACAAAAGGGGTGAACTTCAGAGCCTTCTTTCAGCACAATGGTGTTTAACTATGAGACAATCATACTAAGCCTATTAAAAATGTCTTTTATTTTTTCTGGTAAGTAAGTCTGTCACCTGTTCTTCTGTATATGGGAAAATATTTCTCACAAACATTGGATTTTACAGCCTCAGTTAAAACTGGCATGGATGCTCTGATGCCAGGAAATGTCTCTTGCCGGAAAGTGATTAAGAGAAGGGACCTCTGGACATCATCTGGTCCAGCCCCCATGCTCATGCAGGTTCAGCTGCCCAGTCCAAGTCACCCAGGACTGTGTCCAGTCAGGTTTTGAAAATCTCTAAGCCTGGAGACTCCGCAACCTGTCTAATCAACTTGTGCCAGTGCTCAGCCACCCTCACCATAAAAAAGTGTTTCCTGATGTTCAGGCGGGAGGTCCTGTGATTCAGTTTGTGCCCACTCCCCCTGGTCTTGTTACTGGGCTCCATCTGCTTTACTAACCCCATCAGATATTTATATATATTGATGAGGTCCCCTCAAGTCTTCTGTTCTCCAGGCTGAGCAGTCACAGCTCTTACCTCATCTGTCAGATGCTTCACATTCATAACCATCTTAGTGGACCTTTGCTGGTCTCACTCCAGTATGTCCATGTCTCTTTTGTACTGGAGAGCTCAGATCTGAGCACAGAACACCAGGCATGGCACCACCAGTGATGAGGAGAGGGGAAGCATCACCTCCCTTGACCTGATGTAGATGTTCTTCCTCTTCCATTGTCATAAAAAACAATGAATAACAGTTGCCACTATTACTGTAACTGATAAAGTGGTAGCTAGCACGATATCCTGTCCTGTAGGCTGGCAGTCCACCATTTGGCCATTGGGATGTCCCATATGCCAGAGGACAATGCATGTAATGGGTACGTTGAGTGGCCTCCATTTCAATCTAGTTGTCAAATATACCACACGATGATGTGGTATAGACACATCACCAGCACGAGTGGTGAGGAGCGCAGGGAGCCAAGAAAGCAAAATGGTTTTGGCATAGAGTTCTTGGATACAAACCTTGCTTTTAACTGGACAAAAGAAATTTTGGGTTTTTATCTCACCATGGTCTATGCCAGCCTGCAGTTATGACAGGCAATACTTTTCATCTCCTCACCTTCCCCCTTTGCTTGACCCAGGTGAGGGGTGCTGTCAACGAAAGTTCATTCACTGAAGCTGCTGTAAGCCAGGAAGAAATTATCTAGTAGGGCAGAGAAAGGCTCTCTGATTCATACAGTAAGTTTTCTCTTACTGGGGAAATTACACCCTTTACAGGCATGTCTGCATAAAGTATTTTGTTTATTGGCTGTTGATGGAGTGATAAAAAACCCACCCCCCTCAATCAGTCAGAAAACACGAGTGGGCAAGATATGGCAGAGAGGTAAAGTCATCTTTCTGAAGCCAGAGGGGAAAGTAAGGCCTTTTGAAAGGGAGGATTCACTGTGATTTTCATCAGTAGATATTTTTATGTTCCTCTGGGTGCCCAGCCCCTCTAGACTTTGGGAAGGGCAGAAAGGAGGACTGGTGTAGGAAGAGTTGGCACCAGCACCCAGAGCTGGGATATGCTCTGAGGTAGCTTGAAGCGGGCAGCAAGAGGGGAGATCTCAGGATTTTGCCAACAGAGGGCAATGGTGGCCCTAGACCGGCTGCCCAGGATGGCCCACGGTGGAGAAGCCTCACTGTGCACCCACCAGGGACCTGGCTTTCATAACAGGATGGATCAACCACCTCTCGCTCTCTCCAGCACAAAAAAAAAAAGGCTCCCTGGAAATGCAGTCATGGGGGGACCATGTTTCCCTGCCACAGAACCGCACACATTTATGTCCAAGCTGAATTTGAGCACACAGATAGCACGTACCATCTCCAACCAGCAGCACGTACCACCTCCAACCAGCAACATGTACCACCTTCATCCTATGTTAGCTGGTAGGGCACAAGTGAAGCCTGAATTAGCTTGGCAAAGTCTCTAGGACATGGAATGTTCTTCCACCGAGCTGCATGACAGGGTCACCCCAGGAAGCCACCCAACCACCAGCTACCCAGTGCACAAACTCCCAAGCAAGGTTCCTACTTAATAGTTGTCCCCCAGAGTGCCACATGAGCCTGGGGAGGGAAGTCCCCAGCTGGTTTCCCAGCCTGGGGTCAATGTCAGAGGGTTTAGCACAGTTCAGCCCTTCCTGGAAAGCAAGTCCCACTGCCCAGGTGCTCTGCAGGGGGGCCAGAGGGTGGAGATGGTGGGAGAGGTGACCATGTAACCCCGCAGCCCCAGGCCAAGTGCCCAGTGCCCATCTGCTCGAAAGTCCCTCTCAGCTTTGCCTTTGCCAATGCCGCTCCATCCAAGGTCACAGTGGAGACCGGCAGCACAAGCCTGACCTCAGCTGCCAACACACTGAGCGACACAGTACCTGTGCCCACACGGCGATGCCAAGTGACCATCCAGGAAAGCTTAACAGGGAAAGTCCCATCTCCTGAGGCACTCTGACCACCCAGCTGATTCAGCTCGATGCAGAGGTGAGTTATTTGCTCCCAAAGGCCATGGCAGCTTTTATTTTCCTTTGTCAGTACAGACCAGAGAGAATAAAGGAGTTAAACAGACTGGTGGAAGCCAAAGGGCAGTTTGAACATGATAATAACCAAAAGAAACATTGGAGAGGCCGAGAGAGGTACAACAGCCCTACTAGTATTTCCCCATCTTGTTTTGTAGAGTGGCATCTGTCAGAAACTGCGAGATGAGTATGGTTGTCCACCTAGGCAGGGTGAGCCTGGCAATGCTTTTGATAACCACACAAGCTGTCTGTCACCAGGGTCTGAGCTCAGATCATCACCCCAGTGCCTCCCTCCCTTTCCTAGGATGGTGTCTTGCAAAACCAACTGAGAATTTCTGAATTTATTCGAAATCTGATACTTGTACCACGGAGCTGATAACACCTGTTCCTCGGGTGTTCACGTTTCAGCTAGCTGGGAAGTCTCTCGGAGGATGCTTCGATGCCAGGAAATGTCACTTCCCTGAAAGCATAATGCTCTGCAGAACAGGGAGATTTTGAGGAATCCTCTTGCAGAAGGCCGACGGCTTTTTGAGCCTGGCCCATCTGGCCTGGAAATACGTCTTAGTCCCTTGCCGTCATTCCCCAGGGACTAAGCTCAGGGACCCCTGGTCCATTCTGGTGAGTTAAATGGCATCTGGAAACCCAGGTGACCGAGGGCCTAGGGTGTTCATAGAGCTTCCAGGTGGAGTTTTCTTTCTAAACTTTCTAAATGTTGTTATCAGGGTTGTTTTGCGTTATTTTTTCCCTAGAATTTTGCGCTGACACCAAATGTCAGTGCTTTTGCTTTTGGTTCTGTTAATGGGACAAGGTACTTCTCCAGAGGAAACTCTGATTTTTGACCTGTGATCTAGGTGTAGTGGTGCTTTCAACGCAAGTAACCCAGGGCGCTGGGCACTGAAAGCTCACATCTGTGTGCTGCTTACATTTGGATTGTTTTTTTGAGCAGTTTTCAGTGTGGATGTACAGCTCAAATTGTCCAGAAACTACCACTGTTTTCTCTCGTTTTCCCATACTTTCTTGCTTTTTATCTGCTCACTTCTGTTCCAGAAAATATCTAGAAAAAAATAAACATAAGGTTGGCATTTGAAGGCTGGACCGTAGGTGTCTTACTACCATCCCAGTCCACTTCCACAGCACACGGGCAGAGATGCTAGCTGGGAAAGCATCCTCCAGGTACCAATTTGCTAGAAATGGAACTTTCTTTATGACCCTGTCAGGATGAGGCTCCTATTCAGTACCACTGTCAGAGAAATGATTTAGTGGTTTCCAGCTTGCCTTCCTGTTAGCTTGACAACAGCAAAATGTTTACCTCATTTGAAGTGGAAATCTTTTCTGCTTGAGGCACTTGCATTCTGCACCGTGTGTAATAATGTATGGGAGCATAAGCTGCACTTGGGAGCACAGCTCTTCTGGCTTGGTAGCATCTCACACTGGCTTTGCACAGAGGTTAATTACTGCTGGGGGGAAAGTGCAGGTCAGGAAAGGCTGACTCTGAAAATGGCATGAAGTCCTTCCATATTTTCTGAACTAGTTCTCTGTGTATCATTTATATGCTTTTGAGAAGTAAAATTACTTTTTCTTCTAGTTCCTAGACCTCATGGGAGTCAGGCCAGGATTTCTGCTTGTACCTACGGCTCATAGCAGAGAGCCTGGGATGTTCCCACCGGTAAAGCATGGCCGATGTCCACGGAAACAGGAACGGCGAGCCGCTGTTGCCCCTGCTGCGGTGACAGGAATGGGTAGCACGGCCAGAGAGGGCTCCCGCTCTGTGGGGTGTGCTGCAGGAGGAGGCAGCATCCCCCCTCCGCTTCATGTCATGGGGTGAGGGTTTATGGGCAGAGATACTATGCTTTTAGTAATCAGCTTTTTAGTAATTGTGCTACCTTCGCACCTAAAAGCTACAGCCATGGGCTGTGGGCTAATCATGCAAAGAAAAGCGCATTCTTTCAGCTTGTAAATTAAGAGCACGTCTTTTTGGTTTGTGTAAGATATGCAAGCCAGAAAATTTCAAGATATCCTTTTCACTAAATCTTTTCTCAGAGGACCATTTTGAGCATGAAGTGGTAACATTTCTGCTCCACTGCATAAATCAGCCCAGAACTTCACTGCCCTCATGCAGTGCAGATGTTTTATTATGCCCCACCCTAATGGTGTCCTGGTCTGTGTATTAATCATAGAAACACAGAATCGTAGAATCAATCATAGAATGGTTTGTGTTGGAAGGCACCTTCAGAGGCCAACCAGCCCAACCCCCCTGCAGTGAGCATGGACATCTTCAATTGGGTCAGTTTGCTCAGAGCCCCGTCCAACCTTGACCTTGGCTGTTTCCAGGGTTGGGGCACCCACCATCTCTCTGGGCAACCTGTTCCATAGATAGCACATCTTCATGAGATGTTTTATTTTCCAACACATTAGGAGTTATCTCATGGCAGCCTACCTTCTGAGAGTAAGGAAATGCTTTCCTGGGCAAAGCAAACCTGGCTCTTCATGTCATCTGTGTCGTAGGTCCCTGTTGCTTCGTATCCCTTGCAGACTATGATGCTGAGGGTTAGAACAGGAGAGACACAAGCTCATAGCTTGAAATCCCAATCCCCACCCTCGACAGGCATGCAGCCCAGCCAAACATCTACATCTTTGGCAGGCACTGGGTAAGCCATGAGCCCTGTTCCCTGCACTGCTTGTTGGCAACTTTGTGGTCACCCAGTTACACCACCTGCATAATGGGCAGAGCCCATGGATCTGCCTCTCTTCAGCTCTTACCCATCACTGCATTTTCCAGCCTTGATCCTTGCCGAGGAGTGGCAGCCATCAGCAGACCTGCTGCATCCAGGAGCGTCCAAGATGCTCCACTCGCCCAGGTTGGAGGTGGGAATGCAGGCATGGTGGACAAACCGAGCTTTGGATCATATAAAAATGGTTTTAATATAATATTTTAAAATGTGGTGCAATCAAAGACTGAACCTTCATGAGCAGGAAGATGGAGTAAATGAGTCATTTAATCCATCTCCGATTTGTTACATGTTTTCTTAAGCATTTTTAAAAGCCACTCGCTGCACTTGTCTATCCTCTAGATGCTTGTGCATACACCTCCTTGTTCTTGGTTCTGAGCTGGAACCTAAGAGCTCATAGAGAGCAGCAACTGCTTTGCAAGGGCCAGAAAACACCACTATTTGTGCTGTGATGCCAGGTTTTTGCCATGTGAGATGTACTGCAGAACAGCATCTTCATACCCTGTCTTTGGGACACACTGATGAATGTAAGAGCTGGAGAAGCGTGGGACAGAAAGCAGCTCTAAAAATCAGGCCTATAGGCAACCTTCAGTCCCCTGAAGAAAAACACAAAGCAACAGGGCTTTCTTTTGGCGTGAAGAATGAAGGTGAATGGTAGCTGGTTGACCGAAGACACCAGCATACCAGTGAATATTTCAGATGAGTCATGCCTTTAAAAGCAGCTACGCAGCCTGAGGTGGATGACCAAAAAATCAAACACCAGTCAAATCAAACTCCTTGCTGGACCTGGCGTCCTGGAGCAGAAGTATATTTCAGAGGCTGTGGAAAGACTGAAAGCCTAGAAAAGAAGAGAGACATCATCACTCTGTACTACGCAAGTGAGAGGACTCCTGTCTTTCTGTCTGTAAGGACGAAGCACCCTCAGCCAAATCCTATTCCAGGAGAGGCTTTCTTCTCTGATGGCACAGTATGGATGGATGTCCTGGTGACTCTACCCAGCTTTGCTGCAGATTTAGGTGTAACGGTGTAATCTAGAAGGTGAAAATACTGTTTCTCTATGGAATACTTTATATTCTATTGATATCAATAACCAAGGACTGTAATTATGATCCACCTCAGAGAAATCTTTTACATATGTTGCCCACATAAGCCAGCATGATATCATCCTGTTCTTCTATGCTGCTATTTCAGGTGATGGAGTGATGGCAGTTGGAGAACTTGACATAAAAAATTCATCAACNCCTCTTTTCCCCTCCCCTTCTGCTTCACATCTTCTGTNTGTACTTNTCCAGTCNTGGAAAGCAGAGTTGTCTTAGGAGGCTTCTCCTCTTTGCATTTACTCANGGAGACAGCTGACCCACAGAGCAGAATTCCTGCTCCTGTCCAGCCCGTGGGAAAGAGCCCCTTAAGAAAAGGGATTTCCTTCTGTCTTCAGGCTTGTTCAGACTCTGCTGTCACGGGTGCCCGTGATACAGCCTGTCATAATAAACTAGTTCTTACCATTTATGTAAATGCTCTCTGATGGAGATGACTGATGCAATACATACCTGCACAGTGCCGTAGTGCCAGTGGGGCTTTATTTTTCCTCCATAGGACTAGTTCTAGCCTCTTGTCCCAGTAATGTCCACATTATTCTTTTCCTGCAGTAACCAAAAGACCAGAACCTGGTGGATCTAGCCACTTCACTTATCTCTGTGAGGAGGAAGGCTTTTTGTAAGAAGGATGTAGAGACCCCTGCTTTTGCTACTTTAAAAAAAGTTTTGCCATCCCAAATCCACACCATGGGCCCTGAAAGCCTGGTGTACATTTTTCATGCCTTCCTCACGGAACAGGAGACCCATCACCAAAGGCTGGGAGTGGGCACCTACTGTTCACACACGTGGTGGAGCTGAGATTTCTGAGTGACAGAGCCCTACTTCAGATGGAAATTACCTGACATATTGAATTATGTGTGGAGGTTGCAAAACTCATGCCCAGTCACCAAGCAAAAGAAATAACTCACAATCTGGGTGCTAAAAGGCTGGCTTCTCAGAGGGCTACTTTTAGTGCACGAGTCATGTTGTAAGACACCGAGATCACAGGATCACACCCTGAGGTCTATCATGTGAAGTCTCCTAGACTAAACCATGAGGTTGTGTAAGTCAGGGGCACTCCGCTGCTGGAAATGAAATCTCACTCACTTGCACCATCTGAAGAGCTGACATGACAGCCCTGCAGCGGTCAGCACAGAATAGCCCAAGGGGATGGTGTATAAAGCAATAATACACCTGGCTATGAACCTGCAGTCATTCTGTTGCTCCGTTACTTCTTGCCACATAGAATCGTAGAATAGTTTGGGTTGGAAAGAGCTTTTAAAGGTCGTCTAGTCCAATCCCCCTGCAATAAACAGGCTTGGCTGTTTCAAAAAGGTGATGGTGATCCCATAGCCCTCATAAACCCTCATAAAGGGGGCTTTATGCCCTGATGTATTTTTATGAAAAAAAGAATAAAAGATTAATTAACCTAAGGTAAATCCTCATCCTCATCCCAACACCCAAAACTCCCAAGAAACATTCTGCTAGAGTGTAAAGAAAAAGAACCTTGTAAAAATTTTAAATCTTTAAAACTGGGTTTTGACTGTAAGGACACCAAAATCTAGCCAGGCTGGAGCAGTTGGGAAGCAGTGTAGCCCTCAGAGAAAACTGCACAAAGCTCACATTCCCTCTGCTGTACCAGAGCTGCCTTCTGACACTGTTTTCGGGAACTTGCCAGCTCATTTTCTAACTTGTTTGTGAGACATCAACAGCCTCAAATTACAGCAGTCTGAACAGCCCAGTAAATATTTACACAAACCTGCTGGTGATGGTTTGAGCTGACATGCGTTACCTTTTGTGTTGGGGGGAGGCTATATTTACAGCCAACCAGCTAATGAACATGATCCCAGCCATGGTTTAATACAGATGGCTCTTTCAGCGTTTGCGGCTTTTCAAGTTACAGGGAGCACAAACTTCAATAGCCTTCGTTAGAAGGCTCCGTCTCAGCGCTCTCTGATTTGTTTACGACCGGTCTCTCTTTGTGCAGTCAAGGGTTGACTAACGTTCAGCTGTTTGCATCCAGCAACGCGTTTGTGTAGGACAGGGGTTGTTTCTCATCTTTGCTTCTTTTCTTTTCTTTCTTTTCTTTTTTTTTTTTTTCCCGACACTGATGTTTTTTATTTGGAGTTTACAATACAGGCAATTTTTGCAATGTAGATTTATTTTCGTTTGAGTGGCATTTCTCCAGGCTGACTCCCAGAGCCCCAGCAGGGCTGAAGCCTGGGCTGGAGGGAGCTTGGAGGGCAGCAGGCAGCAGCACCCATCCGTGGGGTTCCAGCTGTGGGACAGGACACCCTGCTACAGCTGCTGCTTAGACCGGTCACCCACTCCATCCTATGGTCACCTCTAAGAGACACAATTTATTGGCATCCAGGTCTCACCAGCAACTCTGGCTGGATTCCAGGCTTCTCAAAGGACTATGACTAAGGAGCTTGCAGTTTATGCTGTCAAAAGAAATTGTAACAGTACAACTTTTATATTTTCTGTATTAGCCATCATCTGAACCACTAGCTCAAGATCCCTCACAGAATGGTAGAGGTTAGACCTCTTCAGATCATCCAGTCCAACCCCTCTGCCAAAGCAGCGTCACCTGGAGCAGGCTGCACAGGACCACGGCCAGGCTGATTTTGAATATCTCCGGAGAAGTTTTTTGCAGCTCTACATCAAAGAACTATTTTAGATAAATGAGACAGAAAGCTAGGAGGGTGAAGAAATTAATGAAGGAAATTTAGATTCTTATTCTGACAACTAATTTGCTGTGGTTGGCTGTGGTGGACGCACAGAAAACCATTTTCTTCCCTGACATCACACCTATGAAACCCCAGACTGTAAGAAGCTCACTGAATCAAGACAACCTGTACTCAGAGTGTTAGCACTGCCCAGTAGCAGGCAGTTGGACAATTCTCTGTGGTTAAGATGATAAACTAATTTTAGACCAGACTGCATAATGCCACAGCAGTAAATCTACTTTTCTCCAAAAGTAAATGCAGGTGAAGAATTCTGACTGATCTGACATAGCTGGTCTTAGAAATATTTCTTGTATCGTGTAGGGCTGTTATGTGCTGATGGAATCTGTTATGGCAGACAAAACCCCATGAAATCAAAGACAAAAGTCAGTTTTCAAATGACAGCATTTGTATGGAGATCTCTCTTGACAGCTGATCTGATGAAGCTTAGAAAATCTGTTTGTTCCAAATATCCCTTCCAGGGCAGAACAAAGGTACCAGCGTCCCACAGATACAGTATCTGACCTTTGCAAGCTTGGGCATGGAAGTTCCCTCACAAGTCTGGTGAAAACACAATAAACTGATAGCTCAGACAGATCTGTGACCTCATACAGCTGATCTGGAATCATTAACGGAAAAGATGGTCTTCCCTGCAGGAGAAGAAATGGCCAATTCTCAGATGGGTGGCTGCTCTTCTCCTTCAAAATAAGAAGCTCTTCACATTGAAAGTATCATTGTTTTGTTGGTATGGAGGGCACCTAGTGTTCCCAGTGGTGGAGCAGGACCCCGTGGTATTGGCAACCGCACTTCTGTTTTGGGGGACAGGCATAGAAAAGGCAACTGACACAGGAGTTGGGGTAGGAACTGGATTTCTCTCTGTCCTTTCAGATAAAGGTCAGATCTGCTCTTTTAAGCTCCACACTGGACCAGATTCCAATATCTATACTGAACTTTTATCTCCATCAAGTCTCTTCCCAGGACTGTTACATTGGAGGAGTATCACAGCTCACAGAAGAAGAACCATTTAGTTAATGTCTGCAGAGGAAAGAAGCTTTGGAAACAACAGAGCTGCTTAGTAGTCTTTTGATGAAATATTTGTTGCCAGAACACAGTTTGCCAAGAGCTGTTCACAGAATAACATCGCTGCTCTCAAATAACCTAAAATAAAATTTACGAGGGGAAAATTTTTTTAAAATTAGTGTATTTTAAGTGAAAGATTTGGAGTTCAAGATTCTGGTAAATTTACAGGAAGGAAAAAGGGCTGATTAAAATATCACCAAATGCTGGAAGGAATGATCCCAAATGGAGTTGGCTATTTTTTCCCATCTTTACTTGCTCACAAATGTTCAGCTTCATGTTTTGATTTACCTTGATTAGGAAACACCAAATCTTGAGATCTCTCACGGAAGAAGAATCGTGTTTTTGGGCCAGGCTTCCTACAGCTACATGTGTCTATGTACGAGACTGCCTGCTTCACATTTCCCTCTGCCCTTGGTGTGTTATTTGCCTGCTTCAATTACAAATACTGCAGGGGAGACAACTTATTGCTGTGTACATCTGCCTGACACCTGCCATGCTCTTCCCCTTGAATCTGGATGTTCTTCCACAACAGTAATAATTCAATGATAGATGAGACTGAGGTCTCTGTGAAAGGAAAATATGTGCTCCTGAGAGACCACATCACCTATGTTCATTTCTGTTTGTCAAAAGTAATCAGCTCCTGGTTTTGAAAGGGAGGTGTTGGTTGTGGGTGATCATTTGAATTTGGGATGCATGCCAGGATATCCTAGAAGGAGGTTTCAAAATGTTTTTGAAGGATTGCATCCAGTGAGACATTGGCATGGATGGGTGCTACGGAGAGAACAGCAGGGCTGTGGTGAGGAGACAGGACTGCACTAGAAGATGCTCCTTCAGCATTTTTCTCACTCCGCTGTTGGTTTTGCCCTTTGGTTGATGGTGTAACTGGATGAGAACTTCCCACTGTGCTTGGTTTTCTCAGATTTTGCTTTTCTGAAGAAATGCCCCATTTTGTGCAATCTCTAACTTGCTGACTTTCTCCCGCCTCCAGGGTTGTAACAGAGGGTCTCTGATCACTCTACAGGAGACGACATCTTTCCCTGGGCTCTCCCTGCCATGGATTGCTTGTTGGCCACCCAGGCAGGCTAGGGCGTGCATGGCAGATATGTACCTGAGTGTTCAGGCTGCACCCAGACACGTCACTCCGATATATTGATTTTAGAATTACTGAAGAAACTGTTTGTGAACTGGGAAGTCCCCTCTCAGCCTTTGGGAAGAGCCCTGTGTTACTAGGCAAGCAGTTCCTGGCATGAAACTAAGTAGAAATTTCCTGGTTTGGACAATTCTAAGACCTCGTTGTAATGACACTGTATGTAATGCACTAGGTCTTCTTCACATGTCTCTGAAGGTTGTCAAAGTTCATAAGATACAGTGACTCCTGCTGGGACCTGTGCAAGGACCAGCCCTGACCAGCACAGGTCTGCTATGGAAGCCATAAGCCATTTCTACTCCCATTTTAGGATTGCTACGGAGGGACCATGCCCCAAACTAGCTGCATTGGGGCTATTCTGTTAGCCAGGTCTGGAAGAAGCAAAGGGAAAGAAATCAGAGCTTAAAGCAGCCCTAAGAGCGCTATTGAGCCATGGGCAAAGCCCGGTCTGTCCCACACAACAGAAAGCACAAAGACCTTGTTATTGAGCATCACATTTTCCACGAATAGAATTGAATGTTTGTGCAGGGTCATCATTGCTCCTACTTCTGGGTGCAATTGTTCAGCATATCGTAAACTTGTGGAGTAATCTAGGATGGAAGAATTCTGCTCATAGTGTAACACAAAAAGTAACTCAAGTATAATCAATGCATTGACATAACAACAAAGCTCATGCAAGGGTAGAACAGGGTGTTAATGCAAGTTACCCTATAAATAGAGCAGCATCACTTCAAAATCAAGGATATTTTGACATTTGTTTTTATTCTTTCACATAATCTCCTTCTACAGAATTTGGATAAAACTGCTCCAAATTTTTTACCAACTCTTTAATTCATCTTCATCACCATGTGCAAAACAAGCCACTGAAGAGGGAACGTACTGAACCACAGCGATGACAATTCTGCTTTGGCTGAGGTGGAATAGACAACATGCCTGTCCCAGATGGCTTCAAACAGAAGAATACGTTCTGATTAAGGAGCAGTGGGAACATTTTCCGAGGACATTTGGGTGCCTTTTATAGATTTATAAGGCAATGCTGCTTCTTAAAAGCATCTGTCTTCCAGACCCATTTTTTTTCCTGTACTCAGTCATCAGTAAGGGATTAAACCTTTGTGAAATGGTGGCTCCTTCATGGTTTCACGTACATGCTAAGCCTAGTTTTACCACCCTCACAATGAACGATACTCTTGCTGAAGAGGTTAAAGAGGAGGGGGGTGGCTCCTCACCCCACAGAGGATCTGGGAATGGGGGGATGCCAAGGAAGGGTGAGATATGGTGGACAGGACTCTCCCATAGTCACAAACAGCACCTAGGGCACACCTATCAACCTGTTGAGAGGGGCAGCTCAAAATTCCCTACCACTGCAGCAGGACTGCTATTTCTCATTTTATGAGATCCATTATCTTCTGTGTCTGATTGGGTTGGGGCCTTAGTTTGAGATTAACCCCCCATCTAGCCAGTTAATTAGCTATTGAAATGTGTGGGTATTCAACACCACTGCAGAGTGTCTGAAGACAGGTCTGCTGAGCAGCAGCAAGTACTGTGCTGAGATCCCTTCCAGCACACAGACCATGAGCCTGGACGGGTTGCTCAGGGGCTGCTTGGTACACTGGCCTGGAAAGAACCTCTAAGTGAAGATGGAAAGACAGGTCAGACTTCTTACGAAGATGCTTAACTCCTGTATGTCACAGTACATCTGTAGTTGCTCAAAGCATGCAAATATTGGTGTCTCTGTTTTCCTTGTACACAGCAGCTCTTCTTTGTCTCAAGATTTATACTGCAGTGCAAGGCAGATGGGGTCAGCCATGGGTCCCAGATAACCAGCAAAGCCTTGTGGGCCCTGCAGGATCAGGGTGTAGTACAGGAGGTCAGAGGGAACCTGCTTGTAGCAACAGCCAGAGGATAAGCAGGGCTGCAACTCCCCCTTGTACAGCACAAATCAGCTCTTACTAGTGATGGAAGAGAGAGGTTTGGGTCCTCCTTGGTGCCAGAGCAGAGCTCAGGGCAGAATACACCAAGTGAGGAAAATTCTTACCCCTGGGGATCCTGCCTGCAGCCACCCTCAACCCCTTGGGTGGCCAAGGGACTGACAAGCAGCGCGAGAGCGTCGCGGGAGTCAGCATCATAGCACGTGTGGAGCAGCTTGAGTTAAGGTTGTGGGAGCCAAGACACGAAGAGTGCGGGGTCACAGAGGAGATCAGTTTGGGAGATGGGTTGAAGGTTTCCCACCCTGCCCACCAAGGCATGTTACCTTCCTATTTGTGTGCTTCAACTGGGAAAGCACAGCTCACAGAGCCCATCATTTCCAGTGCAGAGTGCACCAGCCTTTCGTCTCCTGAACGTGGCTGCGCTTGCTGAGACTACGGAGAACTCACTGGGAACGGAGACTCGGCGACGACAGCTTCCTGCGGGCGCTTGTCAGGCACAGGCACATTGCTGTGTATTTATGGACACAAGTGTGGGTCTCAGCTCAGGAAGGACCCAGAACTGCCGTGGCAGGGAGGCGAAGCGCTTGGCAGAGTGCGTCGGAGAGACTGAAATAGTGTCTGTCGGTGCCCAGCTGCTGCCTGGCCGCGGCGATCGAGCAGTCGCTGCTGTTCTGAGCATCAGGGACGCTCAAGGAGAGCCTCGTACCCTTGGATTTCAAATGGGCTGGGAGTGTCAGCTCTCTTACAAGAAGAAAGGACAGTAAATACAATAGTCTCTGTAAGTATAATAGTCTTTCTGCTCGAAAAGTCGCACAGAGAACCACGCGAGCATCTGCATTTAATCTGCACATCAATCTGACAGACTGACTAAAACAAATCAAATAAACCCCCAAAATGAACACCATTGCTTTGCTTGAAAAATATTCGTATCATCAAAGAGTGGATGTTTAAGTCAAGTGCAGGGATCAAATGGTACTAAATTCCAGAGTATAATTGGCAGCTTGGGACGATCCAGTTCTACTTCTCCAGGAAAACTTTTTATTCCTTTCCCAGTCCTACTACCCAAGCAGCAGTCAAAGATGTGCAGCTCCTCTCCGTGCTTCTTTACTCAGCAAGAGAGCAAACTGAGCTGTTTGATCCGGCCTCAGAGCTACTGCGTTCACTCCCTTTTCTGCAGAGACCTCCCTTGTGAGTTTATGCGTCCCAGCTGGGCTCTGCGGCTGCCGGGGACGGTGCCCCGCCGCGGTGCGAGGCTGTGCTACGGAGAGGCTGTGGCCATGGTTGTGCCGCATGGATGATGCTGTAGCCATCCCTGTGCACCGTGGTACCGGCTCCGGTATCTCTGTGCGACAGACACAGCACGGGTTAGGATGATGTTCCCCAGGACAAGGCACAACTCCACAGGAGAGCAAACCGATGACCTTACTCTGTGCACTACTGCTTCCTACCCCTAAAAAACAGGTGTATTTATATTTGTGTGTCCCAGCGGTGGCTCTGGGACATTTTCTGAGGTGGTTGTTGGCTCTGCATGGACCATTTCTGAATGCTTCGTGTAAAATAGACAAATATACCTATGGGAGCTTAGTATCAACATGCTCCAGCCAAGGCTGATAGTAGCATGCAATCACTACCCATGGGATCTGGCACAGCTTTCTTTCCAGAAAAACGTCCCTTGCCTCTCCCAGCTTTTAATCCTTGCCTTAGCACCAACCCTCACACATGCACTAATTCCGATAAGAGATGATTATTTACTGCTCAAAGTACAAGGAAGCACTACCTGTGAAAACTGGAGCCTTACTGGGTAGAGCACCTTGCACCTACCTGTAGTGGTCCTTCGTAGGTGCAGAAAGCCTGGGGCATGCTCAGCCTGCTGTGCCAGTTGAAGGTTACTTCCTCCTCCTATACAAGTCAAATGTCTTTCTTTTTGTCTTTTTTTTTTTTTTTTTGGAGTGGAGGAGAAGGCGAGGGTGACTCCTGAAGGTTTTTTTCTTGAAGCAAGAAAGTCAATTTCTGTTGCAGTTCCACTTCTTACAGCCATATCCCAGTCTTATCTCCACAACCTTCCCACACACTCATTCACTGGCACCTCCTAGATTAAGACAACCTCAGAGGAGTTGACCTCAAAGACTGAAGGAGCTGGGCTTGTTTAGCCTGAAGAAGAGAAGGCTGAGAAGGGATCTTATAAAAGCCTGTAAATATCTCAAAGGTGGATGTCAAGAGAATGGGGCCAGACTTTTCAGTGGTGCCCAGCGACAGGACAAGGGGCAACGGGCACAAACTGAAGCAGAGCAAGTTCCAGCTGAACATGAGGAAGAACTTCTTCACTCTGAGGATGACGGAGCACTGGAACAGGCTGCCCAGAGGGGCTGTGGAATCTCCTTCTCTGGAGATATTCAAGATTCGCCTGGACAAGGTCCTGTGCAGCCTGCTCTGGGTAACCCTGCTTTGGCAGGGGGTTGGACTGGGGGATCCCCAGAGGGTCCTTCCAACCCCAAACATTCTGTGATTCTGTGACTCTGTGGCTGCAAGGAGGTCACTGCTTTTCTCTCCGCTCCTTCCAGTCTCTCCTCTCCATAAAATATAACCCCTGCCGTTTCCACCATAAACTCCTTGGGACAGGAACAAGCTCCTATGCTTTGCACAGCATCAGCCAACACAGGGCCAGGACTGCCTGGGATGGCTATCTGCAAAACGACACAAATAATGAGGGCTTCACTATCAAAACAAGAGGGCAGAGATTTCCTCTAGGCATTCAGGAGTTCAGGTCTGGTGTTGCAGTGCCCAGTGAGTAGCTCAGAGCTGTGGATGAGGACATCAATCTACCACCTGTTGAAGGCAAGCAGGACTCTGCTGCCATGGATGACAGGAGCAGGAGCAGGAACTTGCTGAGTGCAGGGGATTCCCTCCCCTTCCTGGACCTTCCTTCCCTCCTTCATCCAGGCAGCAGCAGTGCATTTTTGTGAATTGGAAAAGTCCCAGGGCAGCCCGGTCTCCAGCTCCTGCCATCCCCGTGGGCTCAGCGTACGGTACAGAGGAGGAAGAGGTCATGGAGGGGAGAGTGCCGTGGGCTGCTGACACACAAAACGTTGCGAATTCGCACCCGCCCGGGGCTCGCCAAAAGGAACTGCCCAAATCGGGAAGTTGGGCAATGCGTGGAAACGCTCTTCCCCTCCCTCCACGCTTCTGAACAGAGTGGTCACAACTTTTTATTTTTAAAGCCCTTCGTTTTCTCCCTTGCTCAGCCCAAGGCACCCCTTCCTCTCCGTGGGTGAAACAGCAAGGCATCCGGGAACTCTGTAACCCTGAAGCCACCAGAACAGGCTGAGTTTAGGGAAGTCAGGCATCCCTCTCCCGCAGGATGCAGAGAGCAGAGAATTGAGTCCCCGGGCGCTGCTCAGGGCTGCTGTTCCCAGTACGTATAAAAGCTACCCTTACCAGGTACAGCCAAGGCCCTGCTCTGTACAGGCTAGGGTGAACTGTTTCATGCCAGCCTCAAACATTTGTCTTCCACCTTCCCTGGAACAAGATCAGTGTCTTTCCCAAGCGTCTGCAGGAGCAGGAATAGGGAAGGGGCTGGTCAGAGCTGCTGAAATCCATGTTCAAATCCCTGTGCTGGGAAGAAGTTTTTTCTCTCAGATCACTGCTGACTGGAGAAATCAGGGATTTATGCCTGGACTTTCCACCACCACTACCAGCATCATAACTGACCGTGAGCAAATTAAAAGAGAGGCTCCCCCTTCCTTCCTGTCACCACGTTGCTCACAGAGTCGAAAAGCTGCAAGGATGGGGAAATTCCCATCTGAAGGTATTTTACAGATGAGGAAAGAAGAGAGATTGAAAAGAGAAAGCTAAACCTGAGCCTTCTTGGTTAGCTGTGCCATGCTGGATGTCTCTTCCCAGAGGAGTGGGTGGCAGGATGATCCCACTCCTGGGAGAAGACCAGAAATAGGAAACTAACAGGAACAATAGACTGCTTCCAAGACCACCAGCTGGCACAGTTTGAAAGTGAACTTGGATCTTGTCTCCCTCAAAACCTCTGGGAACCTCTCCTACCCCCTCAGACCTCAGCCCTTGCCCTCCAGAACATCCCGTGCAAACAACTGAGCTTTCCTGTGCAGTGAGTCACGGGATGCAGCACAATAGGGAACACCAAGCAATGGATCAGGAAATGTTTCGTGTAAGATGGGGGGGAGGAGGAAAGCAGGGCAGAAGTGAGCGGAAGGTAGAGAGAAAAGTGTCAAGTAGTGGAGAGAAACACTGACTCAACCAGAGAGAGAACACAAGAGCCTGCACAGTGATCAGAACAGAGAGCAATGGAAACGCAGTGGGAAGCATGGAGATGCTGCAGCGGAATGACAGAAGACAGTGGGAGAGCCGTAATAAGATGCTGTGAGGTCTTTGTGAGAAGAGGGTGAAGGCATTCAGCACAGATACAGGGAGAGGGAGGGATGGTTAGATGAGCACTGGCCGGGCAGCCAGCGGGCAGGCAGGGCAGCTCGCTGGCTGGAGTGAAGGTTCCAGCAGCTTCCTTGGTGGAGAGCTGGCCGAGCACTACTCATAACAAGGATGTGTATTTCTTCTGAATGCTTTCAAAAGCAGTGATTCCATTTCAGACATTGATGGATGCTGCCAAAGAAGGGGATCAGAAGCCATAGAAAATGAACTGCATCCAGCAAAGAAATCAAAGCCTCCCATGTGAATCTAGCTCTACTTTACCCTATGCAGTTATTTACACCTGTTCAAAGGGGCAGTAAACATTACTAAATTCAAACAGCATTTTGGAATGGTAACATTTTAGGTACATCACACTTAGCCACTTTGAGCTGACACAGATGACAACCCCAGAGGGCACACAATGGAGAATTAGAAGATCCCTGCTGGTTCCCATAGCTGAGTCTTCCATGGAGAAGAGTCCTCCAGACACACCTGAATGTGACATAGGGCCATTTCATGCAGTCAAGGAAAGCAATGACCCACTGAACACTACTTGATGTTGGCCAGGTGAGCAGCAAGCTGGACAGTGTGCCATTCTGCTCAGCACAGCTGCCTCACCCTCCCAACCCACCTCTGCCACTTCGTGCGTGTCTGTGGGCTTGAACTGCCCGAAATACACGGTTTCCAACAGCCAGACCTTCATCCACAGCAAATTAACACCGCTTTGCTGAAATCAATGGGCCTGTGGAGCTAGTCCAGCTCGCCCAGGATGTGGCCTCTGGAGTGCAAACTGCTGAGAGGAATGGATGTCTTTGTTCCATATCTGTATCCTGATTAGTACACCCTGACCCGACCGCTGACTTGGTCTGTAAATGCAGCTGAAGTACGAATAACAGCGTTGTTGGATTGGTTATCAGCAGTTCACTCGGGGATTCACAGAAGTCTTCTGGACTTTTGCCCTTTTGCTTTAAAACAAATGTGTGTCAAGCGGAGACCATCGGGAACTACAGCTTTGCCTCTAAGGTGCTAATGTACAGCCCTGCAACGCAGCCACACTCACTGCAGCATGGTCCTTGTAAAAAGTCAACCCCACACTACTTCAGTACCGCCACAGGAATAAGTGGCAGAATAAACTCAAGGAAAATAACAGCTGTTGGAAATTCAAAGCAAAAATAATTACAGTCCTGGACAGTAAACTTCCCAAATCATCTCTTTCTCATTCATCGTTTTTCCTAAAATACAAATTCAAAACCTCTGTTTGTTGGATTTTGGCAAATGTTTCTTTTTGTGCATTTGGGCTTTTAGGCCCAGATTTGCTGCACGCTTTTTATATCTAGTTTGTACCAAGATGTGTCCAATGACACAGGGGGAGCTGCTGTCAGCTCGCACCAGGACAGCTCAAGTAGAGACCATGTCCTTCTGCATCACCCAAGGTGGTGCTAGATTTTGCATCCAGGCAGTGGCACAGCAGGAACCATCAAGTGCGTAAACCTAGGGCTGCGGCTGGGGACTCTGGCAGAAAGAGGTGAACAACCTCAGTTCAGCCCTGTTTTCCCCCACTGCAGCACCGGGAGCCGCTCTCTGGTTGCCCTCAGGGCCACGATCTCCTCCTCAGCAAACCTCCACTCAACCCCAAAGGGGAATCTGCAGCTGTTTGGGCTAAGACCAGGTTGCCTCACTGCTGTTTGGAGAGTATGGGCTTTCCACAAAGCCGAAAAGGAGGAAAAGGAAGGAAGAGCCCAAGCAGAACCGTGTTTAAGCGATAAACTTGGCTCCGTATTGCTCTGAGTGAAGGTATTTGTAACTGGGAGTTGTGGTTCAAGCCCATCTCTAATTCTTCTACAAATACGTGACACAATCTGACAAGTCTTTCATGTTAAACACCAGTCTAAGGGCTTTCATTTAATGGCTCTTCGTTCCCGCTCACAACCTCCTCTCATCTCTGCAGCTTTTCACTGTGCGGTGCCAGAGCCATAAAGATCTTACTATGAAGGGGCCCCCCAGCCTTTATCTTGCATATCACGACATCATGATTCAAATGTTACAGCGCTGCAACACAAATGTAACATCAATGTACATCCCATAACAGGCTCTAATCCGTCCCAGATTTGGTTCAGTGCTCCCTTGCTCAGATCTCCTTGGACCACACATCGCGTGCCACTGTTTGCGTTCAGCGTAAACGAAGCACCAGCGTGGAAATCTCATCAGAACAACAGCCGTACGGTCAGATCAAGAGAAGCTAGCGGGAAGCCACTCTGTATCTTTCCAGAAGACTTGCCAACGAGCTCATATGGTACTCGCAGTGCCTACCTCCTAGGCGCTGGCGTTGGGAAATGCATCGGCAGTGTCCCCAGCCTCTGCCGAGGGATGCCTGGCCCCGCGTCGGGTGGCCAGGTCGTGCTGTCAGCCTCAGCATCCTCTGGCTGTTCTCATGGGCTCCACCTGAGCTGACCTTGCTGCTGCTTCAGCCAGCTGAGAGCCCTGGGTTGGATCCGACCCTGCTGAGCAGCAGTGGGTGCTCGGGGTCCAGTGCTGCCTTCCCCTCCATTTGTCCACAACTGGAACCCTTTTCCAGACTGTACAGGTTGCTAAACAGTCGTTTGGACATTAGTGAGCTGAGAGTCATTCCCAGGCAAACTCTTACTTGCCCTTACCTTTTTTGTGAAATATAAGGAAACCAATTACAATCAGGACATCCCCCTCCGCATTCTCATGCGCTGCTCATTTTCTTGGGAGAAAAACTCATTCTGTGTAAAATATTACAAAGACAAGATGAACATCAGGTCTATATTAATATTTAAATCAATGAGTATTACAGAGCAAGGAAATAAAATGAAAAAACACTTCAACAAACCCTCCAAACCATCTTGATCACAGCTGCTGTGAAAGCCACTCAGCAGTGCCGGAAAACTTCCTCCCGTCCAAGCGTTGATCGCTGGAAACATTCCCTGCTCATGACATTCAGTTTTGAAAGGGTAAATGCTTTGAAAATACAGTAGGCTGAACATTTTTTCTTTCTTTTCTTCTTCTCCCTTTTGGGCTAAATGGAGATTGACAGATTTTTTTTTTTAATTAAATAACACAAAGTCCAGAACATCGCTATATGTTGCAATATATGGTTAAATATATGGTCGTCCCTCGCGTGTTCAGTGCTCAGGCAGCACAAAATATTACGAAGACGAATCTAGGACAACCATGTTATTCTCCTGTGGCTTGGAGATCACTCTGTATGTGGTTTGCTCCATCTAGCAAGAGAAGCAAACCATGTGTTTGAGCAACAACATGCTGAATCAGGGAGGCTTGTGTTATTGTTATGAATAAGAAGAAATTGTATTGTGGAAATACAGCCTGGAGACCCTCATTCCCTCCCAGTAGTTCCTTGCATACTACGCACTTGCATAACTCCGTGTCTCAAAACATTGTACGCATGATCCCAATGGGCCCGGAAGCTTTGGGGCAAACACGGACTTGCTAATGGTGGTTTTGCAAACATCATGCAAAGCTGTATAGTTGATATGGTTTTGACACGAAACTGGATAAAACAAACTGATTTAGCTGATGTCAGATATTGGCAGAATGACTACATTTTATTCAAATCTTAGTTGTCTGTGTGGTGAGCTTCTTGTCTGAGTTTAAATATGAGGTTCACTTGTGAACAACGCAGAGCGAGATCCACAAAGTGAACAATCACACACACGGTGAACACTTTGCGGATGGGATATTGGAGGGGAAGAACTTTGTCTTTACGGATGAAAAGCCATGGAACCTCTGAACACAGCAATTAGGTACCATTGCCTGGGACGTGGCACAAGGAGAACTGCCTGCTGCGTTGGCAGTAAGGACTGAAGAGCATCCGTGGGCTGCCAGGAACATCTGGTATGTCATTGAGCATCAGCCTTTGGGCTTGCCAATTGTTAGTGTGTGGATGCAATTTCCTGCGGAGAAGGAAGAGCATCAAATGTTCATGGCTAATTTCACCTGCTGGTTGTCCTCTACCTTTCACATTGTGGTGTCTTTCACATTTGTTACCTGTTCCACAGCTTTAGGTCCTCTTGCCTGTGACTTGGTTTCTTAGAGAAATTTAAATTCCCAACCTCTTTGAAACATAAATTTTGATTTTCAAGGATTAATCTCAAAACACCTTATCTTGCTAATGAAGGTGTTACTCTGACCAGTTCAGCTATCCAGATGCAGCAGTTTCAGCTCCCTTGGCCTCACCACACACCTAGAAGAGCAGCAGAGTCGATGGCAGGTTGGTTGGCTCAAGCGAGGGCTGAGGGCACTGACCCCTGCGTGAGCATTACTGTTGGTGTTGTCCTTGCCTGCCTCTGCAACGCAAGCAGAGCCCTTGACTGGAGCACGCCTCCGTCCAAGCCATGGCAGCTTCTGGTCAAGAAACACGGAAACTCTCTCCATCGCTGTTCTTCAAAGGGAGGTGCCCCCGCTTATTTTCCAGATACGGGCTTTTGATAAGTCCCCGTTTAAGTGAGAAGCATGTGTATGAAATTAGATATATGAAATCCTTTGAGTGTTTTAAAGTCCGATGCCAATTTTAGGTTCCACTGTCCTCTTTTTCCCTCTAGCAGAAGGATTAATCTCTCTTCCCACAACCCTATGAGGACCAACACTCATTTTCCAAAACTGTACCTCAGCCCCAGTTGGGCTTTTATAGCTATCTAGGTAATTGGGACACCAGTTCACTAGCTCAAAAATAATTATTTTGTGCTGTGCAAAAATTAAAAATTGCCATTTTCTGAGAAAATGAAAGAAAACAGACAAAGCTGTCTTTAGGCAATGGGCAACGGGACTAGCCGATTGAATGTTATGGAAACTCTGAAAGGAAAGTATTGTTTCCAACTGAAAAAGAAAATGTCTTCTTTCAAAAAGATCAAAGGGAAATTTATTCTATAAAAAATCTGTGCAGATTACTTGAATTCAAATTCAGTAATGGCTCAGAACCCCACCTCCCAGCATAACTGCTTCCATGGCTATTTTCCTGTCATCTGAGGTCTCCAGCGCCTGGTTATGCGATCCGTGCTGGAGAACGTGTTTAAGAGAGATTGCATTATCAGGGTGGAGATACACATGTGTTTTGCTGTAGGTCGCTCCCCAGCTCCATGATTTACTGCTCGCATCCACCCTCTCGGGCTCTCTCCAAGGGCTCCCAGGCTGATCCCGCTGCTGCACACTGGGCAACTCCCGGTCTCCTCTCTGCCGCCGTTTCGGCTCCCCATCCCGTTTGCCCATCGGGGCGAGGCTGCAGGTACCGGACATGGGGAGCAGGTAAGGAGCAGGTATGGGCTCTGCATTCCCACGGGCGCTGAAGGTCTCCCTTGAGCTCCTCAAGCCAGCGCAGCTGAGACAAGGGCCATCTGTGGGTTTTGGCACATGGTGCGTTCAGGCTGCGATTCCTTTCTACATGGAGGTTTTTATCTAAACCAGCGCAATAAATAACTGTCAGATTAAGAACGGCCATGCAAATGTTACTGTACTCGCATTGTGAAAGCTCCCTTTTATGTGGGCATCCTCTGGAATAAGGCAACCCTTCCCCGAGCCTCGGCTGCGCTCAGCCCTGCTCTAATCGCCCTGTTTCGGATGTGCAGCTTGCTGTGAAAGACAAATGACTGGAGCTATTAAACTCGGTCTTGTTGCAAGCGTGCCCAGTGGTAATTTTATAATGGATATTACATCGCAGACGGGACAGCGGTCTGCCAGGGACCGAGGGCCGGGCAAGGACAGCCGCTCCCTGACAGCTCTGTGCACCCAGCACCTGCGGCTCAGCCTGGACCGCCTTTGGACGGGTCTGCCGAGGCCGTGCGGGTATACAAGCCGGTGCTCATGCCATGCCACATTGCCATGCCATGCTCCCACGGCGGGAGCAACCCCTCGGTTCATGGAGCTGAGGCACGGTGCAGCTGGCAGGCAGAGGCAGGGAGGGAAAGGCAGCTCCTCCTTGCTCCCTGCCAGGTATCCATCATCACCCGGGAGGGCTTGGGCATGGCCCGCAGCAAGGGCTGGAGAGCCAGGCAGAATCGGGCATGGGGGAGATACTGTGGTGAAATTCAGCCACGCCTGAATCACAGAATCACAGAATCACAGAACAGTAGGGGTTGGAAGGGACCTCTGTGGGTCACCCAGTCCAACCCTCCTGCTGAAGCAGGGTGACCTACAGCAAGCTGCACAGGACCTTGTCCAGGCGGGTCTTGAATATCTCCAGAGAAGGAGACTCCACAGCCTCCCTGGGCAGCCTGTTCCAGTGCTCTGTCACCCTCAGAGGGAAGAAGT
>Ga0065711_1002178_pt1 | contig 36591 bp, 13 predicted proteins | sample Hoacrofraction12_FD_59098 | JGI IMG/M metagenome (GOLD analysis project Ga0065711, IMG submission 59098) | Hoatzin crop microbial communities from Cojedes, Venezuela - Epithelial fraction 12 v2 (version 2) | ecosystem: Host-associated > Birds > Digestive system > Esophagus > Crop | place... | reverse complement strand
GGCTGCACAGGACCTTGTCCAGGCGGGTCTTCAATATCTCCAGAGAAGGAGACTCCACAACCTCCCTGGGCAGCCTGTTCCAGTGCTCCGTCACCCTCAGAGGGAAGAAGTTCTTCCTCATGTTCAGACAGAACTTCCTGTGCCTCAGTTTGTGCTCATTGCCCCTTGTCCTGTCACTGGGCACCACTGAAAGGAGTCTGGCCCCATCCTCCTGACACCCACCCTTGAGATATTTAGAAGCATTTATAAGGTCCCCTTGCAGCCTTCTCTTCTTCAGGCTGAACAAGCCCAGCTCCCTCAGCCTCTCCTCATAGGGGAGATGTTCCAGTCCCCTCATCATCATCCTTGTAGCCCTCCTTGTAGTCTGTTAGGTTAGCGGCTTGAATCGCCTCTGGAAATGGTCAAGGGAGGAAAAGAGCAAGTAGAAATATTTATATGTCAATATTACTTACCCGTGAAAAAGAGGGCATTTTGTGTCCAAGACTGTAGGGTATAGCACGCCAAGCTTCTGTGCCATCCTTCATCTGCATCCAAACTTTATCCTTTTGTGCATATAATGGAATCTATAACTTTAAGGCACCGAAGTGCAGTTCTCTGTTAAATGCTAAGGTTAAGTGGGATGAATCCACTAAATTTTTTTAGCTGAAGCTCTTGATCCATGATTCCTTTTATCTGTTTTTTTTTTTGTTTTTTCCTTCTCTTCCAACAATCAGCCTTTGACTAAAAGAAATATTTACTGTGATCTCTGTGATCCTGGCACTTCCATTGCCTTGCATGCTTGATGCAGTTGTTAGTATTTTGGAACATCAGAAATGCAATTTTAGACTTTATCCATTGGCTTGCAAACTTCAGATGAAAACTTGGAAGGGCAGTTTGTCAGCACTGAGATGTTTGGCAAGAAGTTATAGTAATCGTTTTCTGAAGTTACATTTAACAGGTTATAAATTTACTATGCTTTGATGTATGGCATTGTACTATTTCCTCAGATATTTAACATGCAGATGTATCATGTTAAAGAAAACCAATAATGTGTACAATTAAATCTTTTTTTTTTCTTTTCTGATTCAAAATGCACAGTGTAGAAACTGAATTCTAAAATCTTGAAAATTAAAAAACTATTGTTTGTATTTTTAATGTGGAGTTCATAATCCGTTGGGTTTTGGGGAAAAAAAAACACAGAGCAAGTATAACAGATGGAGGGGTTCTTTTTACGTTCTGGATAGAAATATTCTAGGAGGCATGAAAAGAAACAAAAGTGAGACAGTGGTGTAAGAGACACCAATAGAGGTCTTTAAATAAGTATTCCTGTAAGTGCAAAGATCAGTTTCGGTTTGCATGAATATAAGGGAGTTAATTTACACTACCTTCTTTTTTTAAACTGCGTGAAATCACTTGTGTGCAGTGCAGTCTGGCAATACAGTAATATTTAATCTACAAAAGTAAAAATTAATATTGTGAAACTATCATAGTAAGCAGTAAATGGTAAAATTTATGACATGGTGCAAATGAACGCTGTTTATAATACCCATTAATTTCCTATAATGCAATTTTTTATGCAGACATGATTAGTTATCAGCATATGAATATTATATAGTGGTTAAAAAGATATGAAAACCTGCTGATGTTTTATCTCCTTTACACATCTGTGCACTTGTGGTGCATTAGCAGCTGTGCATACAAGTGGTAGAATGTAAACTTGCTGAACTAGTCACCTGCCTTATTGACACATTCATGTGTCACTGTGCCAAAGCTCTTCAAGCTAAGTTAGCAACCAGAAAGCAGGCTCTGGCTGTCTGCTATGGGACAAAGTAGAAAACATATAGTAGTAGTTTAAATAAACCTATTTGATATAAATCAGTTAAATGGCTACAAACACATGGGGTTTGATTGCTGTTTGTTTACTTAAATCGGGTTAGCTTATGTCAGTAAATTGTTGTGTCACTCTAATTGGACTGAGTGCCAAATGTGTCGAAATATGTGTACCTGAATTCATACAAACCTTCAACTAGACCGGGTTAAAATTTATGTTAGCCATTGCAAGCTCCTATTGTTTTTAAAACAAAGTATAAAAAAAAACCCATACTGAGCTGTTCTTGCTAAGAATAGTCTACCAGGTTCATATTAAAATGTTCATTGCCTAAGTGACAGTTACATTGAACTTACTTTCCAGCCGGCAGGTCAAAAGCTTTCAAAATCTGATGTGTAACTCACCATTTATGAGTAAACCTAATGTTTTTCTACCACGTATCTCTTCTCCTTTTCCAGGTTTTCAGGTTTTCTTAACAATATGTCGAAATAATCCTGGTTAGTAACTCAATATATCTCTGGCTTTCACCACAGTAACTGAACGCCTCACAAATAGTATCCTCACAACTTAAAGCAGAAAAGTATCATTACGCCTGTTTTGCAGAAGCAACAACCACAATGAAAGAAATAGTGGTTTGCCCAAAACTCCCCAGAGTTTGTGGTAGAAGTTGAGAGTTCGTGTGTCCTAATACGGTGTCTTCTTTCCTTACATGTTTCAGTTCAAAATCTCCTTGGTGGTTATTTTTCCCAACTAGATACGAATTAACTCTTTTCTCTAAGTCATCTTCTTATATCTGAACTGATTGTAATCGGGAAGTAGTTTCACAAGCAAATTACGTTTTCACTTTGTAACATTCTGAGAATTTACATTCATTTCTTAGTCCAGGTCTCCTGAAAAAGGCAACTTTCCAAAGTCCTGTGAGTCTCTTAAAATGAAATATAATGATTTTTTTATTTGAACTGTAGAATGGATATTTTGTATTTTGTTTTCTTAATCAATATGCATGCACCTGTATTTTACATGCACACTTTGGAATAATGGTTGTTAGTTTGAGTCTTTATTTTAGAAGTCCTGTCTGTGCTTTTAAAGGCCAAGGACTTCTCGATGTTCCTGGAACCAAGTGGCACAGCCAGATTGGTTCCATACTGCTTATGGCTACTGTCCTCTAGACCAGGCTAGCCGTGTCCGTGACAGTCTCCTCTAGGCCCGTGTGATGGCTACCCTAACACTGAGCGTTATTTCGGTTGGATTTTTTGTTTTAATTTGAAGTATCTGGAATAATGTAAGGGTTGAATATGACCTGAAGGCATGTGACATGCTTGAGTATGCAAAGCCAGCTGGGATAATGTTGGGAAACTGTGCAGAACCGAAAGGGACAAATCTGGTTCAACTTCAGCCATCCTACTTTTTGAGAGCAATCCGAGGAATGAACTGTTCCTAGAACTGTATCTAGGTGAGAGCTAGTTGAAATCATCCAGATCAGATCCAGGAAGCAAGGTAATGCTTATGCAGTATAGGTTGGCAGGGTTCTGTGCCCCAGCTCAGTCCTGGCACTGTTCTGCTTAACAGTCCTGATACATCCAGACAAATTGGGTGATGCTACCGTTAGCTACTTTTACAGAATTCTTGTTGTCTTTATTTTCAGCTAGTTCTTTAAAAAAAAGTATTTTAAAAAAGTTTTTTCTTCTATCTGGAAAAAGAGAAAAAAATTCACAGCAGACTGGAGCTTTTATGTGAGTGAGGTTAAAAGTTTAGCTTGTTTTGTCCAAGCAAACAGCAGGTCTGATAAATATAAGGCGGCATTGTGTAGGTTATAAGTAAGAATAGAGAAAAAAGACCAAATGAGTGAGAAAAGTGAAGTTAAGAACAGGAAATAGTAATTTCATTATCTTTAAAATGTAGAAAATGTGAACTCATTTTTTCACTTTCAATAAATGGTTGCCAAATGCACTTTCCAAGTGTGTGTAAGATTGGAGAGAGTCCACACGATAGCAGGAGGAACAGCTACTAATTAGTCCTATTAGGATATGCCTCGTTTGTTAATGGCTCTAAGAGTTTTTCAGAGATATGAAAATGATCGGGCTAAGATTCCTGAGGATTTGTATAAATCTTGATGAATGTTGGACGTTAAACTTGACCATGTGAATTACCAGAAGCATTTGCAATTCCATGACATTGTTCCAAAGTTTTAATGTTTCCAGAGTCTGAAAAACGAGTAGTCTCTGTGCTTGCACATACTCATCTCTTGTCAGTATCCTGCACAAAACCCTTTTACTTTGCAATAGTTCCCAGATCCCATTATCTGGCCCACAAAAGTGAAAGAAGACAGGTACTTTTATTCTTTTCGTCTTTTGAGGAGAAGCAAGGTCTCCTGAAGTTATCTGTGCTTTAGCTTGCTTTGACCAGTTACTCCTATATGCTCATGTTTGTCTTTCTTACCTCTGTATTCCCCTTGGGGAATGCCGCTCACTGCTAAATTTTCTACTCCCACAGTTTCATTCCATCTCAGCAATGACCTGGAGGATTCCAGATAAGTTTTCAGCATTTCATAATCAGTCATACTTTAAAGTATGGCTAATACTATCCTTAGCTGTAGTGAAGTTATGCTGAAGAAAACTGACGACTGGAAGTAACTGAGGACAGAAAGCCAATGTGTTGGATTTAGGAACCTGGAGAGTAGCAACAGCTGCTATCTGCAAAAAACAGAGGTAGAGAAAAGTTCAGAGGCTCATAAAAAGCTTTGGAGTCAGAAGGGGGAGGGCAGTACGTGTTTAATCGGGGATGGAAGCTTAGTGGATAAAAGGAGAAAACTGCTGTGTTGGGGGAGAGGGGAAGGAAGGGGTATCTGCAGGGGTTGGGAAGACACAACTGAAAAGAAGTGATTGGTAACAGGTGCCTTCAAACAATCTCTAGCTCTGCCTCTTTCCTTTCTGTCTGAAAGATTCTGCATGATAATGTCAAAATTATTTGTGTTTCTAAAGTGAATGACTTCCTGCTCGTCTATGTGCTGCAACTTGTTTTATATAAAAAAATGCTGATGTACAATGCTTAGCTCTCTTTTTAAATGTTAAGCCACAGAGTAATTATCATTTTTCTTATGCTACGTTTATGTTCCAAGATTCTAGCTTCTATTAATGTTCTGCATGTTTTCTAAGTAGATTACAGGGACATTTCTGCATCACAAGTAAGCCCCAGAGCTATTCTCAGCTTAAAGCTTGGAGAAACAAAGTGACATTTACATTGCTAAACGAGTGTAGAGAAGTTTCTGGCTCATTTTTTACAACGAAAAAATATGCTCCTAAGCAGTATTTCTCCTTTTTGTTATCTATTTTCTTGCTGTCAAGCTTTAATAAAAGTAGAATTCCAAATAGTACTGAATTTAGGAAGAGGAAGGACTTAACAGCTAGGTATGTTCATTCTTGTCTTGGAGCTGTATTATTCAGTACTAGTTTTCATGTAGATTTTTAAAGAATAGTGGCATACACTAAACAATTGTTTACTACATGGTGCTTTCCACTCAACAATTTTTGGGGTATTTTTTTTAGAATCATAGAAACCCTGATAATAACACAGGGTGTAGTGATGTTAGTTAATATAAGTCAAATATAAACACATTTTTTGCTTTCAAAAATAGAAAGTTTCATAGGCAAAATGCAACCTATTTACAGAATATGGGATGGAATTGGCATGTGTATTTTAAATCATACATTTTTGAGAGAGCTAGAATCAGTTAAGGTGATAAACATTTAAACAAGAAATTGTTCAGATTTTCTGAACATTTGACTGATGTTTTGTTATATTCGTTTTTCCTGTATTGGCTATGAATATTTCCATCACATTCCGCTGCTTATCCAGCTGTGTAAAATTTTTACTTTCATTCACTTTATGTAGCATTTGAATACTACAAAGTGGAAAGTGAATTTAAATACTCTGTAAGAAATACCAAAGACAGGGAGAATCAAACTAAAATGTTACCCTCAGAAAATCCAGGAACTTCTATGTAATAGTTTATGCCAATAAGGCTGTTTTGACATATTGGCATTTTAAGCATCTGTTTCCTGGAAGTAGAATTTGCTCAAGAAAACATACTTTTTATTAAACTTTAATTTGAGTAAATGAATGTCACAATGGCTCAGATTAAAAAGTTATTTGGGAATTAGTCTTAGTTATAATTGCAAATGTATTTCTGATTTTCAATACAAAGTGAAAAAAACTTTAAGGATTTCACATGCAAGTTCTAAATTATGAGGCAAATTATTGCCTATTTTTTCTTAATCAGTTAGAAAGATTTAACTGTTAAGAACAAATTTCAAGATACAGGTGAAATAGGCAGAGGTTTTTATGTATCTAAAAAGACAGAAGCTGTTCACTGCGATGACTGGGCTATTTAAGTGTAGCGCAGAGAAGCTATCAACATGCTGCATATGGTCTGGCATCTTTCCACCACCCAGTTATCAGGTTCATTTGTTTGATCAGGACGTTTCATACTGCCTTCCAGTTTCCAGCTTTACAATGTGTATCCATGTGCCTAAGATGACCATATGTGCGAATCTCACACCAGAATTCTTGCTGACTTCTGATATTTCCAGTACAGCTGCAACTAAGGATGCGACTGTGTCAAATACACTCTGCCTTACGTGAGGGATTAAGCCATGACTTGTGATGTTTTCTTATTTGCATACGTGGTTGTTAAAATCTTCTTTGAGCTCTGTTATGTATGTAGGTTCTACTCCTGATAGGCACAAGCCCAGAGCGTTCCACTGTTGACGCTGAATTTGCACCGTTCGTGCCACTGCATCCTGTCCATCTGCAGTCATAAACAGTGGAATGGACTGATTTACCATTTGCTTCATTTTGCCGTCACGTCAAAATGGGACTTCTGTGGTGTCCTTCTACTATTTCACACTTTGTCATCATTTTATTAGTGTCCAGTCTTGTTAATTCTGTGCTAATAGTGTTGGTCTTTATTCCACTTTCAGCCAAAAAAGGGAGACAAATACTTCATTCCAGGTTATAGGCTGCAGTCCTGCTGCAGTGTGTCTCTAGCTGTTTGGCAGAAATAAAACCCGTGAAGAACAGTTCTAAAATAATTCTTTGTGTGAATTGTCAGTACTTCTAAAGACAAGACGTTCTAGGTACTACTTTTGCTTGAGAGTGTCATTCCTTGGTAACGACACATATATGTCTTTTCTCTGAGTGGACTCCAAAGTTAGAGTACCATACCCAAACTTTTTTATTCAAAGAAGTGCTGTATGCAAGTGATTGCATATGTCGAGAGGTAGAACCAGATTCTATTTCAGTTCTCTGGTCTGTTGTTCTCCAGAAATATGTCAGTGACTTGATGTTCTGTGACAACAGTCTGTACAGAGGCTCTGTTTGTTTACCTGCATTTTAACTGGTGAACTCCAATGATACTTAAGAGTACTACGAGTGTAAAGATGATCTGGGAAGTCGTTTGTCAAGTCAAGCAGCAAAGTAGCAGAGATGGATCTTGCCTAATTTTAAAAAACTATGGTGTAGATGCCTACATCTGAAAGTTGTCTAGGGATTTGTAGTCAGAGAAGAAAAACAGGTACTATTATGGTGTGATTTACCATATCCTCCATATCCTAAAATCAGCAGAATTAATTGTAAGCTATTAATTTCTCACCAACAGCTGTATAGAGGGATCAGACAAGCTAGTTTGCCTAGGTTTAATTATTATTACTGAAGATATCTTAACGGTCAGTGCAAGGAAGTCCAACCAAGTGTCCGGTCACATATTCCAAAGATCAAGTGCAACCAGAGTTCTCACAAAGATCCCTCTCCATCTTAACATCAGCTGTTAAATGATACAACTTTTCCTTACTTCCACAGAAAATCACAGTAGGAATCTAAGAGGGATCGAAGTAAAAAAAAACACACAGACTTCATAGAGAACAATATCCTTTGTATTTTCTCTACTATCACCTTATATGCCCATCAAGCTTGACCCTACTGAACACTCTGAGACAGACGACTATGAAGCTTCCTTCTGAATCACCCTGCCCTAGCCTTTTCCAGATTTAGATCACTTTTTCTCAAGAAGGAGTTATAGGAAGTGTAAAATGATTTTTTTTTTTACTCTAAGTCTTCCCAAGAACATTTGGAATTTGAGCATGAACTTTTAATTCTTTAGAGGCTAAGAAGTAAGTTCTGAAGTGTGCTCTTTACAACACACTACCAAATGGATATAGCATTAATAAATACTGTTTTAGGTTTCTCAGATCAGTATTCTTTAACATACCCGTAACATCATTTTCTGAACTCTGTTTTTCCCTGTGCTGATGTGTTCCTTGAAGACTACAATAGCTGCCTAAATGGGAGGATATGTGCATGTGAAGACAGATTGCATTGACTTAGCACAAACATGTTTTTCATCCCAGTACAGCTCCTTCCCTCACTTGCATACTCTATTATAGCTATTGTTTGTATTGTTGTTGTTATTTTAGAAGTTAGTATAGCAGAATAGTCACCGGACTGCTAAACTCAAACCTACTGTTTGGCTCCCACATTGAGGAGACTCCAGCCTCTGGACTCAAGGTGTAGTGCACGAAGTCTCTCGTGAAGCAATTTTTTGTCTGGTCCCCTCTATGCAAGGAGGGGTGTACAGTCAACCGTTCTTGGACCTAAAGATAGTGCTATCATCTCTCAAGTTTCTCCAGACTGGATACATATTTTTATTTTGAGTTATAATTTAACCACATGGGAACCATATGGCAGTTAAAGTGAGGAATACAAGCCTTCTAAAGGAGGTCCTGAACGTACATGCTTTATTCTAACAATACAGAAGACTTACAGATTGGGGTGGGGACACACATCTAAAATCATCATCTTAGTGCTTCACTCTCAAATTCTGAGAGATTCGAAGTTTTGATCAGCATCTTTGAGGAAGGCAAACCTCAGTTTTTATCCCTTCTTCAGCTGATTTTTCTGGGTTGGTCAGTGAAATTGTTTTTTTGTTGTTGTTTAAAAATCAGCGTGTTTAACACCTTTTCTGTGTTTACATTCTTTTACTGGAAATTTATGCTGTTTTTTTCTCTGGGCACACCTGTCAGTCATCAAAATTCAGTGGTTCTGCCAGAGCCTGATACATTTTCTAGGACAGAAATTTCTTGTTCAGCTTCCGCAATACAAGTTCTTGGCTTCAAAATGGAGTTCTAATCCAAGGTGAAGTTTGCAGTCATAAATTCTATTTGTAAATCTAAAAGTAGAATGCCGTTTGCCATGCTAAAGGTCCAGTTAGCTCTACGTGCTGTTGTTAGAGTCACTTTTGCTTTGCTTTAGACGAGTGCAGTAAGCGTGGGCTTCCTCATGGGCATGAGGAAGGAGCCAGACCAACCTGACGCCCATTGGCTTCTTCTCCGATTATTTTAGGGATATGAAAAAACATTAAATTTGCCATCAGAATGAATTATCTTCAGTCCAGAAAGGTAGTGTCTCTTCCTACTGAGCATTTCCAACTGTTCCATTTGATCTATTTAAAGTTTCTTTTTAAGATCGTTGTATGGAGATTATTTGAAGATGCAAGACATCCCCGCCATAAGAACATAAGAGTTGACGTTTATGTAATTAATTCCTGTAAGCCAGCTGCTTCTTTTTGAGACTGATATTTTGCATCTGCTTCCAGAGCATGATATATAAATATATATCATTTTAACTACTTATAAATTTACATATTTCTTCTAATAATACACACATATATAATGTTAAGTGCCTTTGCAAGCTTGTGAGTGCAGAGAGGATTCTTTCTTGCTTTGATTATAGTTACATAACAGAGATAGTAAGAAGAAAAATCTATACTTGTTGACAATCCGATGAAAAGAAATTAATTACTATCTTGATAAATATCTATTGTGCTTAACTTTTTCATGTACTTCACCAGTTATTTACTGATAAAACAGCATGCCTTTTTATGCTTCAATCATTTTCCATATCAGGCAATTATTTTTATTTTGTTTTGATTATTTAAGTCATTATTTTGTTATAATATTTAATATTATACTAATTTTGATTTTTTGTAGTACTGAATTAGGAAAATGTAAGATGTTTTTCTGGTACATGTATGTTTGAGCATGTATCAAGGACAACAAAAGCTGTTAATAGAGATCCCTTTATAGTATCTAACTCGAAATACATTTATATTTTATATTTCTGCTTGCCATATTTTTGCATTTGCTCATCTCTGTCTTCTAGTTGCATTGCTAGTTGAAAAAATCAAATTTTATCCTTTGCATTCCCAAACTGATTTTCAGTCTCCGTTTTTCTAGGTACTATTTCAATTACCCATAATAAACAGGTAACAATTTTCAGTAAAATATAACTTACTTTTACTTGCTTCAAGATCAAATATCCTCATAAGAATCTCAGATTCTGCTGAAATATGAGTAATATGAGCAGATAACGTCTAACTGTTTTGCTTTTTTCGACTGACACTTCTTTGGTATGGTTCCTTTAACACTGTTTAAAGCTGGATGATTTTAATATGATATAGAGGTTTTGCCAGCTGTAAGAGTTCTACTGCAACAGCACTGAGAGCATTCAGCCTAATGAATTAACAAGGTAGAATTAGGGAAAAATCCCAAGACAGAAGACATTTTAATTAATGAATGTCATGGGAAAGATCAGTGCCTATCCTTTCCTTTGTCTGTAACTAAATATCTCCTTCTCTGTTTGTGTATTGCCACACAAATTGCTTGTGCTATTTTAAACTAAGGCTGTTGGACAGCACAGTACCAAAAATAAATGGAAATAAGTAAGTTCGTTTTTCTCATACTATGTACAATGTACATGTAACAGAATACGTGTTACCTTACCTCACCTCCCGCTACATTGCTCCCATTGTTCCCAGTACATTCATTCTAATCACTTATTTTGAATTCCAGCTGCTTTCTGCTTATGTGTGCAAAAGTTTCAATGATTCTTTCATAGTTCAAGTAATCTTCATTAAATGTGCATTAATGTGCATAAGTAAGTGGAATACAGGATGTTAGATTGGTCGAAAGTATGAACCTATTAATGTTTAGGAAAACTTACACGAGTAGACAATCTGTGGTGTGAATGCCTCTTCTGAAAATGCAGATCCTTTTAACTCTGCAGTTCAATACGTCAGACATGCGTGCAAGGGGAACTATGATTGCACATTGGCTGTTCAGGGTGGAATTTGCTTTAGGTGAAGTAGAAGGCTGAGAAAAGTAAACGATAAGGAGAGTGAGGTAAGAGATTGATTCAGCTTATGACAACTGTATTTAGGTATCTAAATGGAAGTGTCTGCGGTCAGGTAAGTATCTTTACTTTGCTTTACAGTCAATAGCAGCCTAGTTAATATGGCTACTGTTGTTACAACACGGTTTCAGCCAACATGCAAATAGGTGTCCACTTCTCAGTGAGCTGAATCACTTTCCAAGCTACACTGTCTCCTGGCTCCTGTGTAGATACTGAAGTTTAGACACGTAAATTTAGGCGTTACAAGCTCGAGTTAAATCCCACTTGATATGTCACACAGCTCATTACTTTGTTTTTGGCATTTGTGCTGGTAGGCAGAGCAGTTTAGCTTAGCACCTGTAACAAAAATTCATCAGATTTCTGTGAACAGACTTTCAAAATATTTAATAATAGAGCATAGCCCTGATTATTCTTTGTATGGGTGACACTCATTATACATAGAGTAGTTTTGTGCCAGCTGCATACCTTAATTTTTTCCCTGTTTCATCTTAACCCACCTTTTTCTTGCTAACTGCATTGTTTTCCACGTATCCGCACTGCCACATCCCCACAGAACATTGTGTGAGCGGGGAGTGGATGCTTGTGCTCCCAGAATTTGGGACAGTGAGACCAAAGCTGTAAAGCCAGTGCAGAGAGGAGCTGGGTGACTCCGCTCAGAAGTGTTAATGCTCACCGTCCTCCCAGGAAGGACTGCTCTCTGGCTCGCCAAAGCCAGAGCCCTCACACCTGGAAGGCTCAACACGGCGGCACGCAGCTTTCATAGCATGGCTTGCTTATACGTCTGGGAGCCAGAATACCAAATACCCCCACAGAGAAACTGGGACATGAAGAGCTTTAGCAACACTGATTCTTCAGTGCACTGAGTAACTGAAGTGAATACCGTAAATAAACAATTTTCACAGTTCTACCTGGACGTAGGACAGTGGACTTGACACAGTACAAATGTGTAAAATTTTTAACCATCCATTTCTCCTCGTGTCTTCCCTTACTTAGCTNATCCTGAAATTAATACGTGTCCTGCTACACAAAAGATTCTNCCTGACCATTTTGAACCCTGTACCTACTTTCCCCTTTTTTCTCAAGGCTCTGTTCTGAACTGGAACAAGTTCACATCTTTCTGCTACTCGGTCTCCAGACCTGCTTTTTCCTTGCTAGCTTTCGAGATCAACTTGCCAGCTTTTAGGATTGGCAAAGATTATTGAATCGTGGTAGCATGCTAACAGTAGCAGGTAGTGCTAATGACTGATTAGAATTTAATAGTAAAGCTAAGAATTAAGATTGTGTTCAGGAGCAGAGAAATATAAAGAGATGGGTAAAATTATTGCAGTTCAAGACAGAACTTTGTTTTCAGTATTTGCTTGGTTGAAAACAGCAAATCTCTTGCAAATGCATTGGGCCAATTTTCTTTTCTTGTTTAGCAGTACACATACCAGTGATTCTATTGGATTCAGCATTTCTTGTCAAGTTTGTTAAGGTCTTCCTCACTAAATGTGGAAGGATTTTACAACAAATATTAAGGCAACTTTAGCTAAATACTCATGATAAATTTGGCTGTGATGCCAAAATAATTTACTCGTTGTGGGCCAATTTGTCATCCCCGCCTCCTGTCATTCCTTCCCATAGCTTCACATTAGAGAATTCTCCTGTCACAGGGGAAGCTCTTGTGAGAACTGACTCTCCAGAGCCTATTCCAAGTCTGAAAACAGACAGGGCTATCAAGTACAGGGCAGGTTCTGTGAAGAAGAGAAGACCTCAGACTGTTGAGTGGATCTTCACACAAGAGAATTTGACCCTACGCATACCGGTTTCGGCTCCATTTCTGAAATAAATCTGCATGACGGTTTTGGGGTTCTGCCTTGTTCAAATGGGCAACTGTTTGGTCCACAGAATAACGCAGTTTAAGTATAGGAACAGCACTTGTGAATGTCAAAACATTGTTTATGTACCATTTAATCTCGTGTGATGGTGTATTTATTTGCTGTGTACTTGCTTGAGTTATTTTCATCAAGAAATGCTGTCTATGTGTTGCTTTGGCAACATCTTTGCAGAGTTTACAACTTTGAAAAACATGTTGGCATCAGCTATTGCAGTCCTTCTAAACAGCTGCTCTGCAGTCATGCTGTTTCAACATGCCACCACACATGGCTGAATTATGCAAATAGTTAATATTAAATGACTGAGATACAAGAACAATTTGTACACTCGATAAAGCTGGTCTGTGGAGTATAACATCCATTCATATAACTGAGTTTGTGTGGGACAATTTAAAGGCAACAACGTGATTCTTTTGACTTTGTATCTTGTATTAAAGACAGCAATGGACAGAGAGAAGGTATTTGGCAGGAATGTTTGAAAAGGCTGAGGGGTTTTTTTAACTCATTACTAATAATGCAATGAAAATAGAATGGGCATCAGTGTAATTTTCTGGCAAGTATTAAGAAATATGTAAGATATAACAAATGTTTGTCATTCAGTTATAAATATGAGTTACCCTGTTCTGGTTGAGAGAGGAGATAGAATGTTAATTATGTAGAATGCTAATACATGAACAGTATTGCTTACTGAAGACAACCGCATTTGTAAAAAGCAAGCAAACAGAAGCATTAATAGTTAAAAAAATGTAAAATTGTCTTAAAATTTACATTGAAAGGCTTTTCTGCTGACCTTGCTATTCTAGTTCTGCAATAATGAATGCTCTAAATAGTAATAGTACAATAAATAATAATAATCAATAATGCTTTAAATTCTGTAACTATTTTGTAGCAATTACACCCATTACATGTGGGGGGAGAGAACGTTAGGCACTAGGTGATGCAAGATGACAAAAGAAGATGTCCAGTTAAAGTCACAAAATACTATGTTTTTTCCTTTCTTACTATGCTGTACATTTTTAATAATCTGTTTTGTTCAGCTAAGTAGTAAGAAAAAGTGGGGTTTTTTACTAATCCGAATTGTTTACAAAGCAAATTATTAGAATATCAAGAATAGTCTGCATTTCTATATGCTCTTGTTTTTCTTTTCTCATGTTGGAACTTTCATTTTTCACAGAATTTCTACTCTGATCTCATTTTTGCTGTAGGTCCTCTTAAGGTTTTTCACTGATTTTTCTTTTCTGATCTGGATATAAAGACATATATATTTCTTGCAATGTATTTATAAGACATTTGTGCAAGACCTAGTGATCAAAAGTACAGTTTGTTACAGTCATTCAGATTAGATTGGTAAACTCCTTTGGCCTGACAAAACAAATCCAAAAGTATTATTTTAAATTAAAAGGGAGGCTTAAGTTAAAGGAGATAGTGGGTTCCTTATTACACAGTAAATGTTCTCTTTTACAGCCTTTAAGCAATGCAAAATTTGAGTTGTGTAAATCCTATGTGCCTTCTTTATTTTCTTGCATTTACTAGTGTCCAATTAGTAATCTTATTTATTATGGCAAGTATATGTTCATGCTTGTTAGATTTACTGATCCACTTACGCATTTAGTTTGGTGAATATAAATTTATTATTTGCAAATGAATATTTAATAGGTTCAAATGTAATTTTACTGAATAACTTGGCATTGTTCTTTTGTGGTTTTATAGGAACTAGCCACAATGAAACAGATTCTGATTAGTCTACATGGTAAATGCTATGAAGAAAATTTACCTCAGTCTCATACTGATGTAAAAAGTGCGACTGCAAAAAACAAATCAAACCTTTCAGTAAAACTGTTGCCAGAACATGAAGAAGAAAATGTATTTAGACCTAAGCCAACGTTATTTGTAAGTACTGTGATAAGAGTAAGTGCCATAGGCTTTTTTGGTAATTCTCCTCACTTTTTAAAAAGACAAATGTGGGTTCATACTTCAAGGAGATGTATAATTAATTCAGCTGAATACTTGCAGCTCTTTATGGGAATGGGCAATGCTGAAGAGATAAATTACAGTTTATGATGTTATTTAGCTATTTGGTAGTTTCTACATTGTAAGTTCACAGCAAACTAGATTTTTTTTTAAAGATGCCATTGTAGTATTACAAGTGGTTAGCAAAATTTTAATAGCCGAAGGGATGCACAGACTGTGTATACAATTTTAAATCTACCCTGATCATGTATGAATTGAGTGTATATAGAGAGAGAAGCAGGAGTGAGAAAATAGATATATTTATGTATACTTATATTCATGTGTATATTTATAATAATGTGTGTGGGTGTATACATATCTAAATATATATAAAAAAATACATACCCAGCATTGATATCACTTCTGTTATGAAGGATATTTGATATTATAAAACCCTGTTTTATTCCTTTACAAACGAAATACTTGGATTTAAATACTTCCAAGTGGCCTGCTTCGGATTTAGTGCCTTTAGTATTTGAAAGCTTCATGCAAATGGTTTAGAAGTTTCTGACTATGACTGTGTCTGAACTGATAAATTTAAGAAAGCCAGGTTGCAATGCTGAATCACAAAACAAATCATGACTCTTATTACACTTCTTGAGGCTACCTTTCTCTAGGGTAGACTGGTTGTAGCCACATGTGCTATTCTGATCCAAATATACATCTATATGATTTTTTTTCTTTTCTTTTTTTTTCTGGTAGAGAGTTTAAATTCAGTGTCTTCAGCAATGTGAGGTTTGTGTTGCAGCTCATCAGACACTGTTTTTATAACAAAATGTAGGAAATGGTTACGTCTCTTGGAGTGATGTGAGGGCAATTGGGGATTGTAGGGGTTCAACATTTTCTTCGACAGTGTTGTGAAACTAAACACAGGCATACCCAGCGTTGTCTCCTCCACAGTCTTTTCAGTAGTGCAAACTCATACTGCCCAAACTTTGTCTTTGACAGAGCTATTCAGTGATCCAAAAGAAAGCCAAAACATGAGCTAACAATTAGGTTGTGTGGATGATCCGGGGTTTCAGTGTTTACTGTGTCCTGTCTTACTTAGGGACATAGAAATGGTGTAGGAATTTAGAAAAAATGCTTTGACATTTAGAAATTGTGACCAATTTCTCTTTGAAAAATTCCAGTCTTTTTAGACTTTGGAGCAGGAAACCGAAAATGGGCAGATGGCAGGGTTTCTTCTTAGATGGGGAAGGAAGTTAGTAGTCCTGTGAAAATCCTGCCAATTTAGGTCAATTTCTAGAATTTTCAAAGCTTGCATAAATAGAGCACATTTATTTTTGTAACTGAAATCTTCAAAATGAGAGAAAGATAGAGATTAAAATGTGATGAGAACCCCCACCACAAGGCCAGCTGAATAAAGTCAATTTTTAAATTGAATGATTTTTAAGTCTTGGAGGAAAGAACGAATAGAGAGCAGACAGAAAACGGAACTAGAAAGGGACAAGTTTAGGGACAACAGACAAAAGAGACAGTACTCACTAACACAGGAGATTATACCCAAACCTGAAAGCAGAATAGTCCTTACCTTGTTCCACCTCCACTTCTTTAGTTTTTTTTCTTTATACAAACGACCACTGAATTTGCCACAAGATTGTTATGCAATCCTGACTGTGTAGCAGTAGCCTGTAGGATTATGGAGGCAAGGCAAAGTCGCTCACAGATAATTCTCTGAGATTAAAATTCTTTCTACACAGTCAGAAAACTGCTGAATTCTTTTATTTTTAATTATATTTTTTAAGAACTATATTTCTGCGTAAAGTGTTGGTCAGTTATGGCACACCTAAGATCTTTTTTCTAAGTTCCATCCACTTCTCAAATGGGAAAGTCAGATGATGCTATTTCAAACGAAACCTATTTATGGCACAGTTGGTGCGTGTTTTCATTGTGATAGATATTTTAAAGCAAATCGTTTTCTTCTTACTGTATAATTTGCTTTTTATAACCTAGAACTAGGAAGGTTTTAATACAGGTATGTGGTAATAATAACCTTAAATGCAGAGTCTTGTTTTTAATTTATTTGCATTTAAGCGAAGAACTCAACTATCGCTGCAAACCACATAGAAAGGGAAGAGACTTTAGTGTATAGATTGTATGTTTTTTTTCTGACTTTCACTGTCTTATAATTAAAACATTCTTTATTTTACAGACAAATAAAGAGGCACCTGTATGGTACAAGAAACTGCAGAAGAAAACATCACCATAGCATTTTTCCAAAATTGGTCAAAATAATCCTTCAGGGAGCTTTTCTTTGAAGAAAGTTATTTTCACCATAATTATGCCCTTTTTAGCATAAAAGCAAACAACTCTTTTAACTATTCTTTTATACCTGTCAAATGATCTTATGCATCATAAAATAATTTTCAGATCTGTCATGTGAATAAAATGTGTGGAAATAATGCATGCAGTGATTTTACTAACATATATTTGAATTGTAAAAGATAAATAAACACTAGCATATTGTACACATAATCTGGGCAGTTAAAGGGCATGCTATTCTGTGTTCAAATTAATGCATGTTTCCACTTTTTTTACATTGTTTTTCTTGGACCTTATTTTTCATGTCACATTCCTTGCAACTATTCTGGCTTTTAGAAACTTTAAAAATATACATGAGTTAGCATCAGACTATATGCTACTTTCTATGAAGAAAATTCATGTCAGGTGGAAAAAAAGTTAATTTCATACCTGCCTTGATTTGTATAGTTTGTCATTTGATGTAATTTGTTCTACTAAACAGGCAATAAAAATATTCTTAAGCAATAAAATACATGTTAATTATCTGCACTGATATTTAATGGGCTAGATACACTTGCTCAAGCATAGTTACATCAGGGTAATAATAAAAATAGAGCCATGATGTGTGAGTACTGTAGCATGTAATGGTGAAATGGATAACTTGACATATTTAATTGTATGAAAATAAGACCCAACTTCCAAGAACACAGCCTACTTATTTATTCCACACCACCATCTATTTAGACTATAGAAAAGGTGTCTAATATTGTAAAGCACTTTTGACTGCACAAAGTATATTTCTATATATAACATAAATACAGATAATATTAAGTGACTGTATACTGAAAATATTACTCGGCTTTCACTTAAGAGGAAGCTCATTTTTCTTACCTCCTTTTTCCTTGACAATCTCTCTTCAACTGATTTGTTGTTCCTACCTGGACATGAACGATAATTATTTACTATATAACACTGAGCTATATCAAGCTTATGTTTCCTAGATGCACTTTCCTTCATTTTCCAAACAGCAGTTTGAAGCACAGCAATACTTCCTCTGCTCCAGGTAAGCTTCAGTTTCTCCATTATTTTTTTATAATTCTGAGAGAATGAGGTAAAAATGCTAGCAATTGCATATCACAGGATTAAAATTATAATTCTGTGAGTGAGGGGGGCCAAGTGTGTAGACAGCAGTAATAACTTTTATTAGACTAACTGGTGGTCACTGGGGAAAAAGCCTTTGGGCTCACAGACCTATCTGTACAGACATTCCTGAATAAACTTTGGTTTCCTGAAGTCTAGGGTTTTATCTAAGTTGTATTTTTATGTGAATAGAATCATTAACATGTCTTTCATGTGAAACAGCTCCCATAAGCAGATGTAGTTTGTAATAGATATTTTATGTGATTCACAGTCCCTGCTTTAACTTCGCAGACTATCATGTTTGTCCATTATCACCCAATAATTAATTAATTGTATTATCTAGAAGGACTGTGAGCTATTTTAGGTAAGATACTAGTTGGAATCTTAAGTAGTCACAATTTATTCACCTGTAGTATCCTTATAGACAAAGATATGGACTACATTGTGGGTGAAAACAAGCTCAAGGAAATGTGATCAGCAATGCAAAGTGCAACTGGCAAATAGTAGCATCCCCCGACAAGTTCATAGGCAATACCAACTTTGAGGGAGTAGTCTATACACTGGAAAGTAGGGTTTCAGAGTGACCTCAGCAGGATGGAAACTGGGTCAACAAGAACTTTATGAAGTTCAACAAAAGCAATAGCATTCCTACATCTAGGATGGAATGACCCCATATGCCAATACTGGCTGGAAAGCAGCTTAGCAGAAACAGACCTCAGGGTCCTAGTGGACAACAGATTGAACGTGAGTCAGCAATGTGCCAGCCAGCCGCGTCCTGGGTGGTATTAACAACAGGATAGCCAACAGACGGAGGGAAGCAATCCTTCCCTTCTGTTTGGTGCATGGGACACCAGATCTGCAGTGTTACACCCAGTTTTAGGCTTGATAAAGACAGACATCGACTTTTTGATGTGAGCCCTGCAGAGATTCGCTAAGATGATCAGGGGCTGGACCACCTGATGTGGAAGGAGAGGTTGAAAGAACTGGACTGGTTCAGCCTTAAGAATAGAGGGCTTAGGGGGGAACTTGTTGCAGTCTCCAGCTACCTAATGGGATGGTGAAGAGACAACAGAGCCATACTCCTCTCAGAGGTGCACAGCCATAGAGTAAGAGACACTGGACACAAGACAGAGCACTAAAAAACTTGGTTAGCTGTTATGAGAAATGTTTTTACTGTGAACAAATACTGGAACAGGTTACCCAGAGAGGTGGTGGAATCTTCATGCTTGGAGAAACTCAGAACTCAACTGGACAAAGTCCTGAGCAACCTGATATAATTGGACCTGACTTTGGGATGGACTAGATGACTGATTTTCAGAATTTCTGTCCAACCTGAATTACTCTATGGTAGTATTTCTAAATATACGAAGATAAGATAGTGACATTAATTTACTTCTTACCATCCAGAAGATACCAAGTGTTTAATTCTTCCATGGAAACACAATACACAAGAACATTTTGATGCTTCCAGAATGAATTGTGCGTTGCGTATTTCTGTGTCCTCCAGGAAGTCTGATTTTCTAGGAAGGCTGACAGAAAATCAGGCTGATTTGTGGTGAATTTTTACTGACATTTAAACAGTTCTTCAGATGACAAAGTGACATATTCTGGCAAAGGTTTTTTTAGAAAATTGCTAACAAGGTCCATCTTTAACTTTGCAAAAATAAGACTAATTTGTTAGTTTATACTGATAACACATAATGCTGTTGGTAAATTCTTGTAATCCATGTAGTCCCTGTTGTAAATCTCCTAAGTATGTAATTTTTTTTTCCAGTTGAAGCATTTGTATTTTTCCTGTGTCTCCTCACTAGACTCCAGGGCTATAACTAATTATCTAGGAGGAGACCTTCTAAGCTTTTCATGTGAAAGCTAGGATGTCACTTAAATATAACTATTCAAATGTGAAATGCCCTACGGCAAAAATTAATGAACCTTTTTGCTCTTTAAGTAATTAAAAGGTTCAGTTGCACTACCTGGACAGCATTTTTACTGATGTTATTTCCCACAAACATAGCTGTGGAATTATTCCAAAATTCTTCTTCATGAAATGGTCCTTGCAGTTTCCCATTGTAGTAGGCCTTGTGCCAATGAAGTGTGAGTCAAAAATAATGAAGTAAAGAGAAATTTGTAAGGGTAGTCATGCATGTAAGCAACTTGTGACTGAAGTGCCCAACCCACATAATCATCCTCAGTTCCTCTTTTTCAGACCAAAGGGAGCAAAGAGAGAAAAATCTCTATCCACTGTTACATTTCTTGGTACATTAAGTTGGTGTTACTTAAGTGACAAGTTTCGTAAGTGTATGGGCTGCACAGGAAAGCAGGAAGGACAGTTGGCTGAGAGGAGATTAGGATTTTTCAGCAGTATAATTGTTTTCTCTCTTTTCTGTCCCTTGCTAGAAGCAAAGAAGCTCTAAAGTGTCAAGAAAATCTCTGAGGAAAAAACTGAAAACATGAAATGGCTTTTTTTAGTAAGGACCTAAACTTGTTGCTGCACCCTGTGATCATACTTCACTGGCGTTGTGGTTTCTAAATATTTTCTGTGCAAAGAAACGGTGTGTCGTTTGGGTTTGTAGTCTTCCTCCCCATGAAGACTTTCTGTACAAAACAGTGGTGAAACCTTGTAAAAGAGGAACAACTGTAAATCCAAACATTAGTTGTCTCAGTATTTCCCAGTATCTCTGGGATACAATCTGCTGCTTCTTACACTTTCGCTGTTATTTTCTGTTTAAGCTATCCTTTTGTATGATATCTTGTTCCAGCAGAAAAGGAACACTAACTCTACTAAATCTCTGACATCTGTGAGATGGTCAGGTAGAATTCTTTTGCTGCTGGGATGCATTCATCAACTTCCATGTCTTTGTGAGTCCATCACTTTCTAGAAACAAGTCTTTGAAGAAGTGTTTATGTTATCATGTATATGCCTCAATCAACTGTCAGTCTGTGCACATTTGCGTGAAAACAGATTTATACGCAACTGTTTGAGTCTGCAACAGCCTGTCATCTTTCAGGGTTACTCTCATTAGGGAGGTTTGCTGAGGAAAGATTTTATCTCCCTGTTAACATTACATTTAATAGAACACATGGTAGAATTTTTACCGAGTCAAAGAAATGTATCCCTGGTATTTTCGTATACCAAAGAATATCAAGAATCTGTATTCATTCTCGACCTTTGCAAATGAAACAAGTATCTCTAGAAGATCAAGTTTTGCTTAGTGTCTTTGGGCAATATTATCCTCTTCTTAAATTCCTAGGATTGATTGGGAACTCTTGACCTTTAAAACGCATACTTCCGTAGCTTAATTAAGGCGGTTACACTTAAGGTGTTTCAGACTGAAGCTGGGCAGCAGTCGGCAGCAGCACAAGGTGCTAACTCTTGGAGGACAGCATCGCTAGCGGAAATGGACAGGAGCTGGGAATTAGGGAAGAGGGTGGTGGGTATTCCAGAAGCTTTTAGCAGTAGAAGTAGGCACAGCTCTTCACAGATGTCAGACCCTCTGCAGCTCTTTAAGCCCTCTGCTGACAGCACAAGAACCACCAACTTCATTCCACAGAGTTCATTTTGCAGAGTTCCCTGGGTTTCTTTCCTCACTGATAAGTTTTCCCTAATGGTAAATACCCATTGTTGGGGGGTTTTTTGTTGTTTGGCATTTTTTTTTGAGAGAGACAGACTCCTTTTTCTCAGGACATTGGAAGTGGGTTCAAAAAAATGGCGAATTTTAATCAACTTTTACCCCTTAAAGGATGAAGGGGACAAAAAAACCCAGCAAATTTCATCCCCATGAAAGCAGGAAGTGGCAGAAGTATTAAATGCAAAAAGTTCAGACTGATCACAGAAATAGCTTTTGCTCAGAAAGCTACATGTTTTCATAGAGTGTGTGCCCTTTTTGAAGATACTACAGAAATAACCACTGTAAAAGAGAATGCTGCTTTGATTGAAGCAATAGAATCAACTTTGTTTGACCACGAATAATTGAAGTCTTTGTGTTAATGCTTCTTTTAAGGAGTAGTGGATCAGTAAATGTAACTTAATTGCAGGAAAAGTCTTATGGATGGAATTTATGACTGTATTTCAATGAAAGTCTTTTCATTTTTCCTTTTGGTTAAATAGAAGAAGGATTACTTAGATTATTCAGTGTTGCAGCTGAAATTTCTAGTAATTCCAAGTGATCATTTTTATCCTGATTTTAGAGATACATACTGCAGCATGCAAGACCTTCTCTTTTGATTGCTTATTCAATTCTTTAGAAGAATTTGTTTCTTTGTGCATTATTATTAGGTAGAGCCTGGCAATGTAGTGCTTGACTTTTACGAGGGAGTTGTCATCTAGATGTGGATTTTAAACAAGATTGTTACCTAGCTATTCTATGATTCTAAGCGCAGTGGCCCTTTCTAAAAGATAGAGTTGGCAGCGTTCCCACTGAGTTCTCTCTGAGACCTTGAGAGAGGGTCGTTTCCGTGCCCAAACTTTCTTGTGCTCCCCGTCACTGGTACAGTGCCACACATACAGGAGACCTGTCACTCTACGTTTCACGGGCCTATGGTTTCCAAGCACACATCTCCCAGTGCCAGTGGAGCCATGTAAATAGAGATTCACAAATTGTCATCCAGAGCTATGTGTAAGATGTTCACACAAAAATTAGTATCACTCATCTCCTCTGTGATACTGTGGGAAGTGTAAGCAAGGGAAAAATACAATGTTTTGGTGCAGTCTGTTCACTCGCCACCTTTTCCTTTGCAGGGGTTAAATTATTTTAGCATATAAATAAAATTCTAGTGAGTCTTCATTCTTGGACATTGGAAAGGAAACATGCTGCAAGTGCTGCAAGGATGGTGAGGTCCTTTTTTTTTCCTGATACTTCATCAAAGATCTTCTGTGTTCAGGTCTCATGCACTGACCAGACAACTCCTAAGAGATCGTTAGGCACCACTTCTTACTCATTAATCTTTATTTTATTAACTTACTACTTAAATACTAAGTCCCCAAAATCCACTCAGTATTTATGAGTAAAGGAGTACGTGCCTGAAAGTAACAACGAGCAGTAAAGGGACTCATATGTCAATGACTTGAGTCCTACTGAATTAGCACATTCCTTGTCATTTTGTGTCATTTCTTTCATTATTGCAGTAATTAACTTTGCAGAATTGCATTTGTTCCATTCAGCAGGGAATGGAGAACAATAACAGTGTTTACCAACAGCAGGAGGGAGCTTACCTTTCTTTCTCAACCCCCTAAAATCTCTGCAGGCTAATCTCAATGCGCAGCCTGGGTGCCCTCCGACACAATGGAGACTGTCTGAAACCTCCTTTAGGGAAGCCTAACTCAGCTGATTAGATCTGTTGTCAATGAAAACCAAATACCCAATCCTATGAAATATAGCGGTTTTTCATCCTGATGTGCCATTTCAAATCTGAACAGGCGGAAACCTTTGTCAAATAGTTTTACAGCATGACAGTAATTCTGAGATATATAACTAAATGACTTAAAAACAAGTACAGAGTATTTTCAATCCATTAAAGTCTGTTAAATTAGAAAGAAATAAACTATGTAAAGTTCTTACATTTCCAGCTGCAGTAACATCAAGAACCGTTGATAATTTGCTATTATTCTTTTGTAGCTGTAAACTGAAATATTATATAAAAATACATGTATATTTTTAACTAAATGTAACTTAAATTATTGAGGTTCAAATATATTTATTTTTCATACAAAGCAAAATATTTTTCTGTAAGCATCCATGTTTAAGGTGCTTTTGGTTATGAATAAAATGCCAGTAAATTGTCTTGAAACTAATTTTATTTAAAAATATTAAGGTTACCCTACTGCATTATCTTCCTGAGCTTGTAAGATCTAGTGTCCTGTCTCCCAAGAATTGTCAGGTTCATGTAAGAGATTTTCTGTGTTCTTTATTCTCATCACTTCTGGCTAATTTCTGCAAACATAAAGATGTAAATGTAAGGTTCTTAAAACTCTTCTTTGGTGCCACTCAGACGTAGAGGTACCGAAAGTACAGATACACCGGCATTGCATTCTCAGTGACCACCTAGACTTGCCCTAGTCATGACAACGCCAAGTCCTGCTGCTACATAGAGAGATGACAATGCTAACAATAAATCACTCTGTATGAAATATGAATTGTTGGGTTTGGTAATAAGAACAAGTGTGATCCTGAACATGTGTTTATTGGACCAGAAACTGGAACCCCGTCTGAACAGAACTGGCAAGGCTGTTGGCTTCACAGTGCTCTATAGTCATTGTACTGCTTCCGTAGGAAACGGAGTACGTTACAATTTTCCTCAGGTGGTGGATAGGATTGAATCTGATCATCCCCGTTGAGAGTTCACAGAAATTGACTTTGGGCAAGATAATGATGGGAGCATTGGTGAAGAAAGGAGCGACCTTCAGCCCTTCAGCTTGGGAAAGAAATGGCCAAGCCAAAACTCAGAGATTCCAGTCTATTAGCTTCAAGCACCTCCTACAGACCACATAAAGCTCCCAAGCACTGACAGGGTACTGAATTTAATATGTGCCGCCTGTTCATTTTTTGATGTCTACTTTAAAAATACCAGTTTTCTAGTTTTTCTTTATCCCATTCTTAAGCACCTAACTTCATGAAATAATAAGGAACCTTGGACAAATCTCAGAGTGTGGATACCATGACTACTTCAACATTCAGCTTTGCAAGGGTTTGCACTTACTTTTCAGTTTTAGGTTGCCAGTAAGAGTAGATTTAATCCAATAAAGCAAATTATGGAGCGATAGCATTTGACAGAGGGTGGATACCTTAAAATATAATGCATTAATGTTTAACAAAGTACTTTCAGATGAGAATTCCTTAAGTTGCATAATTCACTGTGAACAGGCAACTTCTTTGGGTGTTTGGCTATTACCTTTCCATGAGCACTGTTTTCACTCCAGCTTTCAGAGTAGAGAGAAGGCATTGCATCACAGTGTGATATTTCTGAAATAAACACTGACACGAGACAAGTTTAATGGTACCACAATGTCCTTGGGATAAAGATCACAGAGCTTTTTCTGTTCTTAAATTGGGTACCAGGAAACCCTATTGCCATTGCTTCAGACTATAAATAACATCACCTGGATTGGAAGTGCCGCGATGGATCATTGCAAAAGGCTTCTGCTGATAGAACACAGCGGACCAAACTGGTCTAACCGATGAGTAATTATCTCATAGGTGATTTCGCTATGTTCAAATAATTGATTTAATGTAAGATTTAAAATAACAGGGATGGATGCAGATGCGGTATTGATGAAAGACAGTTTGTGCAATTGCAGCCTGCTTTATTCACATGATCTGGCAATGCTAACAGGAAGCAAAAGGAAAAGAGTTAACATCCTCTTTGTCCCCTCCACTTTTACTTCCACTTTTACTTCTTTCCCTTTTCAGTGAAGTCATATCTGAGTACAAACCTTAAAATTTGAAAAACTGTAGTGCTGCATGGTAACACACTTTAAAACTTGTAGAACAAAATGTGAGTTTTATCCTGGTCCTGCCAAAATGTATGTTTTAATATTAGTTTGTTTCTCCCATGCAATAAAATACCAATCTTTTTCCACAGGTTACGTGCAGTTGTGTAGTATCTTATGGCAATTTGTACCCGATACTGTGTGCCAGATGTATGAATCATTAGGCCTTACTCTTGAATTGCACAGAAGCAAGGTTTTCTAATCACTGAAAAAAGCTTTGTATTTTGTTACTCTACGAAGCGATCACTATGCAATCTAGAGAGAAAGAAGCCTTGTTTCGTTAAAAGATTGAATCAACTTTTCCTCTCCTTTATCTGATTTATATCTTTCAAGCAGCACAGGGATTAAGACGTGTTGTTAAAGTCTTGCTTCATCCAGCTTGCCACATTGGTTACGAGTTCATGCGTAAGCAGGCTCCATAGCTTAACTAAGCATGTTATGGACCGGTCAGGTAAACACTTGAAATGGGCTAGACAGTCACGAACTGCAGTTTTCCATGCCATAACACAACAGACATAGACCAAACTTTCATTAAGTCACCCAGCAACAAGAATACTTATGGGTCAAATGTGAACATTCTAATACATAAATATTTTTTATCTAGAGCTGCTCTAGTGAAAAAAAGAATATTAATAAAATATGACTAAAATAGAGAAAGGTTTTTTATCTAGTCCGTTGTTCTGAAAGTAAATATTTCTTTTTGCTTATTTATTTTCTTTTTTTAATATTTCAAAAACCATTTTCAAAAAGAAATTGTGAAAAAAATGCACTTTTAAAAATTATTAGCATATTACAAGTGGAAACTGGCAAAGCTGATTGTAACAGATGATTGCAATTTAAATCTCTCTTTTTGGAAAATAGTATCCTTAATTACCTGAATAAATTAATATCCTTAAAGTAAGTGTGGAGTAAAGCTGGATTGAGTATTTTGCTGAATATTGTGTTGCATGTTTTTTCAGCATGTTTTGTAGAGAATAGTGTGAGTAACACTGGAAGCTGCAAGTGCCAATATGTTAACAAATGTTTCATGTTTTTCTTACTGAAAAATTCTTTACTTCTGTTGATCAGGCTCTAAATATTTTCAGAGAGGCAGAAAATAATGAGGGAAAAAAGCAACATTGTGTTAATTAACTGTTTAACTATGTTGTATATTATTTAACATAATCTACTACTCAATGTATGTTTGAGAACTGAAATTAAAAACATTCTAAAGGACTTGGAACTTGAATGCATCTGCAGCTCATGAGAATAATATGGTTAGCTAAAGTAAGGTGAGATCTGTAATACTGTCCTTTGTCACTAGACATTTCACCTTCTGTAACATTTGGTTTGACTTTTTTTTTAAATGGTCATCTTACGTTACTTGTTTGAGGGACATTCCTGTGCGCATGCATTTGGACAGGTGTATGTCAGTTCTAGAGCCCTATTGTGAAGAGACATTTGAGTCATCCCCGGTAACCCCTGTCATTTTTCCCCTGCCATCTTATTTCTAGATTGTTCCAGTGTTGGCAAATTGGTCATTTTCTGACTCTGCCTTACCTAAGTAAATGAAACTAGACAAACTGTGTGGAGGCAGTTGCTTCCTTGATGGGAGGAGTTCACCATGAGGCAAACAGAAACCGTGAAGGGGGATGCAGCTGTGCCTTTTCTTTACAGTACATGATTAGAAATACAGAAGTTTCCCCATCCAGCAAGATGAGTGTTGTCACCAACTCTGCAAGCCCCCAAGTGAACAGGAGATAGAAGTTGTGTGCAGCCACATTTTATCAAGGCTGGTCAGGTTTCTTCTAGTGGAGGACTGGAGTCTCTGAGGTTGGTAGCATTTGGTTCATTCACCTCTCTTCTTGCTCAACTTGTGATGGCCACTACATGCAGCAGATGTTCTGGTGGGTTTTTAGCTTCACTGGTGAGTCCAGATACATTCTCTGACTTCTGGAGTTTTCACTAAGGTCAGTATTTTAAACATTCTCATCACAAAATGATATTCCTCTTCTGTGGTGTGATTGGAATGAAGAATCAAGTACACGTTCAGAAGCTTTCATGGGAAAGCACCTTTCAAACTCTTGACTCACCCTTCCACCACAGCCCAAGGTAGGTTTTCGTAATCTCTACTTTGCTGTTATCCTTCCTGACAAGTGACATCCAGTTGTTCAGCTCACTGTTGAAAGATATTTAATGTGTCTTCAGTGGAGGTCAAACCTCACTTAGTCTTGAGGCAGATGCACTGAAAATCGGTACTCGCTATTGACATTTTTTGAAATTACTTGCTCATTCCGAAACTTCCTCTTTTTTTCAAAAAATGTCAATCAAGCTACCAGGATATGTTGAAAAATGTAATGGTCATCTGAGTTATTGCCCTTATCATTAAGCAAGAGAGAATCCTGTTGTAATTTTAATATCCTCTGACTGACTAGAAAGCCTCCTTTCGCTGCTGCTGCAGCCGTTTCTGATAGCAGAAGGGCTGGTTCCTTCCTGCTGGATTTTTTCTCTCCAGCGGCATACTGTTTAGATAGACAGGAGATAGTACCTAATTCTTCGTCCTCCTTTGAGTTGCAGTGGCTTTTCTGAACAGAGCACGGAGTTGGGGTGCACAACAGCAAAAATGAAGCAACAAAAACACATTACTAGTTTGCTTAAGCTGGGCATTCCTGAGCTGTGGGGTGCATACCGTTGGCGCTCTATAAGCTGCTTCAAGAGTGATTTTCAAATACTAACAAAAAAGATCCATCGGAACGTAAGCAATGATACTCAAGCAACCTCAGTTTGGGAAGCTGATCAAGACTGAAATTGTCTCGGTTTAACTCCAGCCATTTAACCTCCAGCCTTTATCCGATAGCTCAAAGAATCCATTCTCACAGTTTTTCCTCTGTTTAGGCATCCATATTGCAAATAAGTTTTAAGGGTGTACTGAAAAGGTCCTTCTAAAGAGCTATCGGTCAGTGAGCTTGTGCACATGGACTACTAGGACTCCTCAAGAGGTGACTAAGAAAAGCAAGCCTGTTGGCAATACGTTTACATTCATTATACAAGCTTTTTTATTTTTAATTAAAAAAAAAGGGCGGGGGGGGAGGCGCGGCTATAGGAAGGAAAGACTGAAAAGTGCATTCCTAAAATGACCACCTCAGTTTACTGCATGGTCAGTACAGAATTTAAGGCCTCCAGAGGGAAGCAGCGTCTGCCTCCATCCGGGGGCCTACCTCTCCCCGTTGGCTATACACAGACTATTTCACTGAACACTACAAGTGGGTGCAGGCTCAGCAGCAAAGTGAGAGAGTGGATTTCACCCCCTCTTGAACTCTGGATGCTCAAAACGATTGAGCATTTCAGTAAAACCCCCTCACCGGTGCCCGTTACGGTATGACAGCTCTCTGTGAGGTTCACCTGTTCAGGCTTCTAAGATGTACATCCTTCTTGGCCACCTCAGGAATCATCTTGGCCTAACTAGCCATTATTAAGGCCAGAACCTTGTAATGTTTTCATACATATCTATATTGGAAGATACATAGTTCAGAAGCACCCAGCGCACCAAGAATTCTAGGGCTTTGTGGTTTCAGTAGACAGATTTCCCGCCTTCTTTATTTATTTCTCCCGCATGCTTAATCTTCTCAGTAAAATTTATTATTATGTTTTCCTTGAAAAAGGTAAATTGCCTGTTGTTAAAACCAGTCCTCATAAGTCCTTACACACCAACCTGTCAATATTCCATACGGAAAAAGCTGAGACTTGTCAATTGGGAATTTTAATCAAAAATGTTGAGCTGAATCAAGTAATATACAAAAATGTGTTTTGCGTAAACTCTGTTATCTTTTGTGATCAACTTTATTCAAAGGTAATTCAGCAAGGTCTTGCTTTTTGTAAGCATATACTGAGTGGCATAAATTATATTACCTTTCTATTTTAATAAATCCCCACATTGACTATTCACATTAAGCTGCTCCAGTTACTGTCACAATGCAAATTTATAATTACCTGCATCATTTAATTTACATTTTCTTTTAAGTATTTGTTCTAACTCTAGCTTTCTTAACAGTCTTCTGGAACATGTCTAATATTCTAACAATTACTGAATATTAAACCTGAAAGCTCACTGACCAGCTCCTTTAAAATTCTTGGTGTGAAGTTATCCAGACATAGTCATCTAAGACCATTAATATTAGCTGGTTTAATATGCTCTTGAATTACTGTTGAAATGGAAAATATTTTGTCATTATGTGATACAAATACATTACCTACTCTTTTCCAAAATACAGCACAAGAATATTTAGCATGGTTTTTCTCCTTGCTTATCAACAGTTCTAAATCTTTTATCTAAAAGCAGGCAATTGTTAGAATTCTTAATACATTTCATGGACTTTTTTTTGGATGTTCTTTTCAATGCGGGTCATTGACTTCTTAGGCATCTTTCTTCCTCCATATTATTTTTCCATAATCACTGCCGTCAAAGTTATATTTGCTGTTACTAGTTCTTTTCCCAGCTGTTGAGTGTCTATAATTATAACTGCTTTACAAAATGCCTTCTAAAGAGGCAGAAGGAAAGAGGTTGTTCTTTGAAAGGGGTGTTTTGTTTTGGCTAGCTTCTGTGGGATTGTAAACTTTGAGGACTGTACTCTCCTCACTCAGGCTCTGCCTAATTATTCACTGGTCGCTACTTAAGCCTACTATTTATTTCAGCTTTGTCAAATTAGCCCTTTTAAATCAGCAAGTTGATATCTTTTTGCTTCAGTCCTTTCTGCTGATTACAGACTGTATGATTAAATAATCATTTTGGGATAGCTACCAAAAGTTTCCCTGTTTTAGACCAGTTATCAGATCTGATGATTATAAACTTGTCTAGTGCAGAATTCTCCTGTGCCAGAGGCAAGATTGTTTGAGTACAGAGACTACTGCTTAATTTTAGAAATTGCAAAGACATTAGTGCCAGTAGCATGAGCTCTCCTGCTTCACCACTAAGGGTATAGCTACGTGAACTATATGTACATATGTACTATAGCTACACTGAAGTTTAGGTTCCTGCCCGTGCTCTGAGTAAGGCAGTTCAGGTACCATGGGGAACGTAGCCCCACAGGGACATTAGCTTCTCTGGGTAAGCGGAGCGCTCTGTCAGGGTCTCTGCAGTGCTCCCAGTACCGCGGCAAGCAGCACACTGTGCCCTGCAGATATTAAGCACCAAAGTCCAAGGGATCTTCTTTCTGCACATTGTAGGCAGTTGGTTAAGGAGCTTATCCTTTCTTCCCCTGCTCGAAAGAACATAGCACAAGAGGTGAAGGAATTTTCTTCTGACCACATCCCGTAATTATTTTTGCTCTCAACATCAGGATTTAGTTCCAAATGAGTACTCGCTGCCCTACCTCATCATGCCCCTCAGAGACTGTTAAACAAGTAGCAGGTCATTCCTTTAATGCCCTCCTAGCCTGTCCAGCCAGACCATCCCCTCTGCCACGTCCAAGCTTGTAAAGGCTCCATCTCCCAGCTGGCGGACCAGTATTTCACAAAACCCAGACCACTCTACGTTATTTCTCTGATCAGGAGATTTCAGCCAAAACATGCAAGTGTGGCAGTTTTACAGTTAGCATTTGTTAACAAATTTTCAGCATAAACACTCTGGAGCCAAAACTGCTTTCTTTAGCAGTAAAGAATGTGGGTTTGTCTCATATATTCAAGCAGTTAAACACCAGCGTAGGACCACCCATCGCTAACAAACGTTGCCAACAGCATTTGCTTTTATGAAGCGGGCAGCCTCCGCGTTGCACGGGGGAGGCGGAAGACAAGAGGGATGGTGGCTCCCACCAAAACTCCAAGCGACGGGCAAACCACCCTTCCAAAAATCGTGGATGTTATTTTCTGAGTACGCTTTTTAATTAACCTTGCGTAATTACCTGTGTACAGATTTCCGTCTGCGCTAGTAGTACATAAATAATTAAATGACACGCTTAAGGAGCGTGCTGTTGTAGTTTCTGGCCCTACTGTGCAACAAGTCAGAGCCCAGCAGCCGTAGGACAATGGATGAAAATACAGGAAACGCTTGTCTCTTCGAGCTGAGTCAGTGGCCTGCTGTTCTCAGAAAGGCCTGTTGCAATAAACAGCCTCCAGTTCAGATATATGTTAAACCTATAGAGGTCAGAAATTGGGACTGGAAACTATAAAAGGTTTTTCTGTGCTTCCTCTTCTCAGACAGGCTGAAAATATTCGAAACGTACCTGAAACCGAGAAATACAAGGCTGTTACCTGCAGTTATTAAAACTCCTTAAAATCTGAGTAAAGATGGGGTTCAGCTACTGAGTAAGATGTCTTGTTTCCTCCAGACAGGTTGATGATTCTTAATCCAAGAATTCAAGTAATGAGCAGTTGAAGTTTCCATCTTGAAGCATCTGTTCCGCCAAGTCAGCACTGGCCTTGATAAATAGCAAATCAGACGGATGCATGCAAGTGTATACACACATGCTCAAGCTCAACTTGAGGGAAAATACTTGAACAGATCTCTGCATAGGCAGATTTATATAATTAATCTCTAATTAGGCTTTAGACAGCGCAGACTGACTCAGGTCAAAACACAGAAAACGCAGACATGGTAGGATCTTTACCTGTTACTGCAAAGATTTTTTTCAAAGGTTGTTTGTGGGTAAGTTTACATATCTTCATTTAGTTGTCACAAACCTGCACTGCTGTTCTAACTTACTCATCTCACAGTGGAAGAAAAATATGTTTAGCTAAAGGATAAAAACAAACCACAAACAGAACTGTATCTGGGTGCTTTTAGCAGTCTTAGCACACTTTAAACATAGCTTTAAAAGTTTTATCTCATTTTTAACTGTGTAAAAGAGAAGTTCGCATACACCACTCATTTTATAAATACAAAGTCTGTACCAAGCTCTGCAATGGTGACTCTCCCTTGGCCTGAGGAATAGACAAATTGGCGGTTTTGCTGTTTTTATGACTTTATTTTCTGAAAAACTGTCAAATCCAGTCCTCTGATGCTAGAGTCACTCTGTTGAGGAGGTTTCTACCTCACACGATGTGCCAATTCAATCCCAGTGGCAAGAAAAGCCAAGCCAGCTCAGGAAGGCACACTCTTCACTCCCGGCAGTGCAGCGAAGAAATCCTGAGGGATTCCACTGGGAACGGGAAGGTTTTACACAACCATCCTAGGGTATACAGGGGGGCAAAACTAAAACTCACTTTCTGTACCCACTTTACACCAAAGCCTTGTTCAAGGGGAACTACAGGTATTTTCCTGACCGTGTGACTTTGCACGCCAGAGCTAAGAGGTGGAAAGGGATGACTGTTGAAATGTTAAGAGGGGAAAGAAGTCAAGATGAAGTGTATTTTTACTGAAAACGCCAGGCTGAATTAATTAGGGAGTGCCATTTGTTATTTCAGGAAGAGTACCCTTTTCTCCATAGGGCCTGTCACAGGGGTTGTGGCACAGTGAAATGAAAAATGGGACCCGGGCTTGCCTTTTGCGTAAGCAAAGGGAACACCTCTGTAAGCTAATCCTGAAAAGGCAACAGATAAAGGTACACAGCAATAGACTATCGTTTCGTGATTTTCCACATTCACTTTAACAGAAAGTCACCCTGCTACATTCCTCGCTGTGGTGGTGCTGTGTTTTACAGCGCGAGTGGCATTTCCAAAGCCTGTCATGAGTTAAGATGGTACCTCATGGCTACTGCGACCCTGTTTTCAGTGGAAAGTCGGAATGAGAAAAATAATTACTTTATTGAGGGAAAAGGATCATAGTGGCTCTCTTTTGAAAGTCAAAAGTAAGAAGAGAAACCATTCCTTCCCCTGGGGAGGAGGAGTCCAATGGGTGGCCAAAAGTACAGACAGCTACTGATTTTGCAAGAAGAATATTTATTTCCACTTCTCTAGTAAGTTCACATGGAAAAAATGAGGTGGGTATTTGCTGACTCAGAACAGGCCTCTGAATGTGCTAAAAGCTCCTGAAATTATTATCAGACATCTTCCTATGGCTTCACGTCTGGCTCAGTTCAGCTGTGGTCCTCAGGTTTCCCCCACCTCATCATTACGAAACAACTTGTCCACGTCTTTCCACCCCTTCCCTACCCCTCCGAACAGCACACGGGTCCCCATCAGCTCCGGCCCTTCTCCTCCCCACCGGACGGGGGAACACGGGTGCCTTCCCGAAGAGGTACGTCTGGCAGAGCCGACGAGTCAGGAAAGCGGGGAGCCCATCTCCGTCCCGTCCCCGCTGCCGCCCGCCCGGGGCTCCTTCGCTCCCAAGCCCTCTCCCGCGAGGCAGTGCCGCGCTCCGCCACTGCCAAGCTCCCGGCCGCCTGGGACTTGACATTTGTTCTTGTTTTCTCCTGTCTCCCCTAATGGGTACAGCACTACTAAGCGAAGAGGAATGCACGGAACAAGAGAGTTCAAAGCAGTTGAGCCTACATTCACTCAGAACTGCCTGGATCCCTGCCCGCTCAGAACCTGCAGCATTTACATAGTTTCGTGAAGTTTAACCCCTTTTCACTGAGCCCGGTAGGGCTCCTTCGAGCGCGGAGCGTCGCGCTTCTCCTACCGGCGACCAAAGAGGCTGGAAGGTGTCCTTCACACACCCAGCTCTAGAGGCTGACCGCCCAACGTTTCATTTCTCCTTTTTTTGCCCTGAGGGACAGTAACTTAAGACCTCGAGTTGTCATTTTTGTAAGATGCTCAGGGAACTGTGTTGCAGAGGAATGATCACTTACCGTAACTCCCGAATGCTTCTGCCAAACGCCTTACTTACGTAAACAGAACTGTGCTGCGTTTGAAAGAGCTTACTCGTTTTTCTGTTGTAAACTTGTTTGTTAAGGTGTAAACTCACTTCTAACTCTGTCCGCAAAATCAGTGAAGAAACAGAAACGTTCCAACATGATTATAACTCTAAACTTGTATTTTTTTTTTACGATTAATTCTGAACAAACTCTCGTTTCAATTTAATTTAGGAGATGATGTTAGTTGGCAGCTAATTACTGACTTCAAATTTGTACATTAAAATGATTTGTTCAAAGAAGAATAAAATCTAACAACTACGGAAATTCTTAAAGCTGGGTATCAAATAATTTTTCATCTGGATCTAAACATGCATTTGGACCATCTGTAAGCTAAACAGTGCAGCACTGTGTAGGTCAGATAAGCAGAGAACTTGAGCGGGAACAAGAGTCAGTCTGACTTGCCTGTTTAATTGTTGGACAGTAGAAACACCAAAGTAAAGAATCACCCTTTAAAAATTATATGCTCTTCAGTAATCTTCCATTGACTGTCGCTTGACAAAAGGCTGCAGGACCTGGCCCACCGTTAGCACAAAATCATGGCGATGGGTTTGGATTTGTTTACCTCCACTTCAGACCTAATTATATCCTTTAAAAAAAAAAAAATTAAGACACATTCAGAGCTGCTTCTGAAAATGTTTAAGTGTACACAGAGCTTTACTCAGCGATACCGTTCTAATCACCCTGCCAAAGCCTTTGCCAGAGCAGGCCCTTTGTAAGTGTACGTATATATATAAAACAAAGCAAAACAAAAAAACAATTTGAAATTATCTGTTTATCATTCATTTAATCAGATGGAGGTAAAACATGTAATTAAAGTTTGCAAGTCTCTGAAACATTTCAGTTACTACAGCCATACAATTTACATAAATGTCTGAAAGTTACTAGTATACGCGCTGCATCAGGTACTGCCCAGCCCCATCGGAGCGTTACGGCCGAATTCAGTTCGGGACAGCGTAGTGCAGCATTACCAGTTTTGCTTTTTAAAGCTGCTACAGAGCAGTTTATGCCAAACTTGTCATTTCAGAGGGCCAGAAACGTAGTTCAAAGCCTGACTGGGTTGCGATGGGGTACATGAAGGGCATTAAAACAAAGTAGTTTGAAGCCTAACCCTAAACCAGGGTTACATGAAGGGCATTCACGCAAAAACAAAACATGATTTTAAAATCTATCGGTTGAAACGTGTTTGTGGACTAGAACAGGGANAGCGACGAGCCTTCGGAAAAGGACGCGGCGTGCTCTCTGAACGTGAACACGCGTCGGCGTTGGATGGAAATCAGCCGGGATGACTCCGAGCGCTTCGCCGACGGGAGCAGCCGGGTCTGTGTCAGTAATGACAAGCATCAAGCGGCGACGTCTTGCTAAACAGGCAGTTTGTGTCGAGAAATGTTACGCTGAACCCTGTCCTGGCTCTGGAATTAGCTTTCCGCATGCGGGGTCGGAGACACCCGACTCGCCGGGAACTGGAAGGCAAAGGGCAGAAGCGCCAGGCTGGCCAGAAAAATGCTTTTTTACGTTTCAAAAAGGAGCCGTGACCATCAACGACAAGGGATAAATGCGGGGAGGGGGAGGTTGCCAACATTGCCGTGGACTCACGGGCTCTCTCCCCGCAAAGCCGGGCCAGGAGAAAGGTGGAAAGTTTGGGGTTTTTTTTTTTCCAAGGCTCCGCTACCCGCTGCACCTTTTCCCACCCAGCGCGAGCCCTTTGGTGTTGCGCGGGGCAGCGCCCCTCCTTTTCCCTCCTCCTTCAGCAAAACAGGCGCAGGAGCTGCGCTCACCGTCCCGCGTCTGCGGGGAAACCCCACGCCTCGGCACAGGGAGGCGGAAACTTGCGCCAGCCCGGGGCAGGGGGGAAAGCGGGGTGGGGGGCAAGAGGAGAGGCAGCGGGTCGCCGTCCCTTCTCCTCTCCCTTTCTTCCTTCTCGCCCGAGCCATTCCTCCGGCAGCGTGTGCGCAGCGGACGCGGGAGGCGCGAGAATCCTCAGCAGCCGGTTTCGAGTGCGGGTTGCCCCCGGGACGAAAAAAA
>Ga0065711_1029345_pt1 | contig 36592 bp, 21 predicted proteins | sample Hoacrofraction12_FD_59098 | JGI IMG/M metagenome (GOLD analysis project Ga0065711, IMG submission 59098) | Hoatzin crop microbial communities from Cojedes, Venezuela - Epithelial fraction 12 v2 (version 2) | ecosystem: Host-associated > Birds > Digestive system > Esophagus > Crop | place... | reverse complement strand
TTTTTTTTTTTTTTTTTTTGGAGGGGTGCTTTTCTGCCACCAGAGTGGCAGAAGAATGTGCTACCAAGCTATCATGGTGGTGTGCCAGCATTTTTGCCTGATGGTACCAGAAGATCTGATGCTTTTCACCTTCTGTTACGTAGTTTTCTTTTATAGTCCCAAGTGGCGCAAAAGGTGGTGAGGGAGAAGGTGTGGATGGTTCTAAGCAGCAGACTTACTCCTTATGCTCCACCAGTGTTCAGTGCGTTGGGGAGCAAAAGAGCAACAGGTCCTTCCCCAAGCTGTTCTGCATTTGGGTTACTAAATGCCTGGTTACCGAGAGGGACATGGGCAGCTGAGCCACAGGGCAATGTGAGGTGATTTTCTGCTTGTCTTGCTTTCTTGCCCAGGAGTGCCAGTGCGGGGGGAAACCCTGGTGTTTCCCCAGGCCGTTGCCCTCCTGACATGTTCTGCTGCAGAGTCCCTTGAGCGGTTCCTGTGCTCGGCATCACCCTGGGAGGGAGAGAGTATTGAACCGTGCTGAGAGTGAAAGGGCAGAGGAGGAAGGGCAATTTTTCCCTAGGATTTGGGGTTTTTGGTTAGGGTGGAGTTTTTTCCCACTTTTATTGGCTGTGAGTGCAATGACCGCTTAACCGCACGGAGCAGGCTTGCTGCCTCCCCCACGTTTCCTCTCCCTGGCAGAGCTCAGGCTCTCACATTTCCTCCCAGAGCGGGCGGATGGCGGCTCTCAGCTACATTCCTCTTCGTACAAAAGAAAAGGAAAAACTGCTCTCCACACGGGCAGATGGCCGACTGTTTCCTGGCAGCTCCGCTTCAATGTCCTTTTTCCTATTGTCCTGACAAACACACGCACGCATGCACGCACACACCCACAGAGAGCAGCTTTCCTCCTGGAAAGATAAATAAATGCAAGCCCTCTTTGCAGAGGTTTTTCTTCTTTGGAGCTGGGCGAGTTTCCTCTTGGTAATGGGTAAATCTTCGGTGGCTCACGTGCTGCCTGGCCCTGCTCTCTGCTGAGGAAGGTTGAACAAGGGGGTGGTGTGCTGTGCTGTGATTGAAAGATTTCTAAAAGACGGAAGATCTGCAATAAGCAGATCGTGTGTGTGATGGCCGTGATGTGGGAGCGTGAGGATGGGAGGAAAGAGAAGGTTGAGCAAGATGGGGGAAAGCGGGGTCTCTGGAACCAAAAACCAATCTACAGGTGACTTTTTGCTTGAGTTCAGAAGATGATCCTTAATAGAGACAGACTGTAGCGGCAGGTCATGGACACAGAGCTGGTACGGAAGGGTCTCCTGGAGCATGCAGCGACCAGGGGGTCTGCAGATGGTGCCCCAAGCTTGTGGTGATGGATGCTTCAGGAAGCTGCGCGCTGCATCCGCATCAGGAGGGGCAAGAGTCAGCATCCTGCAGGGTGAAGGCCACCGAAGGAGAGATTTGCTGAGGCTCCATTTATCTTCCCTGATGATAACTTATTTTGGAAGAACTTGAGGTTCCTTATTTTAATGCTCTCATTTCCTTTCTGAATGTGATACAATTTGTCTTCCTGCCAGGAAACTCTTTGCAGAGTTGCTCCTTGAAGGGACCTCTTTGGGTCCCATTTATGCTAGAGTAGCAGAGGTTATCTCACCACATCAAAAGTTAATTCCAGTGTGGTTCATGAGCCGAGCACTGCATTTTAGTGGCAGGTTGTTTCCTATGCTGTCAAATGTTTGGGTTTCTTACAAGCACAGTAATAACCTAGAATTCTTTCCAATACTTTTCACGCTAGAAGTGTTTTACTGTTGTAGTAGGACTGGTGTATTGGTAACCCAGATTACTATCAAAGGAGGGAAAGTACCTACACCACTTGGCTGCACTGATAGAAACGCATGTTTGCCAATGTAGCTTCATTTTTCACAGAATGGTAGGGGTTGGAAGGGACCTCTGTGGGTCATCTAGTTCAATCCTCCAATCTTTCCTTGGGGTGGAAGCCAGTTGCACTGCATCTGCTAGGAATAATCCTGCCCCTCCATGTGGCTGATAGATAGTTCTGCTGGCAGATGTCTCCTCATGTAAATCTGGGCCCTATTTCTTTTGTTTTAGTCCATGTTGACTACAGTCGTCTTGTACGTGAGTAGTTTCAAAGCCAAAGAAAACAGGTATGAAATGTCGGCTCCACTGATGTCATCAGCAAGCTCATGTTCGCTTCAGTAACGCAGGATTCACTGCTAATGTCTTCTTCAGCCTGGACTTAGAGTAACTGAAGTTTCATTTATTAGGCTGCAAAGCGTAAGTAAATATTATCCCACTTTGAAAGGGGCTGAGCAACCCCACTGTGTGCACACATGCGCTAATGCAAGATCTAAAACACAAGGAGATAATCTAGTATTGCCAAGAACCGTCACAGAAGAGCTGTCCTCTGCTCCTGCCTTCGCTTCCCAGGGTCCTGGTTTCTCCATCTGGAATTATGGGTTGGTTTGGGGTTGTTTTTCAGTCTTTTGTTCATGACTTCTTTGTAGAAAGCTTAGCCTGAAACATGTCGTTCTGCTAAACATTGTAACTGGATTTCATTTTAGCAGCCAGATTGGGAAATACTGAATCTTTCTCTTCCTTCCCATGTGAATTTTTTCTTAATATTTGTTAACCTACCTGCAGGAGTGAAGACTCGTCACTAAGCAGTAATACAAACCATACTTGCTGCCACAAAGAATAACATTATTTACCTTCTGTACATGCAAGACTTAATCTGTGCTGGTGAGCAGTGAATTAGAAAAAGAGCGTTGCTGTTTTGACGTGGTCATCTAACATCCCACCGCTAACCCTGGAAATGCTGTGTTTTCCAGCTGAGGGTGTGGCTGCCTGAAGGAGGGATGTTGAATAGGCTTTGAGTTGTTGAGCTTTTCTTCTGTTTGTTGTGTGTTTAGAGGGAGAAGAAAGGGAAAATAAGACAATGGGAAATGGGGGACTAGCTTCACAATAGTGGGTGCAGCGAGCCCCACCTTTAACAGAAGACAATGCACATTGTGAGACCCTGTTTTCGATTTCTGCCTTCGGGTCAAATGTTTTTGTTTCAGTCTGCAGTTTTCCGTGGTGAGTATTTGCCTCTGGCTGAATTACTTTTGAAAGCCTTCAGGCAAAATGTTTCAGCTGTTTCAGAGTGAAGCTGGGGGAGAAAAATGTGCTGTTTCCCCTGCATTAGAAAGTGCATCAGGCTTTTCTTTTTTGCTAATAGCAATCGTATGCTTTGAAACAGAAGTGTTCATATGCTGTTTGGATTGGGAATTTCTCCTTTGCCGCTCCTGTGTCATCTCTACCTTAACTCTTTCAAGGTTCTGAGAGAAAAAAATTTCAGCTGGCACATGGTCAGTAGAGGTTTTTGGTTTTAGAAATTGAAATCTTCATTACTTGCCTCGTTACTTAATGTGCTGTCCTTCCAGCTCCGTGTGCCAGGCAGGTGACCCTGGTGTTATTCCTGTGGAGCTTCACCTACAACCTTCAACAAATGGATGGCGGAGGGAGGTGATGGCCAGGAGGTGAGGGTAGTAGCTCAAGGAACCCAGCTGCTTTACTGCAGAACAGGGATGGCCTAAGGATGCAATTGAGACCCTGGGTGACCCAGCAATATTGCCCACCGCAGGTTGTCATGGCTCCCCTCTGCTCATTGCTGAGGGTTAGCTTCTTTCCAAGCAGAGCCTTGCTGCCAGCCCAGTCCTAACACTGGTCCTATAATAAAACCCCAAGCCTGGGAGTCGTAGGTGAGTGAATACATGCCATCTGCAGCTCAGAGCCAGAGGTACCAAATACATCCCTGGGGTTTAGTAGGACTGCCTTGTAAATCTCAGCCCAGGAGTTTGTTCCTCCTGTGCCATCAATTATTCTGCAGGCACCATAGCAGAAAAGAAGTGGGAAAGGCTTGATTTAATAGTATCCAGAAGAGGCAAAACCTGGACTAGGAAGGAAGGAAGAAAAAGATCCTTGATCCTAGTCAAGGTCAATGATTTGGACATAAAGATGCAGTCGTTCTGCTTATGAAGGAGTAATTGCTACACTGTGCGTGTGTGTGTATGCAGTGAGGGAGAGATGTAGGATCCACTCAGGGTATTGACAGTGGAAATGCTTGTATGGGGTCCAGTGTCTTCAACGTGCAGGTGCAGACTGCCCACGCGGGGCAAGTGCTGTCTCAGATAAGCACAGCAGAAGCTGTATCCAGGAGTTTGGAATGTTTCGTAGCCAGGAGAGAGCTATAATGGGTCTAAAACCTGGGGAAGTAAGCAAGCTTCTCAAGTTCTGCCCTGTAAAGGCAGGCAGAAAGGAGGTGCTCAAGCCAGTCTGGAGCCAGGTGGCTTTGTCTTTGTGAGCCTAGGCATGGGGGCAGGTGAAAAAAACCAGAACAAAACAAAAAAACCGACCCCAAAACAGGAAGCTATAGGGAAGCAGCTTTTAAGGTAGAAGATTGAGTGGTGGAGGCTTCCTGAGGCTGAAAGTGTGGAGCGGAGGCTGTGTCTGCAGGAGCAGGAAGGTAGGACGGGGTGGGTGAGGAAAACTGAGTCAGGTCTGAAGGTTGAGTAGATGTGGGAGAGCCCTTAGTTTGGGCAGGGAGGGGCAAGTAAGGGGAGGAAGAGTCTGCAGCTAGAAGCCACCAAAGAAAGTCCTTAGGATGGAAGGTGTTTGGACGAGTTGTGGGCAAAGAAGGACCAGCTAAGCAATGATTTGAAGGGGCAAGTTTGGAAAGAGGTATAGAGGGAAGCAGTGATGGGGAGAGGCAGAGAGGGCCTGCCTGGGACAGCTGATAGTGAGTGTGCGATTAGCCGTGGGTGAGGAAACTGGGACTTGAATGGTGACCTCAGAGGGTGAAACCTGAGCTGTCTGGGCAAGGGGAGACCTGGTGACTAATATTTAGTAGACGAGGAAGACTATGTTACAAGGCTCTAGTGTGAGGAGGTGAAAGGACAGAGAACAAGCTTAAAAACAATGGTGTGGCCCCCATAACCTGCTCAATTCCAAAGCCTGGAGTGGAGCCTGTGGTTACTGAAGGTCCCTGTGCCCCAGCAAGTGTTTACAAAACCCCTGGCAGAGCATCTGTCCCATTCTCTGCCAGGAGCTGCTGCTGTTGCCAGCTATTCCACCAACTCAGGTGCCAGAGGTCCCTGTGGTGGGGCCGAAGCATCCAGTCATGTGGTAACTCTGTGCTGTCCCGCACTGTGGGACTCCAGTGGGGTTTTGTTCAGTTTGCCTTTAAACCAACCAACCCAAAGCTGAAACTTTGTTTGTGTTCTCCAAATGCAGTTTCTGTATGTGTCAAGTGGAGCACTCGGGAGCTGAGAAGCACCACGTTTACAGTTGTCCATGCCATTTCAGCTGTGTCTTCCATGTGTGTGCACTGCGGTAGTCAGGCTTGGCTGGTGGTCACAAGTGTCTGTTCTGCGTGTCTGCAGCCTCCTCCCATGCAGCAGAAGGGGCTTGGTCTGGAGGCAAGTCACAGAATCACAGAATGTTTTGGTTGGAAGGGACCTCTGGGGATCATCTAGTCTACCCCCCCGACAAAGCAGGGTCACCTAGAGCAGGCTGCACAAGACCTTGTCCAGGCAGGTCTTGAATATCTCCAGAGAAGGAGACTCCACAACTTCCCTAGGCAGCCTGTTCCAGGACTCCGTCACCCTCAGAGGGAAGAAGTTCTTCCTTGTGTTCAGACAGAACTTCCTCTGCTTCAGTTTGTGCCCATTGCCCCTTGTCCTGTCGCTGGCCCTGTCCTCTCAACATCCACCCTTAAGATATTTATAGGCATTTATTAGGTCCCCTCTCAGCCTTCTCTTCAGGCTGAACAAGCCCAGCTCCCTCAGCCTCTCCTCGCAGGAGAGATGCTCCAATCACCTCATTATCCTTGTAGCCCTCCTCTGGACTCTCTCCAGTAGCTCCTCATCTTTCTTGAAGTGGGGAGCCCAGCACTGGACACAGCACTGCAGATGGGGCCTCACTAGGGCAGAGTAGAAGGGGAGGAGATCCTCCCTCGACCTGCTGACCACACTCCTCCTCATGCATGCCAGGATCCCATTGGCCTTCTTGGCAACCAGGGCACACTGCTGGCTCGTGGTTCATGAGTCGGGGTAATGTAGCAAGTGAAATGGGTGCCTGCAGGGGTTCCTTGCTTACTTTGGCAGGTAATGAAGGAGAAATGGCTAGGAACCTCCTCACCTGCCCTTCCTAGAGCTCGCTGTGATGTTGGACAAACCCTGAAAGCAAGTTTTTGCCGCCTGTGTGTTCCCTGGCCTGGGTGCTAGACATGGGGCCATGGGGCTTGCCCCTGGCATTGCTTGTGAAGGCGGTGGGGTTTGCAGTTGGAACAGTCTGAAAGATCAAGTCTTGCTCGTCCCTGTACTAAGACCAAATTGTAGTTTTTTCCTGTAGTCTGTGCAACAATTTGCCATTTATATGGTTATGTGGTGAGCAGCAAATGTCCTTGGAAGGGAAGCAGTGAGGAGAAAGCAAAAGATTCGGTGACTCTGTCCCAGCAATGTGATTTTTTTTTTTTTGTCCCTTCCCTTCTGTGTGCTGTAGCGGTCATCAGGTTTTCCGTGACAGGTGACTGATGCCACTATCCGAGCAGAAAACTTTTTGCTTTTACCCCCTTTTATTTCTTTGCTGGTTGAACTAGCTAGCTTGCTAGCCCTTGCAAGCCCAGAAAGGGCTGTACAAGCGTTGGAGCTAATAGTAAGGAAGCAGGAGCAAGAAGGGAGGAAAAAGTAGGCACACCCTGGGTCAGTGGAACGATTAGATCTGATCAGGCACATCTTCCACCAAGGACAGGGATGAGACCACGTTGCTAGCAGTCAAGGGAGGAGCAGGGGCCCAAGGAAAGGGAGAAGCAAGGCAGTCACTCTAGCCACAGAAATCCTTTAAATCAGGTTAGTGACATATAAGCAAGCAGAGTTTGTTCTGAGGGCTTAGAGAGGGAGAAGGTCAGTAGAGCAGAGTATATCAGAAAATTAAAGACATATTATAATACACAACACAGCTTTTCTGCACAGAGGCTGAACACCAACACTGCGAGTTATTGCGTTCCTTGCATTGCAGCCTTGTTCCTCGGACATGGGGTGCGTGCACAAAGAAAGAGGTTGCGGTACGTTGATTCCACTTGGGGTTTTTGAAAATACAGTTTGTTTTGACACATGGGATTCTCCTGACCCTCTTGTAAGCCTGATGGTGTAAGGTACGATAGATCAAAGGGAGAAGTTAGGACTGGGTGGGACAAGGGGAGTAGGAGGCTGTGTGGGATCTGTCTCTAAAAGGTACTGTAGGAGCATATCGCTTCCCAGTCATTGGTCCTTCATCGATATGTTTACACAAGTTTATCCTGCTTTTTTTTCTTTAATAAATGACTTGGGCCTGACAATCTGCAGTTAGGATCCCGTGATGAGTGTGATGAACTGAACGATGCTGCTGTTAGTGTCTTCAGTCTCCATGGCCCACAGGAGACTCGCGCGGCCAGGACAATCAGTGCCTGTGAAGAGATGACAGCTCACCTTGCCTTGAACTAACTGTGCCCAGCACAGGATGGCAGAGTAGCTGAGGTGGGAAGGCACCTCTGGAGATGGCCAAGTCTGGCCTCCTGCTCGGAGTGGGGTCATGTAGAGCAGCTTGCTCAGGATATTGTCCAGTTGGGTTTTGAGTATCTCCAAGGTTAGAGCCTCCACAACCTCTCTAGTGGTCGGTCACCATCTCGGTAGAAAAGTTTTTTCTCGTGTATAAGCTGACTTGTCCTTTCACTGGATGCCACTGAGAAGCCCTGCTGTTGCGGAGGTGACCCATCCTCCCAGACCTTGGGATGTGTTCATCTGCAGGGCTGACTGGGAGAGGAAAGAAGTGGACTTCACGGAAATCCTCTCAGGAGAAACTGTTGTTGCTGTCAGCTAGGGAAGGCTCATGGTGCTTGTGGAGCTTTGGGTCTAACACACTGGGCTGAAGTCTCAGTAAACCCTTGCCTTGCTGCTGGATTGGTGTTGGGCACCACGAGTCAGTGACCCCCCCCACTGCAAGCGTCTTGTTTTGCCAAGGGAGCCTGCTCTTGGGCCATGTTGCCCTCCTCTGTTGTAGCCATGTCCTGGCTCGGCTGGTGGCCTCCCTGCTCTGCAGGGGCTCATCCCCTGAGGTTGCGTGCTTGTACCCGGGCCCAGGGACGCTGCCTGGTGCTGGGACTGTGCACAGGGGCCCACGCGGTGGTCTCTGTGTGTGTGTATGTGTGTGTGTGTTCGTGCACAAGCAGGCGTCCTCATGCCTGCTCCTTCCCCCAAAGGGAAACGGGCTCCAGAGCGAGGGCTGGGGGAGGGAGCCTTGAAGGCTTTAACTGTTGGCTTCCCCTTACTCACGTTTTTCCTGTTAGTGTTTTGTCTTCTTGGCATCCTTCCTGTTCTTTATATATGTGTGTGATATATTGTTGTTGCTGTCTGTATGTTGCATCCTTTGTTCTGTAAAGCACCGGAGCAGAGGTGTTAGTTGCAGGCTTTGTCTGGCTGCTCGGGGTTACTCCTGAAAGCAGTTGGAGAGATGTTTCTGTGGACACCAAGGAGAAGAAAGTGTGCGTGGGCTTTAAGCGCGCAGCATGGCTTTTTTTCTGCTTGGAGGAGAGTTTGAGCAGCTGCGGGTCGCTCCTAGTGCGATGAAGCCTTACTGTTTATATGCACCAGCGGTGTGGCTAGTGTCCAGCTATGGACTTGGATCCGATTTTTGTGCGAGGTGCAGAGTAAGCACAGCAAAGAAAATCTTGAGACATGGCCTCCAGCACGCAGCAGTGGTAATACCCATCCCCAAACCACAAGCCCCTTTGAGGTATATTTTGTTTATTCCCCACAAACAAAATAGCAAAGAAGGGAGGCCTGGAAGGCTCGTTGCCATCGCTGCCTGACCTTATCGGAGGCAGGACTCCACGTGTGCGACCTGTGTGCTGGCTGCCTACATTTCTGATGGAGACTGCAGGGCATTTGGTGCTCCTTTGGCTTTGGTCATTGTCTGGTGGCCACACCAAGTGCAGCGGGCACAGCTGGCTGCTGCCTCTCCCTGAAGGAGTTTAGCTCGTGTTCCTCTGGAAGCCTTCTCTGTGCTCTGGGAGTGGGAGCGTGCCTCCTTGTCAGCGCCTCTTGTTTGTTCAGCGCTTGCTTTGGAAACATGGCGTAGTATCTAGTGCCCTGAACCAGATGCACGTACTCCAAAAGCGTTTTGATCGGAAGTGGGGAAGAGGGCACTGGGGAAGCGGGGGTGGGAGGAAAACTTAAATTAGGAGAAAGCCAAACAGCTAATGCCGGAGACAGATGATTACAGCTCATTTCAAGGCTGTTTCCTGCATGCCAATGATAGATCAGTAAACAAACGCCTCTTTGCGAACACAAAGCAGGCAGGAACTCTGTTTGGAAGAGAGAGGTCGGGGTAGGTCTCACTTCGCTTGGTAGCAGGAAGCCCCTATCACATGGCCCTGGGAATCATGAGGCCGGGTGCTGGTGGGAGATACGCCGAGAGGCTTCTGCTGGGAGACTTCACATCCTTCCCAGGGTCCAGCCAACAGGTTTGAGAGCTGCCTCCCTCTTTTACCCCGCCTCCTCCCCTGTCCTTCCTTTCCCAGTTTAATTTTGAAGCTATATCAGATGACTGCTTTGTTCCCCCAAACAATGGCAGGGATTACTGAATAAATTGCAGTGGCGCGGCTCTCCCCTTTTATGGCCTTGCTGCTCCAGGATGTACGTGCCAGGAGTGGTGGCCCTGGGCTCGCGTTGCCTCGGGCTGTGCCTCCCATTGCTGCTAGAAAGTTCTTTTGTAGTTTTTAGAGAAAGCAGCAATCAGTCCAGAAGTACCAGCTTGATATATATTGGTATAGCCTTCTGGGATGGCCTACTAACTGGACTCAGCCCTGCATGTTTCTTCTAGGCAGTGTGTAGGGCCCTGGTCACGTTGCACATGATGCAGGAAACCAGAGCATTTTGGCTATAACTCTTCTGAGCCTCTGGCAGGTCTCCCTTCCCCATCCCTACGCGCACACTCTCTCATGACCACTTTCTCCACCTCCCTGCCTCTTTCCCTCCTCTCCACACAGTCTCACCACCTCCCTTGTACCAGATCGGGTACATTTTGGGCCCCTTCCATGAGCTGTTGTGTCTAAAACTCTGTGAGCTATAGCAGGTCACAGAGGTGCTCCAGAGAGGCCGAGCCAGCACACAATCAGGGCAGTGTGTGGTTGATCGTAGCAGGGATGTGGGGAGACAGGAGGAACATGAGCTCCCATTGCACTGAACTGTCATATTAACTGTGGGTGCCTTGTGGAGCCAAACCTTGGTAGAGAACATCTACTTTTTGTTTTCCTATGGGAGGAATTTTCCATCACTGCTATCCCAGCTTCCTCTTGTCAGGTGTTCACAATGCCTGTGGCTAAGGTCTGCAAGTCGTTTCTGGTGACCTTGTTAGCGGAAGAGATGATCCCATCGCTTTCGAAGGTCATTTGGGCTTGAGATAGGGCCCAAGCAAATTACCTGACTGTTGGACTAATTGGGGGGTACCTTATTATTTTCTGCTGTCTTATCCCAGAGGTGACTCTTTTTTTTCCCTCATGTCTTCCAGTATGCTTGGATAATATTTACTCTTTTGGGCAGGACCAGCTAATATGCTACAATAATCCCCTAGGTGATACTGAGGACACCCTGTAGGCCCTGCTGCTCAATGGTGAAGGCGCAGCAGTCTGTGCATCTCCTAGGGATGCCTTTGCTCCCCGAGGCGGGATGTGTTGTCAGTGCGTGTGGTGGTAGGTACCTGGTTGTTGTCGTGTTGCAGCATGTGATGTGTTGTTGCTGTGGAAGCTCCTGGCCTGCTCTTTAATCTGCCCAGTGTGAGTGCATTGCTTTGGTTACTCCTGCCACGTGTGGTGGCTGGGAGGGACAGATGTCCCTCTGGCCTTGGCTCCAGATGATGCCCATCTGCTGATCGCAGTGGTGCTCTTTTCACGGAAGGCTCTTTTGCAGCACTCGGCAACTGCTTCGTGCCTCACTTCTGCTCACCAAGGGTGACGGGGTCGGTCCCATCCACTATAGATAAAGAAACAAGTGCACTTCATGTTTGGTGTTCTCTGCTTTTTGGTCTCTCCCACAGCAGCTACGTGGGATCTGTAAGTGTGCTGAGCACCAGCACCCCTTTGCTCGTACCCAGATGTTCGTTTTCAAGGCAGTGTTTGTTAGGAGGCTGTTGGAAAAGGTTGAGACATCGAGTTTCCTGATGGGAAAATTGTGTGATCTTACCAAGACACAGGAGCTCATCCCGAGTGAACGTTCGGTGTGGCAGTGGAGCCGCAGGCGTGGTGTGTATGCCGAGTCCTGTTATCGTTACGTTTGCTACTGGTACAGGCAGTGCCGAGGAGCTCCGGCCACTGACCCTGCTGTGCGAGGCGTCAAGTGAGCGATGAGTGAAGAGGCCGGCCCTGCTCTAGGGATGTGGTAAGCCCAGTGCAGAGCAGCCTCTCTGCTGCAGCTTCGCAGGAATCTGCTTCGGCTGCCTGGGTGAGTCACTCTTTGGCGGAGGGTGGGAGTGATGGTTACTTTTTCATTATTCTCAAGCTGTAACAGTTATGGATGAATAGGTTTTGTTCCTTGGGCTGGTAAATTTTCTTGACAGTGTTGCAAGGCTGCTCTGTGTCTAGAAGTGAGGTGGGTGTTTGTTCCAGTTACTAAGGAGGTAGAGAAGCCAAGGGGGTTTATTGTCTGGGGAAAAAGTCTGCTAAATGGTTAGCAGTGAGCTGCCCCGAGTGTGTACACATTGAGTTGACCTGGAGTTCACTCCTCGCCTCAGGAACGTTGCCAGTGTGGGATAAAAGGAGGGAGAGAAAACTGGGAACAAACAAGACTGACTTTTTCTTTTTTTTTCCTTTTTTCCTCTCACTGCCCAAGATACTTGAACAGTGGAAATGAGAGATCCTTTTGTTCTTTACTGTTTCTGGTGTGGTGGTTTTTATTTTTTTAATGACAAAAGCCTACTAGATTTCTGAAGGCACTCGGTCTTGTTGCCAAATGCTCAGCATGGCAGGGCAGCATCTGGCAGACCAGCCAAATGGACAGATTTGAGAGGCCTCAGATTTTGCAAGTATTGCCTATGAGATGGTGAGCCCCTTGTCACTGCAGTGCTGCAGAGCAGGCAGACCACCCTGAGAAGTGAGGAGACATGGTGCTGCAGAGTAACGGAAGAATTCCTTTGTTTTCTTATTTAATGAGTAAGAGTGGAGCAATATTGTGGAGCAATAAAAAGAGGACGGAGTTTATTGCATTAACTGGATACCAGCAGTACTCAGAAGAAAGAGAGGGACAGTCACTCCATGGATGGTAGAAATCATGAGGCAAACGGAATGACTCATTTTTGTGACTGATTTATCTTACCCCATCGAGGAGCAGTCCTCTGAAAGCGGATCAGTAGCAGGCTAACATGGCCTACCAGAGAGGAGGAGACCAGTGGCTGCAGTGCAGTGTCTCTTCAGCCTAGAATGTTTTCTGTCCCAAGCTGGGGACATTATGACAGTGTTCACTTTGGTCAGGTGGCCTTAACACAGGTTGTTTTAAAATTATTTTGTTTTAGTCTTTTGCAAGGAAAAAAAAAATCTAAATCTGCTGAGATCTTAGCTATAATAAAAGCCTTCATAAAACATGCTCGGTATTCAAGTTGTGGTACAGCAGTTGATGCTGAGTCAAAGATGGTTTCTGCCCTGAAAACCAATCGACTCCTCCCTGGGCTTCTGAGGGGTAATGCTGTCACCCGTCTTCCCATTTCGCAGAGGAGGAAACTGAGGCTATCCTCAGAGAGCTGTCATGTCTTGCTTCTGCTCTTCTGGATTTCAAGGAGAAACGTGTGTGTGCATGTGGAAGGAAGAGAGGACAGTGAGCACAGAGCAACGCCTCTTCCTTGTGTCTGTCTGCAGGTGACCTGCTGCCCTGCTGTGTGCTGACATGATGACAGCTAGCAAGGCGGCCGATGTGAGCAGCAAGTCTGAAAGCAGTGTCTGCAAGTCTGTCGAGAGGTGAGAGCGTTCCATGTTTCAGTGCCAGGGTGTTTTGCTTGTGTTTATTATCCTCAGCAAAAAGAAAACCAAAGGAAGGAGACGTTCTCTCTGCTCTGGACTGTCCCTCTCTCCTCACATGTTAGAACACAACCCTGTAGGTCAACAGGTGGTTTCATTGCCATCGCAGGAGTGTGACGCTGCGCATTTTAGCATCCAGTCAGACTGATAATGTCCTGGGCTCACAGTGCTAAAAGAGGTCTGTCCAAAGGCAAGACTGTTTGTGCTGATGACATCCCTGTCAATGTTTGCCCCCTCTGCACTTGAAATTTTCAGTGCTGGAGACTCCGCAGACAGGTGCTACTCTCCCCACCCATTGCAGGTTTTTCCCAGTGTCCAACCTTGATTTCTACTGCACAGCCCAACCACCAGTGGCACTGCGATGCCCTGCTCCTTGGGGAGGGCCATGGTGCTCACAGTGCCAGCTCTTCACCAAAGCATGATGTTGTCGCCAAGACAGTCAGGAGTTAAATAGCTGTGAGGCTAGGAAAGAACAGTATCTGGCTCCGGTCCCACTTCTGCTCAGAAACCCATCCCAGACTCAATTTGCATTGCAGCTGAGCCTGCAGTGGCTGCCAGCCTTGCTTAACTCCAGGGCAAAGCTCGAGGCCTGCTAGCATGCAGGATATCCACATGGAAGCTCTTAAAAGAGCGCTAAGTTCTGAAAGAGTCACTCTTGATACATTTAAGTTAACAGAACGATTTCCCGAGTTGAATCTCAGTGTTTGGATCGTGGTTAAATGGGACTAATGATAGGGATTTTTCATTCCAGTAACTACCTTGTGTTGTCCTGGTGCTCCTTCCTGAGTCCAGGCAAACCTGAAAGGCATGGCTAAGTGCTTTGGTTCAGAAACATTTCCTGTTGAAATAACTGTCAGTTCAGCTGGAACTTTGCTATATTGATAAAATACCACAATACTGATATTGTGATACCACACTTTTGGAAATCCCATGACTAAATATATTAGGGAGTCTTGGTGCAGTCTGGGCTCGAATAGTGAAGACGTTTAACCCTTTGCTCTGAGAATGTTGAATCTGGTGTCTGGGTGCTACGTCATATGCTCCAGGCCAAGCGATGTGCCTGGGAGCCCAAGGCCACATGTGGCCTGGGATGGCAGGGCCATAGTAATGTGATAATAAAAGCGCAGGCTTTGTGCATCAATATGCATTTGGGGAACTTCTGGATGGACCGAGAGAGATCCTGTGGGCAGGCTCTAGAGGAATGCCAGCTGTATTATGCATTTTCTCCTCTGTTTAACAGCAGCAGTTTTGGTGTTGTTTGCAAATGGTCCATTTTGCATTTATTTGCTTAATGCCCTGATGATGTCCAAAACTCTACTGCACTTCTGAACACATACAAAAAATGCTGGTGAACCTCTCATTGGTTCAGCATGTCTGCTGTACAAAAACTACCTCTCTCACCTGCCCCAGAGAAGGACTTCATTTCAAATTCTGTCTTGGTTGTCACATGAGGAGAGCATTGTGTTCTGGCTACAAGGACCGTTCTCTGAGCATCCTCACGCATAAGCCCATCTCAGGTGCTTGGTTTGAGCATCCTCTGCTGTTACCAGCTTTACGAGTAGAGCTTGTGGAGCTGATGGACTAAACCAAGGGTGAGCAATGATGGTGAATGTTTCTTCTCTTTTTGTCTTTGGTGTGTAGGATCAAGCTTGCAGATACAAACAATACAGCAGCTGTGAAGGAATCAGAAAGTCCTTTGTGTGTATTTTTGAGTGAGAGATGTTCTGAAGGTTCCTGTGTCACCCTGGGCTTAACACCTGAAGCTGAACCAGTTTCTTTTGTGGTGAAGAACCCACTGGGAGCTTTGGAGAACTTGATGCTGCATGCAAGGCTAGACTGCTTTCAGCAGAACATGCTTAATCCCAAAATGATCATCAGTGACCAGTCTGTGGATCTGAATGTTAAAGAAAACAGTAAAATCATCAGGAGACAGCTAGGAGGCACTCGGAATATACGATCACCTGGAAAAATTGGCTTGAGGAATAAATCCTTCAGCATCAAGGACAAAATTTCAGAATGGGAAGGGAAAAAGGAAACACAGTCTGCTTGTTGCAGAGAGGAGGAGCAGGGAGTTAAAGAGGAGCACAAGGTGTCCTGTGCAACTGAGAAGATGAGTGGGGAAGCACTGATGACTTGGAAAGTGGAGACCAAGAGACTTACAAACTGGGAACTGGAGTGCAAAGGGACAGGCAAAGAGAATGAGTGGAAAGCAGGAACTCCCAAAGGCACAGGGCAGGCAGTAGAGCGAAAGGGAAAAATGCAGAAGGATGCGGAAGTGGAGTCCAGCCTTGGGAAGTGCAAGGAGGTGAAAGGTGGGAAGTGGGAGGTCCAGAAGGAGAATCTTTCAGTGCTTAGTCAGGTCAAGAAGCTAGAGCAGGCTTTGAAAGACGGTTCAGCAGAGCTGCAGCCACAGTTGCCTGGTACCTACTACTCCCCACAGTGCTTGCAGGAGAAGGCAGCACAAGGGCACACTGCTTCCGAGGGCCACGAGAGCACATGTGGGGCTGAGCTCAACAAAAGGCTTCTTGGCTTGGACTCTGAAATCAGTGAGCCAATTTTTGGGACTCTAGAAGAGGTAAGAACTTCTCATGTGAAGTCCAAGGACGGCACGGTGGAGAACGTGTACACAGAGCCAGGGGTGCCAGAGAAGAAACCCTTCATCAACCCGCTGCCAAAGCCCCGGCGGACTTTCAAACACGAGGGGGAAGAGGACTGGGTGCCAGCAGCTAGGAATAAAAGAAACTTACCCCCCCTTCCATCCATTCCTCCTCCTCCTCTGCCCTCTTCTCCTCCTCCGTCAGCTGTCAGCAGGAGGCTCTGGAGTGGGAAGCACAAGAACAATGCCGACCACAGGTATTCTGGCTGTGTTTCACAAAGGTGTTGGTTTTGATGGTGCAGTCCTGCCTTTGTATATCTCTCTGGGGAAAACAGATCTTCCCTGGTCACTCCTAATCCCCAGGGAGTCTTGCTGGCCATAACCAGCACTCGGTTATCTCTCTGAGAACATATGAGTGGCCAGCACAACTTCACAGGATAACTGAGAGGGAACAAGTTGTGGCAGATTTGGGCTTTAAGGTCACTGTATTATTTGGCTTAACTTTCAAGCCTAAGATGGAGTGGTTTGGGGTTTTGGTTTGTTTTTTTAACTGAAAATCTATTTAATTACAAAATGACCACAGCTGGTCTGGAACAGGATCTGGAATGAGAATCTCTAGACTCTACGGCAGTATTTTCACTGTTCACAGTAAACCTTTTCCTCTAACTGAATCTGATGTGTATATATTCTTCTGGAGTGCTTTCTTGCCTTTTCTCCCCTCCCACATGACTGTCACACATTTTTGGGGTGGGGAGCGTATAATGCACAGCTGTTTCTGATGCCCTCTGCATAAACCATCACCTAAAAATTCCTGGATCAGGTGCAGGAAGGAAATCGAAACCTTCCAGGTTTGTTAGCGGAGGACACTTAACTGCTTTTACCCTTTCTACCATCCTGTGTGTGTGTATTGCTTTCCTGTACTGCTCAGAGAGCTGATTTTGGGGCCCCCCTATTCCTGCCGAGGGTGGGATCTGTGCTGTAGATGGGACCTCATATGGCCTGAGGTTGTGTGCTGTGTTACAGCATGTGCCACTTACGCTGTGAAGACGCAAGTGTTGCTATTGCCATGACAACCTGGATTGTCTACGGCATCCCTAAAATGCCTTCATTTGTGTGCCTGATAAAAATAACCAATCTCAGTGTTACTTTTTCATACCTTATATAGGATGAGGCTGTGAAATGTTCTCTTTGCAGTGATTCATTTCGCCAGCTGTGTGGCATGTTGGAGTAGTGAATTAGCCGTGATTTGGTTACAAATGCTGGATAACTGTGTCACTCTCCTCTTTGCTCCTTCTCCCCTCTCATCAATGGTGTAGGAAGTCGTATGAGTTTGAAGACTTGCTGCAGTCGTCGTCGGAGAACGGCCGGGTGGATTGGTACGCCCAGACCAAGCTGGCCCTCACACGCACTTTATCTGAGGAGAATATCTATGAAGACATCCTGGGTAGGAGCTTTGGACAGGGGAGGGATTTGACTGCTAATGCTGTGTGACTGAGAAGACTCATGATCAACAGGCACTCACCAGGAGTGCTGAATAAAGTATGTTTATTATCCAGATGCCAACAATTGTGTAAAAAGTGTCTTGGTTTGTAAGTAATAAGAAAAATGGATGGAATATTTCAAAACTCATCAGCTTCAAAGATGAACCTGAGGCATGTGGGAACCAGCTTTTGGTTTTTTTGCTGGCATCTCTCCTCTGTCTTCCTTTTGTCCTGTGGATTAATTCTCACAGTTCTGGTCTGTTGGTTTTGGTAAGCTTGTCACCGCTGAGATAATGCGAACAGTCACTTCCATCGTTCAGAGATAGGATTGTGTATGGCTCCAGGTACCACTGAAATTAAGAAACTTGGTCCCACGATCTTTGAAACTGAGTTTTATTTCATTCTCTAACTTTGATGGCAGAGCAGTGCCATTTTAAAGATTATTTCCTGTAACACTCAATTTATGTCGTGTTTTTTAACGTTGTGAGTTAGATGGCCTTTTATGGAACATGGAATAGAAGCACCCCGCTTGAAAAAGCCTGAAGTTTTAGTAGCTGTAGGCTAGTGCTGTGTAAAGCTCTTGGCTGAGTTTAGCAGAACAGGAAGAGAATAGCTGCATCAGCTCTAGCCATGCAGCTGTAATCCTACAAAGGCGGTCTGTGGTGTTTGGCGTGGGAGGAGCTGCGCTTTCTCAGGAGCGGGCAGGGCATTGTTATTTTGATATGAATAAAATCTGATCATACTTGATAAGGAAGATCCCTCAAAGGAATTGTGTTCCTGTGGAACTGATGGCAAACGAGGTAATGCCACTCCATCCTTTTTGACATTTTTGAAGCTGTCAGCCTCGTTTGTGCAGCTAGGGGCCCTGTGTTTGCCTTTTTCTTCTCTTGACTTGGGGGGCCAAAGGAATAGGGAGTGCCTGAGCAGCTGCTGGGCTTCTTTTGTGTTGGGACATGGTGGGAGGTCTCAGAAAGCACTGAGTAAGAGTCACCTCATCAGCTGGAATAACATGGATAGCATTACAGAGTGGCTGTGTAGGCAAATGCATCCATTCAAACACAAGCACACCCCTGTGTCCCAAGCTTGCAGAGAACTCAAATACCAGGCTGAAATTCCTCTCCCCTCCAGCTTTTAGTTGCAAAGATTAAAAGAAAACAAAGTTATGGGTAATTGTCAGCTAATGGGGCATGTTTGGTTTTTTATTTTCTTTCTGCATGTTTAGGCATTACCTGGAGTCAGTGATCTTTAATTGGTTCCTGCAGTGCTGGTGGTGTTACCATGGAAGTCTGGCAAAAGGGGTGGACAGGGATAGCTCAGAAAAACCCTAGTTTTGTTTTTCATGAGACCACAGGCGGGTATAGTCCACAAAACATAAACATGTGAAAACTGCACCAGTGGAGGGGGAACCAAGACTTTGGCTGCTGGATGCTAGTGCTGACCCCCAGATAATCGTGCGTGTCCATCAGGGCATGCAAGCACACACGTACACCCATGTTCATATGTCTGACCTAGGGAGGGTTCAGCTGTTGGTGGGAGTCCCGTTCGCTTTCCCAGCAAGTCACACAGATTCCCTTCATGCACCATCTTTTTACCCGTTTGCCACTGCTTACCTGGGGTATTGGAAATTGTGCTGGGCAGATGGATGATAAGGTTGATTTGTCAAAAAGAGGGAAACGGTGTTCGTTCTTCTAGAGTGAGGCTAATTGGACATGCTGCTGAGCAGTTTGAGGACAGGGTAGGCAACAGAACCCCAGCTTGTTCCTTTTTTCACCAATCTACCCAGTTATGTGACTGCTGAAGTGTATTTTCAGTACTGAAGTTTGCCATTGGCATTAGAAAGTGGAGGCACTTTCAGGGACAGGAGCATGTTTGCTGACAAAATGTTCATGCAGGCTTGCTTTGTTGGTGTCACACATGGCTTACCTTCTCCTCAGTGATTTCAGATCCACTGCTATAGCGCTGGGTGTCACAAGCTACAGGTAGAAGACAGTGTTGGAAAAGGCTTGGGTTTCTGTCCTTGTCTGAAGACTTCAGCTGCACTCCTGCCCTAGCAGGGCAGGCAGGTGGGAGCATGCCAGTTAAACAGATCCTACAGCCATTACCAGTCCCTGCTCCAGGGGCCTGCAGCATCACTGACCTCCAGTCTGTGCTCTCAGCCAAGCATTACGTGACAAGAAGAGAAAGGCAGTTGCTTCGAGTCCCAGCTGTCCCCTGGGGTGGTGTGAAATGATGGCACTGAAGAGAGAAATTTCATAACAAATTGCCTGTGCATACAGATGCTTAGGCTAAGCCTTTGTCATTGGTTTCTTAGATGCTTGGATGGGGCTGTCACAACCTGTTTTTTCAGAGTTGTGTGTGCTTTTTGAACACACTTGCATTTGCATTTCCCAGCACTGTTGGAGAGTGGGATGCAAGGATTTCATTATGTGTAGTTTTCGGTGTTTAAGACTTGGACTAGTTCTGTACATTGTCTCCAGAATCAGAGGAAAGAAAGGGACATTCATCTGTGTGGTCATTCAAGTCTTGTGTTTTTAAGGGGATCCTAGGTAATGAGCTGAATGTTGCTTTAGAGGTGTCCCTTTCCCACCCCGCACCCTCCAGGGAGAGAGCATCCTGACTTTGGATGGCCTAGGGTAGGTGAGGTGAATCCTTCCCTCATTCTAAAGTGGGGCTTGTGAGATTGAGGCATCCATGATTGGAAGATGTGTTGGAAAACCTATGTTGTGTGACAGACATCCGTGTTCAGAGTGGATGAAATATTCGTGCAGGGTCAGCCTAAGAGCAGTGCATTGCTTCAGCCCCAATTAAATGATGACCAGAGATCGCCCTAAATGTGGGGTTTAAACAGAGGAGAGAGGACCTGTATGCTAGCCTTCAGCTCACAGTTTTGTTTGGAGACAATTCCAAGCAGAAGACTGGAAAGAAGGAAATATAATTATGGACTGATGTGCTCGAGAACCTCGCAGCTCCTCTGAAGACAGGGATATGAACTTGAGGACTCTCTGGGTCTTTTCCATCTGTAGTGTCTGTGATACATTCCTATGGCTGCATATGTCAGTGTCGGGGTTTGGACACTGTCCCGCGAGCAGCTGGACTTCTAGGGCTATGGAGAGCATGAAGCAATTGCAGGAATGCTTGAGAACAGGTCTTTATGTCTGATGTGGGAGGTGGGAGAAGGCCAGTAGATCCCCACACAGAGTTTTATGGCAAACCTCAAGGATTTTCTGCACTTACAATCTCTTGCTTGTGGCTTTTTGCTGCAGATCCACCATCAAAGGAAAACCCTTATGAAGACATTGAGACCAACAGCCGCTGTTTGGGGAAGAAATGTGTCCTGACCTTCCCAGCATCCCCCACCTCTTCTGTACCTGGGACTCCCACTAAGGTACTGTAATACAAATGGCCACCTCTCCTGCTTCAGAAGGTTTTTGGGTGAAATCCAGGTCCTGTGTGGAAAAAGTGGAGTTTTGCCAATAACTTTCATAGTGTCAGGGTTTTTTCCTTTCTGTCTTTTACCACAGAGTACGGTATGATAAGAGGGATTTATTGCCCTTCAGGAAGGTAAAAAAGCAGCGTTCCCTTATACAAATGGTTTGCTGGCTTTCACTTTTTCTCACTGCAGGGCTACCTTCCCCTGGTAGGGTGGAAGACTTTTTGCTATTATAGTGCATAGAAAGGCCTTTCTCCCCTCAAAGGGGGCATTAAGTGTTGGGGTAGTCGAGCCCTGAAGTGATCTTGTGTCAGTGGGCAGTACACGGTCTGCCCATGCTGACGCCGAGGTGTCTCTGCAGCCCCTTCCCTTATGACCCTCTCTCCTTGGTGAGACAGGTTGCTGGTAACTAGTGCAATGCTAGTCCCCTGGTTAGGAGGATGATGCTACCAGGGTGTCCCCACCAGCAGCGCAGCTCACAGCTTGGTGCAGTCTTCCTCCTTGGCAGTTAAACCAAAAGAAGAGGTAAAACACTGGTCTGCATCTCCTGCTCAGAGCTCAGGACTTAGCAAGGCCAGCTCTGCTCTCAGCCTCCCAAGCTGTTTTGGTTGGTTCTTGCTGTCTATTTAGATAGTCCAAGCCTGGAACAGCAGGAACAATGTGACAGCAGAAGTCATCTTGGCAACAACTGGGTTCAGAGCAGTTAGCAGGGATCTAAACGCGTTTTTTCTGACCGACGGGTTTTCCCATGCTCTCCAAGTTGCAACTATTATTAGAGCTGTTACCCAACGTTTTCTGAAGCTTGACGTGCAGTGTTTCTTGACGCGTTGCTCTTTTCCAACCAGCCTAATCAGCAACTGAGGTTTCTTTGGATAATTCAGCACTTAAAAGTCAAAATTGTTCTGTGGTTCTCAATCCATTCTCCTTGTTGCTGTTTAGGTCTAGAGCAGCAATGGTATATATGTACACAAATATATGTGTATATATATATATGTATATGTGTGTGTATATATATATATATATATATGAGTGGTGGGATGGAATTGATTTCCCTCAGAGAGCTTTGCAATCAGCAGTGCACCCTCATTTCCACATGTGCTATCAAAAGGGGGCTGCAGTGTTACACAGGAATGGCTTTCACCATGGAGACGGTTCCTAGCAGGAGATACTTATTAAAGAGCTGAATGGGAGTAATTAAGTCACGCTATGGTGCTTTGACAGCTAAAAGCAGTGATCTTCATCAGTCAGAAAAGAAGTGCTGCAGCTGTCTTGGCAACTAGTGGGTTTGCTCCTGCAGTGTGAATCACGCTGGAGAGCCTGCCCAGGCTGGAGACTGATGGGGAATGGGTCTGGATGGACTTGAAGCAGTTAGTAGTTTCTATCACTGGTGCAGGATGAGATTGTTCAGTGTGAAGGCTCTTTCTAGACTTGCTTTAATGTGTGACTTGTCTGTGGGTGGTAAGCGTTTTTGAGTTGAGCATCTTCTGCCAAACCATGCAGAGGCACCTGAGCTAACCTGAATGAATGGACTGGTCTGGCTAATAACTCTGCTGAGTGTGTCTGTTGATGGAGGCAGCCATGATGCTGCCTCAGCTATGGTGCTGCTGTGAGTTGTTCAGAATTACCTTGGATACCTCTGCCCCACACTGCTTAGTGCGATGTAGATACATCCCCTGGGAGTCCAGATGCAGTGTCCTCAAAAGGTGCAACTTAACCTTGTCATTACTGCTGGGAAATTCTGTAGGAAAAGACAAAAAGAGTTTTTATTGAGCATCTTTCTGGTGAGAAGTGATCTCCCTATCTGGAGCTGAGCTTTCTGCTTCTCCAATGCTGTTTTTGGTCAGGGACTTTAAGAACTTTACTCTCGTACTTAAATATCTACCTCTGTGCTCCCACTGAACTTGCTAGTGAGCTTAGGAGGAAACCAGTCTCCATAATTACGAAATGATGCTGTGAAAAGCCAGAATTGAAGACTCAATAGTTGGAAGACTATTAAGCAGGTATTCTTTATTACAGCGCCGGGCACACGGGGGATCTCTCCTCCAAACGTGTGCACCGAAGAGACACAGTTACTAGGTATTTATGCTATGTTAACATACATATTGATTACATTTCCAAGAAATCCTTATCATGGTAATGGTTTTTCCGAGAACTCATTGGTAGGTGTTAATATCCTTCCACCGCTGGGGGTCTTGAGATCATCTTGCAGCTTCCTTACTCTGTAGTTTGCATACTTGTTCTCCCAAGGCCTAAAGGGATTATTCAGGAGCCCCTTATCTTACAACTCTCCTGATTATTCACAAAGAACCAAGACTTGTTTTGATTGTGCAATGATCCTGACTACCTGAAGTGATTAACATCCCCTATGTATTACATTTGTTACATTCACAGTTACCACTATCATGGTATTTCTTGTACCCTCTTCTGAAATATTTATTTCTGGCTACTGTCAAAGACAGCCATACTGACAGTACTTCTTGTCTAGTCTCACTTCTTCACTGTTCCTCGTGGCTAGTTGCTCCTTATCCTGAATGCTTGTGGTTGGCTGGTTGGTTATTCTTGTCCTGTTTACAGTCCCAGCCTCCGGGTTGCACAAGTCCCGGGAGATGTTTTTTCACACTGTTTTTTTGGCCAACCCCTGAGACTGCATTCTGGTCTGGAATGAATATGAGATGGTTGAATTGCTGGTCAAGATAGTCCCGGTCTAGCCCGGCAGCTGGGCAAGTTCCTTATGTGTGCAGAGGTCTGAGCGTTCTCAGAATTTGGGCGGTTTTACCAGCTGAGTGCTGTGGCTGCCCCACTGGATTTATCATCGTGAGCAATGGAGCAAAGGTACGGAAGATGCTATGTTCATTCATTCCTTCTCCTCCATTTCTAGTTGCTTTCCAAGCCCATTTTTTTCCGACAAAACTCAGAGCGGCGGAGTTTCAAGCTGCCAGACATACGGAAACTGAGCCGTGATGGGACTGGGTCACCATCCAAAATCAGCCCTCCCTCAACCCCCAGCAGTCCAGATGACACCACCTTCTCCTTGGGAGACCCTCAGAATGGCAAGAGGAGAAGGAAGATTCCCAAGGTAAATCTAGGGCTTTCTTTTTTGCGTGGCTTCTTCCAGGCAGGAATGTCAGTAGCAGAGAATGTTTTCTTTAGCTTCCAGTGTGGCATCCCTGCAATATAGCTGTTGTCCTAGTAATTGACTTGACTTGTGTGTAGCCCCTTTTCTGCCTGAAGGAGAAGGCTCACAAACATCTTTGCAAGTTTTGAAGAAGTTGTTTTTCATGATTGTCGGAAGAGATAAAATAAGAAGTAAAAAAAGGCCTTTTATTTTTTGTATAGAAGTTGAGGTTGGTCAGAGGGGAAAAAACCAATTAATATTTTTGCAAAAAACTTACCACATATTTTCTTCTTTGCTGGATGGATAGGACAGTCAGAAATTGTCTGTGTGTTGTGTTGGTGTTCCCTCCTGGCAATCTGTTGTTCTTTGCTAGGTCTGATTTGTGCATTGGCTGTTTCTTAACTCAAGGTAGGGTGTGACTGTAGGTGAACAATGAAAATACTGGCATTTGAATGACAAAAGGAGTTATCTGTGGTCATGAGCATTTTCTGGAGCAACATCAGCTACTTCGTATTTGGATACAGCATGACTCTGTTTCAATTTTATTTTCTTTCAGAGCTAGCAGGAAGTGTATTCAGTCCAAATGAGGTTTGGCAGCAGTCTAGCTATTGAATGTTTCAAAAACAGTTATAAAAACACAGTTGCTTGTCCCAGTCTTTGCAGAACAACCAGCAGCTACCGGGGACTGTCTGTGGTGATTTTTTTTCTGAACCCACAGTTTTCATTTGGGGAAAAAGGGATGTGTTTGTCTATGTTCTTTGTTTGCTGGTTGCCAGATCTGTGTTTGTGTTTGCATATCTGATTTGTGAATGCCCTCTCTGTATACCTTAGCTCTTCAAGAATGAGCCAAAGACTACAAAAGTCTAGGGTTTTCTTTCCCAGTATGCTGGCACATCCGTGCATGTGCTTGAGCTCTATCAGTGTGTTCACATATACTTTTATGTCAACTGAAGGGAAGACTACAAGTATGTATTTATTGGGCAGTGCTCCAGAGCAGTCTTGCAGAGCAAGCTCAGAACTGGGATTTACTGTGTCAGTGGTGAGACTGGCCTGAGACTTGAGCTGGGAAGCTGGGTGGAGGCTGCACTTCCACATCAGAACATCCTGCCTCTCACTTAAATATCTGGATTCAGAGTTCCCTGGCCAAGTGTGTGGTGGGCCTGTATTACCTTGAGCTCTCAGAACATGTGTGCAGGGATCCCAGACTTTCTGGAATAAATCTGAATGATGTGGCCATGTCCTGCTGCTCCTGCCTGGGACTTGGACAAGGAGGCAACTCTGCTCAAGGAGGCTTGGGAAAGCCTGACATGGTCCTTCTGCAACTCTGCTCCCTTTCAGGGATGGAGAGGGAGACCAGAGGCACTGAATGAGCTGCTAAGCCCAGCTATGCCCACCACGGAAATGTCCACTCTCCAGGTTAGCTGGGAGGCCAGGGATTAAAGGATTTGCAAAGGAGACCACTAGTATAAAGTAGTGCTGATCATTGGCTCCCACCCATCTTGATTTCTTCAGCATTCCTCCTATGATACGTTTCCCCCATGCTTGATATGAAGGCTTTTCCAACACATCCCCCAAGAGATGTTAAAGGCAATAAAGACATAAGTGTTTGCTCTCATTCTCCAGCCAGTTTTGTGTGTTCAAACCTACAGACCTGGGCAGGTTCCCAAGGGACCCTCTGGTGCTCCCTGGAGCGTGGACCATGGTATGGAGGGCTCCAGGTGGGCACCGTCAAGCTCGTACGGCCACACAGTGTGGAAGTTCATTAAGACCTGGCCTTTCATCAGAGCTTGTTACCTTAGGCTCCTGCCATGCCAGCGCTACTGTACTGCTTCTGTACCAGAATTGGCAGCACAGGTGTAGGTTGCTGGGCAAGGTAGATGCTGGTAATTGTCAGTTCTTGGCCATCAAGTGAAGAGTTTCAGTATGGCCAGGGTTGGGAAATAGAGCACTTTGCATGAAATTCTAACTTACTTTCTTGCCTGGGGAGGAAAATAACCTTGTTTGTGTGTTTGCTGAACAGCTTGTGTTGAAAATCAATGCCATTTATGAGGCACGAAGGGGAAAGAAACGTGTCAAGAGACTGTCGCAGTCTACAGAGAGCAATTCAGGGAAAGGTAAAGGAACTTTAAATCATCATACAACTAAGACTTTTTGAGGACTTATCTTAGAGTTTAGGCTGGCTTAGTGATTTATGTGACATTTTCTAGCGCTTTTTCCAGTCCAGGATGAGATTGAGTTGGGGCTTCCACCCTTTCTTTTGGGAAGATTAGGGCTGTTCATCTGCCCAAAAGACTTTTATTAAATTGGAACTCTTTTATTTCTCTTGCTTCATTTTCATTCCGTGGCTTTACATGATAATCTTATAGGTCACACCAAAAATGTCCCCTCTGTTTGATGTTTATTTCTGGAATGGGCTGGAAGCTTTAGAGAGGAATGTTCTGTCCAAAGAGACTGATTTGTTGAGATCAAAATATTTTGCGGGAATGTGTCACTTCAGTGAACTGTCCAATGGAAGACAGTAGATTTTTAAAACAGTCCTGGTTCCTCCAGCATCTCAATAAACCAATAGCCTCAGCTGGAAACCAGGGTTTCTAGACTTGACTGCAGGACCATCTCCATTACAGCAACATTGGGACTTTCGGCCTCCCACTGTCAATGAACTTGCCAGAAGTGTTCAGGTGCTTCAGAGCAATTACTTTTAAACATCTCATCTCTGTAAAACTCAAAATTACGTCTTTCCAACACAGTGTTTTTTTCCCAGAACACCCTAATGTCCAGCAAAAGGTGACCACCAGCTCTATTGGTTTCCCACAATTACTTGTTACTGTTTGGCCTCTTTTATATAGGATATACAGGGTGGATGAGTGTGTTTATAAGAACCTTCAGGGGAAGCATCCCAGATTTGACTCTCCATCATGTTTTATACTCCTCTCTAAAGCATCTAAAGCATCATTGACAGAAGCAGGCTGTTGGACCATGTAGACCTGGAGTCTGCTTCATTCTGGCAGTTGTTTTTTTTGTTTGTTTGCTTGTTTTTCTCCCTAGTCCCACAAACTACTGCATGTTAGTCAGTATTTTGCCTTGGTGTTGTGCTTATGCAGACTTGGATAAAATACTGCTCTGGTGTTTTGTTCTTTATGCAACTTTTGGCTGTGCAAAATTGATTTTGTTGTTTGTTGGGTTTTTTTATTATTCCCTGAAGGAATGGGAAGATACCAAGGTTGGTAAGCTATGTCTGTGGGTATGTGTACCCTTGAAAAGAACAAGGCCCTGGGGATCTATACTGTCCTCCCCCTGAAGTTGCCAAGCCTGGCTTTCTCATGCTAGTGACAAGAAATGCTCAGTTATAAATAGTCTTTACTTAATTCATCTTCCGCTTTCTTTTTTCCTAGTTACAGATGAAAACAGTGAATCAGACAGCGATACTGAAGAGAAGCTGAAAGGTAAGGCAAATGTGTGAAGAGAGCAAATGGCTCCTGATGATAAACTCTGCTCTGAGATCCTGGGTCAAGATCTTTCCTTTGTGTTCTGCCTTTGGGGAAGGAGCTTGTTTCCACTCAGAACACAGTGAAAAAACAAAGATCTCAATACTGCAGAAGACAATCCATGGGCACAGGACTGCAGGCTTCCAAAGCAAAGATCTGTTCCAATTCCCAGCAAAGCTCTTTGCACTGACTTTCCTACGAGGTGGCTTGGGCACTGTGGAAACACAGTGAGGTTTTTCTAAGTACACAGTCACAGATATGTGACCAGGCTGACAGAGGCCTGGGGCAGGGTGTTCAAGAACCCCACTACGCATTTGCTAAGGGAGAAAACCCACCAGCCAGACTGGTTAGCTAGGAAAACAGAATTTACTATACAATTTATTGCTAGTTAAACTCTTCTGCACTGGCTGAGTTGGGATAAAGTGCTGCATTGCTTGCTTCACTCCGGTAGAGTTATATAGCGTGCTGGTCTCCATAATAAGCTTCTGAAACCTTGTATTGGTATTTAGCCCTGGGAGGTGCTGGTGGCATTACAATCTTTTGGCATTTATATGGGAAGTGAAAAGTCCTGGCAGAGTTAGAATGCAAGACAGAACGTCCCTCAGATTCCAAAGTTTCCTGACTTACATGCACACCTTCTCTGGGTAGCAGGTCAGCTCCCAAGCTGAAAAGACAGGCATAAGCAGCAGTTCCCGCTCTGTGTCAACCACAGGGCATTGTGCTTTCGAGTACTCATCCTTACTCCCTTTCAGGTTTTCAGAACAGAAACCTCAGACTGAGTTCCCTCTTGTGAGCACAGCTTCCCACACAAGAACTACTGTATGCTTTTGCTCTCCACTACATTGGGAAGTCTTCTGTCTGTACTAATGTGTTAGCAAGATCAGGCTGAAAATTGCTGCCACCACCTACCTTTTGACAGGCTCTCAGGCTAGCCTGGAGACAGGGAGAGAGGGTTTGCGCAGAAATTACATTCACAACTCTCTTGAAACATGATGTTGTGAAATATGGTCCGTGTAGATGTGAAGAATGAAACTCTTGTCTGTTACTGGTTGTCATAGTGAATCATGTGCATCAGTCTGGGTTTCTCTAACGTCTGTGTAGCTGCAGCTAGGAACTGCCTGGAGAGGGGATGACAGAGAGTGTGAAGTCATCTCAGATCCAACAGCACTGGACTCCAAACAATATCCAGATCCATACCTGGATCTGAGTGACTGCAAAACTGCATAACTGAACAGCAGCGTTGGCGCTTGCTCTTTGCTCTGTCTACACCTGTGTTTTGCTTTATGCCATGTTGAACTGTTGACTTTCCTATTTTCAGATGGAAAAGTGAGATGATTTAGCAAGTCTCTTTTGTCTAGGACTTTCAATTTTGTGTTTTGCACTAAACAGACCAAACACCAGCCAGTTACCTCGCTTAGCAAGTCATTGTACATCAACTGAGATGCAGTAAATCATCAGACAGCAGTCGTCAGACTGCGTGTCAGAGCTGACCCTTGGGGAGGAAAAATGTTCAAGGGCAAACTCTGCCACGATGACAGCAGTACAATCCTGGTATCTTTAGTAGGTTGCACAGAATATAAACAATGCAGAGCTTGAGCAAGCTTTTTGGAAGCCCTCAGCATTGCTGTGACACTGCTCCTTTTGAAGTCCCTGGTAAAACAGAAACCACTTCTGAAAGCTTTTGAAGAGTTCCAGCCTTAGAGCGAATAGCATAATAGGTGATGAGAGAAAGGAGTCGAAGCCATCTTTCCAGGGCTTTAGCTGCCCAGCGATTGTTACATTCTCTGATTTAAGGGGCACCTCAAGATTGCTTTAAATTATATTGTCTGGAATAGTCCACAAGTGGCACAGCTTTACCACAGAAAAGGTCAAGAGTCTGTCCTGAACTACATGCCATCTTTCAGGAAGTCCTGTCTCCCCAGCAGGCATCTTATGTATTGGGAGTTGCCACAGTATCCCTGTGGTGGTTGTTTCTGTCAAAACGTTGTGTTGCCACCCGCATTCACAAAAAACACAGTTATGAGAATGTGCTGTAGTCTTTGCTTGTAGTTAATTCTTTCTTTCTTTGGTAGTAGTGGTAAGGGAGATGACATGGAGATTTAATTTGGGATGCGACTGTAAAACAAAGCAGGGGGTGGTCTTAGGGAATCTCGTCTGGTCTCTTCTCAGCAGGCAGCTTTTCATTACTTTCCATGCTGGAATGTTTATTGTCCCACAGCTCGTGTGTGCTGCTGTTACAGCTTGCTTGGCAGTTTTGCTTGTTTTCCCATTGTCTTGAGTGAGCTTGTAGAAACATGTTCCTCAGAGATTAGTTTCAGGCACAAGGGGGACTGGCATGAGCCAACCTTTTTCATTTGTACCTCTTCTCACGTTTTTTTGTTGTTGGCCTACAGCCCAGGCTGTGTTACTGAAGCTGGGAGCTCCTGTTGTTACTCAGCGGAGCCCCAGCCTGACCCAAGTGCTGGTCTTGTAAAACCGTGGGGATCGCTACCCACAAGCCCCCTCTGTGATCACCTCCACAAAGGTGATCAATCACCTAACGGTGCCGGCTTTGAAAGATGCGTAAGTGAATGCTAGGATGAACGCCCAGACGTTATCTGTTACACCAAGTCCCATATGGATCTCGGTTTGGGTTGTCTGCTGTAAAAGCTATCCATGAAATCCTGCTGCTGCCAAAGCTTTTCAGGGTGATGGCACTCTCAAGATTACATCCCGTCTCTGCCGATATTTGTAGTGCAGCTTCCATATGGTTCCAACCTCTTACTCAGCCACTGACAAAGTAGATGCAGTGAGGTGATTCAAATTTATTCGTAAGTCTCTGCGAAGTGCTGCTGGTGCTTTGTGCAAAGAGCTAGGCAGAGTCACAGTCTCTGATCTTTTTCCCCATAGCTCACAGCCAGCGCCTGGTGCATGTGAAATCTCGCCTGAAGCAAACCCCACGGTACCAAACCTTGGAACGGGACTTGATTGAATATCAAGAGAGGCAGCTGTTCGAGTACTTCGTCGTGGTGTCGTTGCACAAGAAGCAGGCTGGGGCTGCCTACATCCCCGAGGTTACCCAGCAGTTCCCGTTGAAGGTGCGGTGCCTGTCGGGAAGGTCTGGCTGACATGTCTCAGATTGCCTGGTGCGCTTGCACAGCTGGAGAAGCCACAGCTGCTCTGTTGACTGTGTGTTATATCAGTAACCCCTCTGCTGTGTCAGTGTTCAATGAGGCTGGAGGCAGAGGGGCTGCAGTCACCCGCCAGGAATTGTAATGATATTCCTTGCTGTTGAAACAGCAGCTCATTTAAGTCTTTTGCTGCCCTGGTCTATGACTTTTATGCAGCTATTGCCTTTTTCTCCCTTTTCTCTTTAAAGAAAACTGATGCTTTGGAGAAGACACAGGTTCTTAACACAGCTTTCACCAATAGTCTAGCTCAAAACAGGGAATAAGGAATGGGAGAGACACAGAGCCAGTGTGACAGTGTGTTTGTGAATTGGATGTAACCAGAGCTCCCCTCAGACTTCAGTTCTCTCACCGCTTGCTGGAAGATGTGTCCCAGATTAGAGGCACGATACAGCAGGGGCAGGTGCTGCAGATGCAGGGCTTGGTGGAATTGGGGGCATAGAGTTACTTTAAGCTATCTAAAGATTAGGTGAGCCAGAATCACAGAAATTTTAATATCTTCCAGGCAGAAACTTAGCCTCTGTCATCACCTCTTCATTTGTCACAGGAAAAATATTTGAAGTCACTCCATCCCCACATGACTAATTGGAAACATTCCTTCTCTCTGTTCTGCTAGCTTGAGCGCTCATTCAAATTCATGCGAGAGGCAGAAGATCAGTTGAAAGCTATTCCCCAGTTTTGCTTCCCTGATGCGAAGGACTGGGCACCCATCCATCAGTTTGCCAGGTAAGTACCGTACTTTGTGTCCCGATTCAGGAGAAACAGGTTTATATATGAAGCTAATTAAATAGGAGAGCTCTTACGGTAGAAATCTGGGCAGAGCCCTGAGAGGGGTGTATTGGAAAGAAAAAAAAAAAAAATTTGTGGGTTTATTGTATTTGTATGTCAGAAACTGTTAATGTGGGCGATGGGTATCTTGTCATTCTGGCTTCTTCTTCTGCAGCGAGACGTTCTCGTTTGTCCTGACGGGGGAAGATGGAAGCCGGCGATTTGGATACTGTAGGAGGCTGCTGGTAATTATCCCTGGTTTTTTTCTTTTCCTAGAGATGCAGCCTTTTGTGGGGTTGGTGTTACTGGCACCCTTTCTGGAAAGTGGAAAGCTGCTGCTCTTCTCTTTCAGTGTGGAAAGAAAGAGCGGCAGCAGAGCAGCTTTGCTCTCTTCTGCTCAGCTGAGTGCCAAAGTCCCTCTCAGTACCATCCTCCACTCCAGACACAGCTCTCTTACCTTTTCCTTACATCAGTGCTTAACGTTGTAACCGTGGACTATTGTTTCCACTACTAAGCTGAAGGTAGGGTTTGTCTCCCTTAGGTTTAGTTAGCTACTAAACAGTTGTCTAAACCTGTGCCGGTCCTGTAGGCTCAGTTGTCTCTGTAGAGCACTCTGCCCTGCCTTAGTCATTTGACTTAGGAAGGTTGGGGTCATACTGTGGATGTGCCCGTTTCTCCCCACTGTTTCTAGCTCACCAGGGTTTGAGCCAGACTTAAGATATTGTCGTCAGCGGCATGCTGCCGAATGTCTGCCAGTTTCTGAGCCAGCCGGTGAGCTGCAGAACTAAGAGACTGGTCGCTCTGTCTCTGCAATAGTTGCAACTCTGACATTTTCTCGGTGTTTTTTGTCTGTGTATTTGCGTTTGTCTCGAAAGCCCAGTGGGAAAGGGAAGCGTCTCCCAGAAGTTTACTGCATTGTGAGTCGCCTTGGATGCTTCAATCTCTTCTCTAAGGTAAGGTTGGAGGGAGACAGAATTTGTGCTGTAGGCCAAGAGGGACCTGAAAGTGAAGTCAACACCAGAAGAATGGGGATCAGGGAAGCCGATGGCTGAAGAAAGGGCCTGATATGTGGTGGCAAGGCAAGCGCATGCTAATTCCAGAACCTAGCAAAAACACGGTTAACAGGTAAAATGGATTGTCAGCTGTTACCTTGATCCTTCAGCAGAACTACCAGAACACAAGCACTGAGAGATTAAAAGTTGGGGTCCTGACTCTGAGGGTGGTGGGGAGTTTGCAAATTGTAAGCTTTCCACTGGCCTCACTGGAGATGAGTTTTTTTGCTGAAGGAAATGAACAGTCTTCAGCTGCACCTTTTACCTTCCTTCTTACGCTTCAAGGCTCCATGTTGATGCTGGGTTAAGGAGAGAATGCAGATGCTGGTGCACTTTATTCCTGGTGTTACCTCCCTCCTCCTGATTTACATGTGTTTGTCTTCATGCTTTTATTTCAGATCTTGGATGAGGTTGAGAAGAGAAGGGGCATTTCCCCAGCCTTGGTGCAGCCTCTCATGAGGAGTGTCATGGAGGCACCTTTCCCAGCTTTGGGCCGGACAATTACAGTCAAGAACTTCTTGCCAGGCTCGGGAACAGAGGTAAAGACACCGCCCTACAGGAAGGGAGTCAGGCCAGCAATGGTGAAGAACTGGCGACTGGAAGCTGGCACTGTGGCATAGCGCTGGGGATCTTTGAGGACAGATTGTCTGGCAACTGTGTGGGGAAGCTAGGGAGTAAAATAGAGGACCAGAGGGGGTGGCGTGGAGATATTGGTGACCTCAGAATCAAAAGGGAAATCATATGGTAAAGATGAACGTAAGGACACAGCCATGTTAATATGGCAAGATGAAATGGGGCATTGACCTTGAGGCCGGGTGGCACAGACTGGTGGGCCCCATGCTGCCCAGCACATGACCTTGGATCTGCTGGAGGACCCCAAAACTTCCTGAAGACAGGGTTCATAGCGCGTGCTCCAGCATCCTTAATACAGAACCACTGTTTGTGTGGGGTTCTGGTCAAAAAATACCTGAAACCTCACAAGGGCAATGTTGCAGCCTTTCAGAATGATGTTTTCACAGCATGGAGGTGAGGGTACGTGTTGCATCTCACATAGTGTGAGGACAGTGGTGTGGGGTGAGGACAATAGGATGGTTTTAAGAGTGCAGAGCTTTTGTGCGTAGCATCGAAGGGCTGTGGGAGGGTGGAGGGAGCCAAACTGATTGTAGTCTTGGCCATGCTTCCTGTCGGGCAGCATATGCCTTGAACGTGAGAGAGAGGAACATGACTGAGCTGATAGAGGTGTTGCATCTGAGGGCTTTCAGCATGGCACTACACAATGGCATTCTCCTCAGCCAGCCTGAGAACAGTCCAGGCTAAATGAAATTACTGCAGAGACAGTTAAAAATCCGCACTGGAGGAGCAGAGTCCCAGTGGTGTGCTGTCAGACTGTGAGAATGTTTTGGCTGTTTTGTTTCTAGGATCCTTAACATTCATGAATTATCTGGCTGATGGCATAAACACCATATTTACACAATAGGTGGATGTCAGCATTGGGATGGGTTGCAGGGACTTCGGAGAGTAAGGGATTAAAATTCAAAATTATCTTGCTTATATTGAAGATTTGGTCTGAAATTCAATATGGACAAGAGCAAAATGCTGGGAACAAGAAATGAGTAGTCTAATACAACATGGAAGTAACTGAGTGAGCAACAGTACTTCAGAAAAGGATCTGGTGCTATAGTGGGCCATAAAGTGAGTGGAAGTAACAGTATGGTGTTGAGACAAACTCCTGCATCATGAAAGAAAGCAGCCTGCTCTGGGTGACCCTGCTTCGGCAGGAGGGTTGGACTAGATGACCCACAGAGGTCCCTTCCAACCCCTACTATTCTGTGATTCTGTGAATAATAAATAAAAGCAGCTTTTCTGCTTTCCAGCACTGGCAGAAATTTATTTGGAGTATCATTTTCCAAAAAAATGCAAACACTGCAGAAGAGTAGTTCCACTTGCTAAGTGGTTTAGAAAATACAGGCAAAGCTTGAGAAAATTGTTTGCCTAATATAGAAAACAAAAGACAAAGGAGGACACATGATAATAACCTTCCAATATACCAGAAATTTCGTACAGACAGGAAGGTGACCAGTTGTTCGGAGTGTATACTGAGAGTAAAATAACAGGTAGTTGTTGTAATTTGTCACTGACATGTTTCAGCTGCAGGCTTGGTGTTGGTAAGGGTAGTTCAGAACTAGAGTGATTTTCTTGTGGGGTTTGAGATATGTGGTGTTGGAGGCTTTTGAGATCAATTTAGATAAGCATTTGTCTAAGATAAGGAGTCTGAGGTGCTGTGATAGGTATTATTTAAGTAGATATGAACAAAGAAGAATGCTCACAGGCTGCTCTTTTCTGTGAATGATATAAAAAATTTATAGTCGGTAGGTTAGGCATCCAGATACTAGCAGTAAAAAAAAATAAATAAATCATAACTGTAAAAAAAGAGTGCAAATTTGAAAGGCTCCATGCCGTTCTGCTGCTTGAATGCCAGAAAGCCTGGAAACCACTCCTGGCTGGACACAAACTAGTTTTCCTCCTTACGAAGAGCTCCCTGTCCTCAGTCCAGTGGGGAGAACTTGTGGTTGGTCTCATGCTGTGCCCATTGGAGCGGACTCCAAATCATCTTCAGCTTCATCTGGAAGAAGGATTTGTGGGAGGTAACACAAGGAAAGACTGTTTGAGGGCTTAATGCTGTGCAGTGTTCACCAGCACAGTCGGTAATGCTTGATAGCTGTCCGTACTTGCACAGTATGGGTGGACAGCGAGAGCTGACCGTGGTCTTTGTCTCTCCAACAGGTCATCGAGCTGCGGCGGCCTCTTGACTCCAGGCTTGAGCACGTTGATTTCGAGTCTTTGTTCACATCGCTCAGTGTGCGGCACCTGAGCAGAGTCTTCGCCTCCCTGCTTCTGGAGAGGAGGGTGATCTTTATCGCAGACAAGCTCAGGTACCCTCTTGCATTTCCTTAAACAAAATGCTGCCAAGGAAGGAAGGCTGAGAAGACTGCAGTGACTGGTGTCTCTGCCTTGTTCTTTTTTGCTTCTCTGCTCTTTTCCAGCTTCTTATCTGAAATGAGTAAGGCTGTGCTTGTCAGTAGTGGAGAGCTCAGGCCATGCACTGTAATTTCGCTTTGCGGCTTGTGAAAAGCATGCTGTATCTCGTCCCCAAGGAGCACCAAATTCCCTTTCCTCCAGATGGTTTGAGAGCAGAGGCCTGGTGCTAAGTAAATGAAACCCCTCCTTTTGCTCCATGATGCCGCAGTGTTCCCCACTGCGCTGTGCTGGAGTTTCCAAAGGTTGAGCCTCAGGCAGAGATCACTGTCCCTTCTGACTTGTTCCCTGATACCACAAAATCTTCTTAAATCTTCAGTTTGTATTTTAATATCAGTTCTTAAAGACTTTTTCCATGTGAGAGATGAAAGCAAAGGGTGCAATGAGGGGGAATGAAACGGAGGACTTCGCTCTTCTATTTTGAATCCGCTCAATTTGTGTATTTTGGAGGTTTTTTTAAGTGTTTTTTTTTTTTTGTTTGCTCTCTGAAATTATGAAAATGGGCCCAGGTTTCTTTAAGATCTTGTGCAGCTGGTGGCTGGCAGCTCTCCAGCCCTTGAAGCACTTGAGGCTTCAGGGAGGAGAGTTTGCCTAGGCTGGGGAAAGAAAAACTGCCTGGATGAATAATGACACTTAGGAGCACGCTCAGGTTTCAGGAGTGCACAGTGCCTCTAAGCTGTCTGTTTTCACAACTTCCAGCCAGCAGGCTGCAGCTCTGGGACCCAGGGCCGGGGCAAAGGATGGGGAGGCCTCTGCTACGGAAAGGCAAAGGGAAAAATTCATCCTGCAGGGAGCCGGGGCTCTTTGCGGGCAGAGCTCAGGCAGGCTCATCACAGGGATAGGAAGACTGGAGAGAGGAGAGCTGTGGCATCCAGGCAGCACTGGCTGCATGCGGTTTTTGGCAGCTGCCTTGGGTCAGAGGAGGGAAGATTTGCCTCTTTATCATCACTGATATATAACATATGTAGATGTTCAGTATTCTGAATACTTAAGCCACAGATTTCATACAGAGCATTCAGACTTGCATTCAAAAGGAGAGAATTCATCCAAATGCTATATTTCTATGTAGCATAGTGATTTACGTGATATTTTGTGATGACAGGCTTTGTTTTCAAAGGTTTTTCTACTCCTCTGCAGGACAAATTTTCCGTTTTGAGAAAATCTGTTAAGGACACAGATGGCATTCTAATCTCCACATGAGGGCTGGGTGGTAATAAGTGGTAGGGAACTTTTTAAGGTGTCACTTTTGAACGAACCTCTATTAACCAGATCTTTTCCTATTACGTCTTTATATGACAGCACACCACCATGTTTTCTGAGCATGGTGTGTGTTACAGAATATCTCCAATTCAAAGTACTTCGATGGGTTTTGGTGGTTCCCCCCCCCCCC
>Ga0065711_1029344_pt1 | contig 36595 bp, 54 predicted proteins | sample Hoacrofraction12_FD_59098 | JGI IMG/M metagenome (GOLD analysis project Ga0065711, IMG submission 59098) | Hoatzin crop microbial communities from Cojedes, Venezuela - Epithelial fraction 12 v2 (version 2) | ecosystem: Host-associated > Birds > Digestive system > Esophagus > Crop | place... | reverse complement strand
GAAATACCCTAGAGCTTTGGAGGGAAATGTTATTAGAGTCACTGAAGGATTTTGCTGTGCTCTCTGAAGCGCTGCACAGAAAATTGCAGGAGAAGAGCAAGCCCCACAGTCCGGACCTTGCCAGCAGCAGAATGATGCAGTGGTGTCCTGGCTCACATCAGCCCCACTGCCCTCTCACGGACTGGGAGCACACTGCTGCTGTGTGCACTGCAAATGCCTCCTGCAACAGGGACAGTTCTGCCCTCAACACATGCAGAAGGCTCAGCATCCTTCTGAGATGAGGTGAGCAGCGGGGACAGGCCTGAGAGAGGGGCTCAGCTGTGGATGACAGCTGCAATGATGTACTGGGGGAAAACAGACAGGGCAAGGCAGTTTGATTTTACCCGAATATCTTGCCATCCTCTCCTGGAGCAGAGAAAGCAGGCCCGGTGGGGTTAATGCCAATGCAGCTAGGTCTACCCGTGGCATATGTGCCACCAGCAGCATGGGAAGGAAGGCAGCCTGCCTGGAGTAAGTGGAGAACTGCTGTGATGCTGCAAAAGTTTCTGAACTTTCTAGCAGTGACACGGTGTTGAATTTTCCCAGGATCTAGTACAGGAGGATTTGGGGTCTGTCTCTAAGAGGAAGATGCTGGAGGCACATCTTGGTACCTGCCCCGTGCCCAGAAACATGTTCACGGGCATTTTTGGAGAGCAGTTCCCATAACAGTACCCATGGTATTATGGCAGAACAGCTCAGCGACGGCCCAGCATAATGAAATGCAAATGACTTTTAAGGTCATAGCTCACACACGCATCTTGGTGGCTGCGTCTTCTGCTTTCTGCACTAATATGGGCTGGAAAGGCAAGAACTGGGCAAGGACCCGGAGGGCAGACGCACGGTCTTTGTTTCTCCTCCCCATCCTGACACTTTACTTGGACCCTTGGGGGAGTTTGTAGCTCGAACGCAGCCTTCGCTCTGAGCCAAATGGGTTGCAAATGTATTGGCATGTGTTGTGTCATCTGCAGCAGTTAATAGGATCCATTTTCCAAGGAAGGGGAAAAGAAAAGGAAGAAGAGGAGGCGAATGCTCAAATCTGCAAAACAAACGTCCGTCACTCCTTCCGAAGCACTAAACCCACGGCAACAGATTATATATGAAAGGCTGGTCTAGAGTAATAATCTGCAAGGGCTGCTCACAACAATGCAGCTGGATTCAGATGTCAAACCAAAATCCTTAGCACTTAATACCTTCAAAGCCTGTACAAAGAATGGAGGTAATGCTGACCCCAGTGGGGTTATCGAGAGATTTGTCTCTGATTTCACCAGCAGCCCCATTAACACACTAATTCCTGCTGCCCCAGGAGAGGGCAGGGGACCTCCCTGCCCGGTGGCACCTACACCATGCCCCAGCTCTCAGATGCTGCAGGACTTGTCTTCCCATCTTGTATTTGTTGCAAAGTTTGGGACAAGCGATAAATGGCAGAAAAGAGCTTTGTGCCACCACACAGCCAAGGAGATGGAGGGACAGAGCAGCCAAGGGATGGCCACTGAGGATGGAAAGGCTGACTGAGGATGCCTGCTAAACCCTTCGGTCCTGCATGCATCTCCTCATGCCTCCTGGTGAACCCGGGTGCTCAGTCCGGCTCTGCGTGCACGCGAGCATCGCTGGGCTCAGCATCCATGGGTGGCTGAGCTGGCCAAGGCCCCGTCCCCCCGGCCCGGCCCCAGGCAGGGCTGGGAGAGCCCTTCTCGCCCGCCCGGCTTCCCCGCAGCCCAAGCAGATGTTCTGGGTCCTGTATCCCGGGACGGATCCCGGCTTGATTTATTACTGGACGTGACTTCTGGAGTTTGTCAAAGGCACCCGCTCCCCCTCCCCTGACTTTCCCCACACTCTTCCCATTTTGTTTTACGTTCACTTTGTGGTCTCCCCACCATAGCTTGCAATAAACAGAAACTCATTTCCAGTATAAACAACCGCACACTCTGCCCCAGCAAGCTGTACGACCCTGCCGTTGCTGCTCCCCACCCCTGCTTGCTTTGGGGTCTGGGAAAATGGTCTCTTCCTTCTGCTTTTTTTCACCCCCCACCCTCCTGGCCCTTTGCATTTTTTATTTTGCTGAGATTTATAACGTGCCAGCCGGAGCCAGAGTGGTCTATCCCACTCCACGTCACATATGTGCTATTAAAAGTAACTCTACTAATAGATCTCTGTAAAGCAAGCCACCCGAAATCCCAAAGAGCTGGAGAAGGGAGGAAGGCTCTGCCTGAGCTGGGGGTTTATACCCAAGATGGGGCTGCTGGCCCCGGCACGGTGAAAAACCTCAAGATGCAGGATGCCTCTCAAGGCATGAAACGGGGGAGGATTAAATCTAGAGTCACAGGATCAGCTCTTGTGCATTGATGTGTGGGGGCAAGGCTGTTCCCAGTGCTGGGGTGGCTACTGGGCTAACAAGGCTGTTAGAGACCCTGCGCTGCTCGTAGTCCAGAGGTGTGAATGCTGATGGTGTTATACAGGGGGACGCTTATGTTGTTCCCATGGCGGTTGTGCCCGGGCAGTCACTGGGACCTGCCTGCAGCTGCCTGTGGCTGCAGAGCCCTTTCCCCGTGTAGCTTTAATGAAATGCCCCCGTGTTGACCACTTTGGCCCAGAACCTCCTTCTGCTCAAGTAACCAGAAGCTCATGCTTCTTCAACCCAGCAGTACCCTCCCAGTGCCTTTCACCTGGTGATGGAGGTGTGTGGGGAGAAGATCCCACTCTCCCCAAGCCCCGAGTTTGGAGGGATGCCAGCGGGATCAGAGGACAGCCCAATGGGAGCCAAGCTTGAGGAAAGAGGCTTTGCAGGAAGGCCATGGAGAGCTGGATGGATTCTCTGAAGGGCTAGGCTGCTGGTCTCAGGGTTGCCTTTATCCGTCTTTAAACACCTGGAAGTGAGGTGGCTGTGCCAAGCAGGCTGTCTCTGCTCCTGCTGTGCTTGATGGCAACAGACAGGCATACGGGGAGAGCAAATCCCCAGCTGCATTCAAGCCTTTCCTCTACATGGGATACACAACTGTGTGCAGCATTTTCAAGGCTGTATAAGGAGTGTAGCCAATACACTTGTGCTAGAAAACCCGTTAACTTCACATACATGATGCCTATTAAATGCCTTCATCACCCAGACTGGGCACGATATACAAAGACAGGGTGCCTGTGGCTCAGCAGTGTGGATGGTGTGCTTGACTCAATCATCCCGACCCTTCATCTGCCAGCATAACCTCAAGCAGGCGCCGCCAAAGCCATATAGATTCAACTGCGAAAAAGGGTGAGCATTTTTGACATGTGGGTAATTAAACCCTGGAAGAGCTCGCCAAAGGCTCCGGTGGATCCTCTGCCACTGGAAGTCCTTAAATCAAGGCTGAATGCTTTGCTAGCAGCTCTGCTGCCCTTCGAAGAGGGGTTCATTCGGGGCAACGAGGTGGCAGCATCCCCCCATCTCCTCACATCCCATGTCAAAGGATGCTGCAGGGGACGCACACACCTGCCTCTGCCTACGGAGTGAGGACACTGGGGTCAGTCACCTCGCAGCGCCTGGGGACAAGGCTGCTTGTTCGGCCGCAGCTCCATGCAGGCTGCACTTTTGCTCTCTATTACCCTTGCACTGGGATAAGCTAGCCCAAGACCACCAGTAGTTAGGAGGTAGTTACTTAACTCCAGGCAAGGAGCTGGTCAAAGCAGCCAGTGGTTTCGTTTTTGCTGGGAGATTAAAACAAACAAGGAAATGAGGTGGGTTAGTGGAAATCTTAACCCAGGTGGTTTGGCTGGAGAGTGTCCCAGCATTGCAAACTGGCCTCTAAGAGAGCTGGAAATATCCTTGTCCCTGCTGCGGATGCTGCCTGACCCCACGGTACTGCTGGCTGGAACTCACAGACAGCAGGGCTTGTGCAGCCCCAGACAGCTGGACTTTGGCTGCTTGTGCAGCCAAATGGGGTTTTGCCCCTTTTGGGGTTTCCCATGTCGAAATGAGCACTTCGAGAGGGGCTGCAGAGCACTAGGGCGTGCTGGAGGGCTGCAAAATGCCAGGAGCACTGCACTGGGAGCTCCACGCCTCAACGAAGGTTGCACTGATTTGGAAAAAAACCATGCACATAATTCATGGGGATGTTAAACCCGAGTGACTATCCCTGTGCAGAGACCCAGTGCAGGCAGAAACTGTGGTACCACGGAGCAGAAACCCAGCACAAAGCACCAGGGAGGTCCGGCCACAGCTCCTGGTATGTGCCCACTTCCAGCAGCAGCAAAATTTGCAGCTATCCCAAGCAGGTGGGTTAGTCTATCTTCCCTGGTCCTCAGGGAGCAGCTGATGCTGATCAGGTCTGTAACACTCCTGAGATAACCCACTGGGCAGGACCTGGGCTGGATCACCACCTCCATTCACCCACTGTTAATGCATGGATGCGCTGGGTTGAGCCTTGTGTATGACACAGGCTGCTGGATGCAAGCACCAGGCTGCTGGCTGGCCCCAGGGAAGCTGTTTCCTTGCAGAGCAAGCTGCTCCAGATGGCTTAAATTCTCTTGAGCAGGAAGGGACTCAGTGACAGAAGTCTGGCAGTGCGAAGCCACCTTGGTACATACCATGGTGTCTCTTCTGCAGGTCCTGCAGATGGTCTGCCAGTCATATTTGATGGGACAGCAGAAAGGCACAAGAGGTTACTTCTGCAAAATGCCTGATTCCATTGGAAGCACAGTGATCAGAAGGAAATGGTCATTTAGAGAAAAACACAAACCAAAAACTTCAAGCATAAAAATCCGTGGAGTGGAGGAACCCTGCTCTTATGTGCTGAGACTCATTTCATGTTCCATCTGAACATGAGGAAGAACTTTTTCACTCTGAGGGTGACAGAGCCCTGGAACAGGCTGCCCAGGGAGGTTGTGGAGTCTCCTTCTCTGGAGATATTCAAGACCCGCTTGGACAAGGTCCTGTGCAGCCTGCTGTAGGTGACCCTGCTTCGGCAAGGAGGTTGGACTAAATGACCCACAGAGGTCCCTTCTGGCCCCGAACATTCTGTGATTCTGTGATTCTGTGATTTTGTCTCGATGGCTTGGCTGTTATCACAGAATCACAGAATGGTAGGGGTTGGAAGGGACCTCTGTGGGTCATCTATTTCAACAACATGGCATGACAGGGTTCCATCTCATGATGAGAGCAGCTGGCATTGCAGGTGGCTGTACCATGGCATGAGAGTTACAGCCGGCTACAAGGAACTGTACGGGTCTGCTGGATTCCTTAACAAATCCATAGCGATGGATTAGCTGTCTATGGAAATAGCTGGTAGCATTTTATCACCTCTTCACACCCCATTGATAAAAGCACTCCTGGTATGAAGGGTGGCCAAGAGACCGAGCTTCTCCTCACCCACGGATGAGCAGCCGAAGCTGTCCCCAGCTGGCTGGAGACCCTTAGCCTTTGCTTTGTCCACACAAACGGAGCATCCTCAGCGCAGTTAATCACTGCAAGCATCGAGGCTGGAGACAGCCGAGGCCGCTGAAGCCTGGTGCAGTTCGCTGACCCTGGGGAGGAATGCAGCTGACTCACACCATGGGAATCCGACATCCATTGCGGCCCCAGACTGGCTGAGATCATGGATATCCATCTCCGGGCACTGCAGCCCCCGGCAGCACTGCAAACAGTCCCGTGCGCCTTTGTGGGTCATGGCAGGTCAAGCCTCTAACCTTGCTGCAGTGATGCTCTTTAGGCATCCCAGTGCGTGCTGCACACCCTGGCACAGCGCCTGCCCCGCTGTCCCTGTCCCAGGAACACGGGCAGCAGTCCTGGCTCTCCCCAGCATGATATTTGCAGCTACGATGTGCTCTAAGTGTGCCAGCGCTGGAGCTCTGCTGCCTCTGATTCTCCTCCAAGCGACCCACAGAGTCCTGTTAGAGCTGCCGCTATGGTGATTTTTATTCAAATCAATATCTTCTGTGTTATCCCTGAAGCGCTTGCTGCTAATCACCTCTCATCCTCCCAGGATGCCTCCAGCTGCGGTCAGATCTGCTTTGCTCTGCACGGAGATAGCTCGGAGGGCCCTCAATACTTCTTCTCCTTTGCAACTTCGCTTCTGCCCACGCTGCCTGGGAACGACTCTGTTTCTACCCCAGGTGCAATTCAACCCCGCTGCTGGTCACAAATATCTGTGGGGCTCCCAGCTAGTATTTAAGCTTCCAGCCACTGTGATGGAAGGAGAAAGCCCTGAAAAATCTCATTTCCAAAGCCAGCCCCAGGTGGGAACTGATAAAGCAAATCCCCAAGTGTTTGGGTTGAATAGCAGCTTTCAGGTCCAGTGCATGGCTTTTGAATCCTGCCTCTGCAACACTCCTTGTTACTATTTGCACACCCTGGCCCTGCATTTTTAGCTGGGTGAGTGGACGTGCATGCCTGGCTGGCATTTCTCACCGTGGAGCATGGAAGAAGTCTGGATCGCTTTGTCATCTGTGCCAGCAAAAAGGGGCAGGGAGAATGCCCAGGCACAGATGAGATCCCGCTAGCTGCTCAGTGCAGAAAGAAACACCCTGGTTTCCCAACATCTCTGAATTTACAAGAATAAATCCCTTCCTATTTCATCTGAGCAACTACGGGTACTTTCCTCCCAGAGCTCAAAGGCTTGGTGCGTCCTCCCCGGCTAGAAGCGTGGCTCAGCGTCACAGCCACAGGGTGACAGTCCCAGGACTGGGGTCCTGCCAGCCTGAGGTATGGCCGCAAGGCGACCAGAGATGGGACACCCACGGGGATGCACTGCAAAGCCAACCCTTGTCGCAAAGCGCTGTGCCAGGGGTGCTGCAGACCCTTGTGGGAACAGCCCCCCGAAATCAAGCACCAGCCATCATCTTACTTCCTCTGTCAGACCCTTCCCCAAGTCCTTCCCCAACAGCTTCCTCCAACGTTGTAAAAGCCAAAACCAACAGAGGAAAAAGTGAGGTGTAAACTCGTCACTGCGGTAGCAGATCGGCGCGTTACGGATTTCCCATGTCAAAGTAATGGATCAAAACTCGTGCTGCTGCCCGGGCTCCAGAAGGGCACTGCTGCTCCTGCCCATGGATTATGTTCGATGAAACTGAGTTAGTAGCGTTTTTATCTGTCAATTAGGAATCATGAAACAGTTATTAAATAGAGTCAGAGCCCTCCTTGCTGCTCTCCTGGGCAGTGCAGGAGACACATAACAGCCTGTAATGAAGCATTAAGCAGCAGCAGTTTTGTTTCTGATAGGATTGGAAATGATAAGCCAGCGAGGCACGGCTGGATAGGGGGAGCGGGTCCCTGGCTCTGCGGCCATATGCTGGCTGCTGCTATGGTGAAGATCAAATCCCAAATTTCAGCCCCCTGCCCCAAATAAAATCTTTGCAGTACTGCCGTCTTGCTGCATCTGCTTGCTGGGGGAAAAGCAAGGGCCTGAATTTAATTACCTGCTTTTCCTGGTGCGGTTCTGGATGATTACTGTGGAGCCAGGAGGGCCTTCGGCTGTGTGCAGAGATGTTATCCCAGCCCCGAGGAGCAAACTGGCTGGTCTGAACAAGCTTTAAGAGACAGGGACTGGGCTGTCCACGAGGATGGAGATAACACAGGCACAACCCACTTCTGGAGGTCATTCGAGCCCAGAGGATGCTGTCACTGCCCTCCCACCGCAGATACCATGCTCTACAGCATCTTTCAGTACCCTAGCACAGCTCGGGGCCGAAGCTGTGCCCCAGGCCAGGTTGGGATGTCCACCTGCCCAGAAGGGCTCTGTGCCCAGGACTTGGCACAGGGCGAGGCCCAGTTCTGGGCAGAGGGGTTGTGGTCCTGCAGGGAGGGAGATCCCAGGGAGGGCGAGAGCATCGTCCTAGCATGGGAAGGGGCAGAGGTGCATGGTCCCAGTGCCACTGGACACATTTACCCACCTCCTTCCCACCCCTTGTGTCTCAGTGCTTGGCAAGCCTTTGGTCTGCCCTGGCAGCTCTGTACCCTCGCCAGCCCCAGGATGCCCAGGAGGGTGTTTGCTCACCCACCCACAGTTGAGGACCCATCCCCTCACCAGCCGGCGTACACACACCCGCATGCAGTGCCTGTTTGCAGCCAAGAGGCCACCCAAATGAGGACAGAGCAAACTGTCCTCGCTGCACCTTGCCCCAGTGAACACCGCAGATCTGGCCACACTGAAGGATTTCGGACATTTGTGGCTGCTTTGCAGCTTGCTCACCTCCAACAGAAATACAACAACAACAACAGGTTTTTTGCTTCTAGTGGTTTTAAACAGAAGGTTGAGTTTCTAAGCTTTCCCTCTTGGAGCTCCCTCCAATTTCATTAAAACCTCATCGAACAAAAATAAAATAAGCAAAATCTTGAACCCAAGCAGTTAATTCTTTAACTTTCTGATACATCAGAAATTTTGAGCTGGCTCTGATTTCCAGTGCATTTTTCTGAAGTTGCCAGTGAATAGCAAACCCCATTCATTCCCCGTTTCTGAGCAAAGCCCTTAGGAATCTGAAAACTAAAATTTCCCAGTGCAACAAGTGTACCCACTAGCTCCATCTCCAGTTGTCAGCCTTCAGAGAGCAAGAGGGAAACGCACCGTGGTGTTACCCTGGCTTACTATAAGCCAATGCAATCCACCCCTCTCTTCCCAGGGACTTTGCAGAGTTTGGTATTTCAAGATACTAAGGGACTTCTGGACAAGTTGTGCTATTGCACTGCTGTGTCCTGAGTCCTGCCACCACGGCATCCCCACGGCACGGTCTGCAATGCCTGGCCTCAAGGCTAAACCCTCTCCTTTCCTTCCAGCCATGCAGAAATGAGAGGGAGACCTCAGCCCCGCAGAGATCTGAGCACTCCCTGCATGGAAAAATGTAGCTATGTAACAAATTGCTCGGGGCTGTAAGGCAACAACGGACAGGTTTCAGCATGGCAGAGGAGAAGGATGCTGGTACCCAGTCGGGTAGGATGCTGGAAGAGGAGAACTGAGGGGACGGTGACAGGCAAGATTCCCAGGTGAAGCAGCCTCCTCCTACACCCTCTGCCCTGCTGCATGCCCATGCTGTGGGCATGCTGTAACAGCGCAGGGCTCTCTAAACCTCATGGACAGACAGAGGTGTGTTGAGTATATATTGCTACCAAACCATCTCTGACACATTCACCTTGCCAGGATGAAGAAGATGCCCAGGACGTGGCTGAGGCTGTTGTGCTGCCTCTCCAACCTGTCTGGGGAGCAAAGAGAAGGAAAAATTTGCAGTGGCAGGAGAACCAACAGCTGCTGTAAAAGAGCAGAAACCCAGCAGACAGGAAAGGCACAGAGCTGTGCCTGCAGAGACTGGCATGTCCAGCCCCTCTGCTCGCATCCACGTTGCAAGGTGCTCCCTCAAGCAGCTGCTAATATGGCCCCAGGGCATTGGGACGGGCCAGGATCTGGGGCAGGTTTTCCACCCCTGCACCACAGCTGGCAGCACATGGCTCGCAGGCAGCTGGGGAGTCCAATACCACCCGGGTTGGATTTCATCCCAGCTCCCACCAGCAGCTTGTGTGCAAGATCCTGCTGCGGTTCGTTAGCAGCTGATGGAGCTGGCACGGGCTGGGGAAGGAAAGGTGTAGCAGGGACAAGAGAACTGTCAATCCCTGCCTGTCCTGGGTGGGCAGTGGGAGGTTTCCAGCCCCCTGCCCACTGTGACCATGCCTGCAAGGTGGCCAGGAGGGAAGGCCATGGTGGGCTGCCAGAGAGAAGTACGTCTGTATCCAATGCCCCAACACCAGGACAGGGGGTAAGGTGGTTCTCCCCACCATAGCCCAAGGAGAATGCAAAATTAGGGCTAAATGCAGCCAAGGGTCCTGACAAGGCACCTTCCACCCTTAGCTGCCTGGGGACCTTGGCCTTTGCAGCCCTGAAACAGCAGGATTCTGCCCTCACTGCACCTCTCCAGCACACAAATAGAGGCCTCAGGCTGTTCCTCAGGGATATCTGCCTCTCTTTTCAGCAAGCAGCCAAGTGGCAAAAGCAGGCTGGAGCCTAGCACCGGTGCCACAGATCTGCTCAGCCAAGAAACAAGCCCGGGGCAGAGGCGCAGATGGGGAGACCCACAGCGGCTCTTTGCAGCAGCAGTGAAAGGGCTCTGCAAACACTTCCATCCCAGCGTGAGTGTCCTCTGGCTGGCAAGAGGGGCTGCTGCCTGACTGGCTCTTCCGTGCCTGCTTCGTACCTGGGAGGGGTCCTGGGGGCAAGGGGAGGGAAGGCGGCCAACCCCTCCTCCCGCACCTCCCTGGCTTCCCTGAAATTTGCCCAGGAACAAACTCTCAGGGATTAGCGTCAACCACATCCTGGTGAGAACAATATTAAGGGATTATGAGATTAGAAATACCATTTATGCCGAGAGGAATAACTCTAATTCTTATCTGATTGTCTACAGATGTCAGCAATCAAAGCGCCTCTTTCATGCAAAGCAGGGAGTGCTGCCGGAGCGGTAGGTGGACAGGACTTGGCCCCCTCCTAGCACGAGGAGAGCCAGCTCCTCCTGTAGATACGCGCCCTGGATCGTGTCTGGCAGCGGCTGCCGGCACGCAGACGGGGTTAGTTTCTTTTGTGGGGATAAGCTGCCTGGCAGCAGCCCTGCGCTGAGCCTGCATCCCCCTCCTCTTGTGTCTCTGCTGGGCTGCCTGCCTCATACAAACTCACCCGTGTCCGCTGTGTGCAGGGTGCTGGTGGAGAGCCCAGGGTGGTGGGTGCTGTTTTGCCCACCAGCAATACCAGCCTGAAATCCCACATCTCCAGCTCAACTGCAAGCCCACCACGGTCCACTTGCTACCCTGGACCACCAACTCCTCCTGCACAGGGCTGTGTCCCCTGTGCAGTATCAGTACCTTTGGACAAGGACATGGCATCTCCTGAAGTATGCACAGCTCTTGCTCTTGGGGAGGGTCAGATAGCTCCAGAAAGTGGCAAACTAACCTCGTCTCACCCCAAGCCAGTGTGCTTCCCCGCTGCACTCTCAGGGCCTGCCTTGCACCTGGTCAGAGGGGCCGGGAGTGCCGGGGCTCGAGGCAGCATCGCCAGCTCTGAGGCATGACCGCTCCCTGGGCTGGCCGAGCACTTCGTGCCAGCTCGCCTGGGGAGGCAGCTCCTAATAGGGTGGCCTGGGAGGATCTGCCTGGCCATTAAGGGAGGTAAGTGCTTCTGGGTGCGCTGTGCCAAGCTCCTGTCTGCACGCTGGAGGCAGAGGTTTGTGGGGAGCTTCTCCTGGCTCCCTCCCCACCGCCGTTTGATGGCACATTATCTCCATTCGGCTCCTCATCAAAGGCTCTCTGTCAATCCCTCTTTCGGAGAAGGGCAGCAGGAGCTTCCTCTCTTTCGGGCTCATGCCTCGCATGAGTCTTTCCTCCCTACCTCCCTTCCCCCTGCCCTTTCTCAACCCTGAGCCACCGCGTTCCGTTCTGGTCGATTTTGGTTTTCTGCCTTCCCTGCCCCTGTGCCTTGCAGACGTGCCAGTGCTGAGCCAGCGAGCAGGGTGCACGCAAAGCCGAGGCATCCGGGAGCTGGGACGGCTCCTTGCCCTGCTCCTCCTGAGCTCTGCAGGACTGATTCTGACCCTCCCCTTCCCATGCACCCTGCTCCACGGTGCTCATTCGCAGATGCTCCCAGCGCCTTGATTAGCCTCCCTGCACTGGCCAGAGCAGCTCAGCGCCGCAGGGAGCACAGCTGGCTGAGACATCTGGAAAGCCACCATTGTCCCCATCCCTTCACTGTCCTACAGCACCCCTGCGCAGGGGTGGACTAACTCAGTTCAGACCCAGCGAGGGCAGCTCTGCCCTTCTCCGCCTCCCTCATTTTGCTCCTTACAAACTCCACACTCCCTGTCTTTCAGGCCAGGTATGAGCACCAGGTATCTCAGAAGATGCCAGGGATGAGGGGCACTGTCTTGGCCCCATCCTAACCGGGGACATGCAGCGTCCTACAAACACCCCAGAGCCTGCTGTGCTGCAGGTTTGTCCCTGCAGCCCTGCTCCGCACCACCAAACACCCGAGTCACATTACCCGACGAGAGAAACTACCACCGCGAAGCTAAATCTGCAAGACAGGGATATGCACCTTCCTTAACTCACCAACCTGAAGGCCATGGGAGAAAATTAGTTCATCTCACCTGACCTCCTGGGTTGCACAGGCCATTACATCCCCCCGTTACCCCTCTATTGAGCCCAATAACTCGTGTTTGACTGAATCATCTTTCAGTGAGGCAGCCAGCCTTGCTCTGCAGATAACAAGCGACAGAGGAGCTGCCACTGCTTTTGGCACTTTGTTCCGATGCTTAATCATTTTTTCTATTAAAAATATGAGCCTCATTTCTAATTTGAACGTGGCTGTGCTCAGCTTCCAGTCATTGGCTCTAGTTATGACTTTGCTTGCTGGTTTAGTACCCAGTATCTTCTGCTTTTGGAGGTAATTACCAACAGGAGTCAGGGCATCTTTCCAGCTTCTTTTGAAGTCACTGAACAGGCTATTTTAAGTCTTTCTCCCTACGGCAGTTGCCCCCCTCCCTTTGCATCCTTCTGCACTTTCCCTACTTTTCTAAGGTCCTTCTCAAATTACTCCTCCCATAACGTCCCGGGACCAATCTGCAAGGAGGTGCAACTGCCTCCTCATCAGACATACACAGCATTTGGCAGAGCTGGCTCAATCTTGGCTCCGACAGCCCCAGAATGGTCTTTTTGGCCAGCCTGTCCCAATACAAACTCACAGTTTGGGCCGTCTCCATCCTGGCATCCTCCTTCAGGAGGTATCCTCTGTGCTCTCTGCAGTTTTGCTTTCTTCATCATAATTAACCCCTGGAGGTGCATGGCAGCACAGACCTCGCAGCACCGTCAGTCCCAGGCAGCTGCTCTGCTCGCCCCAAGCGAGGACCGGCCCCGAGGTTTGCTCTGATCCACCAGTCGCCAGGAGACGGGGAAGCGAGGGAAGGGAATGCCACGAAACGATGCCTGCACTGACTATGTGTCACAGCAGCTTTGTCAGCTTTTTAATGCCCGTGAAAAAGCCGACCGCTTTTTTTCATTTCTGCACAAAACCCTCAGCACCCAACGCAGGCTGAGGCAGCAGCCCCCACACCACTACTAATGCAGTGCTGTGCCGCTATGGCAAAAATTACACCCACAAACACTGCCTTGGCAGACAAAAAAGTGAGTGGTGTTTTACTTCCCGAGTGCCCGGAGGCAATGGGACTGTTGTGTGCTTATGCTGCTCCAGTAAGACAGTCCTGGTTTCCAGAAGCCACTTGTCACCACTGGCACTTGCAGCACAGAGCAGCCTGGTGCTCTTGCACAGTCCCCAGGCCAGCAGCGTTTTCCCACCTGCTTTGCATTCATGTGAATAGCACGGGTGGCCACGGGACCAGCAACCTCCCTCCACGCTCTCTTCTCCAGAAGGAGTGCAGGGGTCTGATTTTGGAACTTACTTCACCACTTATGTCCAAAGTGGCAGGCCAATTGTAGCCACAGCAATTCCCCCCTCCCTAAGCTTCATGGCTCTGTCTCCCTGCTGCAGACTGGCAGCTGCTGCAGAGAGCAGAAGGGAAGCAGAGTAAACCCACATACCAGCCAGCCACGCTAAGCAACTCCAGGTCCCTTGGCCAGGCAGTGGGAGGAGGAGGAGGGATGGGAGGAAGGGCTGGATGATGGAGGCTGTGGCACACAGGGGAGCATGTATGGCGGCTGCGCACAGGTGATGCCTCTGGGCTGGCTGCCCGTGAGATGTCCTGCTCCACAGTGCGATGCAGAACCACCAAGTCCTGTGAAACCAGGGTGTGTTGCTCCCCCGGGGAGGGCTGCAGAGGGTGGGAGCCCTGGGCTGGGCCCTCCTACCCCAGCACACCCCAGCACACCCCAGCTGGGAAGCCAGGTAGGATGAGGATGACACTGAATCACCAGTCTGGTTTCTGAGCCCAGCTGTGTGGCTTTGGGAAATCGCTCCCCAGTTTGTGCCTCATTTTCTCCTTCTGCCTTTTCATTTAGGCTCTGATCCTGCTGCTTCCCATCAAACGGGGGCTCTTCTCCCTGGTAAGCAGGGGAATGGGATGTGGCAGGGGCTGTCCTGTGTCCCCAGCACAGAACTGCAGTCTGGGTCCCTGCGTTTCAGTGAGGGCAAGGGAGGAAGAAGCTGATGAGGCCAAAGAGCATTTGCAGAGGGCAGCTGTACCTGGCTGGTAACTCAGGGAAGTCAGACATGGAGGGAATGGGGAGTAGCCTGGGTCCAAATGCAGAGAGCAGAGACCAGACCTGCACTGCAGGACTGAGTATTAGGAAATAAATCAGGAGCCTGAAATGTGCCCACAACAGCCTGAGACCCTCCATGCCAGGATCCCCTCTTTGCAAAGGCACATTCAAACCACTGCACACCGTCTTTCAAGCATGAGAGCTGCCTGCCAGGCTGTGCAGCCACGCCGCTGTACGCGTAGGGATGCTGTGGCAGGTGGGCAGTGATGCACAGGTACACACAGGCAGGTCGTCGCGCCCCGGAGCATGAACACCCACACACACATCTGCACGGGGACCTTTCTGCCCAGCACCCTCCACTCTGTGGTCAGCCAAATGCCTGTGCCGCGCCGGATGCTTTGGGCTCTCGCCTCACCACAGGGATGGCTTTGGGAGCACTTGTCCGGGAGAAGTTTGTGTTGGGACCTGCAGGCCATGCCATCAGCATGTCCCCTGCCATCAAGAGGCAGGCACTCAGCAAGGCAGCTATTCCCCCAGAAAAGTGAGCAGAGCCATGCCATCTCTAAAGGCAACATCAGCAGAAGAATCCCAGCCTGTTCACCACATGCACAACCTATTTCACAGCTCCCTGGCTCCAGCCTGCCCAGGTCCCCAGGCACTGGCTCAGACCAACACAGGTTGCACAGCATCCAGAAAGCAGCCGAAAGGCAGAGAGCTGCTCGCAGCCCTCTACTTCCCTCCCTGAGTGATAGGGTAGGGCACATGTACCAGTGACATGTGACACCTCATGCTGTGCAAGGGTTCTCCTCGTGGAACATGGCACTGAGCTGGGGTGTGCTCAGCACAAAGCTGCACATAGCATAGGGCTGCAGTGAGGAGAAACATCTGGGGCTGGGAGCGCTCAGAACAAGGCAGTCCAACATTAGCAAAACCACAGCACTGAGGTCTCAGCTCTGGCTCCTAACCTCCCTGTAGTTTCCTTGCATGGACCCACTGAGTGATCTCCTGGCATGGAAAGATGCATAGCAGCAGCCATCTCTTCTCCCTACACACCTGAGCTCAGCCACTCAGAACATCCAGCTTCCCCTGTGGACCTGACTCTAGTCCAGCCTTGGTTTTGTGGTTGCTCTGCCATCCACATCTCTCAATTCAGACACACTGCAACATCAGGGAGCCATTGCTGGTCCCTGCTGCATGGGGTTCTGCACGGGCACTGTTGGGCTCCAGCCCAGTGCGAAACCGAATTTCCCCATGCTGTTCGGCACAGCATTTTGGCGAACACCCTGTGCCCCTCTCCGTCCTCTGCATCACCGGCAGTCAGGCTGCCCAGTCTGGCACTTGGCAAGCCAACGGGGAGAGGGACGAACATCCCGCTGTTAGCCACGTCAGCACACAGCAGGCCGTGCAAGGCTCCCGTCAGTGCAGAGAAGACCATCCTGGGGAGAAAAGAAGCAGCCGCCACCCTAGGGATGGTATCATAAACCATTTTAATAAGACATTTTCTCCCCCTCCCCACCATCACAAGTCCAGCAAACAATGTCTTGTTTAGTTAGCAACAAACGATAAAGACCCCCAGGGAGCAGCACAGGGGGAGAAAAGGGACATCTGTTTAGAGCATTTCTACTGCGTGGCTCTCCCAGGCTATTTCTATCTCTTCTTGTCAAAATTTATCAACTGCGTAATTGTTTAAACAGCATTAAAGTGCTTGGAGCAAGAGCAACTGGAAATTGTCCTGCAGTTGCCTCTGGTACCGATGCTGACAGCTCGGGAGGGGACTGGGGAGAGAAGGGATCCATCGGGCATGGGAACCCTCTGACTCCTTTTCCGGAGGGGAGACACCACCCCATCCTGCTAATGGGAGGAAAATAGTCTCACTTTATTCCCAGTGCCCTTCCCTCCTTTTCAGACCCAAGACTCTGCTCCCTCTCCTCTCCTCCCCGGCCTGACCTGTTGTTAGCACACATTTACTCTGCTGAATTATTTACAGCAGACTCACCGGCTCGGGAAACCATAGCTAACGACAATATCTTTCACACTGAAGTACACTGGATCCTGCCCTGACCCTGCCGAGCCCTTGGCCAGGACCTCATCGCCTGCCCGGCCCCCGTTGCTGTTCCCAGCTGCCACCAGCGATTTTGGAGAAGGATGGAGAAGCACTGGGAGGTGGGAAAAGACGAGGATTTGTTGCTGCTTGCCATCTCCTCTCCTACCAGGCAGCAGGGATGAGGCTGCAGAGGGTTCCCACCACGGTGTCTTCTCATCCCTGGGGAGACTACCTGGCCTGGGTCTCACCGGTACGCTTTCTTCTTCCAGCATCATCTGGGAAGTAGACTGTTTTCTTTTTAAGTGCCACGGCTGTGCAGAGCAGTGGGTGGGGAGGCAAAAGCAGCATCCACACGTGGAGCACTGACCCCTTTGCTCCCTGCCCCACGGCTACGGCGACAGAAGGTGGCCACACCATGGCTGGCCGCTCCCCTCCCGTCGCCCTTGAAGCTGAGGACCACCACCGGCAGGCGGCAGGAAGCTCGCGCAAAATATTTTGACAAGGGGCACTTAGGAGCGGCCAAGACGAAATCCTTCCTGGCGCAGAGACCAGCGCAAACGGAGAGCCGTGCTGCCACTGTGTGTCCCCTCCGCTCCCCCGGCGTGGGAAGCTGTTTAGACTGGACTTGGGCTTCTTTAATAAAGGGGCTGAGTTTGTCATGTTAAGGGGGATAAACAAACCACAGGAGAGCGGGAGGAGGATGCGCTGCCATCCACCAGGGACAGAGGAAGCTGGCACAGCATGCAGCCTTTGGTGTTTGCGCTAGGTGAGGATGGGGAGGGTTTCCCAGAAAGCTGCCGAGCCCCAAAGCCCTTGTGCCTCTTCTCCTCCAGCCCAGCAGCTGCCAGGACAGGGCAGTGGGGAAGGGCCAGGTCGGCCCCCTGCCCCATCCCATGAGCTTGTCCCCAGCCTGGCTGCAGGAGGGGATGCACGAGAAGCCTCTGGGCTCATTTCACACCTATTTCCAAAGCTCGGGACCCCATCAGGTGCTCGCCAAGGGGGTCCTTGCACCTGGAAGCACCCTCTCACTGATGGATGCTTCTTCCCTGGCTCTGGCTGGTCATCAGCAACTCCGGGACTCCTCCACCTCCATCTTGGGGAGTGGCTTGGCGAGGGTGTGACCATCTTCTCTGCTTCTCAGTACCCTCATGCCATGCAATGCTCCTGCCACGACTCGAGCAAAGGGTGAAGCGATGAATTCTCCATAGCACCCAACCCAGCAAGGGCTCATCGGTTCGTGGGGTCAAGCGTGGGGCCATATCCCTTTGGGTGCCAGCAAGGACCTGCCATGAGACATGGGATCCCGCACGCATTTGCCACCTCCTGGGCATGCTCTTCCCTCAGGCAGCAGCTCCGCAGGCTGTAGCATCAGCGAGGCCAGGGCAGAGCCGCCGGATCTGTGGTCCCGTGCCACGGCACCTAATAAATGCCACGTGCCGCTCCGCTCGCCCTGCTGCCGCGCGCTCCTCACCACCCGCAGCTCCCCCGTGCGAAGGCGGGGGCCGCAAGGATGGGAGAGGGGATATTTTTATTGTTTCTGACACCGGCTGCCCCAGATTATCATATTTTATGTAGCGAGCCAAAGAAGCATCACTCTGCTATGCTGCAGCTGGGCAGGCTGCCCAGCCCGGCAAGGGGAAGGACGGGAGGAACGCAGCGGGGCGCGGGTGCGTGCACACGCGCGTGCAAGCATGCAAGTGTGTGCACACGTGGGCCACGGGACACTGCTCCATTCAGCCCTTCCCACTGGGGCACGGCAGCGTGCATCCTGCCAGACGGGGCAGAAAGGTCTCCCGCTGCCTGCAAACGTGTTTGTTTTTCTAGTCCAGCTCCTAATTCGATTAGGACTAATTGCATTTGGGAGCGTGGTGGGGTTTTTGGGTGGGTTTTTTTTGGCCTTCTCCTTAAAAAGCAGTGATGGCAATTTGCATATCGTTACCCAACATGCCTTCCCAGCTCCCAGCTGGGCCAAGACCCAAAATCTGGGCACAGGCAGCACAGTTCGTCTGCTGAGTTTTCCCAGCCACGAGCAAACAGCTCAGCACGGAAAGGCGGCGACAGAAGAGCATGCATGCTTCGTGAAACAAAGCTGAATATCAATGAACGTGGCACTCTTTCAGTCTGGTTGACCCTGTCTGCAAAGTCTTCCCTTGATTTTCAGGAACCGGGGGGGAAATACTTGGCCACGAACCCCCTCAGAGCCGTTGCACCCACCCAGCCCTCAGCACTGCGGGCATGTGGGGGAGAAACAACCACATCCATAGCAATAAACCCAACAACTTTGGGGTGCATCTACCAGTGCTGGAATATCAGCAGCCACATGCTTAAATTTATTAGCTCCATCCTTTCCTTAGGTTTGTTCCAGGTTAATGTAGTCCTGCCCCAAGCACTGGCTGAGCACAGCCTTGGGGCTGACCTTGCATGGGGCCGCCCTCGAGGACCAGGAGGGCATTTGGAGGGTGAGAGGGTTGAATCGCAGGGGCAGGCGCTGCTCCCTGCCAGCTGGCCCCAGTGCCAGGGAACAGTTGGAGTCATGTTTAGCTTGCTGCTCTCGAAATAGCCTCAGTTTACATGGCCACGGGAAGGGATTGGATAAGTTCATAGGGGAAAAATCCATCAAAAGGGCTTTTGAAAAAAAAACAAGCCTTGCATCACAGATCGCTGGACACGAGCAGGGAAATATCTGCACGCGCTGACCCCGAGCCCGCGCTTCTCCATCAGCACACGCGCCAGCGGCAAGGAGCACTGGCCTGACCGGTGGCACTCTACTCCAAGGCAGAGGCATCCTCGACGCCGGCTGTGGGAGCCAGCCAAAACTCTGTTTTCCCAAGCCAGCGTGTCGGCAGTGCCCTCCTGCAGTTTCTCCCACTAAACCAACCTATGGAAGCAGGCGGGCAGATACCGTTGTTTAGCCCGTGCCCATCACGGGATGCTCACGCCTGCTCTGGTGCTGCACCCCTCTCCTGGGGAGCTGGAGGTGCATCTCTTACATGGAGAGGCTGTTACATTCTTTGTTCCTCCTTTACTTTGGATGGGTGAAACAGAAAAAAAGTTACAAAAACAACAACAAAAAAAGATGCAAACTGCAGTACAACACTCTAGGCAGCTGGAGCCCAGCTGGGAGGAAAGGGACTTCTAAGGCAGAGAAAAGGGGGGCTCTGATTATTTATTAGTGGCTGATGTTTGATAGCTTGCTAATCAGGCCAGAGAACACATTCGGGCTCTTCCAGCCTCCTCGCTCACATGTGGTTCCTGTTGCTTTGCCCCTTCCCTCCCCTCCCCTCCCTCTCTCTGGTTTTGCTTTGTTTGTTTTTCTGTTAATTTGGTTGTTTTTCCATGTCGTTTTCCGTCAAACCGCATGTTTTTTCCTCTTTCTCTCGCCAGCCGCTGCAGTGACAGACATGGAGGAAGGAGGCGAGCCTGGAGCCGCTTGCCCTCTGCCAGTCCCTTTCCCACCATTGCCTGACTGGCAGCGATGCCCACGGGGAAGGTCTGGGGCTGGCACCGGGCTACGAGCCCCCATGCCACCCCTGTGACACGGACGGCAACGCCACTGCCTGCATCCTGACCTGTGTCGCTGCTGATGGGAGCGATTCTGCTGCATTTTCTCTCCCACGCAGATGCCATCGCTGCCTGCACCCCAGTCCACCAGGCAGCAGCAATTTTTGGCAGAGGGCAGAGCAATGGGGGCCAGCAGCACGTCTGTCAGCACTTGGGCATCCCCAAAGCTGGGCAGAGGGGTGAAAGGAGAGGTGCAGACACGCAGAGCTGCCGGGTCAGGATGAAGATAAGCAGCTTAGAAAGGGATGGAGGGATGGGAGCGGAAGGATGGACGCCCACCCTGGCTGCCTGCTTCCCTCCCCTCTTTGCACACAAGGCCTCCCTGCTCCCATGTGCGCGCTTCGGCTTCTGGCAGCCTTTCTGCCGTGCGTTTCCACTCCTCTCTGGCCCATTAGCAGTATTTTTATAACATTCTGTAATGCACGGAGCCGTGTGCCAAACCTCAAGAGCGCATTATTTCCCAACGTCTTTGTTACATCCATCCCTGGGCCCTCCGGCCGCGCATTTCCAAACGCAGAGCTGTGGCTCGCGGGGGCAGTCGGGAGCCCGGCACCATGCTCCCCGTACCCAGAGCCTTCCCTTCCCACCTGCCTGCTCCCAGTGCTCCACAGCGGGCTCAGCCCAGGGACGCCCTGCACGCAAAAAGCCCCAGCCCCATCGCCTGCTGCTTCTGGCTGTGCTCGGGCGTCTGCTGCTCCTCAGGCTGCAGGACAGGTGACGCACTGGAGATAAACATGGAGCACCACGGGTGAAGCTCCTGTGCTTCACCTCATACTCATTTGCCTGAAAAAGGAGGCAGAGCAACGTGTTGCTGCTGAGAGTGCCCTGGAAGAGGCTGCTCTGGAGAAGTGCCACCTTCCACTGAGGTAGTTTGTGCCTGCGATGCTTCACACCCCGGAGATGGGTGATCTGGGACCCCTAGGGATAAGCAAGCCTCTGGGCCCTTCCTCCTCTCTGAGGTGGGCTCTCCACCCGTTGGTCACCCCATCCCTGGATGTGCAGTGTCCCCACTGCATGTGTGCTGGTGTCCCCACCTCTGCAGGGGATGAGACAGCCTGGCTACCCCCAGCCTCTGCAGGGTCCTGCTGGGCTCCAGCCACATCCTGCATGATGTGGACCTGGGTGTCAAACCCCACTTCAAGGACAAGTTGAGCTACCCTTGTCCTCCCACCTGCCTGCTGAAGGACATTCATGAGACATCTTCATGCACTTTGTGCCTTTTGCACCATTATGTAGCATCCGGGCCCCTGCAGTGTGAAATCCCCACCCCAGAAATCCCCGGGTCTCCCCACAAACACCAGCACATCCCACCGGAGCTCCCTGGTCCTTGTGGGCCAGAGCCATCATGGGAAACACCACTGAGAGTAGTCCAAAGGCTGACGCTCCCCCATCCTCCCCAGCAGCTCCCCTTTCAGCACAATCTGATCCCCTTTAGCCATTTCCTAAGCCATGTTCCAACTCTCGTACTAATCCACATTTTCTCTGGTTTAACTCATAATTTCCCATGAGGCATCATAGCAAATACTTCACTGAAGTCAAGGCAGATTACATCGACCACATTTCTGGGCTTAGGAAATCTGTTCCCTTATCAAAGAGAGCTATCAGGTTAATCTGGTGTGATATATCCCTGGCAGGTCCCCCTCATTTTTTTGTCCTATTTTCCATTTGTCTCCATATCTTTAATTGCTCCCTCTTCCAAGCACACCCTGCCGTCCCACTGTGCCGTGGGGTCAGGCTGTCTGATCGAGATTTTTCCTTCTCACAAGCGCAGAAGACACGTCACCTCTCCCCACAGCACTGGGTACTGCCACTGACCTCTCAGCCACTAATGAGCCTTGCTAATGAACAGGAGATGTTCTCACCTGGGGATGAGGTGCTCCCAGGCCTTCAGTACATCCTTTTCTTTGAGGGTGCCTACACAGTGCAGGACTGTCTCCAGGTTTAATCCTCCCTCCTCTCCCCCTGCCTGCGTTGTCCTTGCTCTCAGCATCATTGCTCAGACCCGGCGGGGTTCATTCGGTATTGGGCTCTGCTGAGCTTACCTTTAATCTCCCCTGAAACCTGGCTGCATAGCCAGCTCCGCTCTTCTCTCCTCGTTTGCTCTGTATTTATATGGCTAAACCCCCTTTTCATTTCCTCTGCAACGTTTTGCTCAGCTTGACTCCTGGCAGGTCTCCCTTTATCCCGGCACTCGCTGACCCCCATGACAGAGCTTGCTTTGCTAATTGACACCTTTCCCGGTCCTTGCCGCATCTCTGCTCCCTCCCCACATCCTTCCTGCAGCGTTATCTGCCCGGGAGCGCCCTTGCCTCGCTTAGGGGCATGGTCTAGGTACCGTTGGTTATTTAATTAGATCCCCAGCCCTCCTCTGTGTGCGGCCCCCAGCCCCTCATTCCTGCTGCCGTCATCTTTCTTGTTGCCCCAGTAAGAGGGGAAAATGCAGGCACAGGCCTGTTTTCGTTTAACTTCCCATGCAATTGAAATGAAATGAGTCCAAGATCCCTCAAATCTGAGGTTTGGGCTCCCAGTGCACTCAGCTGAAGCAGAGATGCTACCACAGGACCATGATGCAGACCTCCCACAAGCCGCCCATCTCTGTCTCCACCTCCACTTCCATCACCATGCCCATGCCCATGCCCATGCCCACAGCCATCTCCATCATCTCCAGCCCCATCTCCATCTCCTTCTGGCGTGCTCCCAACACACTGCTCTTGCAGTAGCCTGCGCACCTCCAGGGAATCAATCATGTCCCACAGAGGCAGAAAAGTTGGGGAGCATGCAGGCAGGAGCTGGGGGTGGCAGGGCTGGGAAAAGAAACCTTGCAGAGAACATTAAATTAAAATCCAGGCAATTAAATTAATTACCACTAAAAGCGTCTCACCTGATTAGTTCCTCGCATACTTAATTGCATTAACAACACCAGGCATTCGCTTATTTATTTGCCGCCCTCTCTCCCAGGGCTGGTTGCCCCTGCAGTGCCCAACTGGGCTCCTCAGCTGCGCAGTGCTCAGGGGGGCTCTGAGCCTCCAGCAAATGGGAAGACACAGTAACAGGAAACGGCAGGATTTGGGCTCTAACGCTGAGCAATTCCCACGGGTCCCTGAGTGGATTGACAGGGATTACTATTAGTGAGGTGCTTAGCAGATGGAAGAGCCATTGCAAAGTCACGGCAATGCCACAGCTGCAGAGAAGTTAGTCGGACGCTGAAGCCCCCTCCCCGGTCCTGTCTTTTCCTCCAGACCTGGGCTGCAACTCCCTGTGCGCTGGCATGCCCCGGGACCTCTCCCCAGATGCCATCTGTCAAGAACGTGCCCAAGCACAGGAGCTGCATGTCCTCTCTGTGCTGCTGCCCGCACCGCACCCAGCTCCTGCCTTCCCTGTCTCCGAAGTACCCATGAACACCTCCTCACCCTGACGGCAGGGCTAAGAGACCCCTGCCTCATCTGCCACTGCCTTTCTGTCTGCCATGCTCCAAGTCTCCACACCAACTCGTTGCCATATCCCCTGCCCTGCGCTGCCTGCTCCCCCCGCTCCTGTGTCTCACATTGCCTTTCAGCTTCTGCCAGCACATGCCAGGATCCCTCCCAGTAGACTCTAAAGCATAATTTGGACACCGTGCAGCATCCCTGAAACTTGGATTTATTCAGGCTGATCTACAAGTGCAGTGACCCCTGCCTGTCCGGTTTGCAGGGCTTACACAGGCCATGGCTGGCCCTCCTGTGACCCTCTGCCCCTGGACCACAGGCTAGGATGGAAACATCACCCTGGCGCTGATGCAAGGCGCTGAAGGTGAGATGAGGACCAGAGAAAGGCTCTGCCGCATCTCTCAAACCTGGGAATGTACGGCCACCTACTCGACGTGTTCCCAGCTGGTGGGGCTCCCGGCTGGTGCCTGGCAGCATCATCTGCAGCAGTCACCATCCCACAGCCAGCGATGCTGGCTGGTGCTCCCACACACCCACTGCTGCCAGTTGCAGATGCCGTACCATGAAACACACGGTTGCTATCAGCTGTACAAACGCAGCAGCCCACCAGACACACGGCTGCTATCAGCTCTCAGCATCATGTGAAATACAGCACAACTCTTATCTCCCGCACCTCATGAATCAACGCACTTTGTGCTTAAGATATGCTAAATCCTGGGAAGCGTGCAGCTGTCCTCCAACACGTCCCTGCACAGGGGCTCCACAAACACACAGCAACTGCCACCACCTTTTGGCTGCTCCTCTGAAACAACTGTGTTGCAGTAACCCTGGCTATGACTTCTCCTTCCCTTCTGCAACGCCCTCTGACTCAAGCTCTGCCCCCAGCCTTTCCAGCTGCAGAGATGGTGGTCGTGGCACTGGGCTGGATGGAGAAGCAACATCCCTGGAGAATCTGCCAGCTTTACTACAAAGTTTGGGGAAGGAGTGCTGATTCCAGCATCTTACTGCTGGGATAGTACACCACAGGGAGCTGATAAGGCAGGATGCAGCAGGCGACTGTATGTATGGGATGTACAGAGGTTGGCGTGGCAGGAGGGGGCTGTGAGGGGTCAATATGGGAGCAAAGAACGTGGCTCTGTCCCCCTCAATGTCACGTGCTAGGGTACTTACTTCCCACTCTCAGGTAGGTCTGGTATTTGAGGTGCCAGGAGGAGCCCTCGTAGCACGAGTACTGGCCACTCTGTGTCAGGTCGACGTTCTTCAGGATCAGGTAGGACCCATTCAGGTGGGACTCATCGATGTCAGTGCCATTGGCTGTCCAGGTCACGGCTGCGTCCCAGTCCATGGAGCCACACTTCATGGTCACATCTGCACCTACCCGCTCATACTGGATGTGGCTGTCTGTGGGGAGGAAGAGGAGAAAACCAGGTGAGCTCAGAGCCCTGTGGGCAGGGTGGCTCTGGAAATAGCATCTTACCATCACTTGTATAGGAAGCGAGGGAAAGACTGGGGCATGGACTGACATGTTTTGGTGGCCAGGGAAGCCCAAGTTCTCCTCTTGCTTCTGAGAATGAGTAATTTTAACATAAGACCCAAGCGAATCAAATAGCGTGGGCCAGCAGATCGGGACTCATGGACCACCTCCATACCTCCATCTCACGGAATGCTTTCCTCTGAACCTTACCTTGGAGGAGACATGTCAGAGATGCACGTATAGCTCACAGGCCAAATGCCCCACAGCACAGCCAGACATTCACACCAGCAGGTCATTGCCACTCGTGTATCTGTTTGGCTTGTTGCAGGATGCAAACCAAATGCACACATCAGAAATTCCCAGCAGAGAGGTGACAGAGCCCCAGGACTTGTCACCAGCAAATTCTAGCTATTTATTAGCGGAGGTGGGAAGCAGGCAGCTGCCCTTCCAATTCCCCGCCTAGGAAATCAGGTAGGAGCATTGTAACATAACTGCGCCGTGCTTTGGAAAGGGGCAGCTGCTCGGTGCATGCTATGCTGTTTGTTTCTCTGCCTGGCTTTTCTTCTCTCTACAATAACATGATGCCTTGCTGAGCTGTTTGATTTAGCATCTTGCGAGTGGGGCAATACAGCTCATTGGGCACCAGCTGCCTAATTGAATTTTCTCAGGTTTCTGGACAGGAGCTCGAGATGACATTCATTAATGATCCTTAGCAATTGAATCTTTCCTGTGTTGCTATGCTGGCTGTGCTGAGCTGCGTGTGGCAAGGATAAAACCATGCGTGTTTGTGTATGACATGGGGTGAAGTAGGACAGGGTCTTGAGCAGAGGATGAGGTTCTTTCAAGCCTTCATCAAGCCTTTGCGCACAGACAAGGGCTGTTTGGTTCTCAGAATACTCCTGGGTTTCAAAAACAGATTTGACAAGGTGCCTACCAAGGAAACCAAGCAGCCCTGACACATAAGGAAAGTCCTTGCAAGGATTTATAGCAGCTAAAGGTCAGGAGACCAAAGGTGAGAACAAGTGGTCAGACGTGGCAGTAGAAGGTGCATTTGGTGAAGTTTGACAGAGATCAGAGCAGGATCAGAGCTGCCCAACACCCTCATAACTCACAGGGAGAAGCAGGTCGAGGCGGTGAGAGGAGATGGCGTGCTGCTGAGGCTGTCAGGGCAGCCAAATTACAGCTGGCTGCAAAAAGCATTGCAGAAGGACATCATGGTGCAGACCAGCCAGGCAGCAACACCGTGTCAATAAATGAACACGGATGCACATGGGAAAATGAAGCCTTGCTTCCCCTACCACTCATGGCTCCAAATGATCTGCAGCCTCCATGGAAACATATCTTGGAGTTACCATGCTCAGCTCTCTGAAAACATTAGCTCAGCAGCGGCCGAAAATGCAAACCCAATGCTAGGAATTCGTCAGAAACGAGTTGAGAAGAAAATGGAAAGCACTGTACCCTAAAAAGCCACACATAGATCTGTCCCTGTGCCATTAGGAGTACAGTTCAGCTGAAAACGGAGCAGAACGAGAAAACAGGGAAGAGCAAAGGCTGGAAACAACCCCCGTGTAAGGATGGCTTAGCAGACTTGATCCCTTCATCCGTAAAATGAGACAACCGAGCAGAGACGTGATAGACACCTAAGCAATTATGAGTGACATGGAGAGGATGAATAGAGAAGGACTGCTTGCTCCTTCTCCTAATAAAACAATTAAGGGGCAGCAAACCAAAACCAGCAAAAGAAAGTGCTTTTTTGCAAAAAGTGTAATTAAATTACAGAAACTCACGTCCATCAGATGCTTGAGATGTCAACATTTTGGGGAAAACAGTGATTAAATGAATCCATAGCAGAAGACACCACCCAGGGCAGAAAACACTGAGCTGCCTGGTGAGCTTGGGGAGGCTGCAGGCAGTGGGGAAGCATGGAAGAAGCACCTCCCATGCTCATCCTGCTTTTTTCTCCCTCTCTAGACATCACCTCCCGGGTCATGTTGATAGGTGGGACCACATGGACATGATCCAGCCATTCCTTGTGTGAAACCCCACACGCTGAGCCCCAGGGTGAAGCTGTCCCCGGGGAAGACCCTGGCGGATCTCAGTCATCCTGCAGACAGTCTGTCAGGCCACCTACTTCTGACACGGAAGCAGCAACTTTGGGTATGTTATCCCTGCTGGGAAAGGGGGTGCTAAGAACAGACGAATAAAAATTGGGTTGTAGCGGGTAGGATGCTGGTGAGATGTCTCAGAATCATCTCAGACAGTAGCCAAGGGCGCAGACCTTTGAGAAACTGCACTGATCAGACAAGTGTGTTTAAAGTGTCTGAAGAAAGCTTAGACTATATACTGACAGGCAGAAAGAGGGGAGAGCATCTAAGATGAGGTATTCGCGTGAGGAGGAGTAGCTGGAATGGGTCCAGATAAACAGGCAGATAGACAGAAGTGTGGAAGAAGATGGATGGGTGGATGGATGAATGAATGTGTGTGATCGCAGACAGATGGACAGCCAGCTGGATGGACACAGATGGGGTGGAGGGAAGTGTATGAAGATGAAAGGGTGGATGACTATATAAGTGGATGGATAGATGAATGGAAGGGCATATATGTGGATGCGGAGATGTGTAAGAAGATGGAGGGATAAGCGTATAGGCGGCTGGCTGGCTGGCTGTTTATGTGGATGGAGGCATGGGTAGACGGATGCACGGGGGGAGGGAGGGATGGAAGGACCAGTGAATAGCAGTGGTATTGGTTGGATGGTTGGCAGTTCGAATGTCTGTGGAGGTGGATGGATGGCTAAATGGGTGGATGGATGGATGGATACATGGATGGATGGATGGATGGATGGACAGATGGATGGATGGATGGACAGATGACTAGGCAGATGGGTGGATGGACAGATATAGATAACAAAGCTAAAGTAAGAGTCCCAGCATCTTACTCAAGCTCTCCTCTAACTTCTTCTATTGCAGCAGGTAAAGACATTTTCTCTTCCCTTTTCCTGCTGGCTAACAAAAGGCCCTTGACTCTCCCAGCCTTACAGTTATGGATCTTCTCAGCAGAGACACTGGAGACACTGCACCACCCACCAGCCTTGCATGGAGAAAAGCTCACTGCAGCGATGGGCCCATAAGAGCTGCTTGCTTTGCCTGGCTCCTTTCTGCCCAGTGCCTGGCCCCCAAGAAGGTTTGAGAGTTGGGGGAAGCTTTGGGGTGCACAGCTCTGATACTCAGGACTGTGGCTGAGAGCTTATCTGCAACTGGTGGCAGCAGGACTAAGCTGGGAAGGGGGAAAAGGCACCTTGAATCATTTTGTATTTGTCCTTAAACACAGTGCAAACATGTTGGCACTCATCCAGAAGGGCTGAGGGAGCCATTCCTGGAAGACAGGTCTTTGAAAGCAATGCTCCTTTCCAAGGCAATCATTTAATGCCCCTGAAGGAGAAACCCAAAGCACAGCTTCAGAGCAGGTGTTTCTCCCAGACTGGTTTGCTGAGGCTCTGACTGGAGCCAAGCCAGGTCCCCACATCCCTCCTGCCCTGTGCCAGGCATAGGAGTCCTACCCAACCACACCGCCATGTGAACACATGGCAACCCCACTGGCAGGAATCTCTTCCTTTCAGGAAGGGGCGTCCTGGGGACTGCCCCCTCCCAGTGATGGAGCAGCCCTGTCTTGTGCTGTGGACACCAGCTCTGCTTTGGGATGGGAACGGGCAAGGGTGACCTGAACTCTTCCTGAGAGCCTACACTTCCCGCAGGCTGGGTACAAGCAGGACCCCCCTGTCCCCAGCCCACCCAGAGCCTCACGGAGGGAGGGCAGGGAGGTTTGTCCCGTCTCCTGGTCATCACTTCACTGGTAACACATGGAGGCTGAGATGGTGCCTGTGCTGCAGGGCCAGCCCTCCTGGATGGACACAGACCAATGGCACAGGAAGAACAAGGCACCACAGCCAGGGACTGCACCTTGGGAGGTTTGAGCTGGACGTGGAGGAAAATTTGTTCTCTAGGAGGGTGGTGCAGGTACCCACAGAGAGGAGGGTCTCCATCCGTGGAAGTTGTCAGGGCTCATTTGACAAAGCCATGGCCTACTGTTGGAGACAGTCCTCTTCTGAGTGGGACATGGGACAAGACATCTCCAAAGATCCCTTCCCACCAACACTGCTGAAATCATGGGCTAGAAGCGATCCTTAGAAAAGCTGCCCTGCCCCTGCACCACCTTGCTTCTCCAAAGTATGCTGCTTTTTAGGTCAGGTAACAGCATGAGGGTGAAGCACACATGATGGAGAGGCTATGATTCTGCACCCCAACCAGCAACATGCCTCTGAGCATCCAACCCCAGCAAAGGCGACATCCTCTGCTGCAGCACAGAACACATACCAGGCACAGCAGGGCTTATGACATAAAGTCCCAGAGCTGGAGAGCAGCTGTGGTGATGCATAACATGGGCAGAAATTACAGCTTTACCCACAGCCCTGCAGAGCTGCAGTGGAGGAAGACGGGAGCTGCTGGTGGGATAGACACACACAGCTCCCGGCAGGAGACCTGGGACAGCTCGGTGAAATGAGCTGTGAACTGCTGTGCTGCTGTCCTAGCCGTGATGAATGACAACTTGATGGCATGATCCATGCAACTGCAACGCAACAGGGACCAACGGGACAGTGGTCCAGCGGAGAGACACAGAGAGGAGATGAGACAAAGCAGCTGAGATGCAGGGCCCACAGGAACATGTTTGATGCTTCCCAAACCCACCCTGCTCAGCTGGAGATCCTCAACAGAAACCTCATCCTCATTTTCCTTCTTAGTGAATCTTGACCTGCATCATGACTGCGAGGGCAACACCACAGGGAAATCCTGCAAACCCAAGGGCTGTCCTGGCATGAACCACGCTGGGATGGAGCAAAACTCCTCTTGGGACTCTCCATCTCCACTGGCTGCTCTCCCTCTGTTCCCACTGAAGCTCCCACCCTGCCAGTGTGGGCAGGTACCAGGGCAAGCGTGTCGCTGGACACTGCGCTATGCAGTGTGCACGGAGCCATGCCACGGATGCGGCTGGGGAGAGCAAAAGGAAGGCACCACGGCATTTTTGGGGACAGACACAATCACTCTTCTCCTCTGCAGGATGCACAGCCTCTGACTCTGCCCCTCTGCCACAGAGGGGGAAACTGAGGCAGCGAGAAAGGACATGTAACCCTTCCCCTGACAGGCTGTGAGCACTTCTGCAGCAGGACAGAGAACTGCATACATGTTTTTGGACAGAGGGATTTTTATACCACCCTGGCAGCCTTTGTACCTCACTCCCACAGCTAAGCAACTAGCCACAAATAATCATCTCAGTGGCTTATTAGCTCTCTGTGTATGTATTCATAAATTATACATTTAATATTTACACAGTGCTGGGGCTATGCCGAGAGCTTTCCAAGCAAATAAACCAGAGAGGTCTTGCACCCTGCAGCTTTCCGCGGTAAATGAGATGAATAAGCTCACAGGAGAGGGCGGAGCCCCGGAGGGTGGGGAGGACAAGGGGAAGAGAGGTGGCCTGACCATCTCCCCTCTGGAGTGGGGATGTTCCTGGCCTTCTCCAGCCATTGGACAGAGTGGTGGCACAACCCTGTGGCTTCTCTGTTCCTCCAGCACTCACGCTGTCTGGCCTGAGTATCGCCAACCACGCCCAAAGGATGCTGGCAGCTCCGCTCCCATCTGCAGTTTCACAGCCCTGAGGTCTGCCCTTCTTGAGATGAAACAGCCTCTGGCACTGGAGAGAGTTTCCTGACACCGGCTTCCCAAAGCACACCCCATCCTTGATCTCCTCGCATCTATTCCCTCTGGTGCTGCTTGGTCTTTGCACAGCTCTTGTTGCCAGCAGAAACCTTCCCTTCAAGGAGAAGGAATTTCATGCTTAAGGAGGCAGTTCTTCCATGAGTGATTTAAAACTAGATACATCTTTGTAAGGAAACAGGCGTAATTAAGTGTCATCGATGTAGCCAAAGATATGGACCGTTCCAAGTTAATTTTGTCCATTAATGAAGGGTTGCAGCAAGCAGAGCTCGTGTTTGTTTGCTCTGCTTTGGTAAATCCCTAGAGTCAGCAGCTTTGCTCTCTTGACAAGAAAAAATAATTAGCAAGAAACTTTAATTAAGAGATAACAGATGGGTGCTAAAGGACTTGTACTCAATCACTCCATGATAGCCTGGAAGCAGACCCCAGTTTACTTCAGGGGTTTTGTAAAGCAGGCACTTTCCCTCTCTGACATGCTCAGCTCAGGGCAAGCTCTAGGGCAGGAGAGTCTCTTCTCTCAGCCTGGACGTGACCACAAATTGTCCTCCTGCAAGGGTCAGCAAAGCTCTGCTGCCCCGAGAAAGACCTTCTTCAGCTTTGCAGCAGTCTGACCTCCCACCACTGCTCCACAGCTGAGCACACCTCCCTCTGCAGCTGCCCCCCAAACCCAGTTGGGGATGTCCCTCAGGGAGGAAGTGGCCTTTGTGGCTCTTCTAGCTGCTCAGATGCAAGAAGATGATGCTTCTTCCATGAAACTTAATGCAACTACCTACTGGGACTTTCTGAGGATGAAGGGACACATTTGCAATCAAAAATGTCATTGTCACAAACAGTAATTCATGTCGCAGGCTCCCTCCTGGACCTGATAGTCCAGCAGTGGGGAGGTGTGATGCCTGCTTGGCTACTGGATTGGCATGCTGCCCCCCAGGCTGAGCTCCAGGTGGCACAGTCAGGATGGTGGCACTTGCATGGCTGGTGCATGGAGGCCAACAAGGCTACGCAGTGGCAGGGCATAAGCACGCTCCTGGGGAGAAAACACAGAGCTAAATCCAGCAGGAAACCACAGAACAGAGACCCACTGCTGGAAGCAGAAGCAACACAAACTTGTAGCAGAAGTGAGGGCCAAGTCCTTGCTGCAGCATTGGCTCAGCCCCAAGGGATGCGGCAGCTCCCCGTTCCTTGTGGGCTGCGGTCCCACACTGAGCTCTGGCTGGGAGACATGGTAGCAGGATGAGGGAAGCTGCCCTAGCAGACAAGTAACCTCAGCGTCATTCTGCTTGCATCACACCAGCAGACTGGCTGAACCAGCAGCTTTGGCGCTGTCTGAGTGGGATGTCAACAGGGCAGAGCGTGCCCTCCCCGTGCCAGGGCAGGACAGCTATGTCCATGTCTTGTACTGCTTTTGGTGCACTTGTGGCAGCCCCATACTGGGACAGAGCCTCTCTCGCAGCTCTTCAGACCAGCCAAACACCAACAGCCCAGAGCATCGTGCTGGCAGTGCTCTTGGCTGCAAGCCAGAAGGGCTCCATGTCAGAGGCAGCCTTGCTTCCACACATGCCATCAAACCTGGCTCTTGTTGGGAGAAGCAAGGTCTGTGCAGCAGTGTGCTGCCCCAACACCAACTTGTGTGCTGCCCCAACACCAACTTGTCCCTGCCCACAGAGGACATGAAAACCTGGGAACAGTAACCAAGTCCATCCTGCCTTGGTAGCAGAGTCTCTCAAGTCATGCATGGGTAGGAGACCCCAGAGAAGCTGCCCTTTCCCATGGCTTCAGGGTAGGACTGAGCTCTGCCAGAGGATGCTAATGCTGGTGTGTACCCATCCGCAATGGCTGCATAACTCTAGCACTGATCATCTTGTGTTGCTATAAGCAGGGCCAGGAGAAGATGCACCTCTGCTGCTACTTATTCTTTTCTGTCTTGGCTTCTGTGCAGCAGAGAGGTCTAGATGCTGTTGGGCTGGTGATCCTGGCCTTTTTTTTTCCCAGGAGAATTTGGTCTTGCATCCTAGAAGGGGACCTGAGCTCATGTGTTGATGTGTTTTTCAGCAGGAAGTCTTGGTAAGGTCTTCACTTGGATGTCCTAGCTTTTCTGGTCCAAAATTGCCTGTGTCCTGGGACTCCAAGTGCTCTTCTTGCTGGGACAGGCTGAGCTATGACATCATTTTCATCCTAAGGCAAACGGAAGGCTGGATGGGACCCTTCTCACTCGGCTTCCTTGCAAAAGTCAATTTGAGATGACTCGTCCTGCGGAAGAGCAGTTGTCCGGTGAAGCAGCAACTCCTACAGTCCCCTGCACCTACACCATGGTTGCCACAGCACATGGGGCAGTGTGACATGGAGGGGAATGTGTTGGAGGAGCAGAGGGAGATGAACGGCACTAATGGGAACCAGCACACAGAAGAAAAATCCCACCGATAACCTCCAAGCCGGGCTCACTTGAGCCTTCGCCCTTCACAGCCAGATGACTGGTGTTAGCACCGCAGACAAATTAAAGGCTTGTTTTCTGCTCCTGCTTTTTCATGCAGACAGGACAAATAACTCCAGGTCACAAAAGAGAGCTTAGATCAGGTTTTTTAACGCCGTTTAAGGTGAAATCAATACGATTCAGAATTAGGTGACCAAATCACAGCCATAAACAGAAGAAAAGCTCATTGCGGTCCAACAACAGCGTGAAGACGCCTGAATTTACTGATCTTTGGGGAGGGGGGGGCAGAGCCGGATTGAGACGTCGGGGTGCCTCGCACCCCGCTGACCACAACCTGCCTTTTAAGCCCAGTGCACAGTGTACACTTCCCCATCACTGTTTGCCAATGCCCACACAACTACCCTCAAATAACAGCCTTCCTCCGCATGAATACACCGGGGGCGATGGCTATTTGTTCACATAACAACCCGGCTCCCGCTTCACCCCACTCAAGGCTGCAGATTAGCATCAGGCATTGTGCAATATTATTTTTCTTAGTGCAGAATTATGGAAGTCAGAGGCGTAAAAGACCTGTTGGGTCCCACTCAGTCCATCCTCCTTCTGCCAAAACAGTATTGGTCCCTGCAGCATATTTACTATTTCTCCGGTCTAATTTTACATACTGTACAATCTGTGCAGTGCCAAGTTACGATCCCTGTGTGAGAAGCAGAGCTCTCAATTTCGAGGCTCTTGGGTGTGTAAAATCACAACCGCGATGTTAAATTAACTTTTTTTTCAGTTGCATTTAATCATTTAATAGCTCTAAAATTCAGCCCCTCAGGCTCTTTCTGTCTGTCTGTTGGCTTGGGTTTTGCCTGCTGTAGGCCAGTGGCTTGTCGCTTACAGATGCAACGCTCACACCCCTGGGTGGATCGGCAGCAGCTGGGCTTGAAGCTGGGACCGCTGCAATTTAACACATGAACTTCTGCTGCCCGAGGATGGAGAAACTCCTCCGCTTTCTCAACCACAGGTACAGGAGGTTCATGCTCCTCCTTATGACACAGCCTCTGCAAGGAGGAGGTACAGGGCACACTGCATGCGGGGCCAGGACTCAGAGGTATCACCCAAGCTAGATTTAGAAAGAAAAGCAGGGGTGCGACCTGCAGCACCGAGACATGGGGGGACAGGGCAGCACCGAAGTCCTCCCAGTGATGTCCTGTGCCCGGGAACTCCCAACAGAAACACCAATACTCTTTTCCCCATTCCTGTATCCACGGGAGGATAGACCCCAGGACTTGTTTCTTCCCAAGACAGGGATTTCTTCCCCCTGTACCAACACCGAGACTTTTCTTTATGCACATGGCTATGGGATAACAGAGGAACAGAGGTGCTGCCGGTGCAGCACGGCGAAGAGAGGGTGGGAAGAATAGATGCTGATAAAATGGGAAGCATTTTCCCAAGTCTTTATTTTTTTTGGACTCAGTCACCATCACTCACTTCTCCAAGTAACATTTGCACTTCTGGAGCCTGGTGATGATTTCAAAACAATATTAATAATAAGGCAACCATCTACTCTGCCCATCAGGGGCTGTATTAACCATTAAGCCAAGGCCTCGGGATTTGCCTTGGTAATAACGAGATATTACATTTGCATTTTATGCTTTTCACTCCGAAGGATCCTCAAGGAAAGCCAAGCCTGCAAATCATCACCGGTGCGTGCTGAGTCGTGGCACAGCTGTGGAGCCGCAGCCTGACAGTCACACAGAGCATCTGCTGGGTGCAAACATCTCTGGGGTGAATGACAGCAACACATCAGACCCACCGCACACCGGAAAGAGTGTTACTTCCACCAGAGACATCAAGATAAATCCCTGAGCGTAGCTAAAGGAGCATTGCACACCACGACAGAATCCCAGTGCAGAGCTTCTGAATCTTGAGCAGAGGTTGGAAGCAGGCTCCAGCCAGGGGCTCAAAGAGGCTGTGTCTCTGGTTATGGGCTGGCAGGTGTATCTGAGTCATGGATGATGACTGCAGGATCACAATCCCCAAATGGTTTCTGAGCTCCTCACAGGGCTCAGCACTATTCAAGAGTGCCATAAATCCACAGGTTGCCTGAGTATTTGCAACTTACTCTACAGGCAGAGAGCTATCAAGTGTGGCACAGCCTTTTGTAGCTGTCTCTAGGCAGGTAGGAGAGACAGGGTCTTCCGTGCACTACATGGATGATCCCTGTAGCAAGACATCTGTCTATCAGACAGCAGGAGACTGAAAGCACTTGATGCTTTGGGGCACACAGACAGAGGCTTTGCATGTCTTCTTGTGCAGATGTGCACATATCCCTGCAAAGCACAATGCAGAAGCTCACAAGAGATCACACCACCTCTGAAAAGAAAGCCTTAAGATGAGGGTGGTAACCTGGGAGCCTTCAGCCGGGCTTCCCTTTCCTGGCAGTAGCACAGAGTGCTTGCAGAGGAGGGTGCATACAGCTCCTTGGAACTAAACCAGCTCCTGCCTGGACCTGCTCGCTTGTTAGTGCCCCGAGCACTGGTGTCCAGCACCCCATCCAAAAGCTCTGAAGCAGATGCTCTGCATTAAGCAGCAGAGCACTTCCAAGCAGCCCCCACTTGCTGGCTGGTGGCAGAGGTCCCTGGGTTCATCGTGCAGAGCCCGAAACAACTGAACCTTAAATTCTATTCGATGTTGGTTGCCTCTCCTTTTCCGGAAACACCTCCTCCTCCACAGAATCTCTCCTGCTCATCTACCCACTGCTATTCCCACTCCGTACCCCTTTTATTGCCATCCCTCTGACTGAACTCTCAAAAGCAGAGAGCCACGCTGCTCTCAGGCTCTGTGAAACAGGAGCTCAGCCTACCTTTGAGAGCATTTCCTAACCTCCAATTACTGATGCCGTTGTTTCAGAGAGCCCTTGAGCTGGTGGGTTTTTTTTTCTCCACCTTGTTGGGGATGATGAGCAAATGTTAGTTCAGGAGCAGACACTCATTCAGTATGATTTGAACTAATTGCCCATTATTTCCTAAATTTCAACACTTAAAAGCTTTGAGTGTCTTATTGCAAAACAACAGCTAAAAGGCCAGTTATGTTCATTGACTGAAATACAAATAAACGTGCCCAGCTCTCTGGAGAGCTCTTGGGTTTGAAGCAGAAGAAGATTTTAGGGAAGTATATTTTCTGAAAGTAAGATTATACAGAAACTCACCATGTCTAGAGCTCCAGTTATCTGAAGTCACTACTGAATTACAACTATTATTAGCACAAGAGATACTTGAATTCTGGAATTTCTGTAAAACGTTTTGAATTCAGGTTCTGAAGCATTTAAAGGACTTGAGAAAATATCTTTGGCTTCAAGTCAGCAAAGCACTTAGGCAAGCCCTTAACTTTCAGCATGTGTTTAAGTACCTTGCTGACTTGGGGCTTTTAACCCTGGCAAAAAGAAAGCAAAGAGGAAAGAAAAGCCAAAGGAAAAAGTTCTGGTGCATATGGAAATCTCCAGGCAGGCCAAAATAATATGGGAATCTCTTCTGGAAAGTAACAAAACAAAAAATATTAGTGACTTGCTTCAGAATTAAACACTAGAGGAAGATTACTGAGGGGTCAGTACTGGGCCCAGTCTTGTTTAACTTCTTCATCAACGACCTGGATGAAGAGTTAGAATGTACCCTCAGCAAGTTTGCTGACGACACCAAACTGGGAGGTGTGGTAGACACACCGGAAGGCTG
>Ga0065711_1029343_pt1 | contig 36597 bp, 23 predicted proteins | sample Hoacrofraction12_FD_59098 | JGI IMG/M metagenome (GOLD analysis project Ga0065711, IMG submission 59098) | Hoatzin crop microbial communities from Cojedes, Venezuela - Epithelial fraction 12 v2 (version 2) | ecosystem: Host-associated > Birds > Digestive system > Esophagus > Crop | place... | reverse complement strand
CCTGGACAAGATCCTGTGCAGCCTACTGTAGGTGACCCTGCTTCGGCAGGGGGGTTGGACTAGATGACCCACAGAGGTCCCTTCCAACCCCTATTATTCTGTGATTCTGTGATTCTGAGAAAACAATGGTCATAAGGTGAAACAAGAGAGCTTCTGACCTGATAATAGGAAAAAAAGATATTCACAATGAAAACAGTTGAGCAGTGGAACAGGTTGCCTAGAGGGGTTGTCATTCTCCGTCCTAGGAGATTTTCAAGACTCAAAAGCATAAAGCTTTGAGCAACCTGGACTTAATGAATAGTTGATGTTGCTTTGAGCAGAAGGTTGAACTAAAGATCTCCTGAAGTCCTTTTCAACCAGAAGTATTCTATGTATTCAGTGCTCTTTTGAATAAAGACAACTTATATTAAAAAGCATTAGATATCATGAATGAGACAAGAGCGAGCACTGAAAGGAGAGACGGAGTTATTTTTAATTTACCGCACAGTGACAGCACAGTTGGATAAACGGTGCAACACGTTCTTCAATTGGATTGTGTTATAGTTTGGCTGTGGCTGGCAACAAAAGTGCCACGTGGCTGCCCCTCTCCCCGCTGGGGTGCGGAGGAGAATGGAAAGAAACAGGCAGAAACTGGTGGGTCGGGATAAGGGCAGTTTAACAGAACAGCAAAAAAAGGGAACAGTGACAACAATGATACCGATAAGGAGAATATAGAAAACAAAACAAAACTGTAGAACGCAGATAGTAACTCTCACCGCCCGCCTCCGCCACACGCTCCCAAGCCGCGACTGACTTCCTGCCGCCCAGCTCCCCCCACCCAGAACGCAGCATGGCGGCACATGGTATGGAATACCCTGCTCTGTTTGTCCAGGTCGGGTCAACCTGCCTGGCTGTGTTCCCTCGTGGATTCTGGTGAAAATTAACCCTGTCCTGGCCGAACCCAGGACAAATGTCATTACTAAATCCATTACTGCTCTAGTAGTTAATTAAGAATTAATATCCGCTCTCAAAATACAGTGGTTCAACCACTTTCAACTGTGAATTAGAATAACTTCAGAAAAAAATTATTCACACCTGGGAATCTGCAGATTGCTGGACTTTTTTCCTTTTTTTCTGTTTTTATTCCTTAAAATGTATCTAACCATAGCAGAGCTTTTAACATCTTTCACAGATAACTTTTTTGGCTGTCACTGCATAATATGTAATATAAGTTTGTTGCAACAGCAATTTTCAGCTTCGGGAAGTTATGACTTTAAAGGTATGAATTTTCAAAATACAGGTTACAGAAATATAAACAGTCACAAAGAGTTTGTTTCAGTTCTGAGGGCAAAATAGGCCTCTTGGTTGTACACCAAAGCAAAGCTTTTTCAAATGGGTATTACTGCGTCTTTCTCTGTACTACTGTTCCATATACAAGTAGCATGACTCTAGGTAACCACAGTAATGCACTTTCTGCATGTGTTTCTCTTCCATTCAGTCCTGTATAGAGGACAGCATGGTGTCTAATAACTCCTGAACAAACACAGACTTTGAAAACAGAGTCAGGAATTTGGGTTATCCTAGAAGTAAGTTACAGCAGAGGAGTTCTCAGACCCAGTAAAAGGTCAATACCTTAGTTAAAAACTCCAGAGATCACTCTTTGGGAAGCCTGTAAGGACTGCTGAGCATCATTGGAGTAGATACTTGCTGACAAGTAAGCTCTTCAGCAGAATTTTTAGAAATATCTATAGATTACAATCACTAAATATAGTTCTCTGGTAAAAATTATTTTATGTCTTTAACAAACGCATTATATTTTCCCCTCTAAATATACGAAAAATTATTTCCTTGTTACATCAGCTCACCTTCTTGTTTATGTCTGCAGCTTACAGATTTTCAGTGCTAAAATTCACCTTTTTATACTTCTACCTTATACAAAAGTTGCATAATTTACTTCAACAAAATATAATATTTGTCAAATTAAAGTATGTTAGGGGAACATTCTGGTTTAAGCAAGTTTCTCTTGAGAGATGTTTCTCAGTTGCGGAATGAAACTTATAGAAGTAAAGTACAAAAAAAAAGAGACTGAAATGAAAATATTCACACTTTGAGATGTCCCTTTTCTTTCTCGGGTTCTTTTGCAAACTGAAATGAAACAGGAAAAAAAAAATATTTTGCCTCAAGAAAGATCATAAAATTTCTAAAATTTTGAAGTCTTTCCCATAAACTTCTTACAGAGAAATGTAAGATTTTTACCGGTAGAGTGAAAGCTAACTTATGGCAATTTATATTCATTATAGAAATAGTGTTAAGAAAAAGCAATTCAAGAACTTTAATTCTTATTTCTTTTAAGATAGGGAGATTGATTTAAATCATTATCTGCAGTCAAAATGCTGCAGTGTAGATATATTAGCTGACTGAAGGACAGATAAGCTAAGCAAGAGGATTTGAAATCCTGGGCTACAAGAAAGAAGATTGGAAAATCTATGCAAAATTAGGGAAAGAGTGGGGATGTGATCACATTAAAAAAAAAAAAAAGTTGGTATTTTATGAGGAGGAGAGTTTTCTCCTCCTCCTCCTCAGACAGTTTATTAGATCAAACATTCCACTGATAAAATCATGATATAACCTAGACTTGTGTAATTGGTATGATAATGAAATAATTTGCTTCTTTCAGTTCAGAAATGGATTCTGATTCTAAAGAACTGGAGTGCAAAGATTAGGAAAATCCAAAATACATCAAGAAGAAAGTATCTGTTGACAGGCTGCCAGATCAAGTGGATGAAAATGGAAAAAAAGTGGAAAAAAAAATGAACTACAAGTAATACAAAATCTGAGTTCAATAGAACTCAGTCTTATTTCTGTAGTTCGTGATAAATCTATCCAGATGTAAGGTTGCGATATAGAGAAGTAGAGCATTCACTTTTCACCCACCAACAGTGGTCTTAAAAACTACTACTTTCCATTGCTAAGACCACTGTGTGACAAGGTTATTTTCTTAGCTGAAGAACAGGCCAGGAGCTGGTTTATGTGGTAACAAATTTCTAATTGACAGTCTCAACATCTTAGCTAGGATAGTGTGGTGAAGGAAGACTAAAGAATCCACCCTTAGAGAGTATATCTTCTTCTAGTTTTCATATCTGTGCACCTGCATCTGCGCACCTTAAGTCCATGAACATCTTTCACCAAACCACAAAAAAAAACCAAAAAACAAAGTATTTTCTCCCAAGAAGTGATAGGGAGAAGCAGAAGAAAATCATGTTTTTATCTCATAGCATGCTATGGCTCTGTAATGGATATGCAGAGAATTTTTTTATTTCCTGAAAAGCTGCTAACATGTTTAACCAAAGGGATCTTAATCCTAGTTAAGACAGAGGTTTATAATGTGTACAAACATCAGTCTACTCTTTTTTTTATATACAAACAAAAGCTGTAGAAGTACTTTCAGTACTGAATTAATTAAAGAGCTGCAGTTCTTGATCTGTGGAGAGAGACAGAGGGATCAGGGTGTGTTTGGCCTGGAGAAAAGTTGATTTTATAGAGAGAATTACATGACGTATTTCTACTAGTAACCAGATTCTGTCCAGGTGCAAACTTGAGCAATGGCTCACAAATGTCCCTGCTCTTCACTTATTGGCATGAACATTATAGTTTCAGATTGTACCAGCTAGTATTCCCCTAAACAAACCTCAAAAACTGTTCAGGAGCTTTGTACCAGCTAGTATTCCCCTAAACAAACCTCAAAAACTGTTCAGGAGCTAGCACAGGACAGATCCTGGTACACAACATGGATTTGTCTCATACATTTGAGAGGAGGCAGGAGAGTTGTAGAGACATGAGTCATCCAATGTCAGCAGCCCTCAGACAAAGAAGCCCTGTTTATGTTTAAAGTTTACTTGTATTGGTGTACCCACAGATCTATTTTCCTCCTTCATGAGCTTTTTCTTTGATGTATGCTATCTTGCTTTATTAATGAGTCCTAAATAAAGCTGTCTAGTAACTGCAATATGTCTTTAATATATTTGTTTCTTATGCTTACCAGTACCTTATTTTTCAGTATAACCATGTAATAGCTACAAAAAAAGTTCAAGGATTCCTGTAGTACAAAACTGTGGAATAGCCTGTCAAAACAGAAAAATTTCGTTCTGCAGATTGCTTTTGTTCCATTTCTTGGTTGGTTTTTGTTCCAGTTAGTTTAGCTGTTTTAGTCTTCATTATTCGTAGGAAGTTCTTAAATATTTTTAATATTGTCAGTCTCTTTGCTTGTCAGGTGAATTCCATGGGCTGACTGCGTTTTTTTCTATCTCTGTGTGGCTTCATTGAACCATCCACTAAATAATTCTGTGGTCAACTAGTTTGTTCTTTGATCTGTTGGAAGAGTTACAGTCTCTTTCAAAACCCAGCTTATGCTGCAAGGAAAACACTAGCCTTGACAGGAGCGTTTTCTTTAACTGATTTCTCTTTGTGATGTCTCATCCGTGGTGCTGGAGAGGTTTTTCTGGTGCAGTAGATCTTGCCCACTTAAGAAATATCCATGTGTCTTCGTACTCTACCAGACGTCTGCATATGAACAGATTGCTTGTGGAGATTTGTCTTCTTTAAAGAATGATAACATCTGCTGCACTAGAAGCCAGGCCATGTCCCTAGGAGGGGGAATTACATAAAATACAAAGATGTATTTTTGGAGTAATGTCTGAGCAAAATATCCATTTCAGGTGTTCCACTTCTATATAGAGAAAGCTCAGGAAAATAATAGGGATTCAGAATATGGGAAAGCCACTGTAGAAAATGAACCATTTCCAAAATAATAGTAGTAGAGTTACTCCTTACATAAGATTTCTACAAATACTTTCTCCTTGTTATGAATTTTACCAGTACAAACTTTGGTATACTACTGTTGTGGGTTGTCCGGTTGCCAGATCCCCATCCAGCTACTTTCTCACCCCTCCCCCCGCTAACAGGACATAGGAATAAATAAGATGTAAGAGCTCGTGGGTCAAGATAAAGACACGGAGATCAACTACTAATTACCATCACAGACAAAACAGACTGGACTCAGGGAAAACTTACCTCATTTATTGCCAATTAAAGTTGGATGGTTACATGCACTGCTTCCCCACTCTCCCTTCTTTCCAGGCTCAAATTCTTGAGCTTACCCAACTCCTTTACCTTACCCTTGCCTGAGTGGCCCAGGACAATGTGGAATGGGGGGTTGCAGTCACTCCATAACAGCTCCTCTCTGCTGCTCCTTCCTCTGCATGCTGTTCCCCTGTTCCAGTGCCAGTACTTTCCACAGGTTGCAGCCCTTCATTCTGCTCCAGAGAGGGTCCTCCACTTGCTGCAGTGGTCATCAGGAAAATTTGCTCCAGCATGGGCTCTCCATAGGCCACTGTTCTTTCAGGAAACATCCACCTCCTCCGGCATGGGGTCATGTGTAGGCTGTAGGGTGGTTATCTGCTCTTGTGTGGTCTTCTCCATAAGCTGCTGGGACTGCCTGCTTCACTGTAGTCCTCTCCACAAGCTGCAGAGGAATCATAGATATGTTAGCAGTGATGAAGGTGCATTTTATAACAGGAGAAGAGGTATTTAGTGCCTGTTCCAGACTTAATATATTATAGTTGCATTGCCTTGTGTCACATTCTGAAGAACTTACCCTACCTTCAGCAGGACTTACCTGCTGAGTTCAGGTCTAGCTCTGGGTGTCTCGGTACTTCATAATCAAATCTTTCACCTAGATTTTTTTTTTATTTTCATTAAATCTTTCTTGCTTATTTATATGTGGTTTTAGTTTTTATGATTTTAAAAATTTGGCGATCAATTTGTTAGGTTATTCTGCACAATTGAGAGTTCATTGTGTTTGAGAAGATGGAATATACAGTTGTATATTCTGCTCCACAAGAATTTGGGTGTGCAGAAATAATGCCTAGGTATGGTAATTTCTATCATACCTGCCACTGACAAAAGCATTTTATATAGCTCACTACCAATGTCTGTGTGGGCAACAAAAGCACTTGTAGAAAGACAAAGTGAGAAAAAATTACAAGCAATTCCTTTACAAACAGTTACTTGATTACATAGTTATGGCATGATATCTTGTTTCTAAAGAAATCTAAAGAGAAATCTTTGCAAAATCTAATGGCCAAATTCACCCCTGCTGTGTCTGGTAAATTGCACTTTTTTATTTGAGAGATAATTATATCCAGTGTAGACAGAAGTAGTACAGATTTACTGTCGTTCCCAAGCTTACAGTCGATGACCCATACTAGTATATGTAAGTATGTTGGGTGCAGTCTCTAGAATTCCTGGCAAGTGAAAACAAAAAAGGTGAAATGACATCTGCACACCATATATTTTGATTCTCTTTCCCCTGAACTTGAGAACAACTAGAGTTATAGAGAATACAAGATAATGAAAAGCTGAATTATGAAGCAAAACTGTGCAGTACTAGATGAGAAAAACAGTATAGAAAGAACAGGCATTGAAATGCTTTCGATTATATGAGCTCTAGCGTTTTATTCCTCTGAATTAGTTGAAGTGAAAGTAAACAAGCAGCTGAGAACATTGCTAGCTGTTAACACAAAATAAAGATTTCAAATTTTTTTTTATTATTATTTTGTTGTTGTTCCCTACATTTTTGTGGAACTTACAACATTTTATGAGTATACCAGGCAAAAGGCAGAACAATGATCACAAAAGACAGAATGTTAGTGTAATTGTTGATACAAGATTAAACAAAAAACTTCTTTATTTCCTGCTTATTTGAAAGAGCCCTTTTTTAAAGGAGTTGTGCATTGTTACTAGCTGAACTCTGTTTATGACCACAGTATGGAAAAGTGTAATCACTGTTGCCCCATTTCTGGAAAGAATTTTTACCTGTTCTTAATGCTCGTGTCCATGGTCTCACTGAATTAAAAGTATCTGATGTGAATAGATTTGTCTGGAGATGGAGTTCATCATGCTGAAAAAGTTCTCATTTATAAATGCAAACTGAAACACTCTATAATACTTTTGACAACTTGCTTGGTGAGAAGAAAGTTTCTTGTCACTAACAAGGAACTAACTTCAGGCGTCTTGTTTTGGAAAGCAAAGACATTTGCATTTCAACTATTAGATAGGTTTAACTAGGAGACAGTTCTGACCAAAGTCAATCTATGTTTTGAGCTTTGGTCAGCTTAAATACCATAGTGACTGGTTTTTAATAAAAAGGAGACGTGTATCAATGTCCTGCAAAGAGTAACCAAACTATCAATTAAACAGAGAAGCCTATGTAGAGTTTTGAAATGAAATAAAAGCGAAATAAGCTGGACACTTTGCTTAGCCTAGAGTTCTAAAAAGTTCTTGACATCCTAGTGACTTAGTGGATAATGTGGAGGTGCTGAGTAACACATGGTGCAGCTTGAGGTGGCAGTTAGATGTCCTCTTCAAGCTACAGAGAAGATTTATTAATATCTTGTGCTACACTGAGTAAAATTCTAACTGGTATGTAACCAAAGGTAGGTCGGAAGGAAGTTTCCTTAGAAGCTGGAGAAGGATCTAATGAATTGTTTGGAATTTTCATCCCCATTTAACAAAGAGAGAATGAGGATGTTGCAGCATGGGAAAAGGAAGGTAAAAGTGGCTAGCAATATAGCTATGCCTCAAGAATGAAGCTCAGTGCTTAGGAGTAGAGTGAAAATATGATAAAGTTCTTCAATAAATACTGTGAATTTATTACTGCTGAATTTTGCTTGTTTATTCCCTGCAGCAGTTCATCTAGCAAAAAGTATTTTTGTTTTGTGCATTAGTGTTAGAATGATAACTAGTATCAAGTCTGAGAACATATCTTAAGACAGTTGCCTCAAAGTTTGTTTGCAAAGCTTGCTGCAGGACCTGCTGGGAGGCCAGCCAAAGCTTGTTTGCAGCCCAGCTCACTGCAGGACACCCTGGCACACCAGACAAATACAAATCAGACAAGGAATGAACAACTGCCTAAAATCAGTTTTGAAGGAAGTTGGAGGATGGGTACCTCATGGTGGAAAACACACCGACACCCTCCCTGGCCTGCCAGAGCAAGGACTGAGAAAAAAACACATGCATGGGACTGGGGGAACGTGGGGTACATGCCATTGCCTAGGGAACAATCTCCCCAAACACCTTATAAAAGGCCGTGTGACCAAACAACGAGGGGACCCCCACCTCTAACTCACACCGGAACTACGAACTGATGGGACGTCGCTGGATCCATGGTGGTGACTATCTCTTGAGACTCTATCCCGACTGCTTGCTAGGTTTCTTTCTTTCCTGTCTTTCGTTCTCTTTCCTGTCACTCTTTCCTCGTGCCTTTTTCTGAACAGGTGATAAATAAACCTGTTGGACTGGCAGCATTTGACCTTGTTTGCGTCTTAATCCCACTCTGGGAATAACAATGAATCTTTACAACTCGGGTCTTCCTGGACTGTAACACAAGAGTGTTTAGAAATGTTCAGACTTCTGGATATTCAAGATGTATATGGAAGGTGAAGGAGCTCAAACCAGAGTTCTCTGTGTTTTTTAGAACGAACTACGTTCAGCTCTTCTCACTGACAACACACTTCCATCTCCCTCCCTGCTCCAACAGGCCGTGCGAGTTTCGTGAAAAGGAGATTCTGCTACCAAGACATTTCTGCAGTTAAGGCCAAGTCTTGCAATATTTATGAAATATTTTCATAATAATTATGGAAACTTGCCATTGATTTTATGAGTGTAAAGACTTTAGTTTCAAACTGAACTGAGCTTCAAAAATAGGGTATGAAGAGAGTGAAAATTGTATTGTAAATTAGCAGCTACTTGAAGCAAAGAGAGTAAATGAAAATCCAGTGCCCTTCACGCAGTCTTTCTCTTATGGAGGTAAGAAAAAAATTGTATCTGTGACCTGGTCGCCGAAGAAAACATCTGTAAGGTTAATTATAAATTCTAAAAAATGTAGTTAATAAGATACTACAGCATGTACATATTAATGTGATTTATATGTGTACATTGTCATAAACCTTTTCAAACTGTAGATCTTTTCAGAATGCTATTAGCATAATTTAGGAGAATCAACACAATTATTTTGGATTAGGTAATGGAAAGTGGCATAATAAATAAATGTTAGGAGGCTCTTGGGTATATGAAACTATTATTAGAACTTCAGCTAAAATGATAAGGCCTGGTGATTACATTTTCATTTGTTGTACATTCTGCGGTGTCACATAACAGCTTTGTTGACTGCATAATTTACAGTGTTTTCAAAATGCAACACAATTACATGTCTCTTTAAAATAATATCGTGCTGGAAAAAAATGGATGGGGCTGGTTGAAGCATTTTGAATGTAGCATGAAAGACTGCAGATCTCATTTGGAAATAGTGTATGAGACATATTCCACATGAAACCTAATATTTTCACAATTAACTATGGCTACACAAAGAAAAAAAACTGCAGAAAAGGTCGAAGCAGATAATACTGGTATTTCTCTAGAAAAAAACTTGGTAAATCACTGCCAAAAAATGTAAGAGTCTAGGGAAGCAGGGAATTGTAAGAAAAGAAGATAGAGAAGAATAGACTATGAAAAACAAGCATGGCAGCATGATTTTGAAAAGCAAAGATGAGAGAGGATTTTTTAATCTAAAAATATAACCTAAAAGACACCCACAACTGTGAATGTAAGTCTCTTATTTTTGAACTTGCTGTGTTTAGGGCATTAAATTTGTATTTTCTTATAGAGAATCTACAGTTTTGCAACCAAATAATATCTTACTTCATCACAAATTTAAAAAAAAAAATCTAGATCTCAGGTGAACTAAATGAGAGATATACTACAGGAAACACTTCTTTTTTAAAATGAAGGTGTTTTTTTTGAAGATGAATGCAAAAAAGAACAAGGAATAATCAGCAAAGATTTGTATTATGCATTAAATACTTTCACTAGTTTCATTCATTTAAAATTTTTACTAGACAGATTTTATATTAAATATTGATTTATTACCAAATATATGTTGTAAACTATGCTTTATAAATGCTGTGTTATTATGACCAAAGTGCTTTGTAAAATATTTTTAATCTTTATTGAATATTATTTATAAATTTCCATTATTAAATACTCATAAATATTTTTTTATTTCTAATCATCTCATTCATCCCAGAGTAAATGATGTCACTATAGTCAGCCTTAAGACACGTGTCTATTCTTTTTTTTTATTTTTCCTTGAATTTTTTCCTTCCCCTACCCCTTCTTCTGTTTTTGTGATAAACATCTATACTTACTGAGGAAAACAGGAAAAAAAATATACCAGGCATAGCAGTTGTGCTTTAGACAATGTTATTATTTCATGTCTTTATTTGTTATTTGGTCCATCCAAGTGACAGGCTGTGACTGTGTCCTCCAGAGTAGCTGTTACTTTCAGACTATAAAAATACTGACCAGAATACAAGGGAAGGCAATGTCTGAGCACAATGTGGGTTGGTGGATCCGTGGGACCAGGGCACTGGGGACCCTGGCACCTTGCATTGGGACAGTCAGGGCAGGGACAGGAAGATAGGGCTTGTCCCACTGCCCCAACCAGGAGCAGGGCTGCCAGGGGCACCGGGGCACCCAGTCCCCGCATTGAGCAATGCCCTGAGGATGGGCATGGGCTGAAAGATGTTGTCCTGAGGGTGAGGGTCAGGAACAGGCCTGATGAGGGTAAGCAGGGTCAGACACAGTCCCAGGATTGCTGGGCAGGGCCAAGGGGACAGCACCCAGTGAACCCAGATGCGCTGATCAGATGAAAGTTGGAGGGTGCTGTGACATGGGCACAATCTGGGCAGTGGGGAAAGTGCTTGAACCCATAGGAATGGCATCGCACGTGTCCTAGTTTTTAATCCAAAGTGCAATCACACCTTCAGGTTGGCCTAACAGACTAAATACAAGGGGTAGAATATGTTCTTTTCTTTAATGATGATAAAGTAATACTAAGGTTTGTATCAACACAGAAAAGCTAAGTGATTGATTTTGCATACCTGCTTCTCAACAAAAGTGCTTGAGAAACTCAGTTGTGTGAATTACAGTTTTATACATAAAATTTACAGGCAACACACTTATGCAATTAGTTATACTCTACCTTGATGTATTCTCTCCATGCCTAAATTTTGTGATCCTTATATAATACTTAATTGGTTTTGCCACTAAAGGTTATTTTTTCTTCAATTTGTTAATACATACATTTTGTGAATCATCTGTCAAAGTATACTTTCTCATTTAGCCTAGTCACGTGTGGTAGCACAGATAATTATTTTTTAAGTAGCATTAAGACAGAGTATCTTAATGGATGTTGGAAGATGTTTTTCCACTTACAGTTCAAAATAGTCTTAATACATTCTTTGTCATGCATATTCTTACTTCTCAGAGTCCCCACAAATTTGAATCATAATAATACGTACACAGGTATATATTGTGTGTATGTACACTCAATGATCGTAAAGGTCTTTTCCAAACTAAATGATTCTATGATTCTACATGTGCATATATACTTGGATATGTATTGTACCATCCTAATCCCTTGCTACTAACATGTCTTATGTTAAGCTATAGCTTAACATGCTATAGCTATGTCTTTTAATTTGATTCCTTTTCAAGTTATAAGGACAGTTCAGATGCAACTGTGGGATAAAAAACCAGTTTCTGGTATCAGTGTACTGAAAACCAAAAGCAACAAAAAACCCGGTTTAATATTCATGTTTCCTATACTGGTATTTACATCTATTAAAACATATATTTATTTGAATAAAAAGATCACTGACCAGATTTTACTCACCAAAAACATCCAAATAAGAGGAATGTATAGAGGAAAATACAGTGCAATAAGCTTACCCAAAATCCAGTATCTTGTAACAAGCAAGGAAAAAAAAAAGGATTTGACCTTCTGTTGCAGACCTTATTATGTGAATATATGTTCTCTGTATTGCTGAACTTCCCAATCAGGAGTGCATGCTGGAGTACCAAACATGCTGACGTCATCCTGACTATCCCATATTCCTTTTGGCAGGGAAGTGATATATTATTCTTGGAAGTTTTAGGACATTTTAGAAATCATAATCTTTGAACGTAGTCCAATTGTTGGTGATCAAACTGTCTTAACACTTCATGAAGTACACATCATACTTTGATTCTGATGTCGTTAATGCATTTACTAGTCTAGAGAAATGTATATACCTGTGCTCACCCCAGCAGCTTGAGCTTTCAGTCTTGAAAAAGAAAAACGATGAAGGTCCAGTGTTTCTAAAGATTGCTGGTTTGTAAGCGATCACCTCAAAAGCTGCTTGATGCCTGTATTTAGGCTGCTGAGGAAAGCCCAGATATCAAGTTGTTAAACATGTCTTAATACACCTGTTCAAAAGCTGTGCAAAGTTGAGAACCAAAACAGAAGGCTTCATAAACACAAGTCGCTTTTTGAAAACCCAACTGAAACTATAGACTGAGAAAACAACTTTAACAAAGTGCTTAAATTGTTGGACTTTCCTACAAACTTCTAGTATCCACATGTCCCTAATTGTGAAAACCTGAAAGCTCTATTATGAAGTTCAAACTCATTCATGTTTTAATTTAACAAGACTGTAGTGTTCTCAAATTAAAAAATAAATCTCTTTTTTTCATATTTGGAAAAGAAACCAAAAAACTTTTACAGTAAAATAAAAAATAGAAGCAACAAATTCGATAGCTCTGTCATACACTGATATAAAAGAGTACAGTGGATTTTCCCCCTGTTTTCTATTCACTGTTGTTTTGGTGAGAAAATAATTCCAGGGAATCTTGAATACAATAAACTGATCTGATATGCATTGTATAGAGTCCAAATATGCTATACATATATGCTTTCTAGCTTAATATTGAAAAGATAAACTTTAAAATGCCCAATAATTTTTAAAACAATTAAATACATCTCTGGTATTTTTTTAAGCCAAATATTTGACTCTCTTAACTTACTGTATTTCAGTATCCAGAAGGCCATTCTCATTTATCCTCTAAGTTTTGTGTTTTGGTTTTTTTTTGTGTAAATATACATATGGAAGGAGAAAAGTATACAATGATTCTTTTCAAGACCTTGCTAAGTAAGATGAGAAGTTTCTCATCACCTGCAATTTCTTTTATTTTAGCATTACATCAATTTGAAATACTTCTAAAGTTTCATTTAAATATCCAGCTTTCTGAATATCGTACACAGATTTTCAAGGGCTTGTATACAATCTAAATGGGTAGTGAAACATAGAATTCCATACCTGCATTTCAGATTTTCTCCAGTAAACACTTCTTCAGAGGAGCTTAATACGAGAATACTGAAATAGTAGTGTTCCTCAACCCCTACACACCTCCAGGTTGATTCAATATTTTTGGCTAGCACTCATAATAGAAAAATTCTGCTGGATAACTGCATTTACATAATCAAAAAAAATGGCTGTGGTGAAGTAACTATCATGAAGACTCAACCTTTTCGTAAGTGTACAGCTCACTATGCAAGTTGAATAATCTTCCAGCTGTTTTCTTTTTAAAAAAATGTTGCTCAGTATCAAAGAAAAGAGAGTTTAAAAGCCTGTCATTTCACTCCACAAATGAAAACAGGAATGTTCTTCCAAGAGGTGGTAAATCTTTTTGGCTTTTGAGAATATAACCAGTAGCTGAAGGCAACTTCTCAATCAGGTCTCATAAAAATCACAGGAAATAGGCATTAAAATTCCAGTTTAGTTTTGAAGGATCAAACCAAAATCATCAAATAGAACTACCCACTTCCTCAATGCCTATACATTTATGAATAAACACAGACACTGAGAGTCTGTCATCTACATCTATAGAAAAGCAGTTAATACTTCCTCTGCTCCTTCTGCATCCAGCTTTCTTCATTCGGGCAGAAACACACAGCACGTATTGGTGTTACAAATTGTTCGTAGTAGGACATATTACATTTTTGTTTTGGGTCCAGTTCTCCAGTTTTCAATTGACTTACACACCTAAAAGCAAAGTTTGGGTAAGCTGATCTACTTTCATGTTTTGTTTCTCTTACTGTTAAGTCATGAGGCTTTGTTAAATATACTGAACTTCTAACTAGCAGATGGGAATGAATTTACTTCATTGCTCATAGCTCACAATAAGCCAAGGAAGACAGAGCTAGTTCTATGTTAACCATATTGCTATTGCTTCATTAATGTTCTTTTTATTCATATTAAATGTGGAATGATTTTTCAAAAAATATTGTTATTAAAAAGGGAATTATCATAAAATAAGAACAGTTCAAGTTTACTGAATCCAATTTGCTTTTATTGTATTCTGAAGGACTATGATTTTAATTTTAAGGATTATGCAGAGAAAAAAAAATGTATAAAGTCCCAGTTTACCAATCTATCCCCTTCAGCAAAACATTTAAAAACAATTGTGACCCATTAATTTTAACAGGTTTAAAACATGCTTAAGTGTAATGGACTTTGACATGTAACAAATCTATGGATTTAAAGCAATTCCATCTGCTGCACCTATTCTTGCCAGACAGACTTCTGAACCATTCCCATAACTGTAATTGCCCAAAGCACTTAAAGGAAGATGTTGGCTTTGTGAGTTCCTATCAGATCATCTAAATTTAAGGTAGGAGGCACACTTCGTGTTTTAGCTTCTTGCAATGAAATGAATCTTTTTGAAGTGATCTAAATGAATGAAGTTAGAACCATTGAATCCATATCTTACTAGCCTGAAAGTAATTTATGATCTGGCTGAAAAAATTGCACTGCTCTGTAATGTCCATGAGACTAAATGATCAAAATCACAGAATCAAAGAATCATGGAATGGTAGGGGCTGGAAGGGACCTCTGTCAATCATCTAGTACACCCCTTTTTCCAAAAGAGTTTCCCCTAGAGCAGGCTGCACAGGACCTTGTCCAGGCAAGTTTTGAATATCTCCAGAGAAGGCGACTCCACAACCTCCCTGGGCAGCCTGTTCCAGTGCTCTGTCACACTCAAAGACATTCTTCCACAAGTTCAGACAGAACAGTGTATGCTTCAGTTTGTGCCTGTTGCTCTTTGTCCTGTCGCTGGGCACCACTGAAAAGAGCTTGGCCCCATCCTCTTGACACCCACATTTGAGATATTTATAAATATTTATTAGGTCCCCTCTAAGTTGTCTCTTCTTCAGGCTGAACAAGCTCAGTTCCCTCAGCCTTTTCTCGTAGGAGAGATGCTCCAGTCCCCTCATCGTCCTTGTAGGCCTCCGCTGAACTGTCTCTAGTAATTCCTCATCTTTCTTGAAATGGGGAGCCCACAACTGGACACACTACTCCGGATGTGGCCTCACCAGGGAGGTTTAGAGGGGGAGGAGAAAGTCCCTCGACCTGCTGGCCACACTCTTCTAAATGCACCCCAGGCCACCATTGGCCTGCGTGGCAACAAGGGCACATTGCTGGCTTATGGTTAATGTGTCGAACTTGATGAACACGTTGAGCAAGACTGGGCCGAGTACAGCCCCTAGGGAACACCACTAGTTACAGGCCTCCAACTAGACTTTGCGCCACTGATGACAATCCTCTGAGTTCTGCTGTTCAAGCCAGTTCTCAGTCCACCTCACTGTCCACTCGTCTAGCCCACACTTCCTGAGCTTCCCTATGAGGATGTGTCCTGGGTTTGGCTGGGATAAGGTTAATTTTCACAAGAAGGCAGGAAGGGACACAGCCAGGCCACCTGACCCAAACTGGCCAAACAAATGGGATATTTGATACTATTTGACATCATGCTTGGTTCTGAGTGGGGGAGCTGGTCACAGGGAGGTTAATTGCTGCTCCAGAGCAAGCTGGGCATCTGGTGGTTGAGAGGTTTTCTCTGTATAGTCCCTCGACTTTTTGTATATTCTTCTTATCATTATTATTATTATTGTTACTGTTTACTTCCTTTGCTATTCTGTTAAAATGCCCTTATTCTAACCCATGAGTTTTGTCTTTTTCTTCCCATTCTCCTTCATACCCCAGTGGAGGGAGAGGCGACAGAGCAGTCACATGGTTCTTTGTTGCTGTCTGGGGCTAAACCATGATAGTCCTTTGTGGCACCCAACAGCACGAAGGGTGGGAATAATGGCAGGGCTGCCAAGAGTGTATTAATACAATTTTGTTATAGTTTGTTATACACATTTATTGTATTAGTTAAATAGTCACTGGACAAAATGTTGCTTTGTTTAGTCACATTGTTGTGATATGAAAACCCTTATTTGCAGTATGCATGCACCACAGTGCTACTCATCATCTCTGGGAAAAGGATCAGGTTTATGATTTTTCTGTAAGGAAAAACAATCACAAAAGAGGATTCTGCTAGGAAAAATGCCACTCCAGTTTTCAGCAGCCAGCTCTCCAGATAGGGTAGAGACTTTGATTTTGCTTCTGATCGTCTTGAAGGGACTTCCAAGTCATTTTTACAAGAAGTGAGTAACAAACACTCTGACCAGGATTAGAAGGGCCTTGCCTCCAGCCAGGTGGAGGAAAGGGACAGCCGGGTTTATTGGATGGTATGGATTCGATCGCCTGGCACGTCAGATCCATAAGAGTGTAAAGCTCTAGTGGACACTGGTGCACAGTGTACTTTAATGCCATCAGAGTTCAAAGGGTCAGAGTTCATCCGTATTTCTAGGGTGACAGGGGAATCCCAAGAGCTGAGTGTATTGGAGGCTGAAGTGAGCCTCACTGGGCAGGAGTGGCAGAAGCACCCCATTGTAACTGGCGCCACGGCTCCATGCGTCCTTGGTATAGACTATCTTAGGAGAGGGTATTTCAGGGACCCAAAGGGATATCGGTGGGCTTTTGGCATAGTTGCTGTGGAGACAGAGGAAATTAAACAGCTGTCTACTTTGCCTGGTCTCTCAGAGGATCCTTTCTTTGTGGGGTTGCTGAGCATTGAAGAACAACAAGTGCCAATCGCCATCACAAAGGTTCACCAGCAACTACCGCACCAGCCAAGACTTCCTGATCCCTATCCACCAGTTGTGGATGCCACCAGACATCAACGACTGGCACCCAGCAACTTCATCAAGATCAGCTTCTTCAACCCACAGACAATGGGCATGGGCCATGCCAGATACATCAGCCACGAGCTCCGCATGCAGCATGTGACTACCCATCATCTTTCCTGCCCTGAAAAACTAACAGATGGAGCCCAAAGCCATTTCAGTGGTGCCCAGCAACAGGACAAGGGGCAAAGGACACAAACTGAAGCACAGGAAGTTCCATCTGAACATGAGGAAGAACTTCTTCAATCTGAGGGTGACGGAGCACTGGAAAAGGCTGCCCAGGGAGGTTGTGGAGTCTTCCTCTCTGAGGATATTCAAGACCCGCCTAAACGCAGTCCTGTGCAGCCTGCTGTAGGTGCCCCTGCTTTGGCAGGAGGGTTGGACTAGATGACCCACAGAGATCCCTTCCAACCCCTACCATTCTGTGATTCTGTGATTCTGTGACATAGATGGTATAGAATAAGGGGTGAATAATGTCCTGGGTTTGGCCAGGGCAGGGTTAATTTTCACAAGAAGCCCGGAGGGGACACAGTTGGGCTGGCTGACCAGAACTGGCCAAACAAAATTCATGGTATTTTGGGGTATTCATGGGCCATCATGGTCGGTTGTGAGTGGGGGAGTTCACCACAGGGAAGTGAAATGCGGCTCGGGGAGTGCGTGGGGCATCAGGCAGTGAGAGTTGCTCTGTGCATTTCATTATTTGTTTTGTATATTTTTCTTATCAGTATTGTTGTTACTGTGCGCTTCCTTTGCCGTTTTCTCAAACTCCTCCCCACATCTACAGGGGAAGGGGTGATAGAGCAGCTGTGTGGTTCTTTATTGCCGGCTGGGCAACCACAACGTGTTATTGGATAAGGTGTCAAAAGCGTTGCTGAAGTCACGGTAGACACCACCCACTGCTCTGCCCTCATCTACCCAGCTGGTCATGCTATCATGGATAGCTATCAGATTGGTCAAGCATGATTTCCCCTTGGTGAATCCATGCTGACTACTCCAGATAACCTGCTTTTCCTCCACTTGCTTGGAGAAGACCTCCAGAATGAGATGCTCCATCACCTTTCCCAGGATGCAGGTGAGGCTGACTGGCCTGTAGTTTCCTGGGTTCTCCTTCTTGCCCTTTTTGATGATTGGAGTGACATTGGCTTCCTTCCAGCCCTCAGGCACTTCTCCTGTTCTCCAGGACCTTTCAAAGGTGATGGAGAGTTGCTCAGCAATGACATATGCCAGCTTCCTCAGCACTCATGGGTGCATCCCATCGGGGTCCATGGACTTGTGGGTGTCCAGTTTGCTTAGATGATCTCTAAACCAATCCTCAACCAAAGGAAGGTCTTCCTTTCGCCAGGTTTCTTTCTTACCTCCAGCATCTGGGGTGCTTGAGGGCTAGCCTTAGCAGTGAAGATTGAAGCAAAGAAGGCATTCAGTAACTCTGCCTTCTCTGTATCTTCCATCACAAGGGCACCTATCTCTTTTAGCAGTGGGGCCATATTTTCCCTAGTCTTCTGTTTGCTGCTGATGTACTTGAAGAAGTCCTTCTTGTTTTCTTTGACATTTCTTTCCAGATTTAATTCCAGATGGGCCTTAGCCTTCCTCGTTTCTTCCCTGCATGCTCTGACAATGTTCCTGTATTCCTCCCAAGTGGCCTGTTCCTCTTTGCATCTTCCAAGGACCATTCTCTTCCATTTGAGTTTTGCTAGAAGCTCCTTCCTCATCCATATAGGTCTCCTGTCTCCTTTGTTTGATTGCTTACCCAAGGGGGTGCACCGATCCTGAGCATGGAGGAAATGATGTTTAAATAGCAACCAGCACTCTTGGACCCCCTTACCTTCTAGAGCCCTGACCCATGGAATTCCTCCAAGTAGGTCCATGAAGAGGCCAAATTTAGTTCTCCTGAAGTCCAAGGGTGTGATCCTACTTATTACCCTGCTTCTTCCATGCAGGATCCTGAACTCCACCATCTCGTGGTCACTGCAACCAAGACTGCCCCCAGCCTTCACATCCTCAGCCAGTCCTCCTTTATTTGTCAGAGCCATTATTTATACAAAATGTGTTTATAAAATCTGATTTTTTTAACTCTTGTTAATATTGGACTTTACTGGATAGCTTCCATTATGTCTTCAGTTATCTCATAGCTTGATGGTTATTAAATAACATAACAAATGCCTGCTCAGAAGACACAAATAAGTTCTACTAGTACAGCATTTCAGATTCAATATTTTTAACAGAAAGATGGCTTCAGGAAGTACAAGAATAATTCACAGTTCCTTCTTAAACTTCTGGATCATTTTTTCCAAGCACCTGTTTTAGAAATTTACATTTACAGTTTTGCAGGTGCCTGTTCTACATAGAGACAACTACAAGTTCCTTGATTCTATTCTGAAAGCTAACACAACACGTGGGAAACAGCTTGCTCAATTTGACGTCTGGGCTACTCACTTCATGGGCTAGCCACTGCATGTAATTAACTTATTGAAGTATTTCAGAGATACTAAAGTTATACACTCTCACCATGTTCATCACAGGTTAGCTTTCTAGGTTAATGCCTACTCATGCTCATTTTAATCAAGATATTAAAAATTTCCCTAAGGTTTCTTTTTGTGGTGCTTATGGTATCAGGTACTTCTTGGCCGAAAGTTGTGAGTTTGCCAAAGAGTAACACCATTGCAAAAATGCGTATGCAAAATTCATTTTCATCTGTGTAGCACAATTCACAGAGACCCATAGGTAGATTTAATCTTAACCAAACAAGTGATTATTGAAGAAACACAAAATGAACTGGAACTAAACATATTCCATGTTAAAGTAAAAAATATCTAGTCTTGTCTTTGGATATATGCAGGTCAAGGAAGATGTATGTGTGTTCCTGTGCAGCCTGCTGTAGGTGACCCTGCTTCAAAAGGGGGATTGGGCTAGATGACCCACAGAGGTCCCTTCCAACCCCTAAAGTTCTGTGATTCTGTGATTCTGTGTGTGTGTGTGTGTGCGAGTGTTTATGTGTGCACAGTTCAATGCAAAGGAAGCGTTGCACAGTTTTCTTTCTGGGAATTTGGTAGACATTTCATTAGTTTGCATTTGTCCCTAATAAATTAATCACTTTTCATCAGAGCTTAAAGTCTTGTTTGAGAAGCTTAAGGTGTATTTAGTCTCTTAATATTTGTCTCAACATCTAATCAAACTTTGGTCATACTTACATAGGCATGAAGCATAGGTTTGTGGCATTTTTTATTGATATTAACAACTGCATTTGTGGCTGCTGCAAAAATACAGCTTACAAAAATTATGGTGTATAAATGGATTTTTATTCATCTTTATCTGTTTTCTACTGCAGGCTAATGTCATCCCATTATTTAATGATTTTTCTTCAAAGAAAACATGCTCTGCTGGAATACATAGAAGTTTAGTTTCTCCAGGTAGAAGAAAATGAACAGTATATTTTCTTCAACATTTAAGAAGTCACAGAGCTTTTTCACATATCTTTGGTTTTATAGTGTGTATTTCTGTTTCTTTATTTTTCTGATAGCTCAGTTTTAATTCATCAACTATTTGTATTAATGAGAAATATAAAATAATTTTTAAAAATCAGTTACTTCTGGCATCTGGTTTTCTTTTTTTTTCTTAACCAAGATAACACAAACCCTTAGAAGAAAAGCAGAAATTTTTATAAATTTTGTTATATCTGGGAAAGAAACAAAAAGCATTCTTCATCCAGTGTGCAAGATGATCCTGATTTCCTTTAATGCAATCCAAAAAGAAAATAAACAAAAAGAAAAAAAAAAATGTCTGGATTGTATATGTCATTTTGGTTTTCTTATTTTACTGAAGTAAGCTTGGTACCCAAGACTGTGGAAATCTTTAGGTCTCAGCAGGAGAGCAGTTATTACGCATATGGAACACAGTAGCATACCAACAGATCTCATGGTCCCTTAACAGTTTATCCTGTATGGATAATCATTGTTAAGCTACTAGACTTTCTTTAACAAACTTTTGTTTCAGACTACTTTACAAGATAATGAGCTCTCATTTGTGAGCCAGAATCTGGACATCTTAAATAATTTTTTTTAATTACTGTTATTATTTAAGAAATGTAAAGGTTTCTGCCTTCATAGGTTGCTTATTTTTCACTTAAAGAGATTCATCTGAGTTTGTAAAATTTAGACTTAATTTCACATTTTTCATTTAAGAAAGATAAGTTTAGGGGCATGTCAATGCAATAAAATGCAGAGGGCGGGTCGGACATGTTGGAAGTAAATTGTCTTTCCTTTCAGGTTTGTTTTCTCCTGAGCATATAACTCACAAAAATATATTTCTAAAGGAACCAAAAAACCTGCAAACTCTCTACAGGACTCCTGGGAGAAATCAGGAGTCATTCCATGGTAAGACATAGCAGAGTTTCACTGACTTCTGTAGGTTTAAGATAGACACACACTCCACTCTCCCCCAAATCAGGAGATACCATTTTTCAGCAAAGATCAACAACACACAACCTAGGTCTCACAGTTGCAATGACTGATCTCAAAACAGAAATATCATAAGAAAACTGTTTTTCAGTACTGTATGGGGAGCAAATAGAATGTATATTTTCATTTAATAATGACAAGTTTCATATGACCATAATGATAATTTGTGAAGTAAATTAAATAGGTGAATATTTCAGATATAAATAGGTGAGTATTTCAGATAAATACTTCGAAGGATCCTTATGTTTATTTAGGAGTCTTGTGGGTTGTGGTCACAGCTGTGTGTTTAAGGCAACAGAAAGCAACGCCATCCCTATGAAGTTTAGACTTCAGTCCACAAATTTTACAGGACAGGTTTAAGAACAGGAATAAATTTGGAGTGATTAACCGATATGCTTTTATGATCTAAAGTCTTAAGAATGTTTTCATCTAAGTTATTTTTTTCTCGAGAGATATACTCCTACTATTTCTTTTTTTTATGGGGTGTTTCAATGCCTTTGAGTTAAAATAAACTTTTCAAGAGTCATACACTTGGCCCCTGCACAAGAAATGATGTCATATATCCCTGTTTGCTAATACTAGTGAGTCTCTCAGTAATTTTATTGGCTATTAGTTTATGAAATAAAGGTCAGCTAGTCTTCCACATACAATACAGCTGATGGAGAGTCACCTTACCTCATGTTTTTGTAGTTCAGTTATTGGTACGCTTCACTCATTTGAAAGAGACACCAGAGAACAATTTTGTTGTTTCAATACCAGCACATCTTTGCACGAGTTGACAAATACTAGAAGTTATTATTACTGCTGACACTGGTCTTTTCCAATATTGTTTTCCAGCTGCATTTTCTTCAGTAATTTTACTAAGCAATTTTTTAAAATGCATTCCAAGCAAATACGTCATGCTTAGTTTGCTAAAAGAAGAATGAAAGTATAATTAACATATTCCTGCAATATTGAAAATGTATGGCCTTATTGTTATTTTTTGCAAAGGAAGGAAATGAAAGAAGGAAAGAAATCATCTATTACTTGCTATAATGTATCAAAATTATGTGCCTTTTTAAGTAGTTCTTTGGCTTAGAAATCCTTATTATAAGAAATTCTCCTGAAGGACATCTAAGGATGGATTGTTATTCTAGGTTCCTGTAAATTCTGAGGACATTGTTAAATTCTGAGAGAGTACATAGTTTATCCAAGACAAAAAAAAAAAATAATAATACTGATAAAGGTAGGATTGTTGAAATAAAAACTGAAAATGTCAAGAGAGAAAAGTGAAAATGTATAGAATTCTAACGGAAGAGGGAATAATTTCAATAAAATAGCAGAACAGCATCAGAGATCATCCCCATTTCAAGGAGAAACAGATAATGAATTTTTGTCACCTGAGCAAGGACTGCCTAGTTGACAAAGGTTCATTGGGTGCCTTATCGGGAAAGGTGAACATACTAATGACTAGCTTAGTAGATCGTTATTCTCAGTTGTCTGTGTGTATCAGTCAATAAATAATTACTTTTTACTTTGAAGTTGTGTTTATCCTGCCCACAGAGTGTCTTTGTAAGTGGTAAAAACACTCAGTGACACACAGAAGGAGGCTTATACTGTGAAAACTGGAGAAGGCAGATGTAGCATTGAGAAAGGAAGAGGCCAGAAGATTTCTGGAGAGAAATTTGCTGAATTTGGTGCCTCTGGTAAGAAGAGGGAGGTGGAGGCATTGATTATATTACACTCCTGTTTCCAGCAGAGGTCTGTGTGTTTTCACACACCCCGACTGCTCTTTCAGTAGTGGCAATCAGTTCTGTGACTGAATCCCTAGCAAAAGAGAGAGCAGTGAGTGTTTTGTTGAATTCAATAAATTCTTTTCATAGGAAACAACATATTTTTCCTATAGTTAGTGTTATCTACACATAGAGATATATTTATGGTATCATAGGGTAAGTGTTTGCAGGATCACAATCTGTGTTAGCAATTAATAATCAAATTTTGTGAAAATAGTTGTTTAACAGACTTTCTGCAGGGATTAAACATTTTTTGTTTCTTTTGTGAGAAATTGATACATATCCCACACTAAGGATTCATCATTGGCTTGATAGAGTAGTTTCATTGCTACATTCAGAATGAAATGTGGAAAGATAAGAGGCAATGCCTTTTAACATTGCCTAGAGTTTATCACTCAGAAGTAGAACAAGGAGAAGATTTCTATCAGAAAAGAGAATAGCTTGTATAAAGGAATAGATATAAGGTGAAGAGTCAGGGAAAGAGAAAAGGAACAGGTGTTTGAAAAATCTCTACACACTCTGCCATATGAAAAGAAATCATTGAAAATCGAATTTGAAGTAATTTTTTTTTCTTTTTGTACTAGCATACTGGAATCTTGCTTCTATTTGAGACTAAAATAGTTTTTTAATGCTTCCATTACAAATCAGGGATAATGGCTAGCAACAATCTCAAAGGAGTGTTGATGGAGTATCAAATGACATAAGAAGGCTCATATTACCTTTGATCAAATCTTTTTTTGTATATTAATGGTTTTAACTTTCGTCTTTTTGTGATATGCATGCTAACAGATCTAGTTCTACTCAATGAAGTTGCAGGAAGTGTAGTTAATTGACATTCAATTATATTTTTGCTTCACATATTATATCCATATTATCATTACTTTTAAATAATGATAAGATTGTTTTTGATTGGACTTCTATTATTATTTTGAGTGGAGAGAATAATCAGTAAATGGACAAAAAACCCCATAAAGTACTATGAATTACTTTCCAAACCAACCAGAGTGGGCAGAATAAGAGTCATTTTCCTTAGTTCATAAAAAATCACACTAAGAGTCTCAAATCTGGTGCAATTAGGGGTCTTTTTCAATATTAAAAGAAATACCTGCCATTTATACTGCTAAATAGACCAAGGAAAGAATCCAGCTGAGATAAAGGAGTTGTTTTTTCTCCCTAGCTGGAACACACAACAGAAATAGATAATCTGAGAACTGTTCTGGTGTTACTGAGTCCTATGTTCTGAAAGTTTTGGAAAAAGAAAGTATCTTTTTTTCCCTGAACCAGTCATCAACATACAAAGATATTACTTCATGTGTTCAAGAACCTTCCACCTTCGAGTAGAAAAGGTTGATTACCTGTAGTAAATACATTTCATAGTATTTTTTTGTTAAATACTAAGATATCTACGTGCTCAGTTCTTATGCATTAATTTCACACATGTATGAGCTTACAATAGAGGAAAAAAAGTACAAGGTACTTAGAGGAACTTGTTTGGATTTTATATATCTTAATTGAAACAGACAACCTGTGGAAATCTTCTTGGAATTTCATGTCAAAAATATCAGTAAATGTTGTTGTCTACACATTAATAAGTCTAAAATGTCTTTTAAATATTTTCATGGTGAGAAGAGAATTATAGAGACAATCCAAATCACAATAATGGAACAATTCTTTCATCTGCTTATTCTGCATGCTTGCAAGTTCTTATTTTAAGGCATATATCACCTTCTGATTATCATTTAACAAAGATATGGTACATTAAACAGTAAAGTTTACGTGTATTTTGTAAACAAGCTCAACAAATTTCAAAACTACATTCACAGAAAATGTGTGAATAAACTTCACCAATCAGTAATACCATTCTCAACCCAGTACCTATGTAGTAATAGATACCCCACTTACTCATTTAAGTGACCCTGACAGGTCATATTGTCATTTACATATATGTAGACTCCTGCATTTTAATGTCTAATGGATGCACTTTTGTGTGTTACAAATCATAAATCTTATCTTCTTTACAAAGGACCTTCACAGATCATTAAACATTATTTTTTTGTTGTGTTCTCAGACTGTTTTTATTTTAATCTTTGTGGGTAATTCTGAAGAATCATGTTGAAATTCATTCCAAACATCAGCAATAGAAAATATACCCCAAACATTATTGCGCAGATATACTGAACTACCACTCAATATCCGAAAGAAGACCTGAAATATGTTCAATGGGCATATAGCTCCTTCAAAGTAAAAAACCTAACAGAAATAATAATAATTTAAAAAACCTGATTGATGGGGTGATAAGCTCACCAGCTACAGCTTTTATGCACTAGTAGTCAGTTCTGCGACTATTATGGACTCTGTCACAGGTCTGAACATTTCTTTTCTGCTGGCAGAAATCATTATTTTATGAAAAATTGTGACTAGGAGAGATGGTCTCTCTCTTGCAGTTATAGGGTTCCACCAGGCAAAGAATTAGTATGTGAGGATGATTACATTTTTCAGTACACAGCATAATAAGGCATTAAAGACCATATACAAAGATTAATAACATGCAAAAGAGTATAAGCAACATACAAATATTAACCATATTGTTGTCAGTATACTGAACTGTATAAAGCGGTATTGTCCAGACTGCTTTCAATATGACCCTGCAATTTACACAGCCAAAGCCCAAAAAACCACAATGAGTTTAATTCTTCAGATTCTTTCCCATGTACTTGTAGTTGTAGTTAAATTCTACCCCTTGTTTGCTGAAAAAGATTCCATGTAGTACTTGATATAAAAGACTACTGACTGTGTTCCTTCTTTCAGTGGGAGTTTATTAACAAATTGCATGGTATACTTATAAACAGATTTCATCAGATATTGTAAATGCTGTTTGGTGTCTATTGTGTTTTCTTTCTGTTCGCAATGTACAGGCATTTTGCAGAGACAGACAGTAAATAGCTACAGTGAACTTCTACAGTAAACTGGTACCCTCTTGTTCTGTTTGTCACTTTTCACGTAATGGTGAAGGAATAAAGATCAAGTGGATCTGAAAGTGAGTGACCACAAACCAACATAGATGTCTAGTTTTCTCAATATATATGGGAAAAAAGATCTGAACTGCTGTGAAATTCTTCCTTTCCCTCTTCAACTAATATTGGGAAAAAAATCTCATCTGGGACTCTCAGTCTTTTGGTATGGTATACTGCAAGGATAAATAAATCCCTAAATTCCTGGAGGATGTATACAGTATCACCTTTCGTATAGGTCATACTATACCTATAGTATCACTTGACAAATGCCACTTTAAGGATTAATGGGTTAAAATTTCTTTTTTTCTGAAGAAAGAAATCACAGAACATAATTTTTTTAACTGAGTGTTGTGATGGTGATTTACTCTTTAGGTTATTGAAACTATTCAAAGTCATTAATACCACATTCCTTAAACCTGTGATGCCAGAAAATACTACTTAAGTGAAGTATATATGCATAGTGAATCTGAGACTATGTAATTTTAAATTAGAGTTCTCTACAATGCTCATTAGAAACCTTCTCATGCTACTGTGTAATTCAGAGGCATCGTCCTGAGAAATGGATCCCAAATATTTTAGTTACATGATATCAGAATTTGTAATATTTGAAGGTACAATAAAAATATTAATATTCTTGTTAAGTTAGTCTACTGTTACTCAAATGGAATTTTCCTCAGAGATGTCTCTAGGATGGGATGTATGGTCGTGTACTGTGACACTTTGTTCTTATTTTTTCCACACTTGAAAGCACAGTGTACTCAAATGTTCATAATTGTGCATTGCTTATTTTGAAACATTACTGGAAACAATTGGCATCTATATAAAAATAAGAAACAGGAGCATTTTGATGTAAAAATTAGTGCTTTTTATACTGTACTATTCTTGGCAGTATTTTGCAAAGTTATGTACATGTATTTTTAGTCTTTCCATTGAAATGGTCAAATATCATATTCTTCTGCCTTTGAAAGATAATGAAGACTATGAACTATACAGGAGGCAACATCTAATAGTCTTTTATTTTTTCCTTCTGTCAAATGAAGAAAATTTTGAGGGTAATAATTTCTTTAAGATATAACCACCATATTCAACAATCATGATAGCAGAAGAGTCCACAAAAACATCTAGCACAGAAATAACAGACAAACAATAGAACTGCATGTATCGGAAAACAAAGAACATGGTTATTTGAATTGGAAAATGCAGAAGAAAACATTCCAAATAATTTGTAAAGAAAATGATCATCAAAGAAAGGACATTCATGACTTTTAACTTTTAGTAATTCAGGACTCAACATCTTAGAGTAAAGCTGACATCAGGAACTCAGCAGAGGTTGAAGTTCTTGTCAAAGATTATTTTCTCACACAATAAAGTGTGTAGTCTTGTAAACATACAAGCAGTTCATATTTTTTCCCACCTCAAGTCCTGTCTCCTTTAAAAATCCTCTAAAAAGAATCTTCTAAAGAATAAGAAACAGGTAACCTAGCCATGTTATCACTAATCTAAAAAAATCCGCTACAGAACAGAACTGATGCTCAGGAAGATATTTTAACTAAATGTTTTCAGATTGCCTCACATAAAAAGATTTTAATGGCTTCAATGACATAAACCATTTATAAAAATAAATAAATTTTTAAAAGCAATAAATGTGTTTGATATTCTAAAGGGTTTATTTTTTTAATTCTGTTCTTTTAAATTAAAATATTAAAAGAAACGTGTCTCAAGACACTGAAAAAGTCAGAGGCAGTGTGTCATAGTCTTATTTTATAATTAAGAGAGATCAGACATACCAAGCTAAACATGCTGCAGAGAGGTGTCAGCTGAGGTATTGAAGCATGATCGCATGTTAGCACGGTGCCAGACTTAAGCTACTAAATCCTGTTCAATGTTGTCTCAACATGAAAATATTTCTGCTTCAGTATGTAAACATGAGTGATTCTCTGCACTGTACTCTACTGGACATTTCCTAAGTTGCTTAAATGCCTTAGGAAATGTTCAGTAGAGTAAAGTGCAGAGAATCACCTAAATGTCATAGTGTTTGCAAGGGCAGGACCAAACATGAATTAAAACATTTATTTCTTTAATTATGCATATATTTTACACTACACCTTGATCTTCCTTTGTGGTTATAATTAGAAATGAATAAAAATAAAAATAAATAAAAACAGAAAAATATTTGGTTTATCAATATTACTGATGATTTACTAAAAATTTTGTGATTTCTGACTTCAGTATTTTCATGTGTTTCAATTAAAGTATCTTGCGTAAAGAAAAATGAACAAAAACATCATCTGTAGATAATCCAGGATTACAGAGAAACATATTTATAGCCAGAAGTTGCCCTGAATATATATTGATGATGACGGTATCATTCTTGGAAAAGATGAATATTCTCCCCACTTTACAGGATTATTCAGTTATGAATTCTCATAAAATCAGTATCAATTGACATCTGAAGAAATTTGAGCTCTTAATCTTAAAACTGGACAAAAAAAATTAATATTTTGCTAACTGGTAAAATTCTAGGGAAAAAGGAGTACAGCAAAACTTTCAGTTTTCTGATAATGAGATAGTTGCATAATAAATGGAATGTAGTGCTGAATAAAAAAAAAATTAAGTTAATTTATCTTCTTGTTTGCAAGTTGGATGTAGCTCTGCGTTTCACCAGATATTTGAAAGGTCTCATTGAATGAAGGAAAAGAATATTTAACTTGCAGATTTTTCACAACCTATCGGTCATTTAATGAAGGAAAAGAATATTTAACTTGCAGATTTTTCACAACCTATCGGCGAAAATTTTCAGTAGGGAAATGTTGAACTTTCTTACAGACAACTTGCTGATTCTGTGGTGTTATGACTGTTCTCTGAAACAAGGAGCTGATTGCTTGATATTTAAATTAGGAAAAGCCACTGTAACAGGTGCATGTGGATTCCACCAAACATGGTCACAGAGTGTCATTTTTCCTTCATCATTTATGTACCTCACAATACACAGTATGGAGAAAAGTTTAATCTTGATTTGAATACTTTTTGGAGGTTTCAATACATTTTTAATAGGGTGTTCCACTGGTTAATTCTTATTGGTAAAATATTGCACATTTCAATAGTCTTGGTCTGGGGAACTGAAATTTGGGTGCAAACTGCTTGATGAGTCACATAGAAAGAGGTCTCTTGTGAAGTTCCTAGCTCAGGTGCCTGTAATAGTGGGTTGTGAAGCTGAAGCTAAAGAAGATATCTGAATCTTAAATTACAAATATAGCCTTATTCAGGGATGTTCATGTCAATTAATTTCAGATAAAAAACTAAGTATGGCTTAAAGGGTGTCTAAAGATTCTTGCAGGTTCTTTGCACTGGTAAAAAGTAATCTACAATTAATAAGGTAAGAAACTTCGTATAGGAGAAATTCTTCAGGAAGGTGAATAGAAATATTTATGTATATTTTAATCAGTCAGGAATAGTTCGGCCCTTTAGTTATAGTAGCTATTTATATTGTCTTATACAGAACTGGTTATTTTATAGATAGATAGGTTTGGTTGTTACCATTACTTTTTGCAATTAATATTTTATGAGGGATCTCTTTTTCCTTAAAAATAACACTTTCATTATTTTTACTGGAATTCTTTTTGTGTCGATAACATTTGTGTAGCAATTGTGTGCAAGATTCAGAAAACATTAACTTTAAATTTTAAATATTTTAATGATTTTTAATAATGTACTTGCCTTAATATGCATAATTGTTTATAATTCATTAATCAATTTCATTCTTTATGTTTACAGTGGTAATACTCTGAGAAAGTTCTAAACATTTTCTTGAAAACAGCTTGCAAGGTGACTAAGTGCTCGATGTCTTTTACGAATAACTCTGTCTTGTCACAACCACCAAACTGCTAAAGCTTTCATAATGTGAATATACTTCAGTGTATCTTTCAGGGTTATTTCAAGGTATTGTGAAAGTTGGTTCAATATTTGTTCATAGCTAGTCATTAGCATAACACCCAGTAATCTTTATGAAAAGCACATAACTGTTGGCAGCAAGTCAAAAGTTACCACTGTCACTGAAGTGATAAGGCATGAAGCCAATTTAATTGTTAGGCACAGGCAGCTCCTGGAAACTCCAAACCATTTTGTAAAAGCTGTTTGAAAAATATATTTCAGGACACAACAGAAAATACTGTTGTATTTAGACGTAAAACGTTGAAATGTTGAGAAAGAAGGTCCTGGTAAATCAGCATCAAAGTCTCAAAGAGTCTCTGGGAATTCCAACTTAGAAATCTTACTTTATTAGATTTTTGTGGGTTTGGATTCAAAATTCAGAACATAATTCATCTCACCTAATGTTAGCTACCTAACATTTGATATAAACTATTCATTTAGGATCTCCTAAGAGTCAAGGGACAATTATTTCCAGGGATGATTCATTATATTTTCTTCAAAAAATATTACAATTCAGGATGAACTGTTTCCTAGAAATGCCTGTTTCATTTCACTGGCTGTTAAGAAAGCTTATATATTAAGTTTAGATTACATACCAAACTTTGAGATGATTAACTCCTTTCATAGTAGCTGACTCCACTTTCTTTTATATAAAATAAATACTTCTTTATAAATAAATTATAAATACTAAATAAAATTGGTTATAAAATAGTTTAGATTTGCTTTTGTTTTTAAAATGTATTCAGTTTGCTTTATTTTTATTTACAGTGAGCATAGTTGAGCATCTTACACGCTTTGTTGTCCCTCAAATAAATGTGTAACTAATTCAATATTTCAAAGGGATTTGCCTTATTAAAACATTAATGAAAAAACTAAAAAATATTCAACCCATAAATCTCTATTTTTCTTTGATTTGTATGTTGCCTGCCAGTTAATAAGCTTGGTAAAGAGTCCCTTTTTGTAGTTGTGGGCCCCATTGCAATGCAGAAAACTTAAGCAGAAGCAGATAGATAGAGTCCTCTGACTCATAGCAGATTTACACATGTGTAATATCACACTTGATGTAGTTTCCACTCAGGCCATGAGTTCAAAATGCTTATTCATGCTTGAAAGGTTTGGAGTATCTGCTAAAGCAACCTGTACACAATGTTCTTATTTTTCAGAGAAATCCTTTTCATGTTGTCATCATAGCGAACTTCAGCTCTGGAGGCTTTTCGAAACATCTGGTCACCGCATAAGCAGTGGTTAACCTCCACAGTGGTCAGTACCTTTTAGCAGTAGATGTACTTATACAAGCGGACAACTGGTGGAATTTCTGCAGTGTTTCCAGTTCTACTTCCTGTATGCCTAAAGAGATAGAATGTGAAAGACCAGGCTAGCCCATTTTTAGTAGTAGTAAGTACAAGAACAGCTACATTTGGATGTGTTTTCTGAAGCAAGGTGGCTGGTTTTGATAACTGTGGAAGTCCTCTCTGAAAAGGTTTTTACTACAAAGCTTTCTCAAAGATGCCACGGTGGAGTTTTTTTGAGTTCTCAGTCATTTTTTCTCCTCAGACAACACTGTTATACACATAACCATTACACGTAAATTCAACACTCTTCAAAAAAAAATGTCATAATTTTATATCTGCACAAATAATCATGACTCATTCATGATTTTGCCTAAAAAGAAAACAAAGATCACACATCATTTTGCCTTTCTGAGAGTTCAGCAGTATATTGCTTATAGCCTGCAACCAGTACTCAGAAGATATTATAGCTCTTGAAATGTAATATAACTGTGTAAATATATGTAGAATTAAAGGAAAACTCTAATATCTTTTAGTAAAGGGTCTGTCAACTAAGAGACAGAAATTGATTGAATACTAGCTAGGGTTTTTTTTCTATACAGAGATTGTGCCTACTCTTGTGAAACTTCTGTAGAGACGACTGAAAGGCAAAGCGAAACTGAGAAAGATGACTGAGCTAATGTTTTGGCTTATATAGCACCGTGAATGCTCTTCGGCTTTATAGCTTGTGTGAACAGCAACAAATTTAGTGGACAATGTATCTGGTTTCAGTACAAAACCTGAGCAGCCAGGCACTGTGATGTCCCTAAGCCACTGGAGCATAATGTGAAATACCTATATAAAAAGGGGAGTTTCTCAGGAAAAATTAATGCTGTGATTTCAATTAATCTCATTTATAGTATGCCCCCAAAGGACCATTTTATCATATTTGTTCAACTTAAGACTATGCATGAAGACACAAACCTTATTCCGTAATGGTTTATTAACAAGTTAGCTAAGAAAATTATTTGCTCTGTTAATAGAAAGAAGAAATAGTGAAATATCAATTCCTTATTTATAGAATTAGCACCAAATTGATCTCTGCTGTAGCTACACTGCTTTTCTTGAATATTTACCAGAAATGAAATCACTTTTGCAGGAATGCTTTTATGAGATATTTCTCAGGCAACTGCTTTTACATCACTACAGTTACTTATGTGGCGTATCTATTCTAAAAATATGACTTTAGACAACAGTTAGTTTTTACACCTCCCAGGAACCCCAGAACTAAACAGGGACAGACTGAATGAGTGTAAGAAGAATGTGTAGTGATAGGAGAAGCCACCAATCTGTGAGTGGCAAACAACTGCCATAAATTCAAGATTTTGTCTAAGAATTTGTGCTTCCTCTTGAAAGTGAAAAAGATGCTAGCTTAATTCCTACTGATGGTAGAAACACAGCATATTTCTCAGACAATTTTTTTCTTGAAGAAAACTCTTAAGATTCTGAACAGTCTTGCAAAGGGCATGTGCATTAAAGAAGGTCGCATACAAAGGTTTTTGTAGATGATGTCCTAGGAAGATTTATACAATATAGAAAATGTAAAATAGGAAAATCTTGACCTGCTTCATACAGTCTTACTATACTAGCTATAACGAGCACATTACTATGTACTCCATTTTACTGTGTAGTGGAAACCAAGTACTTATTCTAAAGACCTAGCTATCTTTCAGTGCCTTGGTATTGACAACTTATGTACACTTCAAAGGCAAAAAAGTAACTTCATGGTGTGCAAATTCCAAAGAATACATATATTCCTGTTTTCTGGCCAAGCTTAGTCCCCAGAAAATCCACTTGGAAGTGCTTCCTCCCTTGTGATTGAAATGGAAGAAATGTGTACTCCTCACATGACTCAATATGGATGGAAAGGCCACACTCATCTTCCACACTAATACTAGGGTTGTATCCACACCTGGAGCTGTATAATTTAAATAAAGTATAAAAAAATAACAAAGCAAAATAAATAAATAAAATAAAATAAAACAAAATAAAATAAGGGTTTTTTTGTTCACTAGAGGCAAGAATTTAAATTATTCTATCTAATATCTGCCACCCTATGTGCTTTCTAAATTCAACTTCTAGAAAACTTTATTTCGGGTCCTCTTCTGGTGACTTTCAAAGCCAATCATTCAATTACTTGTAGATACAAATTGATTTCAATTAATGACTGTTAAAAATAATGTGAACTATATATATTATTAGTCAAAATAGAGGTTTTCTGGACTAATGTTACCAAAACAGTAATAGAATGCATCATTAGTAGTAGTCTGTAATGCAAAGCCTCTCTATTATGGCTTACAAGCTGAATCCAAGATAAGACTTCCTGCCCGTCCATGTGATCCACTTCTCTATCCTAGTTGATAAAATACTCCTAACTAACACATCAGTACTAAAGAGCTAGCATGAACTTGACAATAATGGTTATTAAAAAGAATAATCTAGGTGATGTCAAGCTGCACAGGTTGTATCACGGAGTTCAAAATCTTGCTCCTGTAATTCACTATTACATCATGATAAGAAAGGTTATTATAAATTAATTTGAAAAAGTTTTCATGCTTTTCAAAATAAATAAAAAAGGCATTTACTGCAATCCAAGATTTAGTTCTGTACCATAATGTGCAGTCCTTGGAATTGATATGGAGTGGTCATTAAATGATGCATACAACAGTACTTCAATAAGTTGCAGAACATAAAGAGTGTTTCTCCTGCTTATTGCCCCTTGTCACCGAACTCACAGTTATACTGTTTTTAGTGTGACTGTCTCTAAGCACAGATGCAAACCAGTGATTTCGAAATCTTGCTATGATTCAAGTGATCAATTGTTTCTGCAGTTCAGTCGTTTACCTGAAGTGTTTCAACTGTTTTTTATTGGGTATTTTATTGAGTGGTAAGTAATCTTGCTTTCACCAGAGACATTCTAGACATTTAAGACGAAACTTCTTTTGGCTGCGAGGCTAAATTTCATTCTCCAACTTTTCTTCCCCATTCTCTTCCCTGTTCCCTTCTCACCCTTTCTAAAATTTCATTGTTCATGGAAGATTTGATTGCTTCCCCACTTTGTCATTTGTAGTCTGCCATACTGATGAAGATGTCTTATTAAGACATCACAGATGTCTAATTGGCAGCTCAGTATTGAAGTCTGCTTGACCTGTGTTTACTGCTTCACTTAACATTTCTCTACATTCTTTTTCCTTCTTGCCCATAGGTCAATTTTTTATGTTTGAAAGTCTTCTTTCATTCCTCTATCTTTTATAGATAATGAATGTTCTTTGTGTCTTGAATAGATTTTGAATTTAAGTTCTTTAAAATTTAGATCATGGCTCCATTTTACACTATCAACAAATGTGCTACATGAACCATGAAGCAGGCCTTTTCTTGCATCATAATGACAAAGGAACAAGCATAATGATATAATCCCTTTCCTCTTGTTTCCTTCTGAGTTCACAAACTGAATTATATGCATGCTTTTTTAAAAACTAATTTCTAAATTGCTGTGACCATTTTTAGAAAAAAAAAACTTACTGATTCTTATTTTATTCTTATTTAGGATTTTTTAGATGTTAATTAATGGCTTACTTTTCATTCGTGGTATTTCTTTACAAATTAGCTTTTTCTTTCTTTCTAGTAGGTTGTTTCTGAATTCTCAGTTTCAGTCTACTCCTTGGTACCCACTAAAGAATATTTCTGTTCCTCTGTTAATTTTAAGTCTTGCCTATTTTATGATTCACTTCACAAACACAGCCAGTACTATGAATGAAATTTTGAAAGATAAATGTCCGTAAGTGGCTTACAAGAGAAGGTAGAAAGAAATGTAAACAACTTCCAGTTGCATCATTTTCTGGTAAATTGGATATATGTTTACAAATTTGAACTACTACTAAACTGTTATATATTGTCATCACGAAAATTAAAATACTTCTATGAAAATATAACAGGTTTTCTCAAACCAGTATTTATACAGATATGCCAATTCCTTGGCACTGCATCTAACAACATGACCAATCCAAATATCACCTCTGAAAGTTTAGAGAAAAAGACTATTCCTGCTAAAATCTATGAGATTATGTACATATATGAAGATAAATATTGAGCTGGATTTAGGGCCATACGGAGTAATTTTTACAGTACCAGGCAATGTTCCTCTGATACAAGGCTACAGATAGAGTCAAAATGTGCCAAGTGTTAGAAGAACTTAGTATATTTCTTAAACTCCTCCTTTTACACATAATGTGTTTGCATTTTTTTTGTTATTTTTGTTTGTTTGTTTGTTAACTTGCTGGATTTTTATTTTTTTTTTAATTTTTGCTTTGTTTTTTTTTTTTTTTTGTCAGAGACGGGCAATGATTACTGCTGAACTACCAGCACAGTTTAAACAGCGAATGAAGTCCAGCTTTCAGAAGGGAAACTGGTATTGAAATTCAGAACCTGGAGAACATAAAATGCTACCACTGGAGTTTTACTGTCTTCCAAAACTCAAATTATATCTTGGCTATTTTGGGAGATTAAGCGAGCCTCAATACATGCCTTCTATATTTTTGCTGAAATATTTAATGCAATAGAATACACAAAAGGATCACAGAATCACAGAATGGTCAGGGTTGGAAGGTACCTCTGTGGGTCATCTAGTCCAATCATCCCACCGAAGCAGGGTCACCTACAGCAGGCTGCACAGCACTGCATCCAGGCGGGTCTTGAATATCTCCAGAGAAGGAGAACTTACAACCTCCCTGGGCAGCCTGTTCTAGTGCTCCAACACCCTCAGAGGGAAGAAATTTTTCCTCATGATCAATCGCAACTTCCTGTGCTTCCTTTTGTGCCTGTTGCCCCTTGTCCTGTCGCTGGGCACTACTGAAAAGAGCTTGGCCCCATCCTCCTGACACCCACACTTCAGATATTTGTAAGCATATATTAGGTCCCCTCTCAGCCTTCTCCTCTTCAGGCTGAACAAGCCCAGCTCCCTCAGCCTCTCCTTGTAGGAGAGATGTTCCAGTCCCCTCACCATCCTCGCAGCCCTCCGCTGGACTCTCTCCAGTAGCTCTTCATCTTTCTTGAACTGGGGAGCCCAGAACTGGACACAGTACTCCAGATGAGGCCTCACCAGGGCAGTGTAGAGGG
>Ga0065711_1003837_pt1 | contig 36598 bp, 29 predicted proteins | sample Hoacrofraction12_FD_59098 | JGI IMG/M metagenome (GOLD analysis project Ga0065711, IMG submission 59098) | Hoatzin crop microbial communities from Cojedes, Venezuela - Epithelial fraction 12 v2 (version 2) | ecosystem: Host-associated > Birds > Digestive system > Esophagus > Crop | place... | reverse complement strand
CTCTGAGGGTGACGGAGCACTGGAACAGGCTGCCCAGGGAGGTTGTGGAGTCTCCTTCTCTGGAGATATTCAAGACCTGCCTGGACAAGGTCCTGTGCAGCCTACTGTAGGTGACCCTTCTTCAGCAGGGGGGTTGGACTAGATGACCCACAGAGGTCCCTTCCAACCCCTGACATTCTGTGATTCTGTGATTCTGAGATAGCTTTTCATGGGAATGAAGTGGATTTCAAAACAGCTCCTTGGGCTTTCTGCTCATTTCAGTAAGTCTGAACAGGAGCAAGAGATTATTGCTGAAATTCTGTAGTCAGAAAAATATTCATACCTCATTTTAAAGTCCAAGCTGTTACGTCTATGAAGAGTTCTTCAAAAAATTAGACTTCTGGTTATAATTTTTTATTCAAAATTAGAGTTGATCAGAAAAATTGTATTATAAAGGCATATAAGTGAAAAATAATTAAAAAAATAAAAATTTTCCTGGGGAAAATTTCTTTTTTGCACAGGTCTGTGCTGATTAACAGTGTTCTGTGAACTGTCGTGAATTGTCTTGAGTTTGCAGGGTTCGAGGAGTCCTGGCTTGTTTTTCTTTTCCTTTCCTCTCATGGGACATGGTGTCTAGAAAATGGTACGTCCCACCAGACAGCACATGCCTCCTTCTGGATGTGTTACATGGTGTGCTGTGGAGGTCACACCACCCAGAATTTGTTCCAAACTCTTGCTTACCGAGATCAGTCAGGTACTTGTCAACTCTGAGCTGAAATTGCCATGAAGCAGTGGAAAATATCAAATTAACTTAGGGACAAGATCAATTCAGTGTGTCAAAACAAAGTACCCTGATTCTGCAAATGCTGAAGTGATCCATTCTGATATTCCTGAAAATGATATGTCCCAACTTTTGCCCAGGCATGGGATGAAAAGCAAGGGTTTGAGGCCAGCATTTGCTGTATTCTGGATCTTCTGGGCTCAGCTCAGCTCAGCTCGGTGGAGCAGCGCATGGAGGAGCATCGCTGCAACATCATCCCTCACCTTTGCAGTGCAGGCTGGAGCGAATCCAAACCTCTAAAGGTTGCTGAGCTTTTCTCAGCCTTCAGTTATCAAAGAACCTGTAACTTCTGCGGTTTCACAGGGAGAAGTGAGCTAACAACGCCCTGTGCCTATCAGGGAGATACAATGGTCATGCAAGAAATCGTCTCTGCTAAGACCCCTACAGGGACCAGCCCTTCTCCTGCTCACCTGAGAGCCTGTTTGACCTCTGTGTTCATCCAGAAAATGCAACAGAAATAGTTACTGGTTTTCAGTGAGCAATTACCCAAAATGCAGTGCCTTGGGCATGGAAAACTGCACAAATTTGAGCCTGTGCTTTTTTAAAACAGCACCCAAAAATCTCCCTTCTGGAGCTTTCATCAGCATCCTGTAAGTGGTAGTTCTAGAGCTTTGCCTAGTGCTTTTTTGCTATTTTCTGTCTATCAGTGGTGTGTGTCTGCTGTGTATTTTGCTCTGATATGCTGCTGAGAGCCACTCAGCTTGCTGTCTCTGCATTATCATTACATCCACAGTGGGAAACCCCATGACTGAAAGAGTCAATATCACACGTGGCCTAATTCTAGGGAGTTAGATTTAATTAATACAAGCCTTCATTGATACTGCATTTTTTCATTGTTAGGTCAAATATATGCAAAATCGTCAGTGTCTCCTGCCTGAACTCAGTGCATGTGCTAACAGTTTTCTCCAGCACCCAAAACACTGAGCTGATCCTACGATTATGAGACAGCCTGGCTCTCAGTGACAACATTCCCAGGGCTGGACCAAACAGATGGAAGTGAGGGGAAAAACTGAGTTCTGGACTGCAAAATGTTAAAGCCATTGGCCCGTGCCAGCGTGATGCTTAGCTGTACTTAGTCCCATTAGGCTAATGAGGTCTTAGGGTTACATCCACACAGAGCTTTTCATAGGATGCGTTGCTTAGGATTTGTGTCTGTTATTCTTTACACATAGTAATTATGGCAACAGTTCCTTTTAAATAATGCATGTTTGTTTGCATGTTTTATGGGTTTCTTGTGAAGATGTGGATCTCTCTTAAAGCAGTTAATAGAGGTAGGCAGAACAGAGTTTGACTCTGTTTCCATCTAAGAAAAATCAAGGAAAAGACCGTAAAGGTCTTTGAGACCTGCAAAGCCAGCGTTTGCTCCCTCCAGGTGAACTGAGCACAGCAAGGGAACACCAGGCAGAGGCAATCCTGATGCAGGAGGCGTGCCCTCCTCCATCCAAACCAGAGCAGTACTGAACACTGTCCCCAGCTTGCTCATGTCCCCACTTTCCTGGTATCAGTGCCACTGGCACACATGGGTTTTCATAAAGAATTGGGTGGGGAGAACTTTCTGAAAAATCTCTTCTTGGAAATCTTGCCTAAAGGAGGATTGTTTTAATGTGCTAACTTCATATCATTATAATGTTATAGAATCATATTATAATGAAATTAATGGACAGGACTCCCTAAACTCTAACATGCTTTCTCTAGGATCTTTCCATTTAATTAATGTGTTGTTTGGTTTGATTCCTGGGGTGCTCCTTGGCACATGCACGAAACAACTGGTTACTCCAAGGAGATGCCAGTCCTCTTTATGCCTCAAAGCTGGGCAAAGCTTCTGGCAGCCCATCCCAGACCCAGCTTCTTCCTGGTGTCTCAGGAGGGATCCCTGTGGGGCAGGAGGTGGCCTTCAGGGCAGAGAGATAAGAGTCAGGGGGCTGACAGGAGGGTAAAATTGTGTCTTTAGTCCCTTGAGCAGCACAGAACAGTTCAGTCTCACACCCTGGCCACCTGGGGCATGCAGACAGCAGACACAGCCTGCGCAGAGCCCTGGGAAGCCCTGTCCATCCCAAGCCCTCAGCAAAGCAGGTGGATCTGAAGGGGAGGGTATCAAGAAAGCAGAAGGGAGACCTTCAGGGCAGAGCAAACTGGTGTGCAAGGTTGACACTGACTACTGCATGCACCCTCCCTCAGGAGGTGCACCCAGGGACCAGGGTTTCTTGCCACGTGTGAGGCCTGGAAAGTGTCAGGTGCTGATCTTGAAGACCCTTCCAAACCACGTTGTGCAGCCTCCAGTACAAGGCTGTTGGTCCATGCAGACACGATGGGCTAGCATGACACAGTGAACCCAAGGCAAGCAGGCTATACACCTGGATGGAGCTAGTGAGTACAAAAGCCAGGTACAAAGGTCTTACTTGAGAAGAGGGAGACCACCATCGCATGGTCCTGTTGCAAACTGAAACTTGATTTGGAAAGGAACCTACCTGGAGTTCATACATCAACCAGCTTCAGCATCCGACTGCAGTGCCTCTCTGCCTACGCTCCCTGTACCCCTTTGCCAGAGGAGCAGTAAAATATGTGGAGTAAAATTACTTGGGTGAGTCTCATGGGAGTTCATGTGCAGAGATTTCACTAGTCAGCAGCTGTAGCATTACCAAAAAAATTCTCACTAAGGGCTATAAGTCACCCCAAGCAACTTTCACACCCAGGAAACCAAATGGCTATAAAGTTAACAGTGTCCACTGCCTGTGACCAGCTGTGCTATGGCTCTTCACGCTGGCATGGAGGACAGACATCCCACCCAAAAGGTACAGCATGGGTGGAGAGAAGAAGAAGGTAGGAGAGCGGTTAGGTCAAAACCTTTCCTTCCATAACTGAGCAGCAAAAGGAGGATACAGATGCGGTCGGTGTGGCAGTGAAGGGGAACCTGCTTGTTGTGGGGTAGAAGTGACTGGTGAGATGGAGAAGGGACAGAGGCAGGAAGCCAGCAGTGAAGACACTGTAATTTTAGTGTCCTGGGAGAAGTCAGATCACCTAATCCAACCCAGCAGCTCAGTCTCCAATCTGCCCGATTTACCTGGTGGGATTGCCTAGCTGTGGGAGACCATTTGTAATTTTTCTTTTTTTCCCCCCCTTTCCTTAATGTATGAGATCACTTACTGCAGAGCTCTTTTAACAGGTGTGAGACCTATAGGACATTGACCACAGGAATACAGTCTCATAAGAAATTTATCCATAGGTAAGTGAAATCATGAGTCAATGCTTGAAAGCAAAAATTTAAACATAAGAAAGATTCTAGAAAGCAAAAGACCTCCTATCTCCTGAAAGAAAGAGCAGGCTCGTGACCATGTTAAGTCTTGCCAACTCCAACGGTCCCACGGCAAAGTGATCACTTAGGGCTTTCAGAATGTGGGAGCTGCACATGCAAGCATCGTTGAAGATCACATCTTTAACAATATCAGATCAAAAATGTTCCTACAAGTCTATATAATTCATTCTTCGTTAAGTTTTTCGTTAGTTTTTCTTATTTCAGCTGTGATAAATGAGAACTTGGCCTGGGGTTTTTCAACTAGAGTTCAAACAAAGAACAATGTTTGATATGAAGGAAGACCGAAGTCAGTTCACTTTCCCTGAGTAGCTTAGCTACGTACTATCAAAAGAATTAACATTCACTGCTAATTAGGCAAAGAGGAAATGTCACTGAACATGTCATGAAGAACATACCCTTTTTAGCCAGTATCAGTTAAAACACTTCCAGCAGCCATGCTATAAAAGCACGGTATCGATTAAAATGACTGAAGATTTATAAAAGGTATCCTACAGATCCAAATCTTACAAACCATTAGTTATCTTCTGGGCAACTTTCCATCACCTGCGTTGGACTCTATTTTGATACAATTGCTGCAAAGAATAATTTTACTTCAGAAAAAGAATATATGGGCAATCTGCTAAAATGGGTTGGTTATGTTCACCACCTATTGCTGCCTTTGCATGAATAAGCAATTACATCTAACCTTTCAAAATGTCTGGTGTAAACGGTGTGAAAATTATTCTAACAGTTGAGACCAACTGAATTCAACACAATGATAAGCCATCAGAAAAGCCTCTGATAGCCCTGTTCGAGGCCTAGACAAAATTCTTGCAGGTAAACATAATCAGTGGTATATTTGGGCTGTTCTCCTGTCATGTATCCCTGCCTTTATTACTGGGTGTAAAAACAGGCAAGGCATGATCATCCCTTCCATTTGTTTTGACTCTTGGCTGAGACAAAGCTCAGCTCAAGCACGGACACCTCCAAACTGTTTCCCAGTAGCTCAGTTGCCCAATTTCACATAAAGCTAATAACAACAAAAGTTCTACGAAAATAGATTTAGAGCAATGTCTGCTGACAATCTTATTAATCAGTCTCGTGCTGATTTGCCTGTAAGTGTCCGCATTGCTGTGAGCATCCAGCCCCCGAAGCCTGGGGAAGCCGCCCAGCCCAGGCACCCATGCTCAGCCCAGCAGCATCGTCTCAGGCACTGCAAGGAAAAGGGCTCTGAGCTTGTTCTCTTAAACTTTCCATACTGCAGTTAAGGCATTTGGGATCTTTCCTTCCTTCCATTTTCGCGTCTCTCTTTCTTTTTAAAATCGCTAATTCTACTTAGCTGGGTTTTCTGGTACAGATCTTAAAACACATCACAGAAACACATTGAATGACCCCCCCTCAACCCTCCCGTGCCCCAGCATACTCCGTTAGCTGAGAGGAGAAGCTGAGTCACCCTCTGTTAATTGATGCATCTCCTGTATTATGTAAACAGTCAGGAAATTTGAAATATAGCACTGCTAAGGGATTGTTTATAATCTGCTAGCCCCATTTTTTGTTTCATAAATTAATTTTTCCAATCCTGTCAAAGTGTGTAAAGCCCTTTGTTTGAGTTACCCCTAACTTGAGCCTAAATTATTCTGTTTTGTGACCTGTGCAATCCTTGAGTACAATAATGCCATTTCAGCCACACAGTGACATATGCCAGTGTCGAAGTTGATTCTCAGTTTCCATACACAAATCAAAACAAACATAAACCTGCACCCAGCTCTTAGGAATTACTTGAAGCCCCCAGATGAACTCCCTGCCATTTAACATTCACAATTAATTTCCATGACTCTTTTTAAGTAAAACAGTAAATTAAATTCATTCTGTTAATGGGACTGTGTTTGTTAAGCAAAGTAATAAATATCATATACTTTCAAGGAAAGATGTCAGTGCTTTTTGCTGCCTCTCTCGCCACACCTTTGTCTGCTTTGGTGCTCCCGGTGTGACAGTTGCCAAGTGCAGGGGAGCTCTGGAAGAGTTTGGTGGTGATGCACACAGTCACTGCGCTCCTCCCCGGACTCTCAGCATCTGCACTTCCAGCCTAATCTTTGCTTTTTGTGCTTTGCTGCTCCCAGCTGGGTTTGTCAGACACAAACAGGCTCAGCGCATTTCTCTCCTTCCTTTCTTTCTTTCCCATTAGCAGGCTTGAGGCAAAGGCTCAGCTTATAGAGGATTTCACTTCTCTTAAGAGCTGTTCTGCATCTGTCCTCAGGAAGCACAAACCTTTTATCTCCAAGCAGGGCAACCAAGCACTTGGAAAAAAAAAACCCTTTCAGCAGGTATATGTCACAGCTTTAATTGAATCCCTGTCATTTCAACAGGGTCTTTCAACACCTTTGTGGTCGCAGTGAGCTGGTGAAAACTTGAACTGGAAAAAGAGCTTAGCATGGCTGTTGGCCAGGACAGCTCTCCCCCGTGAGACGTGCCACATCATTGTGTTGTTGGACTGGATTATCTGAAACCACAGCATCTCATTTGTACAAGTGTAGCTATTGCGCAAAAAAAGCCACATGACTTCATCAAAGTGCAAGCTCGTGCTTGTATCTTATATAAGATATAATTCTGAATCATGGAGCAAAGCCCTGCTTATTGGAGTGAGGTAAAGTTAATACCATCTTTCTATTAGCCTGCAAGGTTAAACTGCAAACACCCAACAAGTTGTTGGGTACTCTAGTTCCTGACACCATGAAGGGACAGGAAGAAGAGCCACTTCAGAACCAAAACCAGAGTTTCTGTGCTCAAAATCTTCTTAGTCTTCCAATTCCACCAGCTGGTCTCCTGAAAGACAGTTTTCCCTTCCTACAAAAATTTGGCTCCCTCACACTCCTAGACAGTGAGGTCTGTGGCAGTACTGGGTGTTACTGATTCATTTATGCCTCACCCTACACGTGCACTCCATGGTGGTTTTGTCTACACTGCCTCATACAGTCAGGTACCCTCAAAAGACTGAAAGCTTTTAAACTCAAAAAAGGCAAGTATCATTCAGAGTAAAATTTAAATATTTTAAAATAAAAATCCGTACCTGGGCCAGATGATAGACTGTAAAAAAAAAATTTCTTCTTTTTGCCCTGTATGTGTGTATACGTACAGAATACAGAACTTCCCCCTGCTCTTCCTTGAAGGTATGCTGAAGGACAAGTTCTTGCTTCCAGCTAACTCCATGCCTCAAAGGCAATACTCTGCCTGATCCCCTCTCATCCCTAGGCAAGTCTTCTTTCCCTAGGAAGCCTGTCTTTATCTGATCCTCAGCACAATCTTTTGGCATCTCTGCACAAGTCAGAGGTCCTCAGCTTCATGCTGCAATCTGCTCTCATGCCAACCTTTGGTCTTTGAAACTTTCTCTCCTGGAACAAGAGCAACATGGCTCCAAGAAAAGGCACCACCTCCCTCAGCCTGGAGCAGATGCCTCCCCAACCAGCCACCCCATAGCAACAAGGGCCAATGAGCTGTCCCTCAAATCTGCTTCACAGCAGCCTAGTAAGGTTACGGATCCAAATAAGGTTGAAGCAAAAAACACTGTCGTTCATTTTTCCCCGGAACACAGACACAGTTTCTGAAATTAAATATGCTTAGTACTGCAGTTGTGAACAGAAAACAGACATCTGCAACAGTGATGAATCTGGAAGTGTCCATTTTGCAGAGTGACTGCTTTGTCTTCCTGAGAGCCCAGGTGGGACAGGGCACCCCCTTCGCTGGTACTTTCTGAATTCCAAGGCACACTTCTTGTTCTGCACAAGCTCACTTCATATTCTATTCTCTAGGAGGTGAATAGCCACCTGATTCTGTAATATTCACCTACAGTCAACAACTGCAGCTCTGTCCTCACAAGCGTTTATCCCTCCCTTGAGATGCCCATTCCAGATGTTTGTATTTTTGACCTGTAGAAATGTCAGGTTCTCTCCACATTCGAGACCTTGAGACCATCTGCACAGCTGGCTGAACGAAGCAGGTCCTTTCATTTCTCAGGACATTGTCTGCTGGTCCAGTCTTGAAGAACAAGAAGCATTTATGACATGTCACATTACTAAATTACAGACATGAAATAGCTCAGTGTTCAGGATGCCTCTGAATAAGTGAGTAGCAAAGGGGGAGGGCATGGAAGAATTGGGGCACAGGAGTTGTTCTTTGTCTCTTTGCTGCTTGATCTTGATGGATTAGGTTATTTCACCTAGAGCAGAATATGAACAATAGATGGGAGTGAGGGAGTGTCAGAGGCATGCCTGTATTGACCAAGTAGATCATCAAAACTTCTTAACACAGTAGTTTCCCTGGGTAACAGAGTAGATATGATAAAATAACTGGGACTTCAGGGCTTCCAGGACAGCTGGAAACTCAACAAATTTGGAGATGTATAGTTGAGGCTGCTACAGGGGAAATTTTCCAGGACTTTATGAATGACCTGGAACAAGTTTCTCACCTTCCCAACCACAGAAAGGCAGAATGAGGGACACTGTTCCCTTGAGTTCAGATGTACATCGAAAGTAAGCATGAGCTGAGGCGGTCCCTCATTCTGTTCCCACTATCCTTGTTTCTCAGGGCTGGCTCTGCAAAACCACCTCTGGGTGTAAAACGCCTTTTGTGAAGATCGTCTGTCTGCCCCAGTCTAGCAGGTCACTCTTCTGTGCTCTGCCTGTGGGTCAGGGCATAATTTCACTGAATGACTTCTCCATAGGTTTCCTCCTATTCATGTCCAAGCTAATTTATTAATCTCTTATACAGTGTCACCTATAGTTGTCTACCAATTTTCCCCCAAAGCCACCCAGTGTTCTCACTGAACACCTCTAAAATGGCTCCTCTCAATCATATTGTAAAACTGTGCTTGTCTTGTAACAGTGGTTTCCCCACTGCCTGCGGTGCTGTTACTCCCCTGCCATCGTCTTGGTCTGCTGGTTGCCTTCCAGAGTGTCCTTTGGAGGTCCAACCCTCTTTGAAGGCCGGTGGCCCCTTCTGTTGGAACACCCATTCTAAGGAACCTCATTAGTAACACAGCTTCAGTGATAGTTTCTGTGATTACTTGCCCAGTTACATGTATTTTCCAGTTGACTGTTGAAAATAAAGCTTTGGTCCTCCTTTCTGGCACTACTCACAGAGGTTTAATGCTCAGCTCAGACTCTTCTCTGCCCTCCTCTCTCAGCTACTTTCGGTAAGAACACCGTCTTGGCTTCTGCTTAGCTTGAAACTCAGTGTGTCTGTGTTGCTGTCTCGAAGTGATTTTGCACAGACCCTGACAAATTTGTTTTGCCATTTTGATAACCACAAAGAATGGTGCTGCTAAAAAAAATTTCTAAGCATACCATTTTAACCATGCCAAGTCTTCCTGGGCATCTGCCTACTAGATCATTTTTGTCTATTACAACCAGTGACTTCAAGCTTCTTTAGGATTTACTTCTACAGACTTTGTAACATTTACTGACAGTCACCTATGTAAGTCACGTAGTAATGCACGGAACACCCATTTTCCTCCGGAGCTGGGGACTGCCTACCCCTGGAGGGGAGAGGAAGAACGGTGCAGCGACAATTCTAGTTGGAGATTGATGAAATGGTTGCTTAACTGTTGAACTGAGTAAAACTACTCCAATCCCTTGTGTGCAGAAAGAAAAAAGAACCTGAGTTGCATTTTTAAAGCTACCTAAAGATACAAAATGTTGCTGTAAAAATCGATGACGGAAGACACCTCAACACCGAGGTATCCTTCATTTATCAGAATACTGCATGGAAGCCCCCTGCTACCACTGTGTAAAAGAAAACTTTGCTATTTCTTATTTGATGTTATGTCCTTCCTCAATGCCTGTTATTTTTTGAATGTCAGCAGTTTATTGGCATTCCCTCAAAAGATTTTTTTCCTGAGGTCGAAATGGGAAAACAGCTATTATTACCTCAGAATGGATTTCACTTATGGTTTAACAATTTTTGTATGCTTTGATTTCTTATAATATATTTGTAGATAAGTATCTGACTAAATAATGTTAAACCTTTGGTTTAGGTTATCTTCTAATTAGTACATTATAGACTGCAGATAGAACTGTTGTAAATGTAAAATTACTACATAAAGTGATATTCACTACTTTGTGAAAGTGAAATAGTACTCATGAAGTGAAAGAATGTCTTCACCTTTCCACCTTCATCCTTTTTAAGGAACTAAGTTGCAGTTGGACAGTCTTATCTAGTATAGGACAATATCTAATGGAAACTGGCAAGCACTTTAGTACTCTGCAAACTTCTGGATGAAGACAGAACCATCAAGGAAGGAAGTGCCTCATTTCACATCTCCAAAGTTGAAGAAACAAGATACCTTACTAGTCTGAAATTCTTTGGGCAGATGAGGAGAAGAGGTTGGCATCATCTGCAGAATGTTCCAAAAGAAGCAATCCATACAGCACCTTGTGTTACCATGCCATAGGTAGCAGTTTTCTACAACAAATGCTCACTTTCACTTTCCTTTAGCTGGTCTGTGATACCAAATTTAATAGCCTTATTTTATTTTCAAATATTCCTGATGGAGATGGTTTTCCATCTCCAAAAATTCTACCAAGCAATGGATAATGCCCTTTTTGATTCTGTAGTAACAAACAAATATTACAAAAGCTTTGATGTTGCTGTGTTTGTGGCATTAGTGCCTACGAAGACAAATCCACCCGTTTTAACTGAGTCTTTTCTTCTTCTCTATTGAAACATGAGCCTATTTATTGTAGAGAATCTACTTTCACAAGGGAAAAAAAGCTTTGTATATTTTACCTATGGCTGGTGGGAGACAGGACTATTTAATTTGCTGCCAGAATCAAATGAATTATCATGGCTAATTCTTTGCCACACTGCTTGACTTCTACAGCAGCCCCTTTGTCACTTTGTGCATGCAGACTCCTAGGGAAAAAAGTTCATGGATGCAAAGACAGCGGTGCTTTTGTGATCTGTTTGTTCTGTGAATCAACCAGAAGCAAGTGAAAACCATTTTCCAAATAAACTACATTAAGTCTCAGGGTATTTATCATTATCCTTGTCGATACTTATAAAACCAAATCCATGCTCCTTTAAGATCCAGTTGCTTCTCTTTTGGGGCACATTTTACCTTGGTCAAGTAGCCATAGTCATGATCCGTAGGAGGATCATTAAATCATTCAAGTTTGGAAGGGATTTCAGAAGGTCTCCTGTTCAAAGCAGGATTTCAGATTAGGGCCTAAAACTGGATGAAGTATTCTAGTTATGCCCTGCTGAGTGCTCAGTAAAGGGCATTTATTCAGCTTTATTACTTCCTTCAGCCTCTGGCTCTGTTCTGATTGACACTGCCCTGGATGCTGTTAGCCTTCATCCCTGCGGAGGCACACTGGTGGCTCATGTTTGGCCCACCGTTCACCAAGGCCCCCAGGCCCTTCTCAGCAGAGCTACTCCCCAACTAGTCAGTCTCTAGCCTGCACCAGTCTTGTGGGTCAGTTCTTCTCCAGGGCTTTGCATATGTCCTTGCTGAATTTCAGGAGATTCCTGTTGACCTGTTCCTTCAGCCTGTGTATGACCTCTGGATTACAGCCCTGGCTTTCCACATATCAGTGGGTCCCCCCACTTTCACATCAACTGATGAGATGAGCGGGCGTCCTGTCTCCTCCAGGTCATCAATAAAAACATTAAACAGGACAGGTCCCAGGACAGACGCCTGGGGAATCGTAACCATTCTCCAGGTAGAGTGTGACGACCCATTAGTCATTATTTCAGTGTTTCATCCATCTAGTTGTCCACTGGTCTAGATTGCAGTGTCTCACTGGATACAAAGATACTACAGGAGACAGAATTGAAGGCCTTGTTAAGATTGGCATAAATGACGTCCACTGCCCTCCCCTTGTCCACAAATCTAGTCTTTTCATCACAGAAGGCAAACAGGTGGGTCAGGCATGATCTACCCATAACAAATCTATGCCTACTGTCCCCAGATGCTTCTTCTCTTTCATGTGCCCAGCAGCAGCTTTTCAGAGGACATTGTCCGTGATTTTCACAGGAAATGGGTGAGCCTGACCAGTCTTGTACCTCCCTGGCTTGTCCTTTGTGTCCTTTTCAAAGGTGGATGCAAATCTTGTGTTTCTACAGTCACTGCACACCTGCCACAAATCCTATAACCTTTCTGAGATGCTGGAGACCAGCTTTGCAAAGATTGCCAGAGTTTTAGTGCATGTCTGCAGGATGGTCTCAAACTCTCCAGCCATACTGAGTTCTTTACCCACATCAAGTTCTCACACAAAAACATACGTGATTGAAGGCTTTTGTTATCTGTGTTCAGTGAGTTTGTTACAGGCATAGGTCTTCTACTCGTAATCCATACCTCCCTCACCTCTCAATTGTGTTATAGCACAACTTGAAGACTTAGGAGTTTAGCAAACTCCAGTCAGTAACAACTGTCAGCTCAGAGTAGTTTGCCCTCCCTCCTCTTCTCTGCTCCAGATTCTTATAAATCTGGGAATCATGAGCAAAGTCTTCCTCCTAATATCAAGTCTCTGATCTGGTCTCAGAAAGTTTAAAAATCTGCTCACGATGAGACCATCATGCCACTGACACAGAGGGACTCACTACAGCAAGGGTAACCTCACTGATGTGAGGGACAAACCTTCAGTCATGTAAGATGGATATGATGGAAGACACAGTGTGGGTTCCCTTGGAAACCTACACATCTGTCCAGTTGCTTTCTGCTTTGAGCTAGCCTCTCCTGAAAGAAATAACTAGTGCATAATACCTGTTTACTTCTACGTGTACATACATTAGCTGTATGTAATACAAATGCACACCTGATGTTACAGATTTATATAATGAACATACATATATTCCATAAAATCTATACTAAATGAAATCTAATTTCTACCAGATAGAAGGATCATGTTGTCATCATGTTTTCCAATATTTCTTTTTATTTTCTTGTATCCTTATTTTTGTCCTAGTTTTATGCTAAGAGCATTATTTTAATCTGAAGATGAATCAGCACGTCACATCTCTTCACAGTGTATTATGTTATGTTTTTACTTCATTCATATCCTCATATGATCTTCCTTAGGCATCCATTGCCTCTGTTTTCATTTCTCCTCATCTCTTTGCCAGCAGTGTCCAATGCCTCTGATTGCTCCTGAACAAAGTCTGTGGCTCACCAACAGTGACGATGCATTTAGCATTGCTAATTACAAAGCAGCATTTTATTACTAAGGAAGATATTAAGCGAATGCATGTCTTCAAGGATATTACATAAAATAAACTAAGGTGAAAGATTCACAGATTTGAGGCCAAGAAAGAAAACGGTTCTACCCCTGCTCTTATCTCACCTAATTTACTGTTGCTGTATTGATGGTCTTCAGGAAAACTGCGTTCTGTGACACTGTGGACTGAAAAGCTATTGCTCTCTTTTATAGTCTTACTGAACAGTCAGCTATTAACACGACTGTAACAAACAAGCTGAACTCGGAAAATTCCAGTGTTACTATTTTGTTATTTTCCAGGGAAGTGCAATGAACGGTTCCTACACTAGACAAAATGGCATCCAAATATCTCCTTCCTTCTTTTCTAAAATTTTCTTGACAGCTTTAATACTGAGAACTTCAGTATTTAATGCTTTGCTGCCCAAGAGAGCGTGCTCTTCCATAGGAGAGATGCTGTCCTGACAAAACAAGGGACAGAGTATAAACTCATTGCAGAAAACCCCAGAATCAGTTTTGACTATGAACAGTTCTCTATGAGTTCTCCTGGCTCATCCCAGCGGAGTAACTCCTGTGGTCCTTACTGTGCCATACTCCCATGCTAAACCAGTGCTGAGCAAGGCTGCAAGAGGGGAGCAAGGGAGAGGAGCCCACACATGAGCTGCTGCCTCCATGACACTGCTGCTCCTTTTAAACCCCCACGGGACTGCAGAAAGCTGCAGTGCTGCGCTGCAGGGGTCGGGTGGCCTGAGGCAGAGGGGGGACACGGAAGGCAGGGGCTTCACCAGCCGGATACCCCAGCCACCCTGGGAACCCAGCTCTCACTGTCACACATTGCATGTATCAGCATGAAGCACTGCAATGACAGGATTAACAGCCTTACACACCAAGACTTCTCCATGGCCATGCTGTGGGGTGGAATTCATTATACGCCCGAATTTACCTTTGACATTCAGCCATGTGTGTAACATAACATGTTGTGTTAAACTTCAAGCTCTGAAAATGATAAGGCAGGAAAATATTTGTACAGAAGCTTCTACTCTAATTAAAAAAAATAACTATCCTGCTTCTCTGAAACTACTGCTGTGATTTCTCGTGTCAGAAATTATTGCATGCTCAGAGTCAGATATCTGAATGTCATACCGAATGCTAGTTTTCAGGTACTGTAGCTAGTCTCATGGCCCACATGAAGGATGATGATAAATGTGATGCTGAACCAGCTCCTGCTCTGGTTCCTTCCCCAGGGACCCTTGCACAAGCAGCGCGTTCCTACACGATTCAGAGTTATTTCTATCCCTGTTCCTGACATTTCCATCAGAAATGGTGTGACTCTGTCTCAACGTTAAGTGACACAATTCAGCAAGTCATGCTGAGCAGTGACGGAGTCTGTACGTGCATACTAACCTTTCTGTGAACCCTCTCGTAATATCCTCCGGAAAGGGTCCTGTTCTCATTCAGAAGACTGAAGTGCAGTCTCCTCCAACAAGACCACGATGGACGCACTGCTTAGACCACTGGCTGAAGTAGGGTAGGGATGGAAGTTTGGGGACTCATAACTGCAGCTCTGAGGAACAGCCTTCTGCTCCATTAATGGAGGAGGCTGTGAGCCCCAAGTACTCCAGCAGAGCCAGGACCAGACACGGAGGCAGCCAAAGCCAGTGCCCAGCAACTCCTGGTAGGTTGCTTCCCCAGGACGTACTCACAGACTTGCTGTCACAGATGTGCTCTCTGTCCCAGCCCTTATTTAAGTTCATGGGCAATATCTCCATCTCACTCAAAATATAAATCAGCAGATACCTTGCAGAGCTACATTTATGGGTGAGTGACTTCCGTTTCTGTCATGACATTAAGAATACCCTTGGAGATGGGAGGGGGCAGACCAAGAGCTAGCCCCAGGCTTGAATGTCTGTACATACTGCTGGGAGGCCAGGGGACAGCAGTCAGGTCCATATGTGTCTGCCTTATTCCTTCCAGGGATACTGAGACTGAAGGTTTATTTACAGCTTCTAGGCTCTTTGCTGGAGTAGAGGCTGGCATGCCTTGTACACCTCAACAGAGAAGCGCATCCCATCTTGCTACCATATGATGTACTGAAAGCTCATAACTGTAAATTTACGGATATTTCTTCAAGTATGGATTTTCATCCCATGGTGAAAGGCAGTGGCAGGCAGGCTCTGCTGCTTCAGTGTGTCCTCTAGGGCTGGGCAAATAATGCAGTTTTGTGGTGATTCACTAATAACACAACTGAAACAGCACAAATATAAGACTTACTCTTGGCTGAAGAAGCATTGATAAGAAACACAGATGAGAGGTCTCTTGGATCAGAGAATATTTTCTTACGGGAGCAGATATTTTTCTTGCTGTAGTTGCCAGAGATGTTCTTTATTACATGAACATGCCAAAAAATTTACTATCACTGTTAGACAGCTGTCATAGTGTTCAGATTTTGGATATGACAGTGTAGCATGAGTTTTATTTTCATCTGTGCAAAATGTCTGGGTAACATTTTGCGGTAGTACAGCATATAAATAATGCAGCTGCTCAGACAGTGTTATAAATAAAAATAGAAATTATTTAACATCACTTTTTAATTTGAATTAAGAACAGCTACACACTTTTAAAATTCTTGGCTCTAATTTAATACATATTTTTCCCTTGTGTCTCTCTTCATAAACGACAAATACAGGATTTTTCCCCGAGGAGGTAAAGTGTTCATATTGAAATTGATAAAACCAATTTTTTTTATAATTTTTAATGAAATCAGCAGAACATGTCCTTCTGTTTTATTTATTGCTGAAATTTTCTCCAGCATACACTGTATGATATTAGAGGAAGAAAAATAATTCTGTGATAGAAATACAGGATTATTGTCAGAAGGTATGAGTTCTCTTTGTCCTTTTTACAGTTTTCATTACACTTCAGAAATGCAGATAATATGTATTTACCAACATCACAAGGTAGCTTGAGTTTTAATTTTCTTTGCTTAGATTTTTAGACCCTGAAATAGTGGGTACTTAATTCAGATAAAGTCCTGCTTCCCATCTATTTTCGCAGGGTGCCAGTCTGATGGTACTCTGCTTTGATTTACCAAGTCATTAAATGCTGCGAGATGCTGGCTGATGTTAACAATCGTGCTCACATGGCTCTACCAAAAGTGGTTCAAATGGTTATTGTCACCTGGAGGCCATTTCTTCCAGCCCTGAAAACATCAAAACTGATTGTGTGAGCACTCCAGGCTGCTTCACAGCAAAGTAGCTGTAAATTAACTCAAATCGTCTTCAGCCTCAGAGGTGGAAACTGCCAAAAGGCAAGCTAAATTATACCCTGCAATTACCTTACATTTTCTTGAAGTTACATTGAATAGAAAGCCCTTCTTAAGTCTTATGAATTGGAAGAGGAAAATAAAAGATACAGGGTCACCAGTAAGCGGATGAGGGTGCAGTATGAAAACGTTTTAGGAATGGTCCCTAACTAAATGCTTAAGCTGACTGTTTTTAGTCGGATAGTTTTAGAGTACGATGGCAAAGGCAGGGTGGCTGGTCATAAGCATGCTATGGAAAGAGAAATCTGAGGAAGGAATAAAAATCAGCTTGACGAGGAGAGGCATAATTCCAGCTTGTGGAATGAACTGGCTTCAGAAACGGTGTGTCTGATAGCAAGAATTTCAAATAAATCTCTTGAGCTGGGAGAGGTGATTGAGAAAGTGAGCCAGGCAATTGAAAGTGCAGTTTAATATTCATGTTAGTTTTTAAGTGGCTGCAGACATGATTTGTTTGCAGACTGCCAGTTTGTACTGCTCAACTGCACCCAAGGTGGGCAAGTGTCCCTGTCATGCGTGTCCCTGCCTTTGCACCGGCTCAGCAAAAGGTGCTGGGGGGCACGAGGCAGCCTAAGAGCGAGCTCCCCGCGGGAGATCTGCCGTTACCTCAGAGGACGTGCTGGCATTAAATGATGGGCCACAGAGCATATGGCGGCTGCGGTGCCACAGAGCAAACTGAATTTGCCACTAGAGAAAAAAACAATGAGGAGAAAATGAGGACAGCTGCTGAATCTACTTACTAGATTCAGCACAGAAAAACACACCAACTAATGCCTTTTGTGCTGTTAATAATGTTCCACTCCATAAGCTTTTACAATTGCATTACAAAAACATCAAATACCAATTTATTTGTATAATGCACTCGCTGAGGTACATCATATATTTAGTGAGTAGCTGAGGCTTATCAAGCTGCAGTCTGCGAGCTTGCTTCGTGCCAGTGCATGACTGATGATAGGAAGGTTCTCCTGCCAGGTCCTCAGCCCAGTCTGTCGGGTGTCTCAAAGCAGGAAGAGCCCCCTGCACATCTGCATCACCTTATTTGCTCTCATAGGTCCAGTCTGATGCCTTTCTGACTGACTCAGAGATAGCTCAGAAAAATCCTGTTTCTGCATTGAATCGTGCCAGTTATTCACCCAAAAGTGAGACGGTCCTCCCCTCCTCATTCTTTTTCAAATCTGGAAATTGTCTTCTCGGTTGCAAAGGGAATTTTCTGGTTTGCACATTGTTGCCCTAAAGATGAAAAATGATGCAAGTTCAGTTTGTGCTTCTGTAAGCATGCTCATCCCTTCTCTGTGCATTACATGCCCATGTCCTCTGCAAGCTCTTTTTAGCAATCCATAACCCAAGTGGAAACCCTCCTCCTGTCCTCAGATCCTGTTTCAGCCCATTTGCTCCTGTGAATAACTCTTGTTAATGGCAGAGCATTCCCATCCCCATCAAGGAACAGATGGTTGGAGTTTATAACTACATGATGAAAGCAAACTCTGTTTATGACAATGTGTAACTTTGGTCCCTAACCTAGGGGGTGTTCTAATTACATTTTCCATTTGCAGCCCTGTGTTTATTTCCAGATTCAATTCTAAATTGGTTCTACCATCAATATTAAAATGTCATCTTTTCAGCTGCTTAGCTGGATTCAAGAATCCCACTTGTGGTTGTCATGGACCAGTATTGTGTTTTGAATTTATGACCATGTATTATAATAAAGAGAGAGCAATATTATCCTAGTAGTGCTTTGTTTAAGTGACGTTATTATGACATGTAGGAAAATAGGAATAATAGTACAATGTATTTGACCAGAATGAATTGATTACTAGAGCAAGATGCAGACCACACAAACCACTCCTGATCTCCTTTCTCTTTCTTCCTTCTGTTCAGTTTTTCATGAGCAATGAGCAAGCGTGCAGCCTAACTCCAGCTCTCATGGGACCCTTTGTGCTGCTTGTAGTAGTAACTATTGATTTTAGGACGATAGAAGATTGATTGCTGCTGAGTCGGTGTGTGGGACTGAGGCACCAAAACCTAATTTAAGGAGCTTTCAGGCAACCTGTGGTGTAATCCCTTAGTTATTAGCGAAAAGCAGTATTTTGCTTGTATTTTTCAGGTAATCACTTTCATCTCTCACAAAGTTTGGTTTCACAGAATCACAGAGTCACACACAGAATCAGACTTAACGGTAGGGGTTGGAAGGGACCTCGGGGATCATCTAGTCCAATCCCCCTGCCGAAGCAGGGTCACCTACAGTAGGCTGTAGAGGACCTTGTCCAGGCGGGTCTTGAGTATCACCAGAGAAGGAGACTCCACAGCCCCTCTGGGCAGCCTGTTCCAGTGCTCCGTCACCCTCAGAGGGAAGAAGTTCTTCCTCATGTTCAGCTGGAACTTCCTGTGCTATAGTCTTCTATGTCTCAAGAAGGACACAGACCTGTTGGAACGGGTCCAGAGGAGGCCACAAAAATTATCAGAGGGCTGGGGCACCTCTCCTATGAGCACAGGCTGAGAGAGTCGGGGTTGTTCAGCCTGGAGAAGAGAAGGCTGCAGGGTGACCTTATAGCAGCCTTTCAGTACCTGAAGGGGCCTATAGGAAAGATGGGGACAATCTTTTTAGTAGAGACAACAGTGACAGGACAAGGGGTAATGGTTTGAAACTAAGGGAGGGTAGATTTAGACTGGATATAAGGAAGAAATTTTTTACACTGAGGGTGGTGAAACACTGGAACAGGTTGCCCAGAGAGGTAGTGGAGGCCCCATCCCTGGAAACATTCAAGACCAGGTTGGACGGGGCTCTGAGCAACCTGGTCTGGTTGAAGATGTCCCTGGTCACTGCAGGGGGGTTGGGCTAGATGACCTCTAAAGGTCCTTGCCAACCCAAAGCATTCTGTGATTCTATGATTCTATCCTTCAGTCATCTCATTCCCAGAGGAGAATTGTGTTTAGTAATGCTGGCTGACATAAATGTGTGTATACATATACATAAGTATGTTATATATATGTATGTGTATATATGTTTGTTTATATATATACACATTCACTCATATGTTGCATTCTTTCCAACAACTCTGAGCAATTGAAAATGTGCTTTGTAGTTGGAACATGAGAGTGAAGAACCATCTAGAACAGTTTTTACCTTTAAAGCTTAATTTTTTACAAATTTTTTTTTACTTTTTTGCCAATATACATTTCAATGACATTCTAAAAGTAAAAATTTTCCATTTCAAATTTTGTTAATGGCAAAATGTCCATTTTTTACCTTGCTCTTGATTTAGCTAAGTTCTATTCAAATACCAATTTTAAAATAGGATTTTCCACGCAGTCTATAACATTTTAATAAAGCTTAATACTTACAGAATAATACACATGATCAAAAATATGGAAGAAATCACTAAGCAAAATGAAGCCTTCCTTGGTGCCAAACAAAAATGTTTGGAAAAACACCGAGAAATCTCTGACAAGCGCCAGCAAGGACCAGTGGTGGGAACGGAGTTGCAGAGCCTGCGGTCGCAGCACAAGCCGAAGCCTCTTGGGATCGCAGCTTCAGGCAGGAATCCTGGAGCCAGGCTTCCCATCTCCCAGTCAGCCAGGGTGCCTGAGAGAGGGACACCCTCAGGCGCCTTCCTGAGAGACCTTTCCCAAGACTGGGTAATGACCTGGGAGCAGAGCTAAACTAGATGTGGGGAGAAGCTTGCACCCCAGCCAGCCCTTCTTGCTGCAGAAGGAGAGCAGGGAGCAGAACTGTTCTGTGCATCCTGAGGGACTGTGGTCTTTCCAACATGTACTCGCACAGGACTCCCAGCCTGATCCGTTATTGCTGTTCCCCTTCTCCTTGCGGTAAAGCTCTGCTGGCACAAAGTCTTTCACATAAACCCTTTCCTGCCATGTGGGGAAAGCGTGATTTCTCCTTTTGGAGCACCTCAACAAAATCCTGCAGGCATCCTTTTAAAAATTGTGAGTGACATGGGCCCAGGAGTAGAAGGTCTCAAGTACAAGGCTACAGTGCACAAATCATCAGCCAGCACCGACCATGCTTATAACCTCCAGCACTCTGGGGTCACAGGCTCACGGACAATTCAGGCTGGAAGGTACCTCAGCAGGTCCAACCTCCTGCTCCAAGCAGGGCAGCCTGTGAGGTCAGACCAGGTTGCTCAGGGCTCATATTCCATCTTGCCTTACTTGTACTTTCCTTCAGACTTTGCTTGTTTCCAAGCTTCTTTATTCCCCACCGTTTTACAGACTTGCTGTGCTGCCAGGGCTGTCCAGACCTCTGGACTACCTCAGTGCTCATGTTGCCAACATCTTTTGTTCTTTTTTTATGAAGTGCCAGAACTGCAAGCTGCTACAGTCTGGCCTCTGCTTAGAGAGCTTTCTCATAATCTCTCATCCACCTGCCATGTCAATTGGACTACTGAAATTCATTATCTTGCCAGCTTTTCTGTGCTCCCTTGATGATGTTGGCTCAAAGAAAAAGGTGGCAGAAGAAGTAACATTTAGGAAGCAGGTGTTTGGTGGCAGCCCATGCAGACTTTTAATGTTGGGGCACTCGTTCAGATGTGACTGTCGGTGGAAAGAGGTTTTTGTGGTAGCCCAGGTGACGAGGTGGTCCACTTTCTTACTTTCTGTTAGCCCTTCCTGGTGTGCCATGCCCTTCTGCATCATGTGCCACGCGCTGGGCTCCCCAACAGCCCATGCTCTGCTCCACCACAGCCAGATTTGGGCTGTGCCCATTCCTGCTCCTGGTGCATGCGTGTTGGCGCAGGGGGAGATGGAAACTAAAATATGCAATAAAGTAATTATTTTCTTAATGGCATGCATTGTGTACCTTTAGCAATATTTTTTACTAAGCTGAAACTAGGTATCTTCTTTTTTCTCAACATTTGAGAGGATTATGCATGAGGCTTTGAACATTAGATGCAGTCGATATATTATCACAAAAATAGGTATTAAAGTTGCAGTACAAAATACTCCTACATACTTGTTTAAATGCAGAGAAAACCTTACTTTTCAATGTCAAATCTTCTTTGTATAGCAACCAAACAAAGGGAGTTCATAAGTCCCAGGCAAAATGTAACATTTAAGAAAGAGTAAAAACAAGCGGAAGACTGTCAGCAAGTGTCCTCAAAACATCTGCTTGCATATTAGATGTGTTAAGAGGACCTACATGTGGAAATCAGTGATTTGTAGGCTTCTCTCCAGTAGAATCTACTTTACTTTTGTCAATAGAATAAGCACATTCACTTTAAAAGTTCTGATGGAAACATATGCCTTGGAAAATTACACATCAGATAAACGTAGTTTTGATAGAGTGAATACACTCTTGCAGAAGCAACTTAATATAAAGGATAGAAGAAAGATGAAACATAATAGAAACCAAATGCTATGTCCAAATGAAAATATATTTTCATTTTCTTTCTATGGAAATGTGGAAATTTTAGCTTGGCAACCAGATGTGGAAGAAAACCTGCTAAAAACGACCAAGAAGAAAACTGGAAGTTTCTGTGCAAGTGAATACCTGATTTCTGATTAGTTCTAGTAAACTTCTGCAAGATGATGGAGTCTGAAAAAGTCTGCATTTCTCAGCTGTGCCACCAGCAGTGTAGCTGCACAGATTGTCCTAGCAGCACTAATTGATCCTTCTGATCCTTCCATTTCGGCTGCCACTTGCTGTCACCCTTTGAGGAGCCTCTTCTCCCATCTTTGCTGTTGGCGACAGTAGTTTCCTATAAGATAAACTCAACATAGATGAACATTGTACAAAGCGTAGCTGATGAGCAGGTAGAAGTATTTTTTCCGTCATAAAGAAGGAATGGATATTTTGTTTCCAATTAATTTTATTCTGCTATTCATCACAAAGCCTGTGCATGAAATTTTTACACCAGAAATTTAGGTGATTCAGCCAGCAGATTAGTCCTCAAATTCATTCATGCAAAAAACCTTTAGGACTAGAATATTGAAATGTTCTCTTGAAGATAAAAGCTCAAGACACAATGAGCATGTCCTGCTGCCTAACTACACACATTTCCGAAGAGCAGAAAATTTCACGAGCAGCTCATGAAACTATTTCCACAAAGAAGCTTTTCTTAGAGCATCATGGGTAGAATTTGACAAAGATAGCTACCTTTTCTAAAAGCATTTTCTTTGAGATAGAAAGTTGCACTCCATACAAGAAAAAGGAATTGCTATAAACTAATATGACTAATATAAAACTTTGATCCCAGTTTCAAACAATAGCAGTAAAACCACTACGAGCTGTATTTGGAGTGTTAGTCCCATGACAGTGAGTCCTTGATTTTTGCAATAATGTAGTAATTCAGGACATTTCTTGCAAAATGAGATGCTGCTGAAGTGAAAGTAGTTGGCTATACACGCCATTGAACTTGCTGCTCTGCAAAATTCCCTGGCTAAAGTATTGATGTGCAGTTAATCTTTTCATGGCTGACTTTTTCATTTATTTTTGCTGAAAAGAGGTGTAGCTTTCCAGGAGTTTAAGTCCTTGTCTTATATGTTCCATCATTCCTTCTCTGAAGTTTTCCAAATTTTTTTATTAATTAAAGATAATTAGAAGTTATATGCTGGACCAGAGCCAGAAAGTATCATGTATGAACTTTGGAGTGTGTAAGGCAGTCAGCAGTATTTCTCTACTTTCATCATATGAATTTTTTCCCTTTCATTTCTGCTAATGCATAATTCCTGCTGAGCTTTGTTCAAGTAAATCTGTATTGAAGTGTAGCCAGGTGAATGTTTAAAATCAGATGTAAAGGTTTATAAACACAAACTGACCTTTACCTGACTCTACGAACTGACTCAGTAGGAAGGAGCATCTGTTTTATGCATGCATGAAGCTTTGAGGACACCAGGTCTAGGCACTGAATAGAGATGACAAGGGTCAGGGGGAAGATGGACAGGGACTAGAGTTTTATAACTAGAGTTATAAAATGGTGACCTGGCTGGAGCCAGGAAGCTCTTCTGAATCTCTAAACAGATTTTAGGCATAAAATTCAGAAGAGAAACAGACACAATGGCTGACGAACTTATTAATGAATTTATTATTGAAGTTACTTGCTGCATAATTTTGCTGTATTATTCACTAGCCAGAGCATTGCACTGTGTATTTATGCCACGTATTTTAAGAATTTCACTGAGACATCAGCCATAAAATTGGCATCAAGTGAGGGCAGGGACATGGTGGGGAGGCATCTTGGGATCAGTTATGCCAGGCTGATTGCACCTCTCTGACATCAGAGATGGGTTTTCAGCAGCAGTAGCACTAGCTCCTGAAAAACATTCAGTTTTAATCTGGACGTGTCAAATCTCGACCTTTTGTGTCTCAGCCACCAGAGAAATAATTTTCCCTAAGGATTTTACTCTCACCTTAGTTGTGTGTTTGATCAATAGACAATTGCCGTGTCACCTGCCGCGTTTGCTTGGTGGCAGAGCCAAGTAGATCAATTTGCACCCTGTCCAAGGGAGTTTCTCCTGCTCTACTGCAAAACTTCCCTTTTGCTGGTGCACAGTGAGCCCTACAGACTGAGAGCAAAACAAACCACACCTCTCTGTCTGCACAGAGCAGTCACATCTCAAATATAAGAGGAGATCAGGCTGAGGCAGCCATACAGAGGGGTTGAGACTGGTGGTGTTAGCGGAGATTGGTGCCTGCCTGCCTGATATTAAAGACCTAAAATCTGTTTGTTTGATATTACATTCTGTGCTGTGACAGCCATTTCCCATGGCTCTCCACTGGCAGACAGGTATTTATGGGTGTATCTCATCCAGGCAAACTTTCTACCGCTGGGATGTGTAGCCCAGATTTTATTCAACCTCCCCTCTTTCTCCCTAGCAGATATTGCTCTAGTTTCATTGAGTTTTGTCTACTTTCTGCACTACAGAAACAGGTTAAAAGGCATGTGAATTAAATGCATAATATCTACAGCAATAGAGCGTTGCTCTTTTGAACATCTCTTAAAATTCTCTCAGATCTTTGTGATCTTTTGATGCTAAAATCCCTTGAAGAATCCTGCTATTTTCTAGAATTTTTTTTCTCCAACTTTTAGGTTTTTTCTCTTTTCTAAACTGAAAACAATAAATAGCGTGAAAACAGTAGTACATGTTTTGACCAGTTAACAAAATTGCTACAATGTGTTGTCACCATCTTCAGAGTGTGTTTCTGAGGAAACAGCCCCTGGCTCTCCTGACTCTACCAACAGCACCGACTACATCTCCTCTCATTGTGAACGCAAGCATAGGCTCCCTGGTCACATGTAAATCCTCTGCAGAGACACAAAAAATTCAGTGGCTTAGACTACAGCTGAGTCACAGACCAACAGGTTTAGGGAAAGCCAGGAATATCAGTGAGCTACCATCTTGGTCAAAGACTGGCAGTAAAAGATGGTGGAGTTAAAGGATGTTCTCAGGTTATGGAAGCTGCAGGTTTTTTGAAGGATGGGTGAGAAAAGTGAAATTTTGTGCATACATACCTTGTCTATCCTTAATTATATAAAAGACAGCTTTAAGCTAGTCATTAGGGCTACCTCTGCTTGAGAGGGAAGAGGAGAGAAAGAGAGAGATTAGCATCTCCAGAGATCTGCTAATCCCATCATAGAAAAATCAGTGTTACAGATTTATGGACTGAATCAATGGGCTGCAGAGGGAACTTAGTTAACAAGCTGTGAGCCCCATCTAAACGGCTACCAGCTATTCCCACTGCATGTAGTAGACTGCATGGATTGCCAGACAGTTGTGATTTCTGGAGGCAGATGTTGGAGCAAACCATGGGAGTCTTCAGAACATAATAGAGATTACTGACTGGTGGAAAGCTTTCTAGTTATGAAATTCCTCTATTGAAGAGTTTTTAATGCATTAGAGTCTCCAAACACCTTGTCAAAATCTTACGATAATTAAATCTGAGAAACAGAGGACATGAAGCGTTGTCATGGTTTAAAGCAGGGTGTCAACAAACTGAGTGGCAGATGCTCTCTGTTAACCCCCACTCTCCCACCAGGGGAAGGGAAAAGGAGGAAAAGGGAGAGAGACTTACAAATTGAATATAAAAAGTTTTACTAAGAACACTAATACTACTAATAATATTAATAAGAAGAGAAATAATGCAAATTATACAAAACCAACACGGAGTTTACGGGCACTGGCGTCCCTCCAGCAGCTGCCAGGCAGCACCAGGCAGTCCCGGACTGGCCTCAGCAGCGGGCAGGAACTGGACTCAGGAACGCACAGATCAGGATCTTTATCAGGATTGCAGGCAGGACAATGAGCAGGGTCCTCTTCAGAAGGCAGCCATGGATGAAGACAGCGAGACCCTCGCGATCCCCCAGCTTCAAACAGAGTATGACGTGCATGGCACGGAACACCGCGTTGATCAATGTCGGGTCACCTGTCCCGTCCGCCCCTCCCAAGTGTGACCCTTTCCGACTCCTTACCTGCAGGACCTAAGAGATCTGTCGGTGACCTTGGCTGCTACAGTGATAACTATAAACAGGGGCCTTTTTCTTCATTCCTTTCCTACCATTAGCTCAGTGTAACTATAAACATTCGGTGTTATCAGCTTTGGAGTGGACAGTGTGTGTAAATTATGCAGCCAGCTTCAGAAAAATGAAGTTACTTAGAAGAACTTAGCTATAAGGAAGATTCACTAAAAGAAAATCGGTTCTGTTTTAACCAAAACTAGGACAAGTGTATAGCTGCGGAAAACTGTATAATTTGCTAAAAAGATCAGTTTAAAAATTAATAGGTCCCAGTAGTCATGCACTGAAATTTGGTAGGTTTTCCTGTCTCTTCCTGAGCTTGCCATATAATAACGTGTTTTTGAATATTGGACTGAATTATTGCAGCATGTTGTTTAAGAGCCATACAGCCTGCTTCCAATTACAGCAGCCATTGCAGATGAAAGAATAATTTTACCAGTGGTATACTCTGTAATGAGGATATGAGACCTGGAGAGAAGGTGTAGTTTCTTCTCAGAATTTTATTACAGAATATCCTCTTTTGAAGATTTTACTTCTGGGAGTTGCCCCTGAGGAAGACTAAACACCGAGTGTTTATGTACACTAGCAGTGTACATAAAACTCACTAAAACCCCAATGTCCTTGTCCATAAAATGGCTTACCTTAGCTATTCCAGAAATTAGAGATGTCTACACATGAACTAGATGGGGAAGAGAATGGTTGTTTATTCATCCCAACAGTCAGATAGCTCTGATATATCATCATATATGTGTAGCACATATACATCATCTTGGATAGAAAGTGGTAAGCACAGGCATTAATCAAAACTACTTAGAGTTGCAGGAAATCTCACGGACGCAGGAATTACTGCTACTGCCAACTGTCACCTCCATTCCTTCAAATCGGGGATGTGTACAAACAGCTGTCAAAATAAGATTTAAACACCTATGGCAAATCTAAATCTGATTGAGGGAAATAAAACAGATACTTCTGTTTATTATTGAAATTGGCAGCTGGGAAATTTGCTTTAATCATTTGGAATTGCTACAAATTGGTTTCAAATTATGGGAGTGAAGTGGGAGGTAACTGAACCACCGGCTCAGCTGGAGGGAAAAGTGTGAATAGCACATCTGGCTCGATCTGTGCTAGAGTCACCCATGCACAGACTGGTCATGACAGGGGGATCCAGCTTAGGTTTAGCTTCAGCAGAAACCCCTGGGAACGGGTGTTTTCTCATACCCAACTTCAGGTGCTTCAGTCACCTTCTTATTTGGTGTCCATCTTCTGATAATCGCTCTATAGTATGTTTTCCCACAGGGAGAAGTCTTGATCATGCTAAATCTGATCTTCTCCATTTTTACAGCAATTTCTCCAAATAGATATTTACACCCTTCCTGTGGATTTGCACCATTTCACATGAAAGGAGACTCAGTCCTAACAAAATCACTTTCCCAATATTCCTTTGGGTGCCTGTCTGTATATAGATTTGTACTTGAAGTGCGCACCTTACTTCCCCTGTCCCCACCATGATTTAGACTCCTAGGGACTTTGTGAAGAATGGATACCTGGTGGTGGCTGAATCTTGGCAGCGGCAAGGACTAGATCCACACCTCAGAAGTCCTGCTGCTGGACAACCTTCTTGGTGCCAGTGGCCTATTCTCTGCACAAGCCCCCTGCTCAGCCTGCTTGCTGAGTGTCCAAGTCACCACCTTCTCCCCTAATAGTGACTTCTCACTTGCTACTGCAGCCACAGGCAAGGGCAGGGGGCTCATCCAGCCATTTGGGTAGCAGCCAGATCCCACTCTGCAGGGAAGGGAGCTGGTTCAGCCAGCAGCATCTCTGGGACTGCCCAGTGGACCACACTGCTTTAGTGACATCAAGGCTTTCTGTCAAATATGACTAAGTAATTCTTGGACTGCAAACCCAGGGCATGCTGTGAGGAGGTGTAAACTTCCTGCCAGCATTGGTCGTGGGTGTCTGTATGGGACACCAGTGGTGCAGGTAACCATTAGAGACAGGCGTTCTTCTCCTCTGGCTGGATGTGAATATAGGACTCTGTCCCAGCACTTTTACAAGGTGTGAGTGGACTGGATAGGTCTGTGCAGTATGTGGTAAATAATATAAGTTTTTTGCTGTTGCTTTATTGTGTAAATAGGAGGCTTTGGACTAAATTTCCTGGGCAAAAATCTAATAATTTAAAACAGGTGCTTTCTGTGGACATCTTGAACTGATGTTCATGAGAAGTAACTCTAAATTATTTTTGCCATTAAATTTTTATATAAGTATACCTACAGAAAGTGAACAGAAAATGACTGTGAACTCAGTCAAAGCACATTTATTTAATAGAAACATTTCCTGAAAAGATTTTGTGGTATTCATGTATTAAATATTTCTGAAGCTTGAAAGGAGATGTAATGGGAAGAGTGACATGAAAGACATTAACTGTCCCTACAAAGTGAGTTCAGAAGATGTAACTGAGATTTCTCAAATGATTTGTTGGAAAAAAGTGTATTAATACTTTTTTTCCTTTTCTGGAAGACTATCATATCATCTCATGATGTGATGATGTTAATCATCTGAGTGATAATGATTTTTATCTGGTTTGGTTACTCTTTGCTAGTCTCGCTGTTTCTGTAAACAACATGGATATCTGCAGTCAGGCAAGCGGTATTTGTAGCAGTAAAGACTAAATTGTCCTTGACTGATGTTGATCTCTGCTTTACCAGCTGAAGATGTTCCTCACAAGTGTGTGTATGTTCAGGAATGACTGCAATTTTCATTATACTCCCACCTGTCATAAATTTGTGTCTTTCTCTTACAAATTCTGCTTTCTCAACTATCTAGCTGTCTACCATAACTCCATTTTAGATACTGGTTAGATGACTAGCAAAATCTAAGATAAGAATTAAACTTTTTCTCACTTTTTCCTCATCTAATTTTTAGTCCTGCATTTACCTGTGCTTTAAAACTTACTCCAATTACTTTTAAAGCTTTCATTGCTCATTTCTTACTGTCATCACTTGAGGATTAATTGGTTCACAAACCATTCCCTTCCACTTTTAAAAGGCAATGACTTCAATAATTATTTGTAGGATTTACAGCCCTATCTGCTACATACAGATCATAGACTCATAGAATCATAGAACAGCCCAGGGTAGAAGGGAACATAAAAGATCATCTGATCCAACCTTTCATGTGAATGGGAGCCTAGATGAGATTATCTAGCACCCCATCCAACCACATCTTGAAACCTTTCAGTGACAGTGACTCTATCACAACCCTGGGGAGGTTGTTCCAGAGACTGATTGTTCTCACCGTAAGAAGAACATTTCTTACATCGAGATGAAATGCATCCTGGAACAACTTATATCTGTTGCCCCTAGTCTTCATGTGAAGTGAAGAGGGAGCCTCTGTCCTCTTTGTAGCTGCCCTTTAAGTACTGAAATCCTGTGATGAGGTTCCCCCTGAGCCTTCAGTCTTTCCTCATAGGGCAGGTTTTCCAGCCCTTTGATCATCTTCACGGCCCACCTTTGGATCCCCTTCAGTATTTCCATGTCTGTTTTGAATTGTAGAGTCCAGAACTGGACAGAGCACTCCAAGTGCAGCCTGACAAGTACTGAGTAGAGTAGAATGATCGCATCGCTACCTCTGCTAGTAACGCCCTTGCAGATGCAGCCCAGGATCCAGTTTGCCTTTGTTGCTGTAGCAGTGTGCTGCTGACTCATGTTCATTTTGTTGTCCACCAGGACCCCCAGGTCCCTTTGAGCAAGGTACTCCCCAGCCACACAGATCCTAGCCTGTACTGGGCTCTTCGGTTATGTCTTCCAGATGCAGGACTCTGCACTTGGCTTTGTTAAACTCCATACTGTTCTTGCTAGCTCACTCATCCGGCCTGTCCAGGTCTCTCTGTAAGATAGCTCTCTCTGCTCACGTCCACCTCACCACCCAGTTTAGTCATCAGCAAAATCTGTGAAGGTGCTTTCAATCCAACCATGTAGACCATTTATGAAGATGTTGAGCAGCGTGGGACCCAGTATCAAGCCCTGGGAGGACTCCACTTGTGACAGGCTGCCAGCCAGAGTAAAAGCCGTCGATCACCACCTTCTGAGTGTGACCTGTTAGCCTATTTCCTATCCATCTCACAGACCAGCCATCTACTCTGTGTCTTGACAGTTTGTCTAGGAGAAGGCTGTGGGAAACAATGTTGAACACTTCACTGAAGTCCAGGTAAACAACATTCACTGCTTTCCCCATGTCAACAGAAAACATTATTTTGTTGTAGCAGGTGATCAGGTTAGTCTGGCATGATTTGCCTTTGATAAATCCAGGTTGGCTTTTCCCAGTCACTTGCTTCATTTGGTAAGTAATAGTTTCTAAGAGGACTCATTCCACTACTTTTGCAGGATTTGAAGTAAGACTAATGGGCCTGTAGTATCCTGGATCCTCTTTCAGGATCTTCTTGTAGATCCCTATTTTGTCCTCATTGGTGACACGGTGCTCCTGCCAGGCTTCTGTGGCTTCCCTGGAAATGCTTCTGACATAAACCTGCTGCGAATCTGCATGCTGGTGTTCAAGAGTCTGGTTGCAAAGGTGTTACTGGCTGTAGCTGTGTTACCGGCACAAAGTCAATAATAAATTTAGATGAGAAAGGGACAGAGGCCTCCCAAAGCTGCCTTCTCCAGCCACCAGTTCTAGAGCTGTCAAAGCAAACCTCTGCCCTCCTTCCCTACAGCTGAGCTGTGGCCTTGGTCACTGTCCCATTGTGGGACATGCTGTAAAGGTACTAAAGAAGAAGGCCTGGTTTTGTGTCACTGCAGAGCTCTGGGCGTTGGAGGAACTCATTGGTCATTTAATGATTTACATATGCTTTATAATTATTCGAAGGTCTGCAGACCTCCTGACATTTCATCAATAGACCTTAGGCATGGAAACACGAATGCACAAGAGGATGGATTCACCGGTCCCAAGCAGAATGAATGACTTAACATTCCTGATTTTCCAATGTATCCATAGCACTTGGGACTGATCAGATATTTGTTCTGCGATTTTTGTAAAATTGTTGTCGCCTATTAGGTGTCCCAAATGATGCATCATCATAGAAACTTTATACAGTATTAGTGAAGATTTTTTTTTGTTTTATACTATTCACTCGACAAATACTGAGGCTTCCCTTAATAGAGCTTCATGTTTCCATAGCTGTTTGTCTTTTCTCCTCCTTTTATGCAATAAATCAGTATTATAGTGATGTCAGATTACAGCAGCTCTGGAAAGTTTGTGCACTGGGAAGCAAAGAAAAATGGCAGATTTACTATTTCTCACATTCTGCACGATTCATTTGCAAGCTGGATTGAAATGCTAGAAGTGGAAACCTAATGCAATGAAAAATTAATCAAAGTTTCTCCAAATCCATAAAAAAGTAAGCTGGAACTAGTAATTGGGAAGACAGGAGCAAGTGTAGGCTTTTGCTGAAGGAAGCATTTCATACTCAGAAATGTGCAGTTTTCCAGGTTTTGTCTCCCTGACCCCACAGGTCTGGTTAGTAGGTAGAGCCAAAACTTTGGCCTTCCTTTGCACCCTGAGACCTATTCCACTGCCTGGAGTCCCCGGGGGACCTGAGAGAGACATTGCATCCAAGACATTCAGCCTTCCTAGGGCACTGCCTGATCTCCCTGGCACATTCACAGTTTATTAAATACAGAGTTATGTTTCTCATATTAGGGCCTGAAGTCTGTCAAAACAGGCTTAGAAAGAGTCAGAATTATCTTTTATTTAAATTTTTTAGGTTATCTGATTAAAGGTTAAACACTATAAGCCCAAAGACCCCGCGAAGATCAGAGGATGACTGAGAAATGGAAGCCCCCACAACCTGCCCAGTGAAGACGGAGCCCACTGCCCCAGCTGCTCCCCAAGGCCATCCCAGGGGAATGATTCAGCCAGTGTCCCCGGTGGGAAACTGCCCACGGGTGTCAAGGAAAGAATCTCCACCCCACAAAGCCTCACAAAATAAAGGGAATTATTGCCCAGAGGGGAACAGGACTTCTTATTGGATGCAGGGGCAAGAGAATTTGGGGAGGGTATAAAACTTACCATAGGGTATTTTAAAGGGATTGTGAGAATTTGTGAAAATTATCATTAGGCAAAGGATCAAAGATGTGGAAAGAGAGGGACCAAAGTGGATGATGGAGAAACACATGTGAGAAAATAGAGGGGAAAATGAGATAAAATGAACTGGTCGCATTTAAACAAAGCTGCTGGTTTGGATGTCTCCCTAGCTGGGCAGCCTGCCAGTGTTCTTCTTAAACTATTTGTATTTTCTGCACGAGCATGCTCTCTGGTCTCTGTGTGTGCCTGTGTGTGCATGTGTGCATGATCCACTAGTAAACTGCAACTTGGAGTAGCTGGAGAGCAGTGTGAGAAGTCCAAGAGGTCCAGTCACCATGGAGGGACTGCAGGTCTGAGGGGCCACTGGGTGTCAAAACCAGGAGGTGACCAGGCAGTGGCAGGCTGAGGCTGGATAGACCCAGCATCAAAGGACAGCTATTGGGAAGACCCATGAAGGATGGGGGGGTGTGTGTGGGGGTGTTTATGTGTGCGTATGTGTGTGACCATGAGGAATACCGGCTCAGAATCACTACTGGCCAGACCTGGAGATGCAGAGCCCCAGCAGCAGGAAAAAGCCCCTGGGTCCTCAGGTTCACTGGATCCTGCAACTTCTAACAAAAGTCAAAAGCCAGAATTTATGTAGACCTACGATGAAGGTGGTGAGGCACTGGCACAGGTTGCCCAGAGAAGCTGTGGATGCCCCCTTCCTGGCAGTGTTCAAGGCCAAGCTGGATGGGGCTTTGAACAACCTGCTCTAATGGAAGGTGTCTCTGCCCATGGCAGGGGGGTTGGAACTAGATGATCTTTAAGGCCCCTTCCAAACCAAACCGTTCTATGATTCTATGAGTCTATGTATATTTATGAATGCTTAATATGCATTACAATTTTTCATCAATTTGATATTAAATCGACAAACATAAATTCAGAAAGCCTCTGTAATCAAAGGCAGTGTTGGGGGACAACATATTTCATTTGGTGAGTTCATCTAAAGCAGTTCATATGCTAAAACTATATTTAAGCATCTCATACTGAGATTAGTTTTTAAATAGTAATTAGATACTCACACTTTTGAACATAATACCTTGATGCCTGCCTATTTATAACTTCAGATTGGAGCAAAATAAAATTTTCATCATCACTTCATGTAGATTTCAAAATTCCAAGAAAGCTGAAAGTTGAGTTATTGGCTGCAAAAATACATATTCTGTTTGTAACTCCATGTCAAAATTGGATACTTTACATTCCCCATGACCACCAGGAACATCTTCCTGTAATATTCAAAGTCACTTGGAAAGTCTTTGTAAAACTGAAGCATATTCAGCTGCCTGATGTGGCAGCTAGGGAGAAAAATTCATCTTTTGTTCTGGATTTTTTGAAATAAACTGAGTGAATTCACAGCTGCAGCAAACACATACACTACACACAAAACCGGGGCACTGAGTTTGTGAAATGGTTGCTGTTCTCCCTCCTGATAATATACAGTTATCTTTGTTTGCCAGAACATTTTTCCATTTTGAGATTAAACTTGCTTTCGGTTATCTGACAGATGTAAATACCTTCCTTTTACCATCTTGGCTCTAAGGCTTTCAACATCGGAATTTGTTTTCAAAAGTGCATGGAAGATATTCATTGCTTCCTGCAACACATTACACTTTTAGACTGTATTGTGAGGTTTCACCAATATGAGGGGACCAGCTATTTGCATTGTAACTATGTCTTGTTTGTAATTATGTCACCTTATCACTCAAGAGTGTGATTGCCCTAATTTTCTTTGTGAATAATAGTAATATTTTTGAGATTTAGAAGTAAAAACTGAAGACCTGCATTTTGATTTGATTGATTGCCATTACTTTGAACCATTATTTAAGCAATATCCCTTTGTTTAGGAGTAAGTATCCAAGTGCAGTGTGTTCTAGGATGCTGGCAGCAGCCAGGAAAAATCACAGTTTAGTTTTGAACGTTATTATATTTGTGAAATTATCACAAACTTTGCTAAAGATGGCAAAATCCCCTGCTGCTGGGACATCAGCTGCTACATGAAAGAAATAAGCAATACAGGAAACATGCTGCAAACAATTATGTACTCAGACAGGATTTTTAGCAATACCTGAACAGGCAATGAGAACAAGACATGCATATGAAACATTTCTTCTGAGTACACTCTGAACTTCCAACTATTTACAGCTCCAGGGACCTCCTTAAGCTGATGTGGTTGCAGTGTAGTTTGGAATCCTCTAGTTTTCCTTTCATGAGATTGTCTCTTTGAACCCACATGAACTGTTGTTATTCTCAGTAACCTGAAGCAAGGAGTTCAGAGATTTACTGCATTCTCAGCGAAGAACTCCCTGCATGACTCCTGCCTAATCATGGCTGAGCAACAACCAGCTTCTCCAGCTACCGTCACCCAGACCAGCAAAAGATTCACAAATGGAGCATCATATGTGATTTCTGAAGTACTGCCACTCCACTGGATATTGCAGACTAAAAATCATGCAGCTCCTGGAAGTCCTTACAAATTTGCTGTTTCACCAACAGTTCAAGAAAGCTGAGGACTTTCTAAGTTTGCTTTTTCTTTTTTGACTATGCTTCATCTTCCAGTGCTCTGGAAGACATTGCAGTGTAAGGGAATGCGCATATTTAATTTGAAAAAGGAAAAATACATAACACATTCAGACCGAGCTTGTTGCCACTTTGGTCTGTAATTTATACTTGTTTCTATGTTTTTGCTGCACCCTTTAGATTGATGCGGCTTGCAGATACATCTGCTAAATCTGAGTTTGCTTTGCCAGCCACAGCAACACTTCAGTATTTGTGACTTGAACATCATCCTTCACACAATCGATTTCTTCTGTATTTTTTTTTCCCCACTGCCAATTCCTTGTATGTTGCTCATGACTTTTTCGGCTTTTGCAGAGCCAGTCTCACAAACCAGGAGTGCACTTTGCTGTCAGCCATATTGTCCTCATCCTTGACATGATCTTGTGTCCTCTTGACTGACTCTTAAGTTTGCAAGATAACCAACACTCTTCAGAAAATAAATATTTACAAAAAGAAAAAAGAAGAACTACATCTGCTTGTGCCCACACATCCGACTTCTTTGTCAGCCACAGCCCTCTGTTTCCAGGTCAGTCCTCTCCTACGGACTGTCCAAAGGCTGGAGACCTTAGAGCTTCCAGACTCCTGGTCATCTTGCCAAAAGCTGGGCAACCCAGGAATCTGGCTGGCCTGGACACCTGGAAGCTTCATGTTCCTCAGCTAGTCATAGAATTTTTATGCAACTTTATAAAGCTGCAACCTGATGCTAACAAGTACGTTCCACACTGCATTACTCTGCTCTGTTCTGCATCCAAAAAGATCTGGGAAAGTAAAGGAGTTCCCAGAAAGGAGCGCATCTAAAATTCCAGATATCTCTGTAATTATAGTAAATATATGTATGCAGTGAAAAGCCTTAGAACTGTGAAATAGTTTAAGGATATTAATAAGGCATTAGGATGAAGTTAGAATTCTTCCGATAAATCCAGATAATTAGGCTTTCCATGAACTATACCAAAGATTCTTGCCTGTACACTATTATCTCCTGTAAAAAGTGTTAACATTTCTCAGCTGTACTTGAAATTGTATATCAGCTTTTAATTAGAAACAAAACATTAAGGCCAATTTGGCTGTGGGGTACATGTGTTTTATATGGGATGGCACCAAAAGTAAATCTTCTATTTTTATTGTATTTTCTGCTGATTATGAGTAGCAATTATAAACCCAAATCAAGAAATCTCATGTAAATTGAATATCAGAAGTGTACCAGACTATAAACGTGGCAGAGAAAGAGAGAGAGAGGGAACTGAAACAGAGAGAAATCTAATGTTGATGCAAAATAGTATTAGAAAATGTGTTGATAAAAAGAATCATAGAATGGTTTGGGTTGGAAGGGACCTTAAAGATCATCTAGTTCCAACCCCCATGCCATGAGCAGGGACATCTTCCACCAGACCAGGTTGCTCAGAGCTCCATCCAACCCGGCCTTGAACACTGCCAGGGAGGGGGCAGCCACAGCTTCTCTGGGCAACCTGTGCCAGTGTTTCACCACCCTCATGGTGAAGAATTTCTTCCTAATATCTGGTCTAAATCTGCCCTCTTTTAGTTCAGAGCTGTCCCCCCTTGTCCTATCACTACACACCCTTGTGAAAAGGCCCTCTCCATCCTTTCTGTAGGCCCCTTCAGGTACTGGAAGGCTGCTGTAAGGTCACCCCGGAGCCTTCTCTTCTCCAGGCTGAACAGCCCCAACTGCCTCAGCCTGTCCTCACAGCAGAGGTGCTCCAGCCCTCTGATCATCTTCATGGCCCTCCTCCGGACCCGCTCCAACACATCCATGTCCTTCTTATGTTGGGGGCTCCAGAGCTGGACGCAGGACTCCAG
>Ga0065711_1002096_pt1 | contig 36600 bp, 23 predicted proteins | sample Hoacrofraction12_FD_59098 | JGI IMG/M metagenome (GOLD analysis project Ga0065711, IMG submission 59098) | Hoatzin crop microbial communities from Cojedes, Venezuela - Epithelial fraction 12 v2 (version 2) | ecosystem: Host-associated > Birds > Digestive system > Esophagus > Crop | place... | reverse complement strand
GTTATCCTTCCCCTTCTCTCATTCATTCCCCCCCCCCCACCTTGGTTTATTCTATTGCCGTTTCTCCATCCCACCCCTGAAAAGGTGTATTTCTCCTCTGTGTAGTCTACCTTCCTTTTTCTGTTTCTTCCCACCTAAATATTCTTTTTTTTAGTATCTTCTTCTGGTATTAACATAGTATTCTCTCTCTGTTTACTTGAATTCTTTTCCCCTTCCTTTTTTCTTGGTTTTTCCCTGTACGTCTCACGGAGCCCCTGAGAACCCCTGCCACGGTGTTGAAGTGGCGGTGGGAAGCAGCGTTGCTGTCGGAGGGGCATCAGTGCAGCAGGTGGAGCAGCGCCTGAGCATGGTGCCATGGGAACCCGCCCACGGAGGTGGGAGTAGAGTTCTTCACTATTCAAGAATTTAAACTTTGCTGTTGACCTAAGTGTCCCTATGACCAAGCTCTTGGCTTGCTGGCTTTTGATTGATTACATATCCAGAGCCCCAAGGTTTGGGAACTTTGCTAATGAGTAGGATACCTAGCTTTACGTTATGTTCCCTATCTTCTCACTGGAGAACGATAGTTGGTTTTGATCATAAAATTGCTATAGTCTTTCTGTGTACCTGAATTAATTTGACATGTTATTTAAAGTTCTAGACGTTAAAGTTGGCATCAATGCTTTTATTAACAGAAGATTTGGGGTAATCTTCTGGTACCCAAAATGTCGGGTAAGATTTTGACTTCTTTGCATGGAGTGAACATATTCCATTACTTCTCTTCTTGCTTATGCTGATTTAAAAATTTGTTTTAATGACCCTTTGGTATATAGGTGTGAAGCAGGTGTGTATTTTCTGACTTTGTGTCTGATAAGAAGAGTATGAAAATGTTGATCTCCTTATCCTCTCTTAATATTCTTCTGCATAGCCTTACATACACACACACACATATACACACGAAACCCCATCATCAACAAAAACTTTGATTTGAGCTTGATTCCAAGTATCATTCAGAAACAATCTGATGTATTTCAGGTAAGTCAGGGAAGGATGGGGTCACATTTTTCCCAGTTCGTAATAGGTCAGCACTGACTACGATGCCATCTTCTGTCATTTAAATACTTGGAACTAGAAACGCTCCTTGAGTTTTTATTTTGTTCTGATTTCCTCTCTGTACTGTATCCCACTTTGAAGAGTGGAGAGAGGTTAGTTATCATACAGCTGAAAAAGGCAAGTCTGAGTAAAGCGACTGTGTAGAACTATAGATAGCAAGTGGGCTTTAGATTGCTGTACACAGGGATCTTGTTCTCCTGCTGGCTGTCGGCACAGCGCCGCTAGCCCACGCTCGGCGTGAGCCCAGGCGCTCTGCTTTGAAGGGCAGCTGGGGGAGGAGTCTCAGAATCTGCTAGCAGACCATGGGGATTTTGCGTCGTTATTCGAGGTTATTGTCACCTGTCTTAGCTGCATGTGAAATGTGGGGTTCTTACAAACGCGCTCTCACTGGTCTTGCACTCGGTCTGCCTGCGTCTGAGGCTTGTGGTGTCAGGGGAGAGAGGGTGTTTGTGTTCAGATGTGACTAGAAAAACATCCTATGGTTTTTACCAATTGCTCGTTCTTTTTGAGAATTATGGGATAAGCACTGAAGGATGTCAGTGTGCTGGTGATTTAGTATGCATGCTTACAGTGAAACTAGCAACATTCAGTTAAATTACCCAGATACCAACATAGTCTACTCATGTAAATTAGGGTAGGCTTGAAAGCCCTCCACATCTAGTTCAAGTTGGGAGGGTCAGAGTCGGTAGACTTTGAGTTCACTCTGCAGTGTAGACTTACCATGGAGGTTTAGGTCCCAGTTCAGGGTGAAAGCAACCTGCTAAAACACATGATTCGATTTCAGCTGGACTTGAGCTTTAGTGCGTCGGGAGGAAGGAGTGGTGCTGTCAGTAGGAAGAGAGGTACAAACCTGGGTTGTGTTATAAATGCATGTTAACAGAGCATATTTCACTCCTTAAATATGACATGTTCTTCGTATTATTTTTCTTCTGTATTCTGGTATTTTATGAACATAAAATAGTTTTCATCCAAAAAAATATATCCGTCCGAAGATGGATAAAAAATTATCCATCCTTCCATGCATTACTTGAGAGAAAGGCTCCAGCTCGAGAGGCTTGTATGGCAGCCATCTTCTTCGGAATTTACTTCAGCATTTTAAATTTTGGTGAGATTCCAACATCAAAAAAATCATCTTGCCAAGAAGCTGTATCTTCTTGCTGTGGTTCTAGAGACTGCCTCTATTTGATTTGCAGTGTATAAAGTAGAAGAGGCTTGTGGGGCCAATGGCGAATTAAAGGTTTTGTATCTCATGATCCATCAGGATAAAAATGGGGGTTTTGTATGTCCTTAAAGGATCTGCAGCATTACATTTCTTTGTGATAAACGTGGCATTTTCTAGTATCACTGAAAGCAGCTAGGAGGTTGATCTTGAAAGATGATGTTTTTGTTCATATAAATGCTGCTTTAGGTCATTTTTAATTTTTCTTTCACCCCTTCCTCATAAAATTGGGATAGCCATACCTAGTGACTGAGCCTTATAGAAAACAAGATGGAAATGCAACTAGTTGACAAAGGTCTTTAAAACACAGCATGAGGGTTTTTTTCCAAAATTTATTTCTGTGAGATTTGGTATATGTAGCACACAGAAGAGAGGTGTTGTGATAAAGCACTTCAGGTGGCATATACAAGCAGTTGTACTGACAAATCCTTTTCTGATTTTCAATTTATGAATTTCATACTGTCATGCTTTTTCCAAGGAAAAATACCTATGTGTTCTTACTGCTGCTCGTTTTTGCATCTCCTTGAATATTCCTAGTATCATTTATGAGGCATGTGTATGGCAACTTATACTCCTTCATGCCTTTTATTTTTACAAGCTTAATTTTTGTATAAAGGCCTGCTTGGTGCAAAGACTTGCAAGACATAAGGCATCACTGTTTTACATTGCAAACCCCAACTTTGTTTTCCGTAGAACATTTGCTAGAAAATGTATAATATACAGCTAAAAATACGAACCATTTGGAAGTCCTGTGTGAGAACAGACACTAAATACCAATTCACGTGTCAGACAGACAGTGGCAGCTGCTTTGCTAGTGTATGGCACAATCCCATATTAAATCAAATGGCAAGTGAACAGTTTGACAGATACTGTCATCAGTGCAAACATTATTAAACTCATTAAAGAGCTTGCTTTTATTTTTTTATTTAAAGTACATACATTTGGCTTGCAGAGCCCCTCTCAGTCAGAGCCTACCGCAGCAAGTACTGCTTCTCCAGGTTTTTTTGCCTAACAAAGCCTGATGTGTTTCTGGCCGTTCCTCGGGGGCAGTGCCGCGATGTTTATGGCTTCCCCTGCACGTTGTGTGTTAGGGTCTGTGACCAGAAATTCCATCTGAGAGCACATCGCTCTGGATAGCACTCAGTGGTTTTTTCAGTTTGATTGATGGCCCTGGTTTTGCACCATCTGGCTTCTGATAGGCTGCGTTAATCATATTCCAAACTAAGAAAATCTAGACAGGATTTTTTAATAATTACATGTTTGTGGAAAAGTATGTGTATAGATGTGTTTGCATATTTAGTTCCTATAGATTTCAGTCATACAAAGAGAGCAACAGTCCTGTCATACAGTTTGTATTGGGATAAATAGGTGTCTAAATAGATCTCTACTTATGCCTTCGATTTTACTCCTCCTGTTTTAACTTTTTTTTTTTTCCTTTCTGTCAGCAGTTTATAGTCACTGCCTTATGTGGACATTTTTCAGTTAGGAACAGTGGACTTGACTTGTCTAAAGCATTTGAGTCACATCTCAGCTGTTTTAAGTAAATCTTAAAATTTCTCTTTCTGCTGCTTTGGTGTTATGCTGAAGTTCCTTGATCTTTGTAAACATAGCTTAAGATAATGGTTTCTGAAACAGAACGTCATCAGGTTTTAAATTCTGTATGTGTAGAACAATTTAAAATTGTTGTATTTAAATTCACAATTGAGGGAAAATGTAAGAAGCGTATTATACGTACAATGTACGAAAGTCAGCAATTGGCCATATTGAGGGCTTCTGACAGAGGCTGACAATAGCATATTTAAGGTATTGTATTGTTGGATTAATAATCCAACACGTCTCCCAATATGTATGTAGGAATTAATCAGCCAACACGCAGTTGTTAAGTGTTCCAGATTTTTTTTTATTTCCAATTTACAAGTAAGTGGTTGTCTCTACTCCTTCTCCTTAGGCTGTTTTCATTTTGTGATGTTTTATAATACGACTTAAGGGAAGATTTGTCCTGTGGTACACCCTGTCACATTGCAGCCATGAGCTGGATGTTAGGGTTCACCTTTTAAATTTTAAAGACCGTGGAATGAGTTGCTGCCCTGGATTCCCTGCCACCCGTACTGCTGTGGATAGAACACTCCATAAAATTGTGGGCCAACAGCAATACTTTATGTCCTTACTAAGAAATCCAGTAAGTGCATTTGCTGTATCCCCAAGTCCAGCATTTACTGGTCACACTGGGTATTCTTTCTTAGGTGTTCCTCACCAAGCAAATGGTGTGGAAGTATCACAGCCACGAATTTTTCATTTACGGCTATAAATTGCGTTATTGTTGGGGTTTTTGTGGGGTTTTGTTTCTTGTTTTGACTTACTGTTTTCCCTATTTTCTCTCACTTTTCCTCAATATTATCATGAGTAGAGCTTGCAGATACTTTGGAATCTTTTTTAAAAAATTTATTACTGCCTCTGCTTTGCTTGTGAAAGTACCTGAAGAATGAAGTGCAGAAGAATTGCATGTAGAACTTAGCAGGAAGGTAGAGCAACAGTCGTCCCTAACCCCACCAACTAAAGCAAAACTTCCTTCTCTAATTTTATTTCTGCCAGGCTTGGTGATGTCTCTCTGTAGAGTAGATGAGGTTTATTTCGAAACATCTGGCATGAATTCTTTATAATTTAAAGCTGTGCTTAGGGTTCAAAACTAATGGTGTGTTAGAAAGTTGTTTGACATACTACAGCAAGAAACAGTTCTGGAGGAAGATTTTAGAAAACTCATTCACTATATTTAATAAAAATATAAAGCTCCTTAAGGTCTAGCACTGTGCAGATGCTGAAAGCACCCTGTCTCATGTTTGTTTGTTTCCACAGTTTTCTGCAAAACTCTTCTTTTTCTGTTGTCTTCCTCTAACACATTCATGTTTTCTTGTACATTTTCTTTAAAGACAAGGCTCATTTGTTTGTCTGCAGCGTCAGAGCTTTTTAAAGTAGACATTTGTGGTTGAGATAATCATAATTCACCAATGATCTGTGTTAAATTAAGTATAGATGCTGAAAATTAGAATAAACAAAACCTGCTTAATCACTACTACAAAAGCATCATCTTCATTTGTGTGCCAAGGAGGATTTTAAAAAAAAATCTTCAGGGCCACGCTACTGATCAGACTGTGCCCAGTGTGAAATTACAGTTCTCTAGTAAATCAACAACTGATCTTGAGGAATTTTGCCTTGCACCTACCAGATACAGAACTCCCACCTTATTTTGCCTGAATCATCGTAATTATAGTTTACCTCAGAGACATTATGGAAGTTAAAAAGTTAAAGTCTTGCCAACAGGCATAATCAGTATCTTCTCCTAAGCTCCCTGTTGGCTATGCATAAAAGCCCTGTTCCTCAAGCTCAGAAGAAGCTTTCAGTATGCGTACTGCTCCCCAGTGATCTTATTATCCAGCTTTCAACTTAGAAGAGCAGCATCACCATACAGGCTTGTGGAAGCTGGAGCAGCCCAATACCTTGCTGGTAGCAAAGGTTCACAGTGAAAACGACTATTGTTCATAGTAGCGTTCTGCAAAGGATCCTCTGAACTTTGGGAGATATGAGCAAGAGATGTTCACTACTGTAGTAGCACACTTCAAAACATGGAAAATAAGGTAAAATATATTTGCGAGTGTCTTCCTGAGCACTCAAAAATCACTGATATTGTCATTTAAACACTGGGGTGTAGTGCCTGCCTACACTTTTCAGCTGAACAATTCCAGTCAATCTTATCTTAGTCCATGCAGGTTTAATGACTTTGCTTCCTGAAGTCGATGCCAGTCAATTAATTCTGTAGAAATATCCCTGCATTCTGTAGTGGTGTTGTGTGTTATCACCGCGGTGGTTTTTTGTTTCTGTTTCAATATGGAGAACAGAGGGAGTTGAATTTTTGGATTGAATTTTTGTTACTCTGTTTTTTAGTTTTATTGTCATTCCCTGTGTTGGAAGAAAAGTTAAAGAGTAAGTATTTTTAAATTTGTTAAGGTACCAGCTTCTATGTGCATATTCCATTCTTTATGAAGCTTTCCAATAACAAATCAGCAAATGGGATGACTAAACATTTTAACCGACTCCTTTCCAGAGCTGTTTAATGTACTGGTATCTGGTTTTGCTGTTCTAGTGATGATTAGTAATGTTGTATCAACGGATAATGTCAAGTTATTATAGGACGTTTGGGTTTTGAAAACAGATACCATTGGTAATTATTTTTAAAAATTCTGCTTGTTTGTATTTAAAAATCTACAGGATTTCATAGCAGTACTAATCTGAGAGAGTACGCATGTTAAGATTTCTAGAATTCTTTCAAAGGATTCTTACTTCTGTAAGACTTACATCCAGGTTTTTGGTGCTTTTAAACTTCTTTATCGATACTGTCTTTGAGTAATATCTTTTCTTGGGATGCATGTAGTTTTAAGGGGAGGGGGAGCCCTTTATTGATTGTATTCTGTGGAATTCTGTGATTGTATTTCATGGACGTAGGGAAAGTGAAAGTACTTACCATAAAACATTTCATAGAATCACAGAAACATAGGTTGGAAAAGACCTCTCAGATCATCAAGTCCCACCATCCGCCCAACAACACCATGCCTACTAAACCATATCCCGAAGTGCCACATCTACACGTTTTTTGAACACCACCAGGAATGGGGACTCCACCACCTCCCTGGGTTGCCTGTTCCAATGTCTGACCACTCTTGCAGTAAAGAAATTTTTCCTAATATCCAATCTAAACCTCCCCTGATGCAACTTGAGGCCATTGCCTCTTGTCCTATCACTAGTCACCTGGGAGAAGAGACCAACACCTGCCTCACTACAGCCTCCTCTCAGGTAGTTGTAGAGAGCAAGAAGGTCCCTCCTCAGCCTCCTCTTCTCCAGACTAAACAGCCCCAGCTCCCTCAGTTGTTCCTCATCAGACTTGTTCTCTAGACCCCTAACCAGCCTCGTTGCCCTTCTCTGGACATGCTCCAGCACCTCAGTGTCCTTCTTGTAGGGAGGGGCCCAAAGCTGAGCACAGTACTGGAGATGCAGCCTCACCAGTGCCGAGTACAGGGGCACGATCACCTCCCTGCTCCTGCTGGCCACACTATTCCTGATACAAGCAATTTCCTGATACAATATTCCTGATAGATGATCAATATTCCTCATACAAGCTTTGTAAGACCTCCTATCTAAATCAAAGTAATCCAGTTATTTGTGTTGGAAATAGGATGATGTTATTGCCAAGGAAGCTATTTTGTCTTCAGTGGTAGATAATATACCATTATATCACATGCATACACATCAGTTCTGTTGAGAATGCTCTCAAAATTATCTTTAGAAATTGATCTGCTGTGCTTTGACGCATTTTTTTCCTTCACTATAGCTTACCATGATTCTGAGAATGTAGTTCCACAAGAAGAAAACGCTAGAGCCATTGAGAAGAGAAGGTTAAATACCGGTGAATAACTTTGTGTGTGTATTGTAGTGGCAGTTTGATTTTTGAGGAACTGTCTTCTCTGTCAGATTCTTGTCAAAATCCTGGTTCCAGTGAAGTATTTAAAATAAGGTATCAGCCTATTTTCTTCTGGAAAGCGACATAGCTTTTGACTTCTAATCTGAAGCCTAGAAATTATCCAGAATTAAATATCACTAGCAGCTTATTTGTGGGGAAAAAGGAGTTTGCATTCCTTAGGAAGAATATCAGACATATGGGGATGTATGAATGTATGGAGAAGACTTGGCTGACATGTATTTGTGTGTCTAAGTCAAATACCAGTCAGAAGTTATTGTTCTGCTGTATTTCCTCAGCAGTGAACAACAAAGTGACAACAGCTGTGGTACTCAGGCACCATCTGTCTTGTGAACCCTGCCATTCTGTTCTTGCCTGAATATGATAAATCTTACCTTATTTCTACAAGAAAATAAAAATAGTACTTAATCTACAGTTCAAAAGCTGGATAAATTCCAAGTGAGGCTCTGTTAGCAGTGATATTCCTTGTCTAAGGGGGTGTAAATTTGGGCTTACACCTAAGTGTGTGTATATAAATATTACAGATTTATTGCTGTGTGTGCTGTGCTATGCCACAAATACAAGTCTGTATACAAACATGCTATATAATAAAAAATCTTTTTAACAAGCACAGTAATTTGTATCCACAATAAAGTAATTATTTTTAACTTGCATGTCTACAATTGAAGGCTTTAAATGTATGCTAATGATCAGTGGGATGAGGAGGGATCAAGGTGGATTTTTATTTGTTTCCATATTTTGAACTCCTCTTTGCTGATGGTAAGTTGTAGGCAGTATCCTTAGTTATTTTTTATTTTAATTTCAGCATGGTGAAATTTGAAACTGCTGAGTAATTTTTCAAATGCAACCTTCCTGTTTTCTTCCATGTAAACAAAATTAATTTAGGGTAGGTTGCTTTTTTCCAGAATGCCCAGTGAAGCAGTATTTTTCTGGCTGTCTCACTGCTGCTTTTTCCACTTTCAAAAGTTTTCCTCATCTTCAGTTTTGTTAGTGTTTAACTGTACTTCTGGTCTCAGCCCCTGAATTATTACACTGCACCACTTTCACAGTTCCATGCATTGGACAGCAGCAAAAGTACCTGAAAGCCAGCTGGCTCTGTGCATGGCTTTGTCTTACGGAGAGTCTAATGAATTGGCACTTAAAAATTGTTACCAAAAATCTGCACATGTCTCTGCAGAAACTTGAAGCACCTGCTTCACTTCTTAATGTTAGCATTTTTTAGAAAGAAGTCTACGCATTCATAGTCTTTCTGTCAGAGATACAGGATCTCCAGCATTAAAGATCACATTGTGCCTTGAGAATTGGTAACCTCACATATAAGACTCAATTATTTTTAATCACTTTTTTTAAGTGATACCCACACTGAAACTGATTGCAGTGAGTATGCATGATGAAAGCAGTGGGTGAAGCCATGAATCCCAGTTACAAAGTGGTTTGGGTTTATGTACCAAAGGACAGCAAACTGTATCTAAGAACTGAACACAAGCTGTCTTATGAAATTAGATACCCTATATGTAAAGCAAAAAAAGCTTTTGTAATGGCACGTATACACAAGGTGGGACATCATTACCTTCGTTACTTTTTTCAGTCACCTAGAATTTTTTGCTGAAAATCTTGTGAATACTTTTTCATCTCTAAAATGTCTATTCAGTATAATGAAGTTTTGTTCTTATACAAGTGAAAGAAGTCCTTTATTGTTTCTGAAAATTTTAGAAAATATTAAAAGAATTTCATGCAGGAGTTGCTGGGGGAGCAGATAGTTTTGAAGGATAACAAGATATGTTCTCAGGTGTGAGTTTCTTGCTCTGCGTGTTCAGTTATGTATCTACAGTAGGTGCTGTTCCCACTGGAGCAGAGAGCATGAGAGAGGTGTAGAGATGGTGCAGGGCTCTTTCCACATCTCCATAAAAAGGCTGGACAACAATTGGCTGAATAAAATAGCCACTTTAAGATAATAGAATAAAAAGAGGAGTAGAGATAGTGAATAAATCTTAGGTACCTGCAGATGCTGAGAACCCCTCGTTCACACAGCATCAGACAGAGCCCAGATGGATTTTCCCACAGCATGCTGCGCGCATCCCAGCCACGGAGAGGTTCTCTCTAGGGTCCACAGAGGAGTAAAAATTGCTTCTTCAATGCACTTAGATCTCCTGTTTTAAAAAACACAAAAGGGTCTTGCCACCTTTTGCTGTTTTTCCTTTAAAGTATTCTACAGAGTGGAAATTGTGCCTGTGTGTGTTATGTGCTGTCTCGCTGTCAATGAAATATTCCAGGTTCGGTACCCTAGAAAAAGTGCTGGTGATGAAAGGAGCAGTGCTGCAAATGCAGTCAAGTGAAAAAAAAAAAGGGGGGTGGAGGGGATGGGAAGGAAGATTAGAAAACCACGAAACCGTTGTAGTCAACAGTAAACACATATGACTTTTTTCAATGTCTGGCCCCTCTCCTCAACAAGTGAACGGGGAAATGCCCTTGTAAATGGAGCGACTCATATAAACATGGTTTATGAATACCAAGGTGAATGTGCCTTCAGATATACCTCAAGAGACTTATATATGAGAAAACCAGCAAGTGAAGAAACAAATGCTTAAAAAAAAGAAAAAACAGTCCTACCAGACTCCGTGTCTGCTTCAGTTGGAGGAAAGACATAAATATTGTTTGCTATACAACACTGAACAATGTGGGTGAATGTAGCAACTGTAAAACCTTCATTGCTCCTTCAGCTAAAACAAACAGAATGTGTAATTAGTTGGCTGCTTCTGCCTAATCCTAAATCCCAAGAAGACTGCATGCCATTTGAATCATCATCTACCTGGTTTTTACAGGCATATTTTGGTTGTTCCAAATCATCTTCATGGTTGCATGCACCAAACCTCTGCAAAGCAATAGAGAACAGTAAACGCTGCCCTGACGTGCTGCATTTAGATGGTTAAAGGAGAGCTTTCTGCTGTGCTTGTTATTTCATTGACTTAAAGCCATACCAGTGATTTCCAGATGTTTAGAGTAATTTTGTCACAGCCTTCAACTTTGTTTGTGCACTTGGTTTTATAGATTAATCTCAGTACTAATTTTTTTTTATTTATTACTGCTTGATCAGGCAGTTAATCCACCGTAATTTGTATCTTCTGAGGTAAAATTCACTTCCAGTTAACTACAGTAGACAAGATACACTTGTTTTGTTTTTATGTTTACAAAGTAAATTTAAATATAAAGTCTTTTTGTGGATACACAGTAAATTATTGATTCTACTCCTGTGTCAGAAAGAGAGAAAGATTGCATTAGAACTAGCATAATGTGAAATGCTGTTTTAACTGGAGGGACTCTTGAACGAGAAAACCTTCAAAGACGTTGCTTAGGTTTTTTGTCTTTTTACCTAAAACTTCCATGAAAGTCAATCTTCCGCTTCTGCACCATTTTGTCCAAGTTTAACTGTTGTATATTTTAATGAGTAGTCAGACCGCTGCTGCCTCAGAAGAGCCCAGGGTAGTTTGCTGGCCTCTCATACACCGCATGCAGGGAACATACGAACACAGCACTGCCCTGACTGTTTTCACAAACTTGATGCCGTGGAAGAGGAAGATTGTTGCCGTGTATCAAATGTCAAATATTCAGGTCAAAGCAATCGTTCTGAGTTTGGTTGCAGTTGTCTGAAAACCTCAGCTAAATGCCACTGTGGAGTTGCAGATCACAGTAGAGGACACATGCAGTAGTCCCACAACTTCTACACATTTCTACAGGAAGAAAATCTTGGATGGAGAATATGGGAAAGACCATCAAGGCCAGTGAAGTTCATATCTGACCATTAATAAGCCTCATCCTGGTCAGGCCGTGTGCCTTGTGCCGTGCTGGAAAGCTCTCTGTATAAAGATGTCTTCAAAGTCGTAGAGACAGCCTCTATGCAGAGATAATGTCTTTTATTAGACAAACTGCTACTGTTAGAAAAATTAGACAAACTCTCAGGCTGTTGAAAGCTCCTCTGTTTCTCCCAACTGTATCAGCTAATTAATTTTACTGAAAAAAAAAAGTTTACCCTAGGAACTGTGCATTTCTTGTATCCTTAGACCATTGTGGCTACACCACCATTATGTTAAAATGAGCAGAAGGACAGGGTATTGCTACCCATTTGATTTACTTTGATGTTCTGAGCCGTCCTGGATTTCCCGAGCTATGCTATGGCTGAAGATGACAAGACTGAGTTTTAGAAGAACAAGGAGGATTCTCTGATTCCCACCTTGCTGCTTGCTTACAAAGTACCAAAGTACAGCATCTACAATCAACTTCAGAATTTTTTTGTAGCTTTTTTCTTTCCTTTTCTTTTTGTACTAGTGAAAGGAGGAACTACTGCCCTTGTGTCTGACAAGGAGGAAGAGCGTAATGCAAAGTTGTGCGAGGCTGAGGTTGGACGGTAGATCAGACAATTAGGAAGAAGGTGGCATAACCGCTGGGAAACATTTGGAAGCAAGTGGAAACAGAAATGCTATCCAAATGCTAATTTGGTATTTTCTCAAAGGGATATTTGGAATATATTTATTTGATTAGTATTGTGATCTATAAATGTAACTGGCACTTTTTTCCTAAATAGAAGCAACTCTATCTCATGTCATACGTAGCATCTCCTACAGTCAAGTACACTTAAGCTGGTCTCAGTTTTGCATTTATGGAGTTGTGTGAGCTTATTCAAGCCAACAAAAAGAGGTCTCCCTTGTTAGGCTGGAGCATTATTTGAGCTAATCTGCCTGCTTGAGTGCATTAATGTTTTGCATACAGTTCTAAGAGATACGTGCAGCTGTGTGGCACAGTTCTGAGTTATTGGAATGATTCATGGCACTGGTTTCTGTGCAGTCACCTTTTCCTTCTTTAATAAATGAATACAGGCTCAACTCAGTAGAAATCCAGGCTTTCTTTGCACTGCAGCACAAGTATTGTTTGTTCTTTATAGCAAAGATCAAAGAATGTATATATTTTTTTAAATAGCAGCAGGAACCACAGGTCATAACTCGTTAAAATGACTTCCACCCCTTTTTAATCTTAGGACTATACCATTGTGGAGTATTTATTGTTTTATTGTGGAATGTAGATGTCACTGACTGCAGTTATGTTGATTCAGTATGGCCTTTTGTATATGTTTTTCAGAACTACAAATGATGGCATTTAATTAAAACCCACACATTAGACCAGATGCTCCTTTACATGGAAAAACTCATAATATGGGTGAGGAAGCCTCACCATATTTCTGTGTAAGGAATTTTCCTCCCAGGAAAATACTTGAAATGAGAAGGGGTGGCATTAAGTACACAGGTGGTATTTTGAAAGCTAAGAAGTACTGAAAAAAAGCTTGCTTTGGTTTGAGCAGCCTCCTTCCAGACCTCTGTAAAAATGTCTGCTTCCCCCACAGAGCGAGGTTTTGCTGTGCCAAGGAAAAATCCCAACTGTTGTGCTGGCAGCGGTCTCCTTTTGGTGTCTGTTGAAGAAATAGGTGCAGGTAGTCGGAATATAACATGATGCGAGATGGGACACGTGTTGTGAAGCGCGGGACTCAGTGTTATGTGGGAACAAAGTCAGCAAGCAGCTTCCATATTTCCTTATTCTTTTTTATCACCATGTCCTGACCTTGCTAGTTTCATTCTTGGGCATTGGTAGAAGGATGTATGAACAAGGGAGCAAAATTCAGAACTTTTCCCTGTAGCTCAACTTGTCTTTTATCAGCCGATGGAAGCTGGAGGACTGAGCTCTTGTTATCGAGCTCCTGGGACTGCTCACACGTTGGTGACTGGAGAGTCTGGAAAGACATGTCTTTTCCAGGCAGAGTCAGAACCCGGCAGCGCTGCTCTTTGCTCTAGCTGCTTCTGGTTATGCTCCATATCTGTCATTCCCATACGCCTACTGCAGCTGGGCATCTCTCTCCCCTTCACCATGCACTTTAATAAAGCACGTTTTGTAAATCCGCATGAGCCATCTAATTCCTATGTTACAGGTAAGGCAGGAAAAAATTGAACTTTCCTCTATTTAAATATAGGATACATTTCCTGCTTTGAATTAATTTTCCAAGTACTCTATTGTGAACTTTTTACGCCTCCCGTACTTTATTATTTCTCATCTGACCTCTTTATCTTCTGCCTTTTGTGCTAAAAAAGACATTTCTTCTGTCCAAACCCTCCCTATTTCATTTTCAGAAATTGTGCTTAAGGAAGGAATAAGAAAAATGCTTTTCCTCCCGCAGGTTATTCCCATGCTTTAGTGCCAATAATACCCTCCTACACTCCTGTGTTATGTGAAATTATCATGTTGGCATTGGGTCAAAGAAGATAGAAGCTCTTAAAAGGGGGGTGGATGGTAGAGAATGAAGTTTCTAAATAATCTGCCCCCCCCCCTGTTTGGAAATGGTATTAGCATGTGCATTGGAGGATATGTCCAGGGCTTTAAATCATCTTGTAAAATATGGAAGCAACTTGGCTTGATTTACCTTTTCTTCTTCCTGGAGTACAGACCGTATGTTTTATCTTCGGTGTGTTCTGTCATGCTTGCCAACTCCTGAAGCAGTAAAGGTGAATGGTAAGGGTGATTACTTAGGACATGCAGTGCTTTCGTTTGCTTTCAAAAGAGAATTTTAAGCAGATCACATAAGAAATGTTTAAAAAAGTGTTGAAGGAGGGATTGTCCTTGAATATGTGAATAAATATGTACTCCTGTCCCCCTTGTCCCACAGGTAATACACAGGAGAAATGTGACACTGCTAGAGTAGCTCAATTTTTTTGTGCTGTGCACTCCTGGCAGGGGAGCAACGAGAGCGAGAGTCCCACGATTCTGTCTGCTGGAGGCTGAGTCTTCCCTTAAGATTCCCATCTCTTTCATCTACCTCTCCTCAAAAACTTCCTCTTACCCTCTTAGAGTTAAGGATAAGAGAGAGGAGGAGGAAAGAAGTGAAATGGACAAATTGGGGCAGTGGAAAGAGCGAGCCAGAATACTAAGCAAAATTCTGCACCAGAAGATTGCTTTCAGAAAAGCACTGCTGGGCTTCAGGTGAGCAAATATTCTCTGGACTGAAACTCAGGAGTCTGCAAGCTGAATTGTGTCCCAAGCAGCCGTCTGTCTAGAGACTTGAGTGAACTTCTTGCTGTTTGCACCTTTGTTTCCCATATTAACAGTCTGTATTTGTCGCTGTCTGTGTCCGTCTAAGAAGGAAAGGATGCCTTAGTTTGTATCCACCCAGCTCTTGCAAGGCACAAGAAGGAAGCAAATGTGGCGTCAGCTGCTCATCCCTGTTAACTTGGTCAGTTATTGCTACTAACAGTAAAAAAAATGACATAAATTCTGTAGAATTGTTGGGATTTGCAAGTACCTTTGAATCCAGGAGTTTCCAAGGCATTGTGTATTTGTTTAAAATAGTAGCAGTTACACCCCCCATAGTGGGATTTTGAATGAAAGTGGTGATTAACAGTGTGGTAGTGCAATGGTATTAATATCCTTTCAATCATATTTCTTTAGTTGGCTATATTGACTTAGAGCTCAGACTACCATTGGTTACCCAGTACTGTTCTGCTGCCCAAGATGACATTACCATCAGAGCTGCATCGGGTTTACACACTTTATATCTTAAGGTCTTTCCCTGACCGCAAGAAGTTATTGTCCTAGGCTCTTAACTCGGTTCAGCCACGTTCTTTGTGAATAGATGTCAACAAGTGGAACATTGTAGCAGTTAGATATATAAAGTGCAAGGGACTAGAAAAATCACATCATCATAATAATTTTTCTGAATAAAAAGGGTTGTTTGAATTGGTAAGAGACGTGGCACTGAAGCAGTCAAAGTCAGGCTTCCGACACTGCAGTTAGGTTCAGAAAAAGAAAGTGATTTTAATAAGACAGTCAAATCTCACCTCGTTTTTGTCATTTGCTTTCAGGAATTATTTTGTTAGTCAGCAGTGCTGGACTGCTGTAAAACAAGTCAAGGAACCGTTGAAGCTGTTCTTTCTTAACCTTCGAGCGAGTGCAGTGGAACTCTGATGCCTAGCATAGTTGCATTTGCAGCTGCATGATACCATGATTTTTTTCTGAGGTGAAGAATGCTATTGTGTTTTTATTTGCAACATCAACAGGGCAGTTGTTTAATAGGTGAAATTTGTAAGTCTGTAGAACATGCCTTTTTACTATTGTTGTCTTTTCATTGTTATTTTTGTTGTCCATATAATAAGGGCCTGACAGGACAGATGGCAGGAACTCTCAATTAGCCTTGAGGTCAGGCATCTAGATTAAAAATCTTGACACATTCCTTTATCGTTTCACCCCAGTCTTAAAAGGGCAGTTCATATCTCATCTGTATTTAATACCTTGTTTCTTCTAGGGGACACGTAAAAGATAATCTTATTTTACAGCACGATCAAATTGGGTTTATAGGGCACCAGGACTGGTGCCAGTCTCTGAAAAGGCCTATTTCTTTGGGGTCCAAAATATCATTTTATTAAGCTGTGTGCTTGAAAGTTAATTTTGTTGCTGTATTAAACTGGCATTAACTAGCGTTTCTACTGCTGTATGATGGGCAAAGCTTCTTTCTGAGCAAATCCTGAAATGGTAGATGGCAGACTCTGGTTTGTTTACAAAATAGGTGCAAAATCATTTTTCTCGGGTCTCCAGTCTGGTATGTCTCAACCTGTTTCAGTCACCTTAGGTGGGCTTCTGCTTACCCACCTGTTGGGTGAAGTAGCTTTGGACATTGTTTAGGATGTCAGTGCTTTTTTTGTCCATTACCACCATCCTCATAGCGTAAGTGGGATTCTGATTCTGTGCTTATAACAATGTATTTTCATGATTTTTGGCAAATCTAGAACATCGCAACAAAGTGTGTTTTTTTTAAAAAAGGTCTGAGAGCTGAGAAAATACAATCTCTTTCTATATTTTAAAAATTGTTGCCATTTTTGCAATTTAATTCTGAAGTTTAATCAGAGTATTTCAACTGCTAATCAAGTGAATTAATTCTGTGGTGAATGAAGATGGCACAGCAGATCTACTGGTCATGGTTTGTCTATGCTTTGAAAGAAGAAATATGTCTAAAATATATCAGAGAGCAGCATGTATCAGTGAACATCACTGTACGGCTGTGTATCTCTCTGTAGTTCATTATTTCCATATTCACACATAGAGAAAATGCAGCACAGGAATTTGAAATTGCTTCCTGAAGGGGACAATCCTAAAGGGATTGCTCTGATATATGAAGATTTTGTGGCGAAAAAAAAACCCCATTCCGACATAGTGGGATTTAAAGGAGCTGCGCTGAGGGGATGGGTCCTTGTTTTGTATGTAGGAATATGTTCTGATCACATCTTCCAGAGGTTTTGTTCCTATTATGCTAATTATTTGCGATGTAGTGTTAATGACTGAAATACTACGGGTTTTTTGCCCCTATGTGCTCTCTTACTTGTTAGGAATTGACACCTGTTTTCATACTTTTTATAAAGGGTGAAAAGAATTAATATACTCTCAGGAAGTATATGAATAAACAGTGTTCCAAAATACTAATTTCATGAGAGTTACGGGAAGCATTTAAAATGTCATTTGTGAAATTGATTTGCTATGATGCAAAGTCTGCAAGGGCTAGTACCATTATTTTCATAAAAGCTTTCTCATATTTTTAAGAAAAAATGTTCAACTAATTTATTTTTCTCATAGGAGGTCATCTAGACAGGTCTGTTAAATTTAATGGCTGTTTCATGATTAAGGGAGAGTAACAAGTTCTTAATTGAGGAACAGATAAAAAGCTAGCTAATTAACTCCAAATACATTTCTTTAGCAGCATCCAAACAGCCATTTCTAAGATGAACTTGGGTTACTCATCTTTTGAGCTTTTAATCATATTTTTTAGATTTGCATTTTTACACCATCTGTACTACAAAAATGACTGTAATTTCTGTCACAGTTGGAAGCATCAGTTAATAAATGTTTTCTATTTTGATCTAGGGAGGTGTTTGAATTGAGGCGAAAAATATTTTTAAACTAATTGGGTTAATTTACAGTAGATTGAGGGAGAGTGCAGTGGGAATGGTTTACTCCTGTGTCTCCCTGGTTTTCTTCCAACTATCTCCTTTTTTTTATTTAAATACTCTCCCAAATGAAGCCTTTGCCCCAGCCCTCAGATCTTGTGTAAATTGCTGCATGTAGTAGGAAACCACTGGCAGTGCGTCCATGCTCTCTCACTCTATTTACAAGATATTTAGCAATTTAGAGCATCTACTGGAGCTTAGGATCAAGCAGGATCAGAGCCACTAATGCAGCAGCATTGGGCACTGATGTGTTGACTCCTGCCTGAGAGTCCGCATGAATAACTCCTCAGGGAAGGGAATGAAAATAGTATAGTAAGTTGTATTATGGCTAACTGGTAGCCTACAAATCTCCCTGTTCAAGGATTGCTTTTGGTGAGGAAAATCTTTTGCTGTGCAAGCGTATGGATTAGAATGAAAACAGTGCAGTCTATGTGCAAAGCGTGTAGAATGCATGGAGAATTTTACATATGTGTGTGTGGTCAGTATTATAGATATCATACACTAGTAATAATAACTAGCTATGATTTTTCAGGGTGCTCTATGAATCTAATTTAATTTCTGTGACAGGCATAGGGAATGTGGATTCCCAACAGACAGGTAGTATTAAGATCACTTAAGCGTATTAATGTTTTGCTATCCCAGTTCATTCATTCATAGAATGTTGTTAGCAAACTTCAGTTTTCATTGTATAGATACCAATTTATGCTTTTGCATCTTCTCATTTTATTTGCTTATATGTATTTAATATTTCTATTTTCTGCACAGTTTAGTGGGAAGCTATGTGTTTCAGAGTAATCTTATTGTTATTCTGAAGAATTGAGATTTTTTTTCCTGTGATGTCTGAAATATCTTGCAGTGGAGACAATGGATTTTCTTTGTTTAGTAAGAGGTTCAGACTTCCACAACATTTTTTTTGACCTTTTTTTTGCGTTGTCCAAGTTATTAGCATGTTCATGGTTTACAGTCAGGTTAGCTAGGGAATACTGACAATTACCCTGATATCCTGCCAGACCTTTACTGATGTTGAATAAAGCAGTGAATGTAGTGATGTTAAAAGAGAAAATGAAATTGAAACAAAAGTAAAAATAATTTACCAGCATGTACCGGTGGATTTCATAGTAGATGGTAAGGTTTTCAGAAAAAAGGGAGAAAAGAAACATCTTGAGAAGTTCTTTGCAATGGTAGATTTTAACTCTGGGGTTTTTCTTACAGTGCTCTTCAAAGGACTCTTTCATGTAACAGTAATTATATTAAAATATAGATAATTTTGAAATTTATCAGAGACCTATTACATTCTTAATATATATTTATATATATTTTACTCTTGCTTGAATGACAAACTACTGTATTCTCTGGAGCAGAAGTGATAAGGTTCTATTAATGAAGAAAACAGCCCAAGGTCACGTGCCAAAACCTATTTTTCATCTTCATAAATAAAAGAATTTGGTGGCCATTAGGTAACTCAGCTACTGTGAAACTGTTTATTATATTTCACAATGATAATTTGAGTCGTATGTTTCTCAGAACAATATTTCTGTTTTAATTTATTTTTAATCCTGCAGAACATTAAGCATCTTCTTAAACCTGTGCAAGGCAGTATGTGAAGCCCACTGTAAGGGTTCTTGGTAACAATAAGACCTTTAGGAAAAAGTATTTTTTCGTATTTAGTTCTCCTCTGTACCACGTGCATAGAGACTTGACTCCAAAATACTTCACGTGACTGTTCAGAGATGGCTTGCAGGACATTGGTAGTCCGTAGGCAGTGCTTGGAAATGCTAGATTAAACTCAAAAGAAAGTAGAAGAGTTGTAGCATCTGAAATGTGAATTTTAAAGCCCCCAAAAGTATTTATGTTCCCTCATCTTTTCTGATCTCTAGGGAAGATGAGGCATTTAAGTAGCAGTTAAGCATGTAAATATCCTTGGGAATATATTCCTGAGTCTGTGTTTTGGTGTTGCTGAACCTTTAGTTGATGCTGATGTTGGGATTTAATGCATATAAGATATGTAAATAAAATATACCACATACTTATATCCATTTTATATAACAGCTCTTCATTCTTTATTCTTCTAAGCAATCATATTGTTGTCTGTTTTCTTTAGCTATCAAGCTGAGCTCCCTAGCTCTGTCTGAAAAAGCAGTTGGTTCCAGGAATGCAGCATCTGCTGTGGCTACATCTACAGCCTCAATTTTCTTGTTGCTACTAAAATCATAATTATCAGGTTTCCATATACTGATTGTAGCCATTAAGGTTGTTTTGCTGCAATGGCAACGGCATGTTCCGTTTCCTCAGCTATAAACATGCTTTTATAGACTCTTTCCTATTGTTCTGTAGTGAGATAGTGTCGCGTCAGAGCATTGAGGTGGAATTTAGAGTATTTGCCAATGAATTTCCAGAATGGCTAGCATGGCTACAGTGCTGCAAAAGAGTCTGCTGTCTTAACAGCATTCATTTTAATTGCATAAATGTGAGAGATGTTAATTAATGCAGTGTTAATGGTGAGAAATCAAATCTGCTAAAGATGACATTCCAGAAGTATAGATTTTGTTGCCATAATAAGGGCACTATATTATGTATCTTCCAATATACATGTTATAAATCACATAAGCAACAATTTTGAAAGATTTGGTGTTAAGAATGGCAGTTTTTCGTGTAATAGATCTGTGCACATAGCCTGTGAACATCCGAACTTCACAGAGAGCAGTGACCACCGGAATAGTTTTGCAGATTTACAGGCTGGACAAAACAAGCGACTGTTGTTCCAGTCAAGTCTCTGAAACTTCTCAGTCTTCTCACATGATGATTTGAATTCTCGTTAGTCTTTCCACTTTTCTTGTTGTGTAAATTGCAGAAGTGAATTTCAGTTTTGTGAGGTTAGTTTGAAAACTGATCCTCACTTGGAGGTGCTTTTACATTTAGTAATATGTTGAACTTATAAAAAAAAAATAGCAAAGCAAAATCTGCACAATGCCAATCAGTGCAAAACTATAACTGTGTTCGGCATGCATAGAGGTAGCTTTTGGTCCTGAGCCCCTGACTTTCCAGCGGGTGCAGCATTCCCCAATCCTACTTAAAAGTGAGTACGTTTCCCTAATGAAAAAGTGGAGTGGGTTATACTGGCCATTTAGTGCATTCGGTGGTGGTTCATAAATCTTGCAAGTTTTCAGAGTGCCTTTCTGGGCCACCAGATTTATGTCATTTTGGAGAGATAAAAGTTAATCTTTTAAAGGCCATATTTAGCAGTAGAGCTGCAAGTTTTGAATGAGTACAATGAAGTTAAATCTTTTTAGGAATACCATGGATATTAAATTGGGAAGTTAATCACAAGTTTACAGATCAGTCACAGCAGTTACATACTTGTTAACTCCACTTTCCTGAACATTAAAAAAAAAAACCAAACAACCCAACAAAAAAAAATCGTTTAAAACTCTGCAGTTGACAGCATAAATTTCTATTGAAGGAATGCAGTGACATTTGTTAGAAGTGTCACATTCTCCATCCTTCATAGTCCTAAAAAAAAAAATACCATATCTCCATATCCTCACATCTCAGTTATTGATTTGTCTGTGACACAATAAGCACAGTGATGTCTTGTCACCTCTTCTCACCTCAATTTTGTATATGTCTGTTTTAAAAATTATTTTTAAGTAGTATTGAATGCTGTATACATTGTGGGATTAAGGGGAATATTAGTAAATGTTACTGCCGATGGCTTTTTGTTTGTTTTCGAGAGGATTTTTTTTTTTTCGGCAAGCATGTTCCAGGCCAGTGCTCCTGTCGCTTAAAGAGTGGACATGTGACTGACAGGATACTGTTTGGGAAGTGGTGTGCAGTCTCAGAGTAATATGACATTTTATGAGCAGCTTGACTGTTTTCATTACTTGGATTTACACTTCTATTTCTGTGTGCTGAAGAGTAAGTGAGCAAGGCAGCTGTGGGAAATAGAAAAGCTGTCAGGATGAAGTTGATAGGACAGCCTTGAAATGACGCCCTGGTGTCTAATAAGACATTATGGGTGTTATCTTTAAACCCTTTAAATACAAAAATCTGATAGAGCAGCTAGGATCATTGTTTCAAGCTAAGTGATGTGGTACAATTGCAACAGGTTCATCTGAGATATTCAGGAAAACTTGAAACAACATATTAACAATCTTGTTACTAAATTGTACATTCTGGCCATTTTTGTTATTTCATGCTTAGAGCTATTTTATTACTAGTGACAGTGGGAGATAGGACTTCTAAGGCTTTTTTGATCTGTTTTTTAACCTCTGCAGCAATTTAATGGAAGATCAAAGTTTTAATGTAAATATTTTGAGGCAGTTCATGGTGCTTCTAATTACAAACTGTGCTCTTTTTCACTTACAGCCTTAAATACTCTGTTTCTGTTGCTTCACTCCTACAAGCTTCATTTGCTGTGGCAGCACAATAGTTCTCATTCTTGCCTGTCTAAGAATAGAAGCACTTGTGTGCTTTTCAGTCGTTCCTGACTCCGACTCCGCTCCCTAGTTCTGTTAGGGACCCTTCTGTGAGCAAACTTCAAAGGCTCAGATGCCAGAGGTTTGCAGTCTTGGTCCCTCTAGCAAACTGACAGCTTGGTAGTTGGGCGCCATTCGCTCATTAAGTAGCTTTCATAATCTGTCAAGTGAAACTAGGAATGATCATAAAATACACCATTTCTCACAATAAGTGCGCTGTGATCTGATAAGGACATTTCACTCCAGAGTCTGAAGCAATGTATGAAGGCTTTGCTTGGCCGCAGTTGGTAAAGCTGCATTGGTTCTGTTGAGCAAAAGCAGATAGGAGCAGGCCTTGGTACCTTTGGACATCCCAACCAAAGGCCTCACTAGTGCTTTATTAAAGATGATCAATAATTGCATCTCTGAGGCACTCCATGAGGGTTTCAGAGTGGTTTTCTGACAGATAGAGGAAAATTAGATTGTTGTTAGGTGGCTACGACTTTGAAAGACTTGTGTAATTTCAGCGAGGAAGTAAATGGTGATAGAAATTAAATTGAACACATGCATAAGCCATTAAATCATAATAAGCAGTTCATGGTGATTTACTGTACCATGAATGGGGAAAAATGCACAACTGTGTTGACAGAACATTCAGGAATTTGGGCAAGTAAAGATATGCTTGTATAAGAAATACCGTGTTTGAGGCACCAAGTGTTTTGTGTTTTTTTTTTAATACCCAGAAATTACTGTAACATTGGTACAAATTGCTGTGCTTCGTAAGCAGCAAATATCTTCTGACTAGTAAGAACTAAAAATAAATATTACCATTTCAATTGCAGCAAGACTGATTAGTAACTATTAACCTGGTAGTAGGATAAATGTGATGTCCTTATTAATACAGATAGTATACAAATCTGTTCCAGTGCTTTCAAAACTCTGATGACGTTTTTGGTGAAACTATGCACAAGCAGACGTTTTAGCAGAATACAGTGGATTATACTTAATAAAAATAAAAAATAAAAACCCCAGCTTTGCACGGAAAAAAAAAAGTAATGTTTTCTGTACTTCCAATTTAAAAAAAACAAACCCACAGAAGTCTATTAATGAAAAATCAACTAACAATACAGTATTCCACGGTGGAAGTGAACCTTATTCATTTGTAGTTTATGGAGAAGGACATCTTGTGAAGAAGGTTTTTTCTGTCTTCCTTATACATCAAAGCAAATATTCAAGTAATTGTGTAGTGGTCTCTGAGGCCCCAAAAACTGTGGTGACCAGGCTCATATGAAAACTTTTACCTTTCGAAAAAGTATATGGGTTGGTGGGACAAGGGCTGCTAAAGATTCCCTTGGAAGTTGCAGTAGTGCAGAAATTTGCTAGGGACAAGGAGAGTGACAAAGGTAAAACTTGCAGGATAAATCAATCTCATTTTTTAATTACATGTTACTCACTTCCATCCATTCACCAGCTAATGTATCACCTGATTTTCTCAAAGCTTTACTCCCTAGCAGATTGGTCATCTCCTCTGCAGCACTATTGAGTACGATATTCTGGCAAAAGATACCACGTGCAGCAAGCAGGATAAGCAGGCAAAAATCGTTTGTCTTATGGTGGCTGACAGTAGATCTAGATCTAGGGGGCAACTGTGGGAGGATATTTTTTTTGCTTTGCTATGGTTAACTCTGCCGTCTTATCATACAGCTGTACCAGGTGCTTATAGTACAAAATTGGGTGAATACTCCCTGAGTGAAAATGAAATGAATTAAAATGAAATTTTAATTGCTCACAAGCTGGTTTTGTCATGGAGTTACAGCCATTACAGATTTATTCAGAGAGATCAAAGAGCAGTGTAAACTTCTTAGCAAGATGTATCTTCCATTCTCATCTAAGTCTGTTGTGGGACTAGGAAAAATGATTTATGTAAACCTGGCAGGTTAATCAAAGGAAAGCAACAAGCAATTACAATAGCAGTAGTTACAAATCTAGTGAAAGAGAAATGGTTAAGGTAAGGGTCATGCCAGTATATGTGTAATATTGATAGGGGTCAGAACTGGCCAAGCACTCATATCCTGTATGTGTGATGTAATGACATTTCACTGTTCAGACCCTTGGATATCACAGAACAATTTTGAATGTGGTATCTGATTACGTCAATGGATTTCTTAGGCTTTGGAGGACAGAACCTCGTTATTTCAGTCAAAATTAGAAGGAAAAAAAGTTAGAACATATTGAAGTACTGATACCTAATTAGCAGATAAACATCTCACCTCTGTAGTAGTCTGTAGAGAAAAGACCTGACAGATAGTAGCTATTAACACCTTCATGATTAGAAGATGAGTGCTTGGAAAGCTTGTCTTTTTCTCGATGTGTCATTTGGTCTGTTTTCACCCAGACTGTGCCTTGTTTACGTCTTCTAGTGAGTAACTCCCACAGCTCAGTTCTGTTCATTATTTCTGTATTTTTCCGATGCTGGTTCTCTAGTAGAAAAGAAACAAAAGAATGACTTTGGGAGAAAGAAGAAAATAAAATTATGTGGATTAGGATGTACAAAAAGCTCTAGGAATGGCAGAGCTTTTGGCAGAGAATGGAGGAAAAGATACCAATATATGAAGGTAAAAGCAGAATACATGTGAGCTCTGGTAAGGAGTAACAGAAATAATATCCTAAAATGGACAACTGGGAATGGTACCAAGAGAGCTTGTAGGAAAAATACCAAATACAAGGAACTTCTCATATGTACAATGAATTTGACCAAGAGAAACATGCCTTTTCTCTTTCTCTTCTTCCGTACATCTATATAAACACCATATATAAACAAAACCATACATTTTTTACTAAAACTATATCACCAATCCTTTGTCATGGCTTAAATTAATTTCTCAGAAATACTCAGATTGCACAACTTTGTGGCTGCTTCTTATTAAAATTTGTTTCTTCAGTGCTGGACAGTATTTTAATCTAACAAGCACACGGAGATTGTACAGGTTCCAAATGCCAGACTCTTTATGTAAGTAGTATACAAGCCTAGACAAAGTAGTAAATGGCTGCCTGCATTTCACAGCTTCATTTTTGTTACCACATTAGGGTGAAAAATCACCTTCTTGAACTCAGAGTTGCTTCTCCTGCATATTCATTGTTCTTCCTCTCATGACGTCCTTATTTTATGTCTGATTTTAACCAATTGCTTCTGTCTTTATTTGACCCTGCACTTAGACACCTTTGCTGACAAAGTATAACCTGCTCTTCCTCTCCCTTGCCTAAGCTTCATTTCTTTTTGTTAGTTCTCATGCATTCTTTCTAAGTCTCTTGGGCCCCTTGAGGTATAGGATCCAGCTGTAGCATGTAGGCTTTTTTTTTTTTTGCTTTTAAGTGTTCTCCAATACCCCAGACTTCCTCCTTTTCAGGCAAGCTTGGTTGGCCAGGTTTTCCAACTTCCCACTGTTTAACCAAGCTTCCACTTGAATGGGTAGCCTTCAGGGTTTAGAGAGTCTCCATTTTGGGGGCGATGTGTAAGAGCCCTGAGAGCACATGCCTGACTCAAGTGTTCACCGATGCAGCAAGTTCATCTCCTCTCCTGGGTTCTGTACATTGTACAAAGTCTAGTGCCCTGAATCAGTGCGACCAAGTTCATGGTTGCCTGGCAGCTTTTAATTCTACTCCCTTGTACATTTGAATTAAGATGCTGTCTTTTGATTACGTGATCACAAGTGATCATATGTACTGCATAGGGTGCACAGTACTCGTTGAACGAGGAATTAGTCGATTACTTTTTTATCACTCTTGTTCAGCATGTGGTCTCCTACCTATTTCTGATGAACATCAGCCAAATCTGCATTCACAGTTTTTCACAAGTGCTTGTGAAGCAGTGGAAAAGCACTGTGTTAAAACCGGGGATCTGAGGTGCAGGGAACTAATGACCAAGCCTTACAGAAAAGGCTTAGCTCATGGCCTCAGAGGAGGAATAGTCTCTTACAGGTTTCCAAAACCTGCTTTTTCAGATGTTGTTTGTATATGTATATGGAGTAGTATTTCATAAATTGGAAGATGATGTAAAGAACTTCAGTCTGAATGAGTTCTTATAAAATAAGTGTATAAATGGTATTATTTCCTTACAGAAACAGAAGTGAGTCACGGGGGCATTTGGGAGGGAATCAGTCATTCAGATAGGAGCAAACTTTCGTCTGCTGAGTAGGCAGAAAATGAGATGGTTGTTAGTCGTCTGTTCAACCTCAGCAGATATCTAAATAAGGTCTTGAACACTTACTAAATAAAAATTGTAATAACAGCACCATTTTCCTCTGCTGGTGTGTTTATTTAGGTAAAAGAAAGTTCAGCAGAAAATCCTAAATCACTGTCTCGTTTTGATTCAATCCAGAAGTATTGTTCATGGGCTGAACTAGGTAACTTCTGAATATTTGATTTTGTGTGTCTATTATATTTAAGCAATGTTAGGTAACCAAGCAGTCTCTATCAATGTGGCGTTTCTGGGGAAGCTGTGTGAGGTGAGCACTGTTTTAGAGATCTGAGGGGATAAAAGTGACATTTCCTTGAACTTCTTTATGTCCAGCTTACTCTTTGACTAAAACAGTCACTAAATAAAGTTTTGGTTTTGTTTTTGTTTTTAACATTTGCCACTTAAGAAAGCTCTAAAATGTTTCCCAAATCTTAAATTTGAATGCACTATATAAATCTTACAGGTTGGCATTGGACCATTGAAGTAGAATATTAGATCTCCAAGACAGTAACATCACCATGTTGTTTATCAAATAATCTGTTATATGTATACTGCCTGAAGTATATGTGAAGGTTATACTTTGCTTATTTTAAGCTTTTTTTAAAAAGTACAGGAGAGACATTAGAAATGGTTGATCATTTTGCAAAATGACTGTAGAACTTTGTGAGCAAGTTGCTGAGAGGGAGACATGGGAATGTGTATGTCCTGTATAGAAAGGGCACTCTCTTCTTCTCCTTCAATCATTTGTATGCAAGAACATAACCTTAGCTAGAATATTTCTTAGGAGTAACTTCTCCATCCTTGGATTTTGAACTGAGGTTATGAAAGAAAGATCTCTAGAAAATTATTCTTCCTGTGATGACAACATCTCAAGATGTTCCTGACAAATAAAGTGCGAAATTTATTTTCACGTTTGTGCTCAGAGTGCTCTGAAATATTTTATTTCCCTTGTGATACTGGCTTTGACCTTAAATCAAGTGCTGAAATTTGAAAATTCTGACAAGCTTCTTTGGCAAAGAGTGAATAACAAATTTTTAGGGGGAGAACTGTGACTAGTAGTTCTGGGGCATCAGTCATCATTAGTACATTTTGGAAAATGTATTGCCAATGAATTTATGATATTGTGCTTGTGCTGTCAAGTAGTTTTAATGATCATTGCCAACATATTCAGCAGTTGGAAAGCTAGGTGTCTGTCCATTCTGACACCATTCAAGATGCAGTTCTGGTGTATTTTGAGTTTACCGATTTCCAACTTTCTTGATGTAGGCAAGTATTTATCTGGCATGATCTGTAATGAAAGACAACATATTAATGATGAACTTCTACAGATAGAGCTGTGTCTTGTAACTGTGCTGCTGGGTGGTTGTAACGTGGAAGAGAAATTTTAAATCATCATGTTCACCTGGTCCCGTGAAGCTTCCTGCAAGGATTTGAGAGCACGCCTGCCCAGGAGGAGTGGGTGTACTAGTGGATGAAAAGCCAGACATGACCTGGCAGTGTGCACTCGCAGCCAACCTTCTCCTGTGCTGCATCAAGCACTGCGTGACCAGCAGGTCAAGGGAGGTGATTCTGCTTCTCTGCTCCACTCTGGTGAGACCCCACCTGGAGTCCTGCATCCAGCTCTGGAGCCCTCAGCACAAGAAGGATGTGGACTTGTTGGAGCAGGTCCAGAGGAGGGCCACGAAGATGATCCAAGGGCTGGAGCATCTCTCCTATGAGGAAGGGCTGAGAGAGTTGAGGCTGTTCAGCCTGGAGAAAAGAAGGCTCTGGGGAGACCTTACAGCAGCCTTCTAGGACCTGAAGAGGTCTTATACGAATGATGGGGACAAACTTTTTAGCAGGGCCTGTTGTGACAGGTCAGGGGATAATGGGTTTAAATTAAAAAAGGGCAGATTTAGACTGAATATAAGGAAGAAATTTTTTACAGTGAAGGTGGTTAAACACTGGCACAGATTGCCCAGAGAGGTGGTAGATGCCCCATCCCTGGAAACATTCAAGGTCAGGCTGGACGGCACTCTGAGCAAGCTGATCTAGTTGAAGATGTCCCTGCTCACTGCAGGGCGGTTGGGCTAGATGACCTCTAAAGGTCGTTTGCAACCCAAACTATTCTGTGATTTGATGTGTTCCAAGTTTGGCCATTTAGGCAACAAGTAATGCCAGTTACATTTCCCTGAATTCATTAGAGTGAATGTGGTCCGTCTTGCTTCTTTTCCTGAAATTCTAATGCATATGACAATATAAGGTTAAATGTTTGATATGCTGCTTTAGAGGACAGTTGTATTTTTAGGGAGTGATAACATTGGTTTGCACTGCTTGCTTTTCATATTCTCTTAAAATATGTGAAGAGCCTTTGACATTAAACTCACAGTATGAAGTAAGTATTTTTTTTAGAATCAGGACATTACACCAGAATGAAATAGTCTTCAAAATGCTATATCACAAGAGAAAATTCAAACATCAGTAAACATTTTAGATATCAAGTGCTGTATACAAAGGCCAGTCCACGTATTCAGTAAGGTGATCCTTGCCTTTCTACTATTTATTTGCAGCACCGTAGACAATCCTGTCAGGCTTTCAAAAATTGTTTTTTCACATCTAAAATTACCAGTGATGCTCGTTATATTTTGAAGTGTGTTGTAAATCTGGGGCTCACAATTTTTCTGTCATTGGGATCGCAGAGGGCCAGCTTCCCTGCATGTTTACCCACAGCTTCACTGCATGTGGAATATCATTAAGTAACTACTTAGAAAGGATGGACTGGACCCAACAGGCATGGGTTAGCAAGTTTTTATTTATGGAAAGTAATCCAGTAACGCAGTTGTCTTGTGAATGTGCCAATAAAAGGGGCCAATTTCCAGAGCAACCGAACTCCGCTCATACATTTGTGAGCGTAGAGATGCTAAACTGCCACGATGATGTATGCAGCTGGGGCTTTACACGGATTTAAAAACATATGCAGAGGTTTAAAAGCTACTTTTGTAAATCTGATTACTGGAAGACAGGAGAAGACATTTTTATGTAGGTTTGCTGGTTTTTATTTGGGTTGAATTTTTTGTTGTGTTTTGCAGTGGCAGTGCAACAATGTGACATAAAATGATTAAAAATTGATTAGAAACATCGATTGTTTCAGTCTGCAGAGCATATGACCTGCACGTGAATCCTCTTAAAAGCTGATGACTGGGAAAAGTCATAGTTTTTTTTTAATTAAAAAAAAAGAGCAGGTGGATTATTTCTTCTGCCTTCACAGAGAGGTTCCTGTTTCTTGGTTTCACACAACCACACTCCGTTCAATGAAGTAATTGCTGTCCCCTTATCTCACATCCCAAGCTGAGTTCAGCATCTGGAAAAGCTTAAGGACTCAATGCATCAAATTATCCTGCTCAAACTGTTGTTTATTGCAGGCCATTTTGTCCTGTCATCTCCATGACAGAATGTCAAAGCTTTTCTTTCTGTTGCCTTCAGCTCCCAGCATCTGCAGGGATCTGATACGCTACCTCTGCATTACACGGGGCGAAACCGTCAAACAGTCGTGATCAAGGCAGCAAGCCAGACCGCGGCGGGCGATGGGAGCTTCTGGTGCTGCATTGCAGTGGTGCTCTCTGTGAGAGATCAGATTTCACCCTGCTCAGTCACTCAGCCGTTCTGGTGGGTTTCCTAAACCTTCCGGCCTCCCATGCGATGGGCTGTTCTTGCCCATCTTTTCTCTTTTACTAAAATGTTCCAAAGTGTGATGGCGTGAAACTTCAGCTTTGCTAGGCTTGTACCAATATTGCTTCCCCTCTCTCCACCTACAAGCTCGCATAGTGGTTTCCCTTAGGTGACAGAAACTTTTCTGTGCGTGTTGACAAAGCTGTAGAGAACTTGTTTTCGGAAACAAATCCTGTCACAGGATTCTCAGTTCTGAAGTGTTCGGTTATTTGTGTTGCCCTAGTCTACCTTTTTCATTTTTTCAGTGAAATTAATTGGAATGTCTCTTCAGTCATCCAGTCTTCTACTTCAACCTTAAACCCAGCAGTGAGATCCAGAGTGTTGCAGTTTCGCTGTTGTTGTGGCTTTTAACCTACTGAAAAATATTATGGCTGTATGCATTTAAAAAAATACTTTGATTTACATATGTACAGTATCTATCTATATGCACTCGCCCAGTTTTACCAGTATAGCCCTCCCTGTGTATAGGTCTTTTGCTATTAAAAATGTCCTGAAACAGAAACACAAAAATGCCTTCAAGCGTCTTCTGAGATCACAGATTTGTCACTAAATCCCCTACTTCAGACATTCTAACTCACTCGGACTCTGACTCAGCCTCCCTCCACTGGCCATGTTGGGAGCTCACATCCTCAATGTTGGCACTTCAGAGCGCTGCTGAACTTGTGCCTACAGTAAGTGTTAAACTGCTCTGCATCCCTGTCCAGCAACTTGTCCATGATTTTTGCTTGTGAAGTACTGTAATATGTTGAATCTCAGAAAGGCTCTTAGCGAGTGACTTGTTTGTCTTCGCTAGACTTCAATAATCTGTGGCTTGAGGGATTTACCAACTTGTTCTTGCTCATTCAAATAGGGACAGCATGGCTGAATCTGAAGTTCCCACATACTGCTCAGACTAATATGACCACACTGTGTGTGGCTAAGTAAAAACAGAATTTGAATGGAACCTGTGCTTGTTAGCAAGTGTTGCAGACAATTCCTTTACGTAAAAATAAGTAAGAACTGAGAATGAGTTTATTCTTCAGCATAGATTGATTTAGAGAAGTGTCATGTAGTTCTCACTAAGGTTGTTAAAAGCACTGTTCCCAAGAGTTACATCTGTGGCACACCCTACTGTACTGTAGTTATTAGAAGAGTAAACTAATATTATATTCGGAAACTAGAATCTAAAGAATTACCTCAGCATTTCTCTGTCCATATACAGTGTGACTGTAGGGCCTGATTTATGAAGATATTGGGCTTATGTGCCCCGCCCCCCCCAAAAAAAAAATCTGTTTCGTTGTGGATCTTGATTTGCTGCACAACTTCCAAGTTGGAGATCCGAGCTCAGAGTTTAACATTGGAGGTTCTCTTATGAAATTCTGAGAGTTTTTTCCACTAGTATGGCAGCTTCAGAGATGTCAAAGATATGCTTCTTTCTGTGTTTGCCATTTGTGCAGCTTCGTAGACATGAACAGTATGGGAAATGCAGTATAGAAAATAATTCAACAAATGTAATGTTTATTAATTCTGGGGCTCCATAAAACTAGATAATTGGATGTGAGAACACAGAGGAAGATTACATTTCACAGTTAAACGTGATTTGGCACTCTAAGAAGTAGCTAAGTAAATTTGGCATATACTAATAATTCTTTTTTCTTTCTACATTCATTAAAATTAAACCTTGCTTCCCATAGTGTGAAAACTGGAGGGTATAAATTGCACCGGACAAAAAAGTGTAAGTTATTAGCTTGTTAACTTCTGATACTCAGAAATATTTTATATTCTGAATAAGGATGTCATTGTTTGCGTCTCTCTGAGTAGAGAACGCTGAGCTAGAATTTGTTGCCAGCCGAGGTTTATAGGGTAAGGTTTGCTCTTGCTACTTTTTATCAATTAAGGATCCTTAGAAAGGAAGCCAAGTCCAAAATTTAGACAAAACATAGCACACTAGCAACAGAAAAAATACTTTCCAGCCTATAATCCAAGCAAAAATAAAAGATGTAATTTGTCACATGTCATGTAAAGAACACCAGGAGTTTAGCTCTCTTCCTTTAGTTGAAGGAACTCGTAGAAGGGTTAGAAATTCCACCTGAAGTCCCCTTTGTCAGTGATCATCGCCTGACGTGTGAGCGGAGCAGCCATCAGGCGCTGTGTTTATGAACGATCTGTGTTCTTGGAGATGTTCAGTTTTAAATTCTTGCATGGAGCAGAAATATTCGGGAGGAGAAGTCCACTAATGTGTGTGTAGGTTTTTTATAAAAATCCACTGTGTTGGAAGAGGGAACTGGTATTTCACACATGCTGTTGAGTCGAATGAATCAACTCTGTTCTTGTGTTCAGGTAACCGATTCTGCATAGCGGGCAGTGGGACCCTGGGTAGTGTTCAGCACACGAGAGCCTGATGCATGTGTTTTCCTCTTTTGTGGCTTTGTACTACAAGGTGATCCTTAGAGGATAATGTACTTTTTTGTGGCTTTTTTGTTTGTTTTCTTAGGGATGTTTTTTGCTCACTGGGGGTTGCATGTGCTATGGGAATTACCTTGAAGAAAGATTCATCTTCCAGTATGGTATCATAAATAAATTGAGATGATGATGAAGAATTACACAGTCGGGGTGGGATTTAGAGTGCCTGTCTGTGTGTGCATGTTTGTACATATATATAAGGCAGAGCAAATTCAAATCATGGCTGATCAGTTGTAGACGCACATACGTATGTGTCTTAACTCAGAGAAGGTGGTAACTGAAAACAGAAAGATTTTACATTTGTAAAAATGGTTATGTATAAATCTGACATTTAAAAGTGCAAATCTGAAAATACTTTAATTATTATTATTAATCTTAATTAGATGATGTAATATATCACCTAGAAGAATTTTTTGGATTTCAGTAAATCTCCAAGGACTGCATTTGTTGTCACTGTATAGCAAAAGATGTATTTAGATGGAGAAAAAGGCTTAGCTGTAGGATTAAAGAAAAGAATGTTTTAATTTAAAAGCAAAAGCAAATATGAAACACCTTTTTTGCTAGTTCAACACATAAATGCAAATTACTAGCCTGCCTACAAAGCTTCCAGTCAGAGAGACAGGAATTATTTGCACAGATAAATTTATGATTTTTTTTTTCTTCAAGTACTTTTGATGAGGGGTTGCTTCAACTCTATTTTGTCAGACTGTTTCAGGTCCTGGCAGTTATACTTTTTGGTTAGTTAGGTTACAATCAAAATAGGTAGTAGATGTTTTCTCTTGAATGATGAAGGGTAACCCAGTGATTATTAAGAAAACTCTGTGGTATATTGAGCACTGCTGAAAGGTAGCATGGTAGATAGCATCTGGCTGACAAGAGAAACCTCAAATTATTGTATGTGGTTTATGCCAGTATGTCAGTTTGCCACATACCAAGTGATAATTTAGAAAGGGAAAAGAGCAATTCACATACATACATAAAATCTGAATCTTATCCAGGATATCGCATTACTCTGCATAGTCACATGCTGTGTATGTAAACTATTAGTAGTAAGTAATTTCCATCTGTATTATCTGTGAAGAATCCAGTTGCCTTGCAGACTCTAGCAAATAAAATTGTTGTGAGGATGACTGCACGTCTTCATTGAAAGTATCAGTTTTAATTGAAAATACCTACTTTAGCATTCTGACTACGCTGAACGTGGTTTTCTAATGAACTAATTTTGTTCATTTCATTTGCTGTGTTTCTGAAATCTGAGCCTGAGGAGGTGCATTCTTCACAGACCTTAATTCTTTGTGAGAATGACAGGGGGTCATCAAACTTTGATCTTCAAGGTTTGAAGCAGTTTGAAGCCAGAGGCTGCTGGGTTCTGTTAAAGGCAGAGGGGTCAGATCAATCCAACAAAATACATGTTGACTTGGAAGAGAGGTTATCATCTCCGGGTAGAGTTTTAAGGTTAAAGATGAGGATGAACTGTGAGCACAGACTGACAAGGACATGTCTTGTTTAGACACAAACTGAATTGAAATGTATGGGTGTGGATCAAGAAATACAGGAAGATTTAAGTTGGGCTTATCATTGTAGCTAAACGATCTTTGCATTCACATAGTCTCCCTGAAGGTATACGTAGGCTTGATCATTAAGAAATGTAATTAAGAGAGAAACCAAGCACTCTAAGTATTTTTTTCTTTTTTTGTTACCGTGTCCCTTTGTCTGCTTCAGTGTGGGGGTTTTTCCAGTGGATTCAAAGTAAATGGATTTTTTAGTACAATTTCAGCTGCATGTCAGATATCCTAAAAATGTTTTTAGTCAAGGTGTTTTGAGATTAAATAGACTAAAAGGACTGATACTAAAAGATAGAAATAACTTTGTTTATCTTCAAAAGGCTTGTTGGGACACAGGTTTTGGGTAGTGAGACTCAGAAATAGTTCAGAATTTCAGGATGGCGAACTACTGTGTGATTCTGTTAGATGCATTCACCCCAGAGCAATTGTCCTTGGATACAGAGATTGCCTGTGCTTAGCACACCAATGTAGTCAAAAGCTTGGGAGGCTGTATCTGGGCTTGCCTTTTTAAATCTGAGATATTTGTTCTCAGCCTGTATCTCAGCTTTTGCATCTGTAAAAGGAGAAAAATGGTGACATAGCACTGATACCTGCTAGTGCTTAAGGAATTTTTAGATATTTGACTTGCAAGCAGGTAGAAGTTCCAAAATATTCCTTTGTTTATTTGTCGTCTGGGCTAGAGGGCAGTTTGTGAATGCAGGGTTGGTGAGAATAAACTCAGCCAGTTGTGGCTTAAATAACTTTCCAGGAGTGGCCACAGTCTTTTGCATACTAAAGATTACTGTTAGCTGCTCCCTAAATCATACAAATGTAGACTAGGGATAGAAGTAGCTTGTCAGCTGGGACAGAATGCTTTGTGTTCAAGGTGACTCTTGACAATTTTTCTAATAAAGTTTCAGTGAATCTGAAGTGCAATTCTAGCTGCTAGAGAACTTGAACCTTTCATTGTCTGAGCGCTGGCTAATGTCAGAGAGGAAAATAATACTACACTGAATAATCCCTTTACCCCCAAAATCCAGTAGGTTGACTTTTGCAGCTGCACGTGAGCAAATTAGCATTGGAAATGCCAGAATATGCATTTCTTCTACTACTTCTCTTATTATAATCTCAGCAGCTGAATGAATATATGATCTAAAAGTTGGAATAGTTTGATTGATTGGCATCTTATAAAGCTCCTGTCATCCAACAGTATATTCATAGCACATCAGAGGATACGAACCAATACTGCCTGGAAAACTGCATGAGTAATGCAAACTCAGAACAAGCCTCCTTTATGAGTATTTCTTTGAAAGATATGGTTAAAAGAGCAGCATTGATACTTAAGGTTCGATCATTAAAGATGAGTATATGCCACTGACTTTCCATATCATAGCTCCTTTATACTTGCCAAACTTCTTCATAGATTTAAGCTGATAAAGATATTGCTTGTTATTTTTACATAATAGGATAGATTTTTTGACATTTTCCACATAAATTGTGAAGCTAAGCAAGAGAGGTCACAATGTGTTTGGATTAAGCATCGGTTTCTCACCTGAACGAACTTCTGAGAAATGTGCTAAGTGTATTTCATTCTTTTTAATATAAATTCTTGAAGTCAAGTTAAAGGTGATAAAAATTAGTGCTGTGTAAAATAGTCTTGGCCAATCCAATTTTGTGACTCTTAAGATGAAACTGGACATTCTTTCTCAGGGGCATCATTACCACCTGGCATTCAGAGGCATGACATGCTGCAGCAGAAACCCACATTAGGGGGTAACCAAAGTAGCAGTAATTTTAAGAATATTTTTAAAGGCATGCTGAGAAGGACTTTTATTTTTTAAATGTCATTCCTATGTAAAATGAAGCTACAGATGGAAAAGAATTATTTTTGTGAGGTATATCATGCCATAATGAAGGCTTGCACGGCACAGGATTTTTTTCTAGTATCTTGGTTGGTCTGGTTTTAACTGGCCCATACACTGAGGTTCCTTGACAGGTGGCTTTGCCCCACTGTATCTTCCAAAGCTGCTGTGCAGCCTCGTTACTTCTTGTTATTCTTTTTTCCTTGTCTTTGTCGGTCTTGTGATCTCTCCTCTTGACTTGTCATCTCCAGATTTCCAATGCTAATTGTTGTTCTCAGAATTCCAGAATCTTTCTTTAATTTTACATCTAGCAGGGAAAGCATTAGCCTAGGTCCAGTGACCACGATGTAGAACATTGCTCACATCTGATTGTCCATTTTGCTGTGCCTTTTGTTCTTTTCAATACAGGCAAAATAAGTCTTAGAAAATTGCAGACAGTCTACTTTAGCGTAGATTTATTTTAGTAAAACTTTCCAAAAGGGGGGGG
>Ga0065711_1003774_pt1 | contig 36601 bp, 17 predicted proteins | sample Hoacrofraction12_FD_59098 | JGI IMG/M metagenome (GOLD analysis project Ga0065711, IMG submission 59098) | Hoatzin crop microbial communities from Cojedes, Venezuela - Epithelial fraction 12 v2 (version 2) | ecosystem: Host-associated > Birds > Digestive system > Esophagus > Crop | place... | reverse complement strand
CTTTACGTACGGCTCTGTATTCAGGTGAGGTTTTTTGGCTGGGTGGGTTTTGTTTGTTTGTTGGTGTGTTTCAAAAGCAGAAAAAAACCAAACCAAACAAAAAAAAAATAGATTTACACTAAGAAGAAGGGAAAAAAGTCATTCCAGGAGAAGAATTCTGGGATCCTTACCAGCAGAAACATTCTCTAAACACACAGTCACAGAACCATAAAATCACAGGTTCTTCCCCAGGACAAGTCCGTATCAGTGCATAATTCAGGAAGGAAAAAAAAAAACCCACCCAAAAGGATCCTTGCAGTAATTTTAGCTTTACAAAGGATCCTTTGCTAATTATTTCCATACTGCTAAGTAATTGTATCTGCTGTAGAGTCCAAACTAAGGCACTACCACTTGGGAATTTATCTTTGCACATGGTAAGATGCATAAGTATAAATAAATGTATTCTGCAGCTTTTCTCAAAACAGTGTTTCTACAAAACCAGTTCCACATGTCTGAAGGTGCAGAATGCTGTTCATTTAAAAGCTGTAGATGCAAAAAGCTGTGTGTTGCAAAATAAACTCTTCACTAAACGCACATAATATAGCTGGTATTTTGAGAGAGCAAAGAGGGGGAACAGGACAGCAGGACCACAGATGTCACAGGAGCCTCCCCATTTCCTCATAACTGACATCAGCCTTCGGCATGAAATAGATGGCATACAACTCCCGCAGAGGTGTTTTGTATCAAGGAATATACTGTACATGAAAAAAACCTATCATAAAAAAGAAGTTAAAATGAAATTTTATGATCTCTTACCCCCGAAGAATAAACCTTATGCAACACCACAAAACTAAACTATCACCCTTCTTACCCGAGATGGAGTAAAATGTGCTACTTAACACCCTCACTGGGCAAAGTTTGCAATTATACAAAACCCATGTGATTTAGGCATTAGGCTGGTTAATTCTAGAAACAGACAGTAACATTCAGCAGGCCAACACCTTCGCCGTCATCCTGAAGAGGGCAGTCAGGCAACATCAAAGGAACGCTGTAAAATCTTCAGTAGTATCAGTAGGGCACTGCTCTGTTAAACCTGTTATATTCAAGCTGGACCATTTTTATTATAAGAACAAGATAAAAATCACTTCATCTTGATGCCATCATTCTTCTTAGTCTACCTTTCACTTGTGACGAAACAGTATTTCTGGGAAATTCAGACACTTGAGAGAAGACTCTTGGTTCCCGTTGATCTCCACGCATTTTGCATCTTTGAATTATTTTGAATGAATATAATCAGTGGAGAGGATACTTCAGAAAGTATCATTTTGCAAAAGGTTGTCTTAGCTTTTCTGTAACAGATACAAAGCACAATTCCACCCTCCCGCTGCAGAGAGCAAAGCACTCTGTAACAGCCCCTCGCAGCAGCTGGAGGGGCACGGGGAAGCGAGGGTGAAACAAGGAGGGCAGGAATACAACGCTACGGGATGACCACACACAGACCTGAAGAACATCCCACAGTCCACGATATATAATTTCCTACGGATACAATGCTGATACAGCCACGTTCATAACTTTTTGTGGTGTTGGTTACTGCAAAAAGCATAAGCACTTGGCTGAAAACAATTCAGCCCCCAATTAACATCAGGAAATATCGGTTCCATCACTTCTTACCTACCTATCTCTATCATTAGTTAATATTAATTGTCTCCATTTGTTTCTATGAAGTAATGTTAATTATATAAAATTATTATAATAATTATATGAAATACTATAAAGGCATAGGTAGAACTACACTTGGTATGAACTCATCAGAATAATAACATGTTAGCACTGCTCTTGTTAGTTTGACAGGAGTTTTTGATAGATAAAGAAGATTTAAATGTTACTGCTGCTATAGTCACCTCTTAAGAATTTCATCATAACAGCAACACAGGAATCAGCAACATCAACTGTAATATTAACCAACTACTAGAAAATAGTGGCCAGCTCAACAGGCAATGCTACTATTAGATTTACCTAGGAAATTCAACTTACTGAAAAGTAAGCTGCTAAGCAAATGTTCCACAAAAATGTCTTCCATTACACAAGAGGTGCTCATGAAATATTAAAAGTTTTATTTAAAAAGATTAATTATGTGGGTGTCTATGGCAGATAATCAGATTTGTATAGCTTGAACTATATAAAATTAGATTAGTTTTGTTCTATTAGTCCAACATTATAGTAAGGAAAACACAAATAGAGTATTAGGAAAAGAATAAAAGAGACTGTGGAACTATTTGCAAGAAAGCAGTAAAGCATTATTTTTTGGCACACTATGGACTGTACAAAACACTTACAAACGTACAATTGGCAAAGAATGCACTACCAGGTCACCTATCCGTTCTTGTCTATCCGTTTAAAGTAAACTGTGATCAATGCTGCAATTACCACCTAAACAGATTCCGTTTTTTTATTTGGAATAGCTTTCCCAAAGTGAGGAGAAGGAGCTAAGTGCATATTTTGACTTCTTCTCAGTATCGACAAGATAACAAATTCAGAATGCTTATTTGCTTTCATTTCTGTTTAGGGTGACTCGTAATGTCACAATAAAAAGCACTGAAGAATCTACAAATACGTCCAGAAAATTCACCACACACGACAAAATGACGAGAGTATGGACACTAGTTGAAAACTACGCTGTTTATGCAATCTAGATCTCTGTAATAGTAGAAAGCAAGCTAAAATCCATGTTTTTCTATTTACAGCATCCCATGAAATTTCCAATATTCTGCAGATGAAAAAAAGCTATGACATCACATTTTGTAGAAGTTGCAAAGTAAAAAAGAAAAAAAAATTGTGACCACAGGAAGAATCAGGAGTCTCTTACGATCCAAGTTTAAAATTATTGCCTTGTTAAACAGGACTCATCAATACTTCCATCAAGATCCTGAAGTGCACTGGAAAAGCAACTGAAGAACTTTCAACAGCTCCTTTCCACATTTCCTGTTCCTTCTTTGAACAAAAGTTCAAAAGATAATTCCCTCTCAGCACAGTTAAGAGATCTGTCACTGATTTTCTTGCTACCTGCTGCTGATCAACCAGCAAAAAACTGAAAGGCAGAGGATCCCGTTTCTTCTTTCTGGTGACACCTCCTTGACTGTCAGAATTCTTTCTGCTGTTGACCCACTCTTTGATCAGCTACTTGAAAACAGTTTTCTAAGATATCTCACTGAACAGGGAAACCAGCAGAATGCCTCTCTTTTCTAGATTAAAAACTTCCTCTTGGAGGTCTCATTCATGGGGTAGATGTTAATAAAATTATGTGGAATCTCTTCTCTCATATATTTTGGCATTCCTTCCCATACACTGTGAGTCAACAGGAGAAGGCAGCTACATTCAGAGCCCTTCATGAAACACGTACTACATTAAGCTCAAAACTTGAAAATACACAAACTCTATGTTGAATTACAACTTACCTCTTATATAATTCTGTAAGAACTACAGAAGGAGTATCTTAAGCAGTTGGTTCTGAGCTCATTCTGCAGCAGGCTTTCTGCAGCAACTACAAGCTTGTTCCAATAGACGCCGTTAATAATTTCTGACAGAATTCAGCCTTGTCACTCAAATGAAACAAAAGAAGTTTTTAGAAAAGATGTGCCACACCTGAAAAACTGGCCCATCTCACTCATGTCCTACATATATATTTTATGTATATACTTTATATGTGTATTTACACACATTTAGCTTCAGCTAACTGGAGTAATCAGTGCTCCTTTCAATATAATGAAACTTCTGATGCTTTTAAAAACGTAATAGTCTGGTCAGCATGGGGGTGAAGAAGACTACTGGCTACACAAACTCTGCAGCATTACCAGTCATTTCTAGCTGCTTCTTCATAAATACTGTCTTTGAAAAAACTGCGTTTTCCAAGAATCTGAAAGCAGTTTTGTCACTTCCACAGTAAAATACTATTAAACATTATCCAGAACTCAAACAACACAATTTTCAGTTTGTGCAGTTGACAAGCTTGCCTCCACAAGAGGTTACCTGCCATTACCATAGTCTTCCTCTGCAGCATTTCTTCATTTTTCTCCTGATCATTTCCGATGCTAATTCTAGGCTTTGATCTTGATTTGCAATGATTCAAACAGGCTCAGTTACCTCTTTAAAAGAAACATTTGGGAATTCACAGGCATAAACAAGCATAGTAGACAGCATGCAAAACAAAATCCATTTGTTTCAGGTAGCTTGAAATTCACAGCGATGTACATGTCTAATTTAAATTTTTAACCATTATCACGTAACAAACTAGTGGCACAGGTCAAGGCATAGACCCTGTCCACTGAAACTCCATTATCTTTAGCCTCTGACACTGCTCTGATCTTTTCAAGGAACACTCCTCTAAGGAAAAAAAAAAAAACAACAAAACAAAATATGCATCTTTTTGTTGATGTGCTTCAGCTGTTGGGGAAAAAAAAACCTCAAGTGCCCAGTTTCATTCCTCTGACCCAGATACACCTTTCTAAGTCAAAATACTCCAGCAATGAATTTGTAAAATGAATTAGACAAAAATATGAGCTGTTTGGCAACAAACAAGGCATCTCTGATACGCACCTGTATGCAAAGGAGAGATAGTTGTTTGCCAGCAAGATGAGAGAAGCAGAGCTCAGCAAGTAAAATAAAAGACCTCATATAATTTGCTTATGGAGTGATTAGATGGTACAGCAACAAGCAAAAAAGAACAAGTTAGTGATAACAATGAACGAAGCAGAGGAACAGTCAGCACAACGATGGTTTCAGCAGGCGAGAGCTACAGCCCATGTGCCGCTGAAAATCAAAGCCCCAGCACGCAGACAAGTGTAGCTGGGGGGGCACTGAAGCCTGGCTGGTAAAATGGTGCTGATCCCTTTGCGAAAATGTAGTGATAATAAAATGGGGGAGCAGACTGCAAGAGGCAAGAAGACAAAGGGCAGAGAAGCTGGAAGAGAATTCTCACCCAAAAACGCACTCAAATCTGGCTAGTAGTTACCGTTTGCCTGGATGCAATAGAAAGTACAGGCTGAGAAATCGTCTCTTCATCTCTGTGAAGATGCTCTTGTCAGAGTGACTGTTCTTTTGTTCTCCTTTGTGCATACATACATGATTTTTTTCAGTAGTGTGACTGAATGACATGGGTAACAGAGAGAAGCTACCTAGTTGAGTGAATACCTAAGCACGAAGGTAAAAGGGAAACTGGTTATATTTCCTGAGAAGTCACTGTTTAGAGTTAGATTACTTCTGAGTGTTCATCCAAACCAAAAAAACCCAAACTGATTCATCATCACAGTGCGCCAAAGGGCTTCCAATGTGCTGCTGCAGAGTACAAACACCAAGAATAGTAACAAGATGTAAAGTCTGAAGGCATCAGACGGGTTTCAATAGCTTTTTGGACCAGAAAATTGAAACTTGCTTGTCCACAAAGGTGGATGAAAACGTTGTACTCCAAATTCTGCTTTAGGATAAAGACAGAATTTCCTTGAAAAACATTCTAGAGGCATGACAAGAGGCACCACCAACACGTATACAGAACTGCTGGTTTACAGAAGCCTTCAGGTGTTAGGACTGGATGGATGCAGATAGCCTACGGATATATTTTCCAGTCCACAGTTTGCGAAAATATTTCATTAAGATGAATACAGAACTAATCTCTGTCTCAAAGACAATAAACTGGCAGGTGTCTTTTAGAAACACCTAGAAATCAACCAAATTTGTTCTAGGCATAGAATAAATTCCAATTGGTAATGCAGACATATGATTGCTGACTTTTAAAAGTACATCTTGAAAAGGGATAATGTGAAAAATGAGAAGCAAATTAAGCAAAATTAAGTGAAGGCCAAATATTAAATGCAACAGTATGACCTGTATCAGGAACTAACATGCCTAGCACTGCATGAACAGGTTTCAAACAATTGGCAAACAAAGCATTGAAAAGATTTTTCTAACTCATCTTTCTCAAGATGATACATATGATTATGTATCCATCTCCTGCAACAATAAAGAAACCCTTCTCATTCCATTGGAAAAAAAAAGATCTTATGTTAAGTAACATTTTCTGGAGAACAACTACAAAACACACAACATGCTTTGGTTTAACAGAAAAAAAATCGGCTCCTTTGACTGAAAGGATATTTTTTTACATATAGAAGTTTCATCCAAATACCTGGAATGCCAGGGACTTCTTTGTATTTGGCATTTTAAGAGTACGTTGGTATTGTTTCTGTATACTTTCTCAAATCACTAAAGTGATTTACGTGATCAAAGTTACAACGTCCTTCCTGCTGCGCACAGAAAAGCCTTGGATTCTCCGAGACAAATGTGGTCAGCTTTCCACATGTAGGTCCGTGCTCTATGGATAGGTTAAGACTTCTGTTAAATGCTTAAAGATCATGCCTCCAAGGGTTTTAAGACTTGGTTAAGTTCACCTCAGCCAAGTTTTATCTTAGATTTGGAACTTCTCCGGTGTTAAAAAGGATGGAGGGGACTGGGGGGCAGGAATCCTTCATACCAACATCCAAACATAGACAACATCCAAACTACAGCACTTCTCAGCAATGGATGGGCACAACAGCCCTTAGTCTGACTTTGCATCCACTTTGAAGAGCGCCAAAAGTGACACTGACTTCCTGAATTCAAGAGACCACCTCTCCACCTTTGGCGCCACGATCACTCAAAACACCTACCAGAGAAGTCATACTGATTTTACTGGAAGCAGGGACTCAGTAACAAACATTCGAAACATAACCAAACACAACATCCGATACACAAACAACGTAGTTTATTTCAACAAGACGGGACACGCTTGATCTCTTCAGGCCTCAAATGCGCAAATCTGCAATGGCCTGCTCTAACGACGATGAGCTTTCACTGCTCTCCTCCAGAAGAGGACCACATCTCCTACCATTGCTCCCCATCCTGTTCTCTTTTTTCTGCACAATGCTGTGGTTTTCATGCTTAGCATTTGACATAGCTCTATGGAACAGCAGCACACAAACATCTTTTTTTTTCCCTTTTGAAAATACTGTGCCCCTGTTCTTTATAATCTGGACATTTAGTAGAGAGAAAATACTGAATTGTCAAATCTAGCCACCAAAGGGAAAAGAGAAAACCATTTTTTTTTTAAATAATTTTGTGGTGCATAAATTAACCAGGCTCAATATTGGGGGAGGGGGGGGGAAGTACTAATTCTTGTGACAAAGTTATTCAAAGACTCCACTCCAAGTGTTTTTTCTATATTTGAAATATGACATTGACTTTTTTGTATAAAATTGTTCTCAAAGTATTTTGACGAGTAACAGTTAACTTAAATCTTGGACAAAGGCATCCTCACAGAACATCACAGATGAAGTTAAAAATCTATTTTTCCTTTAGGCAAAGTGGCTAGTGAATAGCTAACAATAAAGTAATGCATGCATTTCGGTTCTGTACATCCTTTCAGCGCTCCTGTCCATTAATTAGCCATTGATTTGAAAATGTCAATTTTCCTGATAATGGTTTTATGTGCAGTACGATCAACCTCATTAAGTTCCTTTTATTTCACAAGAAAAAGCCGATCGCAACTTCACATTTATTTAAACAAACCAAACAAAGCAGTATGCGGATTTTTTTTCCTTCATTTTATGCTTAAAGATTTTCAGTTGCTTCTGTACATAAATGGCTAGGCTGGGATATTACAGGATGAAGTTTACAAGCTCTTTTTCAATACAGTAAACAATACACAGTTGTAAGCAAAATTAAATTCCTTAATAATGGCAATATTTATGTTGTTTTCACATGCCCTACAAAAGAGTTGTACACAACACAGGGAAAGAATTACGAATACACTGACCCTTCTAAGGCTGAATTTAGTGCATCTTCTGTAGCTTTATCTACTGGCTATGAAAATAAGAAATGATTTTAAAAAAATACTTTCAACTCCTATTTCACCTCCTAAAGTTGAACTCTGGCAACACAAAGAAGAAATAACAGCAATGAAGTGCTGGAAGTTCTAAAGAAAAAAATCCTTTGACTTAAGAACGTTGGAAAGCTTCCATACCTACTCCTTCACCTTCAGTTCAGATGTGACGGGTGAACTCATGGGAATGCAATTTATACACTTCCCCTCCAAACTGACCAACTTCAATGACAAAAGATTAATCTATTAAAAAAACCTGATAAAAACTGTACATGACTACAGGCACACAAGTTAAAAGTTTCTGTTGTAAATGGTGCATTCCAACACCTCAGAAATGTAACAAGCAGCTACGTGTACCAACTTTGTGTATTGTTTAACCTGCACCTCTTTAAAACCAAGAAATAACACTCCTTCATAGACAGCTTATGAATTTCATAGTTCAATGAAGTATTTTTCTGCCTACTGTTTAGAACTCTCCGCACAATAATCCCATCTATTACTAAACACAGTAATTTCTAATGCTAATTTCTAATTTCTTTGGCTGAAGAAGGTTTTATTAGCTCAGTTTCTGATTTAGTAAGGTAATTAAGTGCTTGACTACCTTTCAGTGCCTTGGCCCTATTTCCATGTCTATCATTAGTCATTTTTGGATTAATTTATTGAAGTAGGAACTTGCAGAGAAAGATCTTGAACTCAGAAGAATACCAGAGCCACTCTAATACGTACTCTAAACGGAGCCACCAGAACATACCACAGTACAGTGCCAGGCATTATTCCACAATAAGCGTGTCCACGTGGAAAAAGGCGCTTGCATGTAAGAACTGTCCAAAGCTGTGAAATCGCAGGGTAACTCACATCTGCATCAGAGCCTTGGACATCTCTTAACTGAAGAAATCAATGAAGTGTCATACTACTAAATGGTAATGAAACTCTTCTGTCACAAAATGTCTTTGGAAAGATCAAGGTCAACTGATAATAAAATAAAGCAGATTTCTTGAAGGGAAAGTCTTCCTCAGCTGTGTAAATTTTATTCAAATGAACTTAATGAAACCCAAAACTAAGAAGACTTCTAAATTCTGACATATAGATTAAAAGGCAGTTGAAAAGATGCTGTGACAAACACAAGGGCCTGTTAAACAGTAAGCAACTGTCCCATGCAGAGAACAATCCTACTCAGAGTACTGCACATTGATTAAAATGTTCACTTGAAAACTGCGGTGAGGAAGATGAAAAAGATCACAAAGGTATAAATTACCTGCAAACAGAGCACTGCCGCTGCGGCTGGAGAGCTGTGAACATCACTACCACAGAGTAGTTACGAGGTGGAGCCTTCACAAATCTTCGGAATTTGTCTCCATTCATGCGGATGACCGAGCGCCTTGAGCTCCACTCCATCAGCTGTTCCACCTTCTCAGCCAAAAGATTCTGCAATTGAGGATAAGGATATGAGGAATGTTGAAGCTTAACCTTCGAGCACTTTGTACCTATATTCTGTCTTTGCATCCTTAGAGCTCCTACAGACTTCAAGCAAGAGCTTGGGGGCATCTCTATAAAGCTTATAGCACATTTTAGTCTTCTATCTAGATTAGTAGATTTTAAGTATTTAAAAAATAACTCAATGTGGTCTTAAAAAGAAAGGATATATAAAATGAAATCAAGCAGGTTGCTACTGAAGGCAAAGGAGTGGAGTAAGGCTGACTGTCTAAATACAAGATACCATTACAGCAATCATTTAACTTTCATTACAGATTGGAAGCTTTATAAAATGCAGCATTATATTTATTCTATTTAGTAAAAATAACAGCAGGATATTGTCTGTCACTCAAATATTAAGACAAAAGAAAAATGTAGCTACAAAGAGATAGAAATAGTTATGTTCGGAATTTCCTTACAAATACGCATAATATTGAAATTAAATTAATATCGTTTTCATATTTTGCTACAGACAGGAATGCGCTATATATAAACCCACCTAGGCACATTCTGTTATGAAATCAGCATTTTTAGTTGCTTTCAAGATTGAGATCCACAAAATATTCTGACTGAAGTAGAAGTGTATCAGAAAAAAAAAAAAATCGCTTGTGTGTGGCTTTTCTTTTGCATGAAAGCATTCCACCAAATGAATGATCGAAAAGCACACTATGAGACATATCAGAAGACGGCCCTCAAGTTAAATACATTCGTCTAACCATTCCTGTGAAAAAATATTTAATTTTCTTTTTTAATCAAGTAATCCGAAAGTCATACTTGCTCAGCAGAGATTTCTTAGTCGCCTAAGTTACCTAGTTTCAGTGCACTGACCATGCTCTAGGTGGGCTGCTACATCTACAGTGTATCAGGATCAACGCAACAATCCATCTTAAGTCTTCACTCCCTGCTCAAGGACACTGTGGAAGCTGCCTATATCAAGGAAGAGCTAAAAAAAAAAAAAAAGGGTGGAGAAAACTGGAATATTATGACCTGCACAGAAGCCAAGTGATGAGAGAAAGTGGTAAGGACAGATGAAGAAGAAACAGAGACAGAAAGTGAAGAAGGGGCACCAAACAGAAGAGAAATTAAGTTCAGAAAACTGGAAGGTGTGAGACCTCCAATAAAACACAAATGAGTTAGTGAAAGGATGTACAGGCTGATGAGGGTCTGCCGTGGAAGGGAAGAGCAAACAAGCTTAACAAAACATATTGCAATGGGGACATCGAGAAAGAGAACACGATGACAGGCAAGGCACAGATAAAACTCAAATACTGTGCAGAAACAACTGAGCAAGGAGACAAGGTGGCTTTTCCAGGACTTTTTTTAAAAACAGTATGAAATAGAAAAATTAGCTCATCTAGTAACATTTCACAAATCAGTAAGGCTATAAATAAAGTAGAGATAGATGTATGAGGGGAAGGAGGGAGCGAACTACAAGGGCAAAGGAAAAATCACATTTTGCCTGTCAGCTCTTCCATCTTAAAAATTAGCAGAAGATGCCCCTTGGAGGTCCTCATAAGGCACGGCTGCCTATCAGAAGTTTTGAGTCCAAAAGCAGCTTTGATTAGTGAACAGTTCAGAGATAGCCACATTTATTTGACCCTATAATGACTTTAAAAAAAAATCTTTTAGGTTTTCATTCCTATTCTCAGAATTTAGCTGACATTTGTAATCACAAATGTGAAGGAGAGATTACAATTCTGTTCATCATAAGAACACCAATGAATCAATTAAGACTACAATTATTCTTCTGCTTAAAGACATATTATGATTTAGGTAGTTCTATGTCAAAAGATACTACGTAAATTCTTCTATTTAAAAAGAATCATAAAGCAGATTACATAAAAATGAAGCCTAGTCATTCGTAAAGTTTCCTTGGATTAGCAGTGCCTGGATTAAATCTCGGAGTTCATTTCAAAAGATTCACTAGTTTTGCACAAGGTGCTCCAGCTGGTAAAGCGCAAGAAAACACGAGGTAAAAAGGATGTGTACTTGTATTTCCAAAAGTTTTAATAACTGAAGCAAAAAGACAAACCGAAGAGAACTAATAAAAAGACACAACTGGTAAATTAACACAGGAAGGATGCACAATATCCTACTTGGTACAGAAAACCAAAGACTTTTCAGAACAGGCCTTATTCAGAGAAGAGAAACAAGAAACCCATGAAGCATCATTAAGGTTATTAGAGCAACAGCATGATCTTGACAGAAGAAACAGGTGAGAATAAAAACCAGTGCCATTACTGCTACATAATTTGTTTCTACAAAATCATCAGTGGTATCAGAAGATTCTTACTCAGAGAAGGCCCATACAAAGTTTTACTTGGAAGCTGGTTGCCAATATTCAATTGCCTTGATTCCTTCAGCCCATGGTGTTCTCAACCACTTGCATAGGTAAACAGCTAGTAACTAACCTATTTACTACACTAGGTAATCAAGCCAGTAGTACTTCAGGAGTATAAAGTCACTAGGTACAACTTTATTACTCGCTTCGCTGGATTCTGAAGAAATCTGCTTTTTTTAAATAGAAAGTTATCACTGATAAGATTGCAGATAATCACATACATCATGACACATTCTGCTATAGGGTGGGTTCCACTTAGGTAACTGACTGCACTCAAGATATCCTACCACTTTTTAGTCTATTCCAGAAAGTCTCCTTTCGCAGAGTAGTTGACAGAAGAGCCCTTGGGACCGAAAGCTCTAGAATTCACAGTGAAGTCTGTGGAATATCCCCTACTTTACAGCTTTCTGATTTGTAACACTTTACAGACAGATGAAGGTCTAATATTGTTTTGTCATTTATAAAACCTTTGCACAATATATGCGGCTGACTAAATTATCAACCTTTTCTCACCTCATTTAATGATGAAATCCAAGAAATAAATCTAGTGTTAAATGAGTTTCCACTTTAGCTGTGTATTTTACTTTAAGGTTGAGTGCCTATGTTCAGGAACATTTCAACATTCCAACTATCTACTTTAGCTTTGGATCAAAAAGGCACCCACTTTTCAGACTCTACACTCATAAATTTGACCAGTCTGTTAAAAGGGGCAAAAAAATGTATATTTTAAACAAATGTTTAAGCTAGCAGACTGACCTTATGGATTTCATAATTCAGAATGTAACTTTTATTTTTTAATATGAAAATTAAAAGTTATTAAACAAAAAATAAGAACAGATTGTTGAATAAAAGTGCAAGTATGAGCTCTACCTCCAGTCAAAAATTTTCTCCTCTGTAAAAGAACATCATTGAAAAGTGAAGAAAAAATGTCAGAAAACATCTAGAAACAAAAGGCAAAATTCTCCCTATTACCCTAATGGAATAATAATAAACATAATAATCTATTCATACCCAGGAAAGCACTGTTAGAAAAGACAGTGACCTATCCCAAATGATTCTTGCCATGAATGTACCAAAAGTGAACATGCCCTCCAGTATTTTTCTTTTACCATTTACCATCCCACTATACAAACCATAAATAAAACTGTCACCAAAGTGAATCCCCACTAGGATTCTAGACATGTACAAAAAATTTATTAACTCGCCTCTTTCCACCCCCTGGGGAAACTCTTCTGCCAGAGAAAATCTGGAAATAGTAGAGGATGGCTGAATCAGCCCCACCAGACAAAACACATCTTGTGACGACTGAGACATGAACAACCCTTACTCACGTACAGAAAATGAGAAACACTATCTCATTTTTTCTCTAGAGTGCCCATTTTCTGCTCCTTTCCACAGTGTACACAGGTGAAGACCCTACATTTGTTTAAACCCGTTTATTTACAGAACTCCTCTGAGTATTTACTAACTTTATGCTGGTAACTCCAGGGGACTCTTTCAGTTGAAACACTGAAAAAAAAAAAACCAAAACCCACAAGCATAAATCTAAGAGGGAAAATTCTTCCTTTACATAGAAAATTGCAGTTTTTGTCAGTGCAAGGAACTACAAAAGGCTCACCAGATAACAGTCTACTGATAAAAGCATAGAGAACATTTAAATCTATGGGTGAAGAGGCAGCGATGTATCATTTATTTATTTCTATCAGCTGATGCCCCAAGCAGAATAAAAGAACATGTATGATCTATGTGTGGAAACAGCATGAATGCTAGTATCTGTAAAATAAACAGAACTGTAATATTACTTGCTGTTCCTACGCTATTTTGTAACAAGTGAAACCATATGGCACAACAGCATTTTTCCAAAACTAAACAACCCTTAAAAACGTCACCGAGAAAATCCAGAATCCATGAATTCTCTGATGCTACATGGAAAGCAGTTCTTGATTTAGGATAGGGGGTTCTCCACCAAGAGATCACCTATGAAAACTCTTTTTGTTGCTTGGGACAGCAATCCTAAATAATTCTGATTTTGTCCTTGTGGCTAGCAAAAGCTCTTTCCATTCGCAGTCGTCCCTATCACAAGAACAAAGCAAAAGAATAAAGTTCATCTATTACAGATCTCAGTTCCCAGTGATGTGATGAAACAGCCGTGCCACCTGTCAAACACGCAGGCAAACTGTGACAAGTTCTGGACGAGAAGCTGCTGGCAGGCTCACCTTCTGGCATCCGCACCTGAAGCAATTCCCTATTAGGGACCGCTTCCCATTGATCCCCCATTATCTCCTCTCTGCTTCGTAACCCAGCAGAGCTTGGCACCCACAAAAGCCCTCCCTTCCGTACCCTGCGCCGAGCAGATTAGCTACTCAAAACACAGCTTGATTTATTTGCTCTCCCAGGACACAGTGCCTACAAGACAAAGCATAAACAACAACAACCAGTCTGTACACACACATTTTGCCTCACTTGACTGTTAATCTTCCTTGGCTAGCTTTGCTAAACTTCTTCTGGCCAAATAAAACCATCTCTCTCTGGAGAAAAAAAATCACAAAAACTGAAACCAAACAAAAACCACCCAGATTTTCCTAAATGCTGCTTACTCTGTCTGTCCAATGGATGCCACCGACATTTTCCAGACATACCTCTCCTGTTTAAAACAAAAATAATATTTAAGATTTAAACACCTGTCATTCAGTTTTGTTGATCTGGGAAGTACACATCATAGCAAAATAGCTGGAGTATGGAAAAGGGAAGTTTCTCCTTGGTTCTCACAAAAGTTTCATCAGATTGTCTTTATCATGTAAACATCTTTCTAATGGGTTTACACTACCAAATATGTATTTGGAACTAAGTTTCTTCTTTAGACCTACTTTCATTTACTTTGCCTTCAGTCACAACATCACCACACAGGTAACTTAAGGCATAAAGGACTATTAAAAAAAGCAATGAACAAAGTTCCAACAGCGCTATCCAACGCTTCAGCGTCCAAACTAGCCTCCTTTCATTTGGAACACCCTGGCTCTACCAGTTTGCTTCTTTCAGGTTTCAGAAAAGGGTTCAGCTCTTCCACAGAATCACAGAATGTTCGGGGTTGGAAGGGACCTCTGTGGGTCACCCAGTCCAGCCCCCCTGCTGAAGCAGGGTCACCCAGAGCAGGCTGCACAGGACCACATCCAGGTGGGGCTTGAATATCTCCAGAGAAGGAGACTCCACAGCCTCCCTGGGCAGCCTGGGCCAGGTCTCCGTCACCCTCAGAGGGAAGAAGTTCTTCCGCATCTTCAGCTGGAACTTCCTCTGCTTCAGTTTGTGCCCATTGCCCCTTGTCCTGTTGCTGGGCACCACTGAAAAGAGCTTGGCCCCATCCGCCTGACACCCACCCTGCAGATATTTGTAGGCGCTTCTAAGGTCCCCTCGCAGACTTCTCTTCTCCAGGCTGAACAAGCCCAGCTCCCTCAGCCTTTCCTTGTAGGAGAGATGCTCCAGTCCCCTCATCATCCTCGTAGCCCCTCGCTGGACCCTCTCCAGTAGCTCCTCATCTTTCTTGAACTGGGGAGTCTCACTAGGGCAGAGCAGGGGGGAACCTCCCTCGACCTGCTGGCCACAATTTCTGATGTAAAAGGGTACCCTCCTGAATACTACTAGACATGGGAACTTGGAAGACCTCAGCTCTGGATAGGTAAGGTCAAGATCTATAAGACAAGATAATTGTACTAGGAAAAGTCCTCAAAAAATGAGGCAGGGACTCAACCTACTGTCAGTTACTAGTAAGACTGAGGCATTGGTTCTTACCAAGCCGTTCCCCTTTCCTGATGAAAAATTCGAGTTCAGTCCTCTAGCTCAAATTTCAGTTTCTGTAGTGAAAGAAATAAAGCTAGGAGTTTCTAGTTACAGATTTTATATTATAGTTGCTACTGGAGATAAATTAACTACACACGTTGCTGAGTATTTCTTAAATTATGATGTTGCAAATTAACAAAAACTGAGGTGGCTTGACTTCCATATTTCCTTTATTTGTATCTTGCCAACGTTGACTGAATGACCACCCTTGATAAAGACTCTGCTTGGTTCACTTAAGAGGCATCAAAACCCCAAGAAATGTTAACTTTGTAGGTTATTATTCCAGGACAACACTCACTGTGAAAAAAAAAAAAATTAAGGTTGCACTGATGTGGCCATGTAAAATATCTCATCTCAATCTGATGCATGTAGCTTAAATTCCAATTTAACAGTCTTCTTTTTCAGTCTTCAGTTACACTAAGAATAACAGAATAGAGTAACTGTACTAATAAAGGCATTTCAGCAGTATGTTGGCAGAACAGTTAACTCCTCTAAAAATGTGTCTGATAAACATTCACAGATACGCAATTACTGGCTCCGTTATAATCATGGCAGACAGAGTGGAATGAACATTCAAAGTGTTGTTACGACCTATTTAAACTAGCAGCCATTCATTCCCGTCTTGTCCCTTGCTCACCTGATGCCTGCATCAGTAATTTACGCTACCAACGTATTAGTATCCTTGAACCTATCAAACATCGTCCTATCATTCATAAACTGTAATAAACAATATTTGCACATACTCAGTTAATTTTATGTATTTATATAATTCCCTACACGCTAAAAAGGGAGAAGATAGACGACTACTTTCCTGCGCAAGCCTTCTTAACAAGACCTCACGTGGCTCACGGACTTGAAGGTGCTAAAGAGGAGAAATATCTTTGATCTGTCTGGATCTTCACTCTTGTCCCCAACATTTCCTAGGTTATTCTGGAACCCAGCAAAAAATTAAAACATACTTCACTTTTATCAAAAATTATTCCTCTTCAAAGTAAGACATACAGCATCAGTAGCTTTATTCAAAATATTTATTCCCTATTTTGAACTTATCTATAAAACAAGAATAGAAACCACGGGCCATGTCAAATTTACAAAAATTTCGTTAAATTTAATCTCTTGATTCACAACACAAGAAACCCTAGGTCTAATGGAGAACTCCAGTATTAAGTATCTGGGTATTCCAGTGAGCAACACACTTCTCTGCAGCAGAAATTAGCAACGTTTACATCAAATTCTGGAGGCACAGAACAGATTGTACCGTGCTTCCGATAAGTCACAATGGCATAAACTAACTCTTCCATTGAGAATGGCTGTACCAGTACTGCAAATGTTTCCTTCCCTGCCCTGCTCCCCTGTGCAGCTTTCTATCATCTTTCAAAGGCTGTTTTCTAATTTAAAAAATAAAACATGAAAAATAAATACGGGAAGAGCATGAGTTAATGCAAATATTACTAACCACTAATGTACACAGAAATCTGTCAGGATACCTTTTCCCCTTTCAGATTATTTATTTATTTATTTATTTACAAAAACGCCATTGCCTGAACATAACCGAGAAGCCACGTAAGCTGGCACAGTATGACTGAGTTGATATTATGCTCCATTGACTTGAAGTCATTTAGCTGTGACTGAGGATTTGCTTCTTGGAATCAGACACTGATTTTCATTTTTATGCAAAATAGCCTACATTTTGTGGTATTAAGCCTAAAAATGTCCTCATAAGGTTGAGTAGATAAATGAACAGAGAACTAAAATTACTGAGGTTTTTTATTTTAGCCCATAAGTTGCTCTACTAGCAATTTAAGAAAAATCTGGTTCATTTCCTACTACACGGAGCTGTCATTTTCTGATCATTATACAACAAAGTAATAACATTCATGGTTTTTTCCACTGTGGAAAATGCAAGATAAAAAGTAACCTGCGTAATGGTTTAAATGGATGTATTTTGTCCAGTTGATTTTAAAAAGATCCTTCCTTTCCATGAAGTAAAATCTAAAACTGAGGATTTCTTTCAAACTATAAGAAATGCACCATTTTTGTAACTAATACTTTTAAAAATTTTTATGATTTGTCACAAATTTTATTTTTTAAGGAATGTCAATATTCCTAAAGTTTACAGACTTTATTTAAATTAGGTCAAGTCAACAACATGAATTACAGAGCAGGACTTCAGTACTTAAACAAGCACACAGTTTACTTAAGGAAAGAGAATCCCTACTGCACTGCATTCAATAAACATAAGTTAAAACGTTTAAGAGTTCATAGAAATAAGCCTAGGTAAGATGCCTTATACAACTATAGGATTTTTTCCTACTGTTTTATTTTACTTTTTTTTTCTTTTACAAGCATGGAAGTAATTAAAAACGTAATGAGAAATATCAAAAGGATGAATTATGAATTAGAGAAAAGATACTACAACAAAAGCATCAGCTAAACCTCAAAGTACATTTCGCCTAGGTCACCTTTACACTGAAAGGATATTAGTCTCGGGAGAGCATAATATAGGACAACCAGGATGATTCCAAGAGTACTTGTTATACAGAAAGGCTAAAAAAGTTCCATTTATTCTCAGTGGAAAACACTTCAGGGTGACCTAGCAAAAATATTGCAAAAGTTCTTGATTAAAAGATGAGAAAAATATTAAAAATATTAAAATGATGCAACAACGTTAAAAACATCATTCTGCACAGATGTTTCAATTCATTAACAACATGATCAACCTCCTAATTTTAAATGTCTGCATATTTTTTCAGTCTTCAGAATCTTTAGATGCCTGCGAACTGGCTACGACCATACATTTTAGAGTGCTACATTTACAATTTTTAAGCAGATACTTCACATTAATTCTACGCACAATTATTACTTCATAAATAAAAACCCAGGACCACATGTCACAGCTACAGATTATCATCAAGGCACGTGTGACATTAATATACTCCTTCAGTCTGCCATTTTCAAATATTTCTGAGTTTTAGGTAAGATTAAACTTAGCTAAGACAGCCTTTTAAACTAATTGCTATTTATATTGCCATTTTGAGTTTCAGAAATTCTTCCACACATCCCCAAGATTTTTTTATTAGGTTCAGCTTGCTGCAATACTCCTCTCACCGCACTCAGCAGCCTGGCTGAATCCACAGTGGAGAATCATGAATTCACTACTGAAAGCCATTCAAGAACTATTATACACTTTGTGTACCTCTCTCTTGCTACTAAGAATATTGACTTCTCACACACATTATTACCATTGTGCTTATTTTTAAAAGTACAGTAACTTATGATGCCATTCTTTTGCCTTTTTTTTTCAGCGTTTGCTGCAATCAGCAGGCAGCCTTATTTAAACTATCCAGATCATCTGAAGAAATGGCATTTCTCTACTAAAAGCAAAGGTTCAATAATACAGAAAGACACATGTCGTTTCTCCTTTTTTCCCCTCCCAAATGTCATTTTTATGTTGTTCTCTGAGAATGAGTCCAAAGTATCTTTGAAAACATTAAAGTGAGGTCTCTTTCTTGAATGATATTCCTGTTTGACTACTCTCAAGCACTATTTGTGAACATAAGTTGAACATTTCTCCAAATAGTGCTACAAAACCACCTGTTCCCTGACAACTTTACTGCAAATTATTTTGTTCAGCTGAATTTCTTTAAAATAAGAGAGCAATGAAAAAAATGGCATTACAGAGCAAACCATAAGAACTCAGTAATCCAGGATCAGGTTGCTCCTGCACTAAATAGCTTTGTACATACCAAAGCATGTAGCTCATATACGTTGTACAGAATGAGGAGATGCTGCCCAGGGAGAAATGCAAATAACTTACGTAGTATGATTCTTTAAAAAAAACCAGAAAATTCTTCAGAATAATTTGTCCTGTAATACTTCCTGCATCCACAAGAGAAAGACTGGAAGAAAATAAAAGTCAACGTTAACTCGAATTTGCCGTTTCTCTGGGATACAACACAGGCAATCAGAATACTGACTTCAAGTCTGAATCTGAAGAAAACAGTCTGCATTTCTTATCTAGTCTGGTTGCAGGTTCTGTTTACAACTCTCGAGCAATTTCACAAAATCACAGGATGGTTGAGGTTGGAAGGGAGCTCTGGAGGTCACCTAGTCCAACCCACCTACTGACGCAGGGCCACCTAGAGCCGGTGGCCCAGGACCATGTCCAAACAGCTTTTGAGCATTTCCAGGGAGGGAGACGCCACAACCTCTGCAGGCAAACCTTGCCAGTGCTCGGTCATCTTCACAGTGTAAAAGTGTTTCCTGATGTTCAGAGGGAACCTCCTGTTTGTGCCCATTGCCTCTGGTTCTGTCGCTGCGCACCAATGAAAAGAGTCCAGCTGTCTTCTTCACACTTTACCCTTCAGGTATTTATCTCCATTGGTAAGATCCCTCCCGAGCCTACTCTTCTCTAGGATAAACAGTCCCAGCTTTCTAAGCCGTTCCTTACAACATTTTCAATTTCGGAACATTAGATGGAAAACATGATATTTAAAGGACGTGTGTGACAAGCCATCACTTTACCGAACAGTAGTTCCACCCTACATCTTGTTCTTCATGAGTTGTAAAGCGAGTTCTACTCTACAGAGCGAGTAGCATCTAGAGGAGAGGGGACTTGAACAAGCACAGACACCAACAAAATAGCCCTTTTGTTCAAAGTGTGTTTTTTCCTTGTTTCATGATAAAGTAATTCAGAAATCCACGTTACTGGAAGACCCTTCCACTCCTAGCGATATATACACAGTGTTGTTGAATTAGCGTACCTCCACTCCTCTTCCCCCCTTACGCGCACATTCCTCTGCGTATCTGTGGAACAAGCTTTTCTGTTGAAAGTTGATACAGCAGTGACGATGGTAACACCACACAGAGGTAAATCGCTTAAGAAATTTGAGGTTGCTTTGCCTTTGGTGGAATGCTGCCAACAAATCACAATTTGAAAGGGGGCACAAAGCCAAAAGAGCAACAAAAGTTCAGGGTATTAGTGGATTTTCTCTCCAAAAATTCTGAGAACTTAAATGGCATCTGGATCTTTTCACTCTCTGTAAATAGAGATTCTAGAGAGACACTTTACAAAGCCAGTGATAGCTGGCTCTCTTCACTGTGGAGTTGCCGCACAGAGGCTAATCCCCCAAAGCCCTGAAATACTCTGCTACCACCGAAGAACTACCCAGCAATCAAGCCAGACAACCAAACTACAGCTAATGTTAAAAAAGAACTTTCTTCCCCTTCTTCAATTTTCTAAGTTATTTAAGCATCAGGTTAAAATACAGATGCTGTATTTTCAATCACTGAAAGTATAGAATAGATGACTAAACTGCTACAGTGAAAACAAGTTTTATTTTAAAAAGAAGCTTATGAACTGCTAACTATGGAAAACGCATCAAGACGTTACAGCGAGTTCAATTATAAAGGTAAACTGGGAAGGGCAGGAGAATTCCCTGTTAAAAGAAAGAACACTAAGAACAAATTAATTCAACAACAATTTAAAATTCAAAATGTGTAGTAAATACAACAAAAGTCAGAGATTCTTTGGTTCCATGGATGAGTGAAAACACACCAGAACGAAGAGGAATAAAAGGGCAGAAAGTAAATTGTTATAAGAGCACTTAAGCACTGTTTGGTAATCAGAAATATAACTGCTTGAACAGCAAAATAATGAGGTCTCAAACAAACATTCCGGAACAATTTTGACAGAAGCCCCTTAAGAATAATGAACAAAAGTTATCTTTTTTTAAATTGCTCCACCAAGGAATATAACAGTACTTCATCTTATTTTGCTACTATATAACAGACAGTTAAAATGAGGGTGTAGAGCATAAAAGAATTATAGAGGAAGCTAAGTGACCTTTAACTAAATCAACAAATCGGCAGAGTTCTTATGAATGAGTTGCTCCAGACAAGCACAGAAAGAGCAGTTAAGTTGATCTAGAGGCCACATAAAGCATCTAGATGAAAAACATTCTGGGTATGAGCACTCTGACTACTTCATCTCCTAAAAGTTTGGAGAAAAAGAAACGCAAAATGAACCCACCAACGAAAAAACCCACATAGGCAGAAGTCATGGATTTGCCTTTTTGGTATTACGAAGAGGATTCTCAAATACCTGTTCCTTCTTGGCACCTTTGCTATTAATAAGAAAGGTTACCTTGCTGATCCAGCACACTGGAAAACTAAAAATTAGAACGAAATTTCTCTTCTGCTTCTTCCCAGCAACTGAATAATAAGCAAATGGAAAGACTAATGGCAGAAGAAAGACGTGGTGGTGATAAGCAACAAACACTTCTGTCTTGTGACAAGCCAATTAGGTACTTTTTGAAGTTAGACATCAAACTATGCACAAACTGGTTTATGCACAAATTAAGAATGTCAAAGATTATAATGGCAAAGTTGCACACAAAATAGTTATCAATCTTTAGAGTGGAAAATGTTACTATTATTACCAAAGACATTGTAACATCTTCTAACTACCTACCACAGATACTAGTTGCATTTCTTCCTTAAAATTCCAGGTGTTCTTCATGTTTTACCCATAAACCCAAGCGCCCATATATCTAAGCCTCTAATGTACAAATATGGTAGAACAGAAACAAATATTACATAAAATATCTTTACTAATCTCATTACACAAAAATGATACCTCTTACATCTGCTAAGTTTAGAGATATCGGGGTTAAAAATAACTGGAGATTTTCCACCAAAAAATACTAGATTATTCTTTTGCTAAAGAGCAAAATGCCAACTTCAAGACCCAAACAAGTCAAGAAATATTAAGCTTCAATTCTGTAATAGACCCAGTACAGACCGCTGACTATTCCGCATCTAAAGTTAAGGAAAACAGAAAGCGTATTTGTGCTTTTGAAGTGTAGGGTGTTTAAAGATCAAGAAGAATGTGAAAGAAAGAAAAAACAGTTTGCTGATGTAGAATAATGAAAAATATAAAAGGAGAAAGGAAGTATGGCTATAAAATTTGCCATTCCACAGACCTAGCCCAGAGATTTGCTTTGAAAGCAATTAGAAGGATAATTCTGTGAAGCACTTTGCCTAATTTTATTTTTCAGCTGAAGAGGAGACATCACTGTTCCCAACTACCTAAAAGCATTCAGATATACTCTGAAGTCCTCTGTAGATCCCAATTCCATTATTGGAAGGACATAACAGAGGCTGTACCAGCTCAGGCCAAAAGTCAGCCTAGTCCACAACAAATTGTGGACTCCTACAAAACATCACGTGAACTAAGCAAATACATTATATGTCCTAGCATACATTCTCCCAGCCCTCACCATTTGCATCTCGGGACATCCTGAGGTAGAAAATGCTATCTTTGTATTTAAAATAACTCCACTAAGGATAAACACTGAAAAATTACTGAAGTCAAAGGCTGCGTTATCTTTAAAGAACACATCCATTCGCACACGAATAAAATTTATGCAGCTTCTTCTCTTGTCTCAGCAGCTAGCTGAAAAGATACACTACGGCTAATTCAACTTATTATCTCCCATTTAAATACTCTAGTTTTGTAATCTGCATTCTTTAAGGTCAATATTAGCACACCAGTTTACCATGCCACCTTCCAGCACCCCACTTTCAACTCCCATTCATCCTAGCTTTTAATATCAGCAGGGGAGGGAAATGCACCTCCAAAACATTATTTTATAGCCTGAGGAATCTGCAGAAATAGTTTCCCTACAAAAAGTTTGCCTTTACGAATGAGAACGTCTTCAGTACTTTACTTTCCCCCATGCGGCCCTACAACAGCCATTCCCCTAGTTCCCCCCCAAATGCTACACCATTTGCCATGATAATTTGCTACACAATAAATCCAGACAGAAAGCAAAACCAAATCATTTTAGTTAAAAGATAGGATACATTGCCATGATTATTTTTTTACAAAACCACAATGGTCTAAGCCAGAACAGTCATACCTTCCCATTGGAAGGAAAACCCACGAAAACCGAAGCAGCAACTGACCAAAAAGCACGTAACAGTTCTGATCTATTCACCTGCCAATTTAACATTACAAACTCATTTACAAAGACGACCTAAGAGTCAGATTAACGAACTAATCAAAGATTAAGTGAGGAAAAAAACCTCTTTGATAAGCTTACTGTAGGGGGCAGGGGGGCGGAAGAGGGTGATACTTTTGATAGATTAACAATAGTCACTATTGAGAGGAAGATTAGAGAGGCCTAAAACCGATTACAAGATCTGATAAATAAGTACAAAGCTCATCAATATGTCTAGCAACAAAATTGGTGAATATCACTGAACATGAAAGAACAAACAATAAATTACCTCATTACAAGGAAAAACGCCAACGAGGAACATTCACATTGGTTGCATCACTTTAAATATAGTCAGTTAGGGCGATTTTCATCACTGAAACTGCTTACAGTCTTAAAAAGATGTCTGAGAAAAAGCAGATACCTATTATCAGTTCATTCCAATTTCAGTCTGGCACAATTTATACTCTATGTTGTTCAAGACAGTCTGGGTTTCATATTTCATGAACTGGACACTAAAAAAAATGCCTTTTCCACAGAACTGTACTATCCATTGTAACAAAATGTCCTTCCCCCTTTGGAGGGGCGGCGGTGGGAGAGAGAAGATCAATATTAGCATTATGCATGTGCACGTCTCTAAATAAAATTCTCAGCTTACATAATTAATTTTTTTCCCTTCTATATTTAGAAGAAAACAATTATGGAAAAAACTCTCATTCTGACAAGCCTAGAGATGAACCAAAGTAACACAAATTGCATTCCGACGTAAGAAACCCACTGCAGACACTTCAACTCCTCCCCACACATTTTCAGTGAAATAATACATCAGTGGCCACAGGGAGGAGAAAGCGTCACCAGAAATTAGATGCAATTACTATCCTAATCCCTACAGATACAAAGACTGAGAATACACTTTATCTCCCGGTGACAGAAACCTATCCCTTCACAAGAACACCACATGATTTGCTATAAACTTTTAGGTCTGAATCACATTTAAAAATAAATACATGAGGCATTACTTTCCAATTTACTTTCCCGGTACATAAGTACTTATCTCCCACTCCAAGAATGCAGTTCAACTGAATTGAATTTACTCTGCAAAACAATATAATTCTAATAAGGAAAACACGTATACATGTATAAAGTTATGAAGTGTATATAGTACATAACAAATATAAAACTCAAAAATAATGTAGTTAAATATTCTGCACTACATATACACACGAAGTTAAGATATACAGGACTGAAACTGGATGGATATTAATCAGCCATACAAATGGGCTGCTTTATACACACAATCCAAACAGCATTCTGACTTGACTGAAATCATCTGATTGCTTAACTGACACATTGAGTTTGGCTCACTGGGTTTGGTCATATACCCAATAATTTAATGTTTTGTGGTACAAAGTGAGAAGACACACTTCATATTTTTCTGAAAAAATACTGCTTTGCCAAAAACTATGTAAACATATGGTTCAAAAGACAAATAAGAGTACAGAAATGCAAGTATTTAAAGATCCCATAAAATAGAACAGATAGGGCTTGTGGGCCAGATGGCTTTTTACCAGCTCCTTGTAAAAGGGGGTCGGAAGAAGTAATCTGTAGAGTGATTCAGTCACTTTGCATATACACAGTTGTGTCTTCAGGATAAGTTACCAGACTCTGTAACACTAAAATCAAACTTCATATTTATACAACAACAAATGCCCTGTTTGAGGCACATAACAGTTTCCACTTAAGAAAAATACAGTTAACACAAGAGGAAAATTTACTCTCCTGCTGCTTCTGAATGGCATTTAAACAGACTGGCAGGAAGAAGTAATAAGATGCAACCAAAGCAGTGTTCAGAGAATTAAAACTTCAGATATCCATGAACAAAAGAAATTTCAAGAAAGGGTATATTTTAAAAACATTAAGGCAAAAAGGTATGTACCAGAGGCAAGCCAATGCTTTCACCGAGGTGGCAGGTTTTAACAAAAAAGTTGTGCCGGAGAGAATTCAGTTCCCAAATCAACATAGAAACCCCTTGGAGCAAGCTCCATTACCTGCTGATCTTTCCTCACAGTCCATACTACTCTCAACAGCTCCTTCTTCTCTTTTCCCTTCTCCCATCACTCATTGACATGAAATTCCCCACTTTCCCCAAGGAAATGAAGAGCAGAAAGAGAAGAAACAACTACTGACACTGACAGCAGACCAGGCCACCAGAATTGTTAAGTGGTGCCCAGAGAACAGAACACAAAGATTCCAAAAGCCATGGAATTTCTTCTTCTAGGAAGAGGAGATCCAGAAGATATCCTAAAAGTAACACAGGATCAACAACAACAAAGGGAGGTCACTCTGAGGGTGACGGAGCACTGGAACAGGCTGCCCAAGGAGGTTGTGGAGTCTCCTTTTCTGGAATTCAAGACCCACCTGGACAAGGTCCTGTGCAGCCTGCTCTGGGTGACCCTGCTTCAGCAGGAGGGCTGGACTGGGTGACCCACAGAGGTCCCTTCCAACCCCGACCAGTCTGTGATTCTGTGAAAGCAGACCTGGAAAATGGTCGAGGAGGTAGAAGCACGCAGGATGCAAGCTTCTGCCATACCCATAGCATATGGCTGAACAGTATACTCTAATGTGTGCTATAAAGCTTGAAGAGGCAGTAAGTTACATTCCAGGCCTTAAACAAAAGTCTGTAAAAGAATCCGTGACAGCTGGATTGAACTCGCAATTGAACACACCTTCTAAACTGCAGAACAACGTATTTCTTCTTGTCTAGTATTAGGACGATAAAGAATTTATAGACCAGATTATATTGTCCAGGGTACAAGCATAATATCGTTGATTTCATTTATGCTCTTAATGAATTTTGTGCAAGGAATTATTATTTAAGTATTGTTGGGTTTTTTTTATAATCAGAGCACTAAGAAATCCTAGTCAAGGAGCAGAATATAATTGTGCAATGGAGAAGCATGTAACAGAGACAGTTCTTGTCTCCTGGAGAGTTTGGAAGCTACAAATCAAGGAACAAAAAGCAGATCTCATTTGCTTATTTATTGCATGGCTGCACACAGGATACAAGAGACCAACGAAGACCATGGGTTAACATGGTGCACAGCAGCTTTTCCACATTTGTTGTCTAACCACTGTCTAGGTTTTAGAACCTTGACAGCAAAACAGACTTAAAGAGGGATTTCAAAGAACAGGAGTCTTTGCAATGCTCTGTGAGGTACTGTTTCAATAGGAAAATATTAATAAATTTCCTCCAGAGATAACTGTTCTTAAGACTTCAATAGATGGACAACAAAGACTGACACTGGAGAATAACGAGGAGTAGGAAATGGGTAAAAAAAATTTGCTCAATTTGCTCACACATAAAAAGAGTAAAATACCTTCTGTAACTTTTGTTTACTATCCATAGTTGCAGAAGCAAATGGTATGCCATTTGTCACAAAAACTGAAGGACCAGCGCTAGAACACAAACAGAAGACAGATGTGGTAAGTAAAATGCTGTCATTTTTTGTAGGTTTTCAAAGCAGCCATTGCTTTAATGTTCAATAACTGTAGGAACCCTTTATTTTATCCCTGAAGCCCTAATTATTGTGAACCCACACTGTCATCTACATTTTTTTGCAAGACTGCATCCTCTCCCTTTTTAGAAAACTTAATTAAATCTTTAATAAGCCAGTATAAATGTAAAGGATGTGGAACAGAAAATATCACCTTATGCATATTTATTAAATTTCTGCAAACCCCTAAAGCATTTCTCCCCAAATTAATGGTATGGAAAAAATTGATTTCAGTTTACCTGCCAATTTCTTTCTTTGTAATAATTCCATCTGTTAGTTCACATGACAGGGACCTTACTACCAAATACTGTCTCCAGAACCTGGTATCATCCCTACAGCCTGAACCACAGCTGATCACTTCCTCGGGTAATTGATTAAAATAATGCTGCTGTAATCTTTGTGTGAAATTAAGCGTGAAATCTACCTACCCTCAGCAAGTGGACAGCCTTGTTTACATAGTCTTGCTCAAACACCAGCATATAAAGTAGTCTAAGATCATCGAGGAAGTTACTAATGACCTTCAAGTGGTCTCACACCATACGGATGTGAGATCTCATATATGGTGATAGTATAAGTGCAAATTCTAGAACTATTTAATCCAACAGATTTACTTCAGGTAATCTGTTAGACCTCTTTTGACAAGCAAAGATGGTCAAATAGATACGACAGACCACCGAACTGAATACTGATGGTTGCATATATGCAAGTAATCTTGTCCTAACAGCAAATGCTCCTTTCACATAACATTAGCATATTCCACTTGTCCAGGGGACAGAGGAGAAGGAAGGAGCAGACAGGACAACACAATGTTGAAATGTTCTAAAGAAGTGAAAAACCACACTGCTTTTGGAGAAATGACATTAACTTTAAAATAAACAAATAAAATCTTAATTCCAACTCTCGGGCTTGTGATGAAAGCCCCATAAACAAATTGATTGATTAGGCTTCAGCGTGCTGTTGATTTCCTCAGGTTGTGGAAAATTCAACAGCTATGAAAGCATGACTTGCATTATTCATCTGGTCTGACCGAGATCTGCAAATGGCATTTAGAATGTCAGCACTTAAATTAAGTGTGGAGTACTCTGATCAAAACATTCAGCTAATATTCTAGCAAACTGTACCCAACCAACTTTCAAACACTCAAAACCCAACGATTAACAAGATAGCAGTCTATCTAGTTCGTCACTCTGCAGTGCAGTTATGCTTTGTTGATACAAGCCTGTGGCACACAGAAAGACAACAGAGAATACAAGATGAACTGCAAAACAAAAATCAGTTACAGAACTGGTGCTGTTATAAGTAGTTCTTATAGCTTCAGCCAAAAAGAAGCGCTACAGTCGCTAAATCTAAATGACAAAAAATACAAAATTACTTAAAACCCCAACTAAATTAACCAGAAGTTAATGAAGTAACTTCTAATACAAAACTTGTACCTAATCTCTTACCTCACTTTGCCTAAGCTTCAGCTTTCAGCTGTCAAACCAAATATAAAATTTTCTGGTAGATGACAGACACGTTTCTTAACAGATCTTTCTTTATATAAGTAGTTTTAGATTGGGGTCAAGGCCATCCTTCATGTTTGGTTTTAGCCAAGGACTGAATTCAAACCTTTCTGTTCGAGGCAGATTATAAATATTTGTTGTAATTCTCTCCTAAATACTTCACTATCTGTCAAACATATTCTTTGGCACCGATACCAGAACTGGCTATAATACTCTGTCAATGGTCATATCCATGCCTGTACTGGGTGCATCTGCGTCACGTCATCAGCTAATTATTTCCTCAATGGTATATTGAGAAATCACACTCACCCTCTCCGCCTACAGCTTAGAACTGGTGTTCCCTTCCAAACGGCTGCCATTACTCTCCTCCCCGCATCGCCACAGTGTTCCAGGACCACCTTGTACAAGTGACCTTCACGCTTTGTTCCCACTCACACAGAGTAACCAGGCACACGAGTTCAACACACAGAACTACTGCCCCGTTAGTTTTCAATCACAGGAAATAACTCATGTCATGTATAAACCTACCTATTCCACGTTTTCTTCTACTCCAAGCTTTCCTCCTTAATAAAAGGACAATATAGAGAGATACTTCTTCAAAATAATGTAAGTCTATTTTTGTCACTAAGGCAGATTCAGAGTAGAATTATGATTTGGGAACCAGGACAAGGTTCTCCTACCCAAAACATAAAACCATATTTTGTGGTGTTGTTAAGGTAAACTACTGTTATGTGATCATGGGTTTAGTTCCATTTCTCAAGAAAAACTGCTAATGTACTTCAAAAGCAGCCAGGTTTGGTACTGGGTTGATCTCCATCACAAGTTCATTCCACATTTGAAGGACTATCATTGAAAGCACTATCTTGTGCCCTCACACAGGCCATCTTCAACGGTAAAATGAACTGTCACTGTGTTTTTAAAACCCAGAAATTTTGGCACGCAATAAATACAGGCAAAACAAAGATCATCTTGCTGCTTGTTCAAGGAAGTGGTTTGGGGGTTTTTTGTTTTATAAAGCTTCAGAACAGACGACAGGCGATTACCTCACAAGTGACAACTGTCATCTCTTTACCAAGTGACAATATTCTTGAATTTTTTCCCCCCATATATTTAAATCACTCCTATTGGGCACGTTCTGTTGCAGTTCATTCATGGTTACCTATTAAAGTAGCAGTTATGCACTTTTAGACAAAAAAAACAGAGCGGTGACATTTCTCCAAAAATGTTTATTCCTGGAAATTTGGTGCAGGTAGATTGAGGAATTTTCACATTTATTTACATTTTGGACCTTTTAGAACTACTACACCTTCTATCTTCTAGAACTAATACAGCCATGAATCCCAGGTACACTCACTGAGCATACACAGATCCAATGCACTGTTCATATATCCATAGCATGTATGTTTAGTACGGAATTGCTAATGAGTAACGGTACTGCATCTAGAAAGTACACTTTTACACAGTTATAAAAACGTGAAATGAAAACGGCCTCTTCTCAGTTTACAAGCAAATGAAAAGTCCATGTAAAATTCAAAAGTGTATTGCAGATAATCTGTTCAGGGAATGCAGTCATTAGGATTTTCATCATTAGAGCACATCTGCTAATTAGGTTTAAATCAACTGTTGGAGTACTAATGTTTTGATGGATACCAACTGCCGTGTTCTACACAGACATACACTTCACAGGACTACGTATTAGCAAATATTATACCCTATCTCCTTATATTCTTATTATCTGATTATATTCCCCCCATAGCCACAGTAATCCAGGACCATCTTGTAAAAGTCTTCAAAAAGATGTGTAAGAGTCATGCAAGCAGAAATGGTCAATTCAGAATCACAAAAAATAAGCATAAGTTTGGTATTACAGTCTTTAAAGTGTTGTGTTTCATACACAGTCCAAGAATCTGTATTATCCAACTAGGCAAAATACATTTTTTTAAAATCTCATACTTGTTACAGAAAATCTTGAACTTAGAGAACTAAAACTACAGATGATACAAAACTCAGAGGAGTAGCTGATACACCAGATGACTGTGCTGCCCATCCAAAGAGCTTCGACAGGCTGGAGAAATGGGTCAATAGAAATCTCAAGTTCAGCAAAGAGAAGTGCAGACTTCTAAATCCGGGGAGGAGAAGCCCCATGCACCAGCACACCCTAGGGGACCAGCAGCTGGGAAAAAAGGACCTGGGGGTCCTCGTGGGAGACAAATTGAACCCTGAGCCAGTAATGAGCCCTTGGGCAAAGCAGCGCTCCGTCCTGCAGCAGGAACAGCATCACGAGCAGGCTGAGGGAGGGCATTACTCCTTCCTCAAAAAAAGTCAATATATCAGTATTTATTATATCAGAATATATCATGCTTTTCAAATACATAAGTTTTTTATTCAGTTATTCTCATTAAAATTTTTTGTGCTTCAGTTGTGAGAAGAATTAATTTTAGTCATATAGCTGCAGTGTTGAAAAGTAAGACCCATCTTATCTTTAATACTTCTAAAACAAAATCCTCCTTTGCACAACTTACACATTATTGAAAATTAGTATACGTAGCTCAATCTTTCCTTAAGAATCAAGACTATCCTACTTATTATATAATGATGGTAAAAGCTGTGGTAGGAAGGCATCTCCAGAGGTCATCCCATTCAACCTCCTCCTCAGATCACCGCTAACTTCAGCAGTTACACTCAGTTCCTGAGGGCCTTGTCCAGCAGAGTTTTGAAGTCTTCAGGGACGGAGATTCTGAAACCTCCCTCGGTATCCTCTTCATTATGAGTATTTTTCTTTTCCCTTCAATATCCAATGAAAATTTCCTTCTTGCTGCATCTCGTGGCCCTCACTGCTTGTCCTTTCACTATGCAAACTACTGGACTATGGACAACATGTCCATACCTCATGTTTCTTGGGAAAAAGTTAAGTAAAAATAACTGAACAGCTCTGATCTTTCACCAGCTCAGAAACTGCATGACTTGCAGTTATCCACAGGAGGGAAGAAGCGCTGCTCAGAGAACGCAGCGTATAAAACGTACACCATCTCAAAAACTAGCTCAGTCTGACACACCACCTCAGCTATCTGTACATCAGTCTATCGCATAGACAGAACCAGACCTACACCAGAACAGTAAAGCGCAGTCCAGTTTTGCAATTTTCCATCTGTTTCAAGCCAAAAGCTTAGCGCCCAATTCAAAGGTCAAATGACCACAAATTTACTCCCAGCTCAATCTTACTTATTTACTCTCAGTCCCAGAAAGCTAGCAGACTGTGTTCACAGTCTAAGAACACCATCAATAAAAGGTCCAAATATCAACCCAATTATCCCAAAAGAAATAAGCCCTTCAGCAAGAGAATGAGCTCTCCGCATCGTAAGAAGAGGCGTCAATATTCTGGTAGAGTCTTGGTGCAGTTTTTAGTGGAAAAAGGACAATCTTACCCTTAAGAACGCTGATCCTCTGTGAAGAATGTATTTTCTGAGAAGAATATATTTCCATGTATCGATTAAGATGTGAAAGCAAGTATTCGAAAGATGTCAACAAACCCCCTCGACAGCGGTGGCAAAGTCATCATTACAATTAAATTTATGCATAGTAAAATGTAAGTTTGAGTTCAGACTGATTTGGCAGTTTCGCTTCCTTCAGTACTCAAAATTAAGACAGAAAAAAAATCCACTTCCTGCAAGAACAGGTTCTTTTAAAAGGAAAAATTAGCTACAGAGCAATGCAGTTGTAAGACGTTTTGAATAGTAACTCTATTGAGAAAATTCAGAGGGATGTCTAATGGACAACCCTACCCTACACAGTAGGATAAAAGAAAAGCACTCGCTGACTTTTGACACCAAAATACTGGGCAAAGACAAGGAGTAGTAAAATGACACGGCGTGAGCCATAAGACTTGCCCGAGCTCCTCCGCCAAGCTTCTAAGATTTGAAATTCAGTATGTCTGTGTTAGCATCTGAGAAGATGCTGAATGAACACAAAAACTAAACAAACTATTTCATGCACGGTTTTACCAATTTCTGGATTAAGAACACCACATTCCTGCAACAGAAGGCATACAACAGCAGAATTTAAATCTGGTAAGATACTCGCAGCCTGGGGACAGGTCAATCCTCTCCAGGTACAGTTTGTAACTACAGATCTAGATTCATTAACAGCCTCATTTGGAAAAGCATAGCAAGAGAGGTGCAAGATCTAGGACTGCTGAATTAATCATGACCGAGCATGCCTCAGAGAGATTCATTAGTGGAAAACACTGCACTCAAGAAAACCAGAGCTGAGAATAGCTGAAGGGTGGGAGATTATGGGTTAGTGAGGGGGTAACGCTTCCCTCCCTAGGCATCCATTTGCAGATGCGGTTTGAGTAGAAAAAAAAAAAAAATATCAGGAATAGGTGAACACAGCCTGAATGGGTTCAGCCATTCTTGCCCATCTTCTATGGAGATCCTAACTGATTTGATGTTATAAAATATTCAAAGTACAAGGCAGTTTTTCACCACTGCTCAGCAAGGAAGGGAAAAAAAAAAAGGCTTTCTTCTGTTTACCATAATGTGGCACACAGTTTGCTGTTCTGGAAGGAGACCTCATCAGAACTAGTCTCACTCAACAGGACAAAAATCACTTCCATGAGGACTCCTGGATAACACTGGAGGCAACAACTAAAGCCTAATGAATGAGAATCATTCCTGTCATAGATTAGTGCAGAGAGCGATCCTAATGAGATCAGAATCCATTACTAGCCTTGTGCATATCAGGGAATTGCAATAAGGACTGGAGAGTGAAATATAAAAGCATCTAACAGAGATCATGTTTATTTTGATAGCATTTCACAGCATGTCATCCCAGTTATTTTTATTCTCCAACCGTAGCAAAGAAAAAATAGTTTACAGAGCTAATTCATGCAGCCTATTTTGAATTTTCAAGGAAGAAATACAAACTCAAGACACACTAATCACAATGAAAACCTTCAAGCCAAAAACAAGGAACCTAATAAATCTCAAAGACAAAAGGAGGTCACAGAGAAACAGAATTCTGCTGAATCTCTGAGAACTTCTTCACTTTATGTCATGATTAGAAAAGCCACGTCCAACAGAATTACTAAAACATTTTATCTTTCAGATTAACGATCTGTGTCAAGTACCTGTAAAGCTAAAAGTCCTTTTGTATCTTACTGTTACAAACAGTAACAGTGGTACCTGAAGGATTTATCCTTGTTCTTACTTTGCAGTGTTTGGAAACGCAAGGAGAGTGCTTGACACTTGAATATTTGCTGATAATCAGATTAGTATTACCAGGAATTGTCACAGAGAAAACCTGAATCACACCAGACAGCAACCGGAAAGCAGATTTTTAGTATTTCTTTCTGCACTGCAAGCTGTAAGCTACCTTTCTAAGACAACGATTTGATCAACCTAGAAGCATTTAGATGTTTTGATCTTGGGGAAAGTTGACTCCTTAAAAGCCCCTAAATGAACAAAAGAAAGAATCCTTCAGTTTCTGCCTTCAGTTGCAAGGGGTAAGGACTTTGAAGAAAAGCTGATGTGAGGCAGAAACAAATCACTGAATTCAGAACCAATGCAACATTCAGTGTCAACTCAGCAATGGGGAGGAACTCAAGGAGCGGCAGACATCCACTGATGGAAATCTGGAGGAAGAACAACCTAACAGGAGCTACTCTTTCTTGAGTGCTTTCAGCTGAGCCCCTCTGGGTCCTGACTGACACGATACATTTGCGTATATACCAGCACCAACGTGCACATGGTCTCTGATTTCAAAATAGATCATACGAATCGGAGGGTGCGAGAAAAGAGATGAGTACCAAATAATGAAATCAAACCTTCAACTCCTTTCCACATTTGTCTTCAGATACCATGATCATTACAGACGTGCCCTCCTCCTCCATCCCAAACAAATTCAGAAGAATGATACTGAGATTCTGGGGGAAAGAAAAAAGAAAAAATTCCAAACAATACAGATCTCTTCAGACACATCAAACTTTGACTCATCTCACCTTGTTATTTCATTCAGTTCTCTCCTTAAAGGAGAGTAAAATGTGACAATCTATCTTAGAACAACAGATACACAACAGAACGTGGGAATGACTTTTAAAATCCATCTGTACATACCAAGAAAAGCAGAATATTGAAAAGAAGGTTAAAAAAAAAAAAATCAAAATTCTTGAGCAAATGTTGAAAATATTCCAGAAAAACACAGCAAAGATGAAACCAAGGGCTATAAGGAAAAACATCTAGATAATTACAAAAATGTGACACTAAACAAGAAGTATGATGATGAAAATGATACGAGGAACAACATCGTATGAAGAAAAAAGCACAACCTTTGGGCGTTATAACATGAAGAAACAGAATGGAAAAAAAATAATGCCCTCTAACACTAAAGTGAAGAGAAATACAACGTAATACAGGAAGTGAGTGGAAGCAGTCTGAAATTTGACTTTGAACAGACCTAGAGAACAGTTTTTGGCAGAATGAAAAAAACGTTCTGCCAAAACTGAGTAACTTTCCCCAGGGCAGTCACAAACAGGATGGAGATTGCTCTCTGAGTTGAGCAGGCATCAAGAGTCCTTCAAAATATGTAAACATTCCATTTCTAGAGAAAACAAAAAAGCTAAGATAATAACAGAAACTAAAAGAAAGAGGAAATGAGTGGTAGGAAGCAATCCAGACACCAGTTGGGATACAGAAAGGAAAGAAGTAGGCTTTTTGTTTAAGCAGAATATGAATGCAGTCACAGGAAGAAAAAAGTATCTTTTTTTGTGATGACTTAAGACTGCAGCTGTCAACTCTGCATTTTATAACTCAGCTTTTTCTTTATTTACAGGTTTTATCTACAAATATCAAAGGACAACGTGGATATTAAACCTTTCCCCAAGAGAACTACACAGAAAGGGATAACAAGAACAAAAGGATGATAGCCAATAAAAACAGTCCGAGTAATAAAAAGATAAATACTTTTCTGATCTGAAGTGATTTAGAGTCAATGCAACAAGCAACAGCTGTTACAGAACTGCATTCCCTACCATAAATTTAGGAAATAATTTATTCTGAGTACATAGGGGAACTTCAAGGAGAAATGATGAAATGATAGGTCAGGACGACTACTAGATACATGAAGAATATCTGCTGAGATGGCAAATTTATTAAAAGATCTAAATATTATCTAGAGGATGAAGTAACCTGTAACTTGAAAATGCCATTCTGTATCACAGAAGCATCTCTCAGATGCACTCATTACATACCTTCAGTTCCACTTCAGTTACTTTAGTTACCACAGGAGTAACCTACTGATTGGACTATTCCTTGATCTGTTTATTAAGACTGAGCATCCAATAACCGAGTCTACGCACACCCTTTTTATTCAGGCTTCCTTGGGAACCTTCGCTAGCAAGCGTTGCTTTTTGCTGTCTGTACAGTGCCATAAGACACACCTTCTCTCCCTGTCAAACACCTTGTGTTATGTGGGTAACTGTTAGGCCACCCCTCTCTGGAAGAGACACATATTCCTGAGCAATCTTCTCGGCGGTCTAAATTTCCCCTTTCTACATAGTAATTAAAAAAAAAAATAGAGGAGTTCTTTGTAAACTACTTGCCCTTTTTGAAAAATTAACTCAAGAAAAAATGGTTAAGAAACTAGAACACGTAGACAGTTTTAACAGGAGAAAGGGTTGACTGGAGAGACTAAAGCGAGGAAAGGACACCAAGCTGGGGAGGCCATACAGAATCACAGAATGGTGGGGGTCGGAAGGGACCTCTGTGGATCACCCAGTCCAGCCCCCCTGCCAAAGCAGGGTCACCTACAGCAGGCTGCACAGGACCGTGTCCAGGCGGGTCTTGAATATCTCCAGAGAAGAAGACTCCACAGCCTCCCTGGGCAGCCTGGGCCAGGGTTCCGTCACCCTCAGAGGGAAGAAGTTCTTCCTCATGTTCAGCTGGAGCTTCCTCTGCTTCAGTTTGTGCCCATTGCCCCTTGTCCTGTCGCTGGGCACCACTGAACAGAGTCTG
>Ga0065711_1029342_pt1 | contig 36602 bp, 29 predicted proteins | sample Hoacrofraction12_FD_59098 | JGI IMG/M metagenome (GOLD analysis project Ga0065711, IMG submission 59098) | Hoatzin crop microbial communities from Cojedes, Venezuela - Epithelial fraction 12 v2 (version 2) | ecosystem: Host-associated > Birds > Digestive system > Esophagus > Crop | place... | reverse complement strand
CGTCCACCAGCACACCCAGGTCCCTCTCCACAGAGCTGCTCTCCAGCAGGTCTGCCCCAAGCCTGTACTGGTGCATGGGGTTGTTCCTCCCCAGGTGCAGGACCCTGCACTTGCCCTTGCTGAATTTCAGCAGGTTCCTCTCTGCCCAACTCTCCAGCCTGTCCAGGTCTCGCTGAATGGCAACACAGCCTTCTGGTGTATCTACCACTCCTCCCATTTTTGTGTCATCAGCAAACTTGCAGAGGGTACATTCTAACTCTTCGTCCAGGTCATGGATGAAGAAGTTGAATAAGACTGTTCTGAGCTAGTACAAAGTGCAAGGGAAAACTCCACCCAGCCAAGGAGCTGGGCACTTTAAAGGACATCATTAGAGTCACTGCATGAAGATGAAAGTCTGGATCCATATTTAGTTACATCCCTAAACAACGGCTAACAAAGTGCTTCTAGGTGATTAGTGAAATGAGAAATGAAGTGAGGGTACAATCGGTATCCTCATCACAAGAGGGGAGAGCTGCTGTGTGCATGACGGCAAAGAACAAGTCAAATACCAGTCTTATCTCCTGTGAAACCATACGATCACTGCTGCACACTTTTCATGCTGTGGTAGTTAAAATGCAGGCTGAGTCCTTGTTGGCTTCCCTTGGCTAAGTCAAAAGAGCTAAAAGCCACTCACAAGTACTCTTAAAGTTCAGTCACTGCTGTTTGTACAGGAGAGCCAGGAAAAAATCATCTCAGAGTCAAGAAATTAAAGACCCTATCCCAAATCACCATGGTGGCAATCAGGCTGATCTCAAGCTCATCCTTCTCTAACTGAATGTTATGCAAAAAAAAGTACAAATAATCTGCTCCCCCTCTTCAAACCAACACATTTAAAAATAATAATTTTTTCCTTCATCTGACTTTTTGAGTTATCTCCATAACTACCAGGCAGAGCTGAGCTTTCTGCAAAGCTGAGCTTCCCCTGATTTCCAGGCTAACCCTGCGCCGAGGCTGCCCTGCCCTAGGAAAAGCTGACCTATCTGCTAAAGTCCAGCCAGAAAGGACATCCTAATACAAAGAATTACAACACAGAGACATTTCTGGTACGCATAGTTATTACGGAGAGACAGATTTTCAGTCTTAATGTTAGATGTATGGATGCAAGAGAACAGACAACTGCTGAAATTAAGCATACCTACACCCTTCTCTTCTGGACTTTGTGCTTTTTACAAATCAGATGTCTTCCATTAAAATTCTGAAGTCACCTGAAATTGCAGCTTTTCATTTTATGTATCTTTTGTCTTCTTGGTACTGTATCCTGACTGATTGTGGCGATGGACTCCTTCCATCATACCATGCTCCATGCCAAATCCCCCTCTGAAAACATGATATACCAAATGGCACAGTATGACACAGGACATCTATCTAATAGACTCTCATTCCTTTCATCTTCTTTCACATCAAAACACAAAACATTTCCAGACAGTCTAGAAAGCCGGCATGGTCTCCACAGCACTCCAAGATCAATCTGCGGTTTTAATGTAGTTTTGTCAAAAAATATTAATGCACCTAATTGTAACATAATAAGGCAAGGCTTAACCCAGCTGCATGACAATTAAAGCAGATGAATATTATCTCACAGGATCTAGTTCTTTTGCGAAGAATTCACTTGCCTGCCTGCACGTCAGATTTGAAGCTATGGTTCTCTCTGATGTGAAATTCTACTTTCTGACCAAAAAAAGTCTACATCTAACATAAAGAACTCGAGCCAACTTGCTTTGCACTGATAATCTGCAGTTTTGAGAAAGTTACCATGTGGACCAGCTATTAGAAACATCAGAAAATCCTGGGACGGGGTAAAGCACATAAAAACCATGTGTTCACGCTTCAGACTGTGGTTTCAGGTACTCAGATGAAGAGTGCTGTACCGAGGCAATGTCCTGGCATTTCACTCTCTGCCATTTTCAAGTCTGGGATAATTTCTTCCCATGCTGTGCTTATGCAGAGATATTCTACATCGCTTTTGTACATTTACCTTTGTATGTTTTGGTTGCTTCCTGAGTTCTGACATTGATTCCCCTTAAGCCTTCCACATCTCTTACCCTACTGGAGTCCCTCAAAAAGAAGAGTGGAGTGTGGGTTTTGCTGTCTTCAGTTCTCTGCTGTGCCAGGACTGGAGCTTGGGGCCACTGGAGACGTGCAAAGTGGTCTGAGAAGTAGCCAGAAAGTTCCTGAGCTATGGAGATGAAGGAAGACAGGACCAAACAGCAGCAGCTGGTGGGACAGTGGTCCTGTATGTATCACTCCTTGCACAAGGCTCCATTCAAATTGCTTTCCCTATCTGTGGGTGTAACTCTGCAATGAGAGCTGCTCCTGCATGGATGGCAGTTCTGATAGCATGTGCTAGGCAACGAGAGTATGAATGTTGCCCAGAGAAAAGGACCAGGAGCTATTTGCATTGAAGGAAGTATTTTTTTCTTGTCTGTGCAACACCATACCTCTTTAAGGATATTTTACCATTTACTTTTGTAGTTCTGGAAACACTGGAGAGCCTTTCCTTCTGCTCTATAGAAAAATGCCTGGAATAAGAAAGTCCAACTTGTTTCTATAGTAAAATAAAGTGATTCATATAAATGAGATAGACAAATGAGTTCTAGAAATCAGCAATGTCACTAAGTTCAACATGGCACAGACATCTGTACATTTTGTACAAAGGAGGCCTTTGAGAGCTGCCGGTGAAGACAACCCTGCCTGCCCTCTGCCTGACACACAGCCCTGCTCACTGGAGGCCCAGACTGGAAAATACGAGTCTGCACATGCCTTTCTGCTTCCTTTGTAAATTCTCCTTCCCCATTCCATCCATACCCCAGCCAAACCAGTTTCCACTTCCCATGTCTCTGAGCACCCTGGCTGAGCAGAGAGAACCAGGAAGGGACCGGCAGTTCAGCAGCCAAACAAGAAATTCAAAGGAAAGAGGTCAAACATGCCTGTTGGAAGACACTCAAAGCATCTCCTACAAGGACAGCAAACCCCCATACCCAACACCATCTACCTCGGGAGCCTGACTCTCTTATGTCCAGCAGATAGTGAACTGCAAAGCCCAAGCAGTGCTGTAAGCCAGGCAACTGCTCTGAGACACCTGGATTTGTTTGCTTTCCCACTGCTTCATGTAATTCCTGAAAACTGCAGGATTTCACAGCAGTCCTTTCACACCATAATGCTGCATGTAGAAAGACAAAAACAAACAATAAGGGAATTTTGTGCACCACAGAAAAGGGCCTAACAGAGCAACACCCTAAAAAAGGACATATGATAAGCAGCTGAAAAAGCAGGAAAGGAAGTGATGAAAGTGCTACTGTGCAACAGAGCAAACACTTGCCAGCCAAGGGATACCACAGGGCAGGGAGGTCAGCACACAAGGAGCTGGCAGGCCTGTGCTCAGCAGGTTTCCATTCTGGCTGTGAAAAAGCTGGTTCTTGCCAGAACAGTGAAACTGGCCCAAGAAGCCACCCCTCCTGACATGTCTGCCCAGGCACCCCGAAGGAGGCCACATGCACTTCTGCTCTATCTACTGCAGCTCCTCTGCGAACAGACCAGAGCTTGCCAGTGCCTCCAACCATCACTTCAGACAGATTTCACTGGGTATCTATCCAACTGTGACAATGTCGTTTACAAACAACTCACCAATTATGCACTTGCTAAAAAAGCAGGGTCAGTTAGACACCCTCTGGGCTCCCCGGGTCAGTGGAACACCCCCGGGTGGATGGGAGCAGCAGTGGATAGTTCTTCACATCTCCCAGCTTTGTGCCTGTGGGATCAGAAGCCTCGAACTAGAACTAGCTTTATTCTCATCTGTTTGCTTTTCGTATTTTACTTCGGATCTGGGACAATTTAGTTTAAGTCCTGACATGCAGTAAGTGCATACTGTATGTTGACGAATTATTAGTCGTCTTGCATACCATGGCGTTTGGTAAACCCATAGAGAGCTACTTACCGTTCCCCTTCACGAACCAAAGGGCGTTTGCTTAATAACTCTCTACCCAGATGTGTTCAGCAAAGCACAGAAAGAGTCATTGTTTACCAGTCTGGGAGAATGTCCTTGATCCAGGAAGACACAAAGCCTACCCAGAGCTGCTGCCAACTCTGTGTGTGCTGCTTTTTGGAAAAATCTAGTTTAATGAATGTGAGGCAGTCTCCCACATGAGCAATGGTGATGCGTGCCAGTCCCACCTGAGCGTTACACAAACAGAGGCACTGGTTACCAGTAAGATGGACATCTGGATTTTCCCTTATGGAAGACTAGAAATAAATTGGCTGGGACACAAACTCTCAGTTGGATTAACTCTTAGTAATTTCACATTTCCAGTATCATTCCTCTCAAAAGCTACAAGCAGGGTGAAAATTCACCTCCTGGTGTTCCTGCTGACTTCCTTGCTTGGGCAGGTCTCTGGAGCTGGCTTGAACTTCTGTGGTGTTTGTTCTTGATTACTTTTTTTCTTTATTAGGGACCTATTCTGCATTTAAATTTCTTGCTTTAAAAACAACAGAAAGCATAGAGAAGTTATGTGACAGTGGAAAGACTCTCAACTGTTGAAGATGACAACAAATGGAGTTTCTGCCCAAGTCAAGAAAATATCTTTTAAGTTTGTCTTTTAGGAACTGATGAGAGACCTTGTGCTTTCTCATAGCATCAAAACTAATATGTCAAATCTGAAAACTGCTGCCTTTAAAATAGTTAGATTATTAACTTCTTCACTAAGAATATTTGCTAAATTACCGCTTATTTCCAACAACAGGCATCTTTTATTAAGAAACTCAATTTGGATAATCAAGAACCACCCACTGTGAAATGAATGAATTGTGTTCTCCAGAGATACAATGACTTTCTTTACTAGTGCTGTGCCTCAACAATAAGGTAATGCATCCCTGACTTGGCAAATGTGGCTTTGGAAAACTAATGTTATTATTTATTTATTTATCACAGACAGATTAAATTGTTTGTTAAATTAAAGCAAAGTCTTAGGGAGTAATAAATGCCAAAAAAATAGCACACCAAATAGACCAACACTAAAAGTAGAGTCCTTCTTCCAAACTGTCAGCACCAGCTGTAAGCTTTAATGTTTCTTTCGGAAGAAACTGGGTGAGCAAAAACATGAAAGAATGCTACACTCTTCTCTTTTTTCAAACAACACAACTCTTACTACAAATAAGTTAGAAGCTAGGTAAAGGATTTCTGACAGCATCTCTGTCTCACCATTGATGAGAATGAGCCTTATTTGCTGTCACTTCTTTGTAGTGAACCTTTTGGGATCTGGCACACGGATCTGCAGGACAAATTTGCAGTTTTCTACAGAATTCATCATTGCAGTGTTGGCCAGGTTAGGTGAGCCTGAGGTGAGCAAGGCTGGGCACAGCTAAACCTCACCCCAGCTTTCCTTCCACACAAAACACAGTTAATGAGTATATCAAGCTAGCACTCCAGGCCAGGATGCCCTGTCTTGGGGATCCTGCATTCAGCACCAAACAGGAGACTTCAGTAGGGAAACTTGACCAGAAAACTTCACTGCAAGGCATCAAACAGCAAGTGAGCTCAAGAAAATTCATCTTTATGCACAGGGAGAGATCTGAGGTGGTGCCCAGGTCCCCAGGTGCTAAGCGGATGAATATCCAGAGCAGTCAGTTTTGTAAAATGGAGTGAAACATTTCAGGAAAAGTAATTTCTTTTGCTTGTTTGGGCTGGAAAGAAATGGATGTGCTTATCTGGACTCTGGTCTCCAGGAAGCTTGACTCTTTGGGTGCCTTTTGCACAAGATGCCTCTTTCACAAGACAGCAATACCAAAGATCTGTACGTTTGTCAGCTCTTAACACATAAGGGACTCCCATTAGAGCTTAATTTTACCCTCTCTGGTACAAGTTTACATCTGCCAAGCTTTTCTCATAGAACAGCATCAAGAGGGATGAAATTTTTAGAGGCTGTACGATGCAGACCTTTCAAGTCAGGTGTCAAAAAACTTCCTAATAAAAGATTTTTCTTTGCTATCTGTAAAAGCTAGGCTCTTATTTCCTCTCCCTGTGAGTTCACCTGCCTCCGGCGGCAGCAGGGTGTGCTCTGGCAGCAGATCTTCACCAATGCTGGCAGCTGTGCTAGGGCAACACGACCCCTGAGCTTCGCAAGTCACAGCAGCAGGCCATGAGATCTGCATTTGGACTCACAACAAAGAGAAATCCGTTTTAAAAGATTCTCTTGACTGAACTATGAAACTGTTTCTCTTCTTCTTTTGTAAGCATGTGATATTCTTACAAAGAATAGTTAAAAAACCTGTTAAGTTTGCTTTGCATATTTAAGTGATGTGCCACGACATACCACCCTCTATAACAATGTAATGAACTGATCCAGAGAACACTGACACCAGCCAATATTTTCAGCTATGAAGCAAAACAGACTTTATCCAACTTCTACGGTTGTCTCTTTTCTCTGCTTCCATGGAGGTTAAGGATGGACATGTAATTTTTTTTTTTTTAATATTACTGGATGTGAAGAAGGTCTATTTTTTAATGATTGAACCACTTCATTCTGAAAGGAAGATTTTTCCTCTTTTCTTGCCATTGATATAACATTTTTATGTTGTTTGTAGGAATTATGGTTTTTATCTTCCTGTCAACAAAATATGCATGCAAATAGACTTGGATTATTTATAGAGCAACATCAAATTAAACTGCTTGTATAATGACTTAGAACTGGTTATCGCTATCCTGCATAATATCTGTTTAAACACACTACTTGCAACAAGCTCTGCTAATCAAAGGAGGAAACAAAAACACAATGTCACTAATTTTATGCATGCCATAATGTGCTGTTCAGCTCTCAGCATTGCAGCCCTATGCAGTGCAGCAGGGTGATGCTGTTTTTACCAGTGTGTGCTCTTCAGCTTCTACACTGCTCTTTGGAGAATATTATATTGGGCAAATTACAGATTTCAGGGCTCAGACATGTTTGAAAAGCTGATGGAGACATTCATGCACATTCTCTTTCTCCTGCCATGCACTACAGGAGCCTCGGATGAAGGCTGGGAGCTGTGGAGCAAGGTCTACCCAGACCTATCCTATCTACAAGTTCTATCCAGACTGGGGATGGGAGGTAAGGGGCAACTGGGGTTCTTCAGTAACACTACCGAGCATTTTAAACACTCACAAACCTCTGTGGAGCATGGGAGGGTAGGTGGGCAAAGGAGACCCGACGGGCTCTGGGACAGCCACCTCCCAGCCCTTCTGAGACAGCCAAGGTGGAGCAGCAGGTCTGCATGGCTGGGACACACTGCGAGTTGGTTTTCTCTTCACCCAGATAAACTGTAGATGTCCCCGCCTCCTGCGTCCACCAGCCAGCACGGCTCTATGGCATCGCCTTTGGCAGAGCTTGGCTGGTTTGCAGTATCTCAATTGCCCACTGGAGCCTGGCACTGGGCTGCGTGTCCTAGGAAAGCAGCAAGCCTTACAATTCGGGCTTAGAAGTCTTACACATTCCTGGCTTAGCCTTGTCTGCTCACATTAACCAAAAACTATTAAAATCATCAAGTGCTTCAGGAAATGGCTTTTGTCTGTAATACAGCTGCGTTCTGGCTGCCTTCCCTCTGGCAAAAGCTACAGTGCAGGCTGCAAGGAGCCTCACCCCTACATCATGAAAATGACCTCTATCCATTTCCAGACTTTCCTGCTTGCCTTATGTGTCCATGTACCTGCAACAGAAGCAAGACAGTGCCCTTACACCAGCAGCAGAGCTGTACTGAACATCTGAAGAAGAGTTACCCACAAGACAGCTCATAACTGCATTGTCTTTGCTGGAAACCATGAGGAGCCCCAAACCGGCTGCAGACACAGCAGTTATTTAAAAACGATGGCAACAAAACAGGGCAGTCCTCATCACATTGAAGCGTGTGAGAGTCTGACAGGAAATAAATTGGACCTTCAGTCAACCATTTAGAAGAGTTAGAAACTCCCCAGTGCAGGTCATTTAATTTGGTAAGAAAAAAAATAGAGGTGGATTTTTTTTTCCTGCCTCCCTGACTATTTTTACCTCTTGGACTCACTCTGCTGGTGATGGAGGAACTGATGCCATAGAAAGAGTATTTTTGCTGGCTTCAGTCCACACAGAAGCAGGAATCCACCTCTCTTTCTATAAACTCCTGTTTTTCCTGAACTATGTAATGATGCTGGGTTTGAAGTGTTGCCATTTACTCACAGAAGAAAGTGCAAAGGGGCAAATTCTTCCCTTTTATATCTGTTGTTCATCATAACTACAGCAGTGTCACTCAAAAAATTGTGCCAGTGAGAGGATAGGTATCCCCTTGCAAAGCTGATGCTGGTGGCCAGTATGGATTAGGCAGGGCAGGCACATGAGGAGGAGCAGAGCTCTCCTGTCCTCCTAAGACACTCTGCCTTCACCCTGCCCAGCATGTCCTTGCTGGAAAGGGGAGAAGGAAACCATCCCTCATTTCCAAAACTCTCACTGAAAGGAAAGAGCAGTGAAAAACTGAATAAATTGTCTTCCCTCAAAGGGAAAAAGACCAAGAGAGGAAAAAATAGACACTTATGGATCCTATATGAACTCTGTTTTGCACCAACAAAGACCTATTTAAAAAGGGAGAAAGTGCTACCCTCAGAGCCCTGTTCAGAACAAATTTGCTTTCTCAACATTTCCCAGCAAGATTATGGATCCACTGAACTTTAAAAGTGTTTAATCAGCACAGTGCTGGCTGACAGCAAAGGCAGGAGCAGCTCTGAGGGCATTTCCTAAGCTGCCAGCCTCCCTCTAAAAGCCACCTGGATGCGCTGCTTTGATTCTCAATCCTCTCGGATGCCCCAAATGTGTTAGTATTTCTAATAATACCTGCCTGTTCCTTGAGTGTGTAACAGATGAACTGCCTCTAATGGCTACAAGAATTCACCCACAGGTGTAAAATAAACCAAGGTCAAAATCCTTTGTTTGAAACAGGATGTATTGATGGACAGCCTGCATGCTAAACAGGCTGAAAACAAAAAGATTATAACACTAAACCTGCAGCGGTGGGAAAATCTTCCGTCTCTGAGGATAGATTCTACATGTCCTGCTGCAACCTGTAGGCAGAGTCTTGGCACAGGAGGGCTTCCTTCAACCCAATTACCGTGTTTCTTTGAAGGTGTAAACTACCTGGCCTGTACCATGCATTGCAAGCAGCTGGAGTAGGTGTGATCTTGGAAAGCTCTCTACAGCCAAGGAAGTCCCTTGAGGTATGGGCCAGAGTACCCTGCTCTTTGCAGCCCTGCAGCTGGAGGTGGTCTAGGTGGCAGCGACGGCATGGAAACCAGTGGTCAAACCAGCCCCGTGGCGGGGCCAGGGAGCTTCACACCTCTTGCACGTTTGCTCGAGGCGCTCAGCAATGTGAGACCTGTGCTTCCCTGAAACCATGGCAACCAGAGATTTACTTCGAAAATAAAGAAAGGCTGCATTTCTGCAGAGGAGATAGCAGCTTCTGCAAGGTGTGAGTTCACTGTCTTCCTGTATCCCTGACCAAATCTGGGCCAGATTCAGTCTCTGTCCAACTGCGTAAAGGAAACTTATTATTAACAAAGCTGCAGGATTAAGCAGGAGAAGAAACATCTTTGCACATTCGAGCACGAATCCCAGCTGGCCAACAGCAGCCACTGAAAGGTGAATTGCTGGAAGAGGGAAGCACTTCCCAACACACCTCCATCTCCTATCTGCCTCCCACTAAGGATGGACAACCCAGTAACCTCACTTTCCTTCTTTCAGGCCTACTCAGGTTTAGCTCCTGCCACTGCAGCGGGACCCGCGTGCTGTGAAGGGGGCTGGCACCCCAGGCAGGGTTCATGCATGGCTCGGGCTGCCCGGCTCCAGCCCCTCTGCTCAGCACTACTGCCCGACCCCCAAAACCCCAGCCAGTCAGCCTGCATTTCTTTGGTCAAGAAGCCCTGCTCAGCAAGTCCCTTTCCACACCCAGAAACTGGGTTTTGTCACCTGCCGGAGAGATTTGCTCAGTGGTGGAGGTAATCTGAGCCAGGAGAGGCACTGCTATCTGCTGGTGTGAGGAGGCAGATCAGCAGTCGTTTGGCTGGACCTTGAGCTTCCCACTTGGAAAGGTGAGAGGAAAAGTAATAGTCAAACAGGGATTGGAAAGCCTGGCTGGATAGAAACTCAGGCCTCGCCTTCTCCTCTCCTCTTGACAGCTTTCACATTTTGACTGAACCATAACATTAATAAACAATGAATTGTGAGTTCTCAGTTTCACTGGCTTTTCACTGACATCTTGATGTGCAGTTTCTCATTCTTTTTTAATATAAAACCTGAGCAGAGTGTCGGGACTCTTCCTGGAGTCAGAGCTGACTCGTCACAGCTAAAGGCATTAATAAAAGCTATTTTGCTCATGTGCATGAAGTTGAATCTGGGCTTAATGGCTTTCTCTACCACAAGAAGAAAAAAAACCCCAAGATTAAACCAGTATATTCTGGAACTACTTCAGTCTTAAACAAGTAACAGAATGATAAGCCAAAGGGAGGAGAAAGTTAATGCTAAAATGCACTCAGGCCTCCAAGCAGAACTTGAGAAAGGAGGGAATGCCAGGAGGGAGTTTTCTCTGCAGCAGGCTATTATTGTACAGCCTGCAAATTGTACTTAAACACTGAATTGCTCCATTGTTAGAAGCACTTAAAACATAAAACCGAGCAGAAACAGGTTTCCTTGTTCTGGCTGTGGGAGGTACTGGAGCTTTTAGATCAATTGTTATGCAAATCTGTCTCTAGTTTCAACCTGGGTTAAAAGCTGTTCTCCAGTCAATTAAAATCGGAGTCTCTAAAGTGGTTCTTGCACAAAGGTTAACTTTCCATAGATGTCAGGCTGTGGTTTTGCATTTTAAAATGTAGCTAGGAGCCCCATTCCTCGCTCACAGGAGAGAGAGGGGGGAAATAGTCATTAGAAGGACATTGGTGCAGGTGCACTAGAGGAGAGGGCTTGCCCTCAGCTGGCCACCGCAGCCACCCCAGCAAGGTCCACCAGAAAATCCCACCCCAGACTGAGGGCTAATGGTCTGTGTGGATGCCACCTGCCTAAGAGCAGAGCATCTGGCAGGTTGGTATGGGTGGGCTGAGGTGGGGCAGAGCTATGGATCGGACGCAGCCTTGGGATGCAATTTCTGGTTTTGTGGCAGGGCACTAGCTCAAAGCAGCGCCCAAGACGAGGGCGCAAGCACAGCTGGCAGCTAGGGTGAAGCAGGAGTGCTTCAGACACAAAATCCTCACTAACTCTCTGTCCAGAGGCTCACGAGGCTTTTTGATGCTCTCAGCCCCAGGTGAGGTTCAGGAGGTGCTGCCAGCCCTGCATCAGGCTGCACAGCGCTCAGCAGGGCACAACGTGCAGAGCGATGCTGGCTTCTCCTCCCCACGAGTACCGGCTACGCCAGCCCTGCTGAGAGCACGGGGAAGAGGTCACTGGTTTTTATAGCAGCAAATTTGGAGAACACATGGTAGCACCAAACACGCACACGAGCACACCCAGCACTGCTGCTTCCTGCCTGCTGGCAGCAGGCAGAGCCACGGGCACTGAGTTCTCCATCACGACACCGAGCATCCCAGCCCTGCGGTCCCCCTGGGCTTTGCTGCCTGCCTGTATTACAAAAACCATCTGCGACACCAAGATGCATACCACATAATCCTCCTTTTTCTAAGGCACTTGGCCTACACTTCCAGAAAAGAAGCGTCAAACCGCTTATAATTCCAAACCGCGGAAGTTTGCACTTCTTAGCAGGGCAGTTTATATGAACCTGTGTTTCCGACTCCCTCATCTCAGACCACGAGCCATCACCTGCTCCTCCACCTCTTCAGAGCAAAGCCTATGTTTCTGGAAGACCGGTGCTGTAAAACCGCTCCCGGCTTTGTGGAGCCAGTTGATTTAAACACATCATTTTCCAGCAGGCAGACAAGTTTCCCTTTCAGCAACGTGCTTTATCGGCCAGTACATGAGTTGGTTGGTAAAATGCATAAGTATGTTGTTAATCAGGATGTATGATGAGCAGTGCGTGCAGTGTCGAGCCCTTCCCTAGGGGAACTGGGTTTTCCAGGGAACCCAGGCTGCAAACACAGCTCATCTCATGCTCAGCAAAATGTATGCGAGTAGCAGCGACGCTCGGCCAAGCACCACAAGCTGGTGAGCACCCGAGTTGCCCCAGCCACACAACAGCCAGAGAGGTCGGTGCTGGGGATTCAGGGACACCAATCATGGGCTGAAAGCTGGCTTATGACACAGCGCACACTCCGGCGAGGGCAGCAAGACAGCAGGTGGGATAATGGAGGATAATAGCTGTACAGTTAGAAATCATAATGATTCAGCCTACACAGAGGGTTAGTTTTCAAGAGAGCCGTTATCTCAGCTCTGATGCCTGGATGTCAGAGCTCCTATGCCTGTTTTATTGGTTAAGTACATGGTTTTATTGCTGTTTATAGAAGTACGTCTGCATACAGAGCAGCAAGGGAGCACATTAGCCGGGAAGTGCTGAGCTTGCACCGACTGCTGTGTGAGAGCATCCAGATCCCAGCCCAGCCTCTCTGAGGGGGCTGATCAGTGCATGTAGAGGGCCACCTTAATTTCCAGGTCATGATCCCTGTCTGATAAACAAAAGTAACCCAAATCACTTTTCCTTGTTGATGAAAATGTTGTTAACAGGGAGAAGGGAGTCAGAGGAAAAGTGGAGCAAAGCCCTTTCTTCTCTCGTGTCACCCTTGGGCTGTTTTCCCATCTGCCTTCCAGGTTTGTGACTATTTCTGCACTCTACTACTTTCTACATTAAATATCACCACTCGTTGGTGATACACTTTCTGGTACGTTTCCAGGGGAGCCCCACAGGGGCTGGCCACTGCAGCGGGGTTTTACGTAGAGCTTAGCAGCATCTGCAGGCCCTTGGGTGATGGAGGATCCCTTCCCAGAACCCCAAACCCTTTAATTTCCACTCATTTCAAGTTCTCAGCTCTAAAAGCAAAACAAGCCCACAAAGGAGTGATACCTGTGCCAGCCTACACTTGCCCCTCTCAGGACAGCCCTGCTCCCAGGGGTGCAGATTTCCCCAGCTCTGGAAGGGATGACATGGCCCTGACTGCCTTTGTGGTATTCTTTGGGAGCTGCTGAGGCAGGCAGGGGTTAGATCCCCCCAGCAGCAGGAGGGAAATAGAGTCTTGGCTGCCTCTTCCCAGTGCAAAACTTTCAGCTTCTTTCCATGGGTCTGAAAGGAAAATTCGCATCATTCCTCCTTCATATGTGACAGCCACACTATTTCACTCTGTCTCAAAGAAAACCTACTTTTGAAATAAAGGTAGGCTGCAGAGATTTTACTTTAATTATGTAAATATATCTATAAAGGAATAAACCTGAGGGATATTGCAAATCATTTTCCAGGCTGGTGCGTATCTGTGCATGGAAAATGGATCTAGAGATGGGTGACTCGGGCTTTTCTGCAGGCACACTTATGCCAGGACTTCTTTTTCTTTATTATTATTATTATTATTTCTCTGACAAATTGAAGCAAAGCAAAATATTTGGGCTCAAGCTTCTCTGCTGAACACTCTACCCTAGTTCTTCCCAAAGACGACCAGCCCTAAGGTAGTCACTGTACATTACGAAATTCTGAAACAGAAAGCCAGCGTCCCACCTGATGAACATTGCAGAGTTCACATGTTGTGGGAAGTCCGGAGGGCGATGAACCACGGTGACGGCCTGTGCTGGTGGGTTGAGCAGAAGAAGGATGCGAGCAGGCCAGATGCACCTCTCCACTCCCCCTACAGCTAGGCACCCCATTCCCAGCCCCGTCACCCCACAGGCAGGTGAAAGCCCTGGGTTGTGGGGCTGCAGCTCTCACCTATGCAGGCTGAGCTGATGTTGCTCTGGGACACCCAGAGCAGCTGGGCTCTCACAGCCTGGCGTTTGGGAGGATGGCACCATCTGCTGCAGAGCACCCAGGTGCTAGGTCAGAGTTTGGCCTGGAGCAAAGGACACTGGAGGGAATCAGCCGTCTTTGGGGAGCTGTATGCAAAATGTCATCTGAGCAGCAGCTGTCTGCTCCTCACCCTGCGCAGATTCCACCATGGCTCCCAGAGCCCATCCTGGCAGATCACCAGTGTCCTCCCAGCAGCAAGAGACACTTGCACATCCAGTTGTCACCGATGGAAGTCCACAGACACCTGGACTTCACCTCAAATGAGCTCAGAATCCACCCTGGTGCATTCTGCAAAGGCAACAAGGGGCATGTAGACTAAAAAGTACTCAAACACTAAACATTAGCAGCTACAGAGAGGCTGTGGGAATAGGCACATTAGATACCGCAGCTGCACAGGAAGTTTTTTTCCCACTTCTGCAGTTTCACTGTGCAGCTCTTGGCAGCCCCACAGCATCCCACTGCCCACACGTGGGCTCATGCCATAGCAGTGGGTGCCCAGCCGTCCCCAACTCACAGCATCCCCTGTGCCATCTGCACAACGGCTCTTGGGGAAGGAAAAAGGAAATGAGTGGGAGAGAATAACATGCAACAGTTGTATTTTTGCTTTGCATTAAGATTTGTTTGTCAAGTAAAATCGCCCTCTTACGAGCTTTGATGACTGGAACACTGGGATATTCAACTGCCTACACTTCAAGTTTGACTCCAGCCCCTTAGTAGAGTCTGAACCCATTCTGGAGATTGTTCCATCCCCCCTGGAGCAGCATTGCTTTAATTACATCTTTACAGCCCTAATGGATGTCCTTGGTAAAGATTATAGACCTGCTGTTAGAAATTTGTTGTGGGACAATGCTTAGACAATGATAACACAGCTACTGGGGAGCTAGCAGTTCGGTGTAAGGATGGTGCAATTCACAGTGCACCGTGTGAGTTGTGTTTGCGTTGACACATTCTGTGGAAACAGAAACATGAACTATTAGGAATGACTGTAATTAGCATATGACTAATTCATTGGGCTATTTCAGTTTCCATTTCATTTAGAAAAAGTTTCAGGATCACACATCATCTGGGAGAAGTGTATTACAGACCAGCAGGCAAATCCCTCGATTTTCTGGTCTAGTCCCACCGGCAGTTTCTGATAACTCAGCTCCTGCTGCAGAGCACACAGAAGCCATGAATGAGCCCAACTCTTTCCTATGAAATCCTGTTTCAGACTGACCTGCCCCCTATCATAAGCTCTCACACACCCAGCAAACAGGAATCTCTGCCAAATAACTCAAGGTTTGGGTCCCTTCACTGAGGAACACAGTGCTGCAGAGGAAGAGTCAGACCCCACCTTTAGATTTCGCTGTAGAAAGCTGTCTCACGCACAGACAAGGTGTGGAGCCAATTAGACTACAGTAGTATTGAGGTTAGTGTCCAGATCCTTCACAGAGCAAAGAAATTAGATGGTCAGGCCCTTTCAGAGCCCTTCAGGAGCTGTCTGCTCATCATAACACTGTCACAGAGGTTTTGCCGTAAATCATACAGCACTAATGATCACCAAACTACTCAGCCATGGAAAATTGCCTTAATGCTATGTCAATGTATTAATGAATGATCCATTAATTAATTCAAATATTACTGAACATTGGCCTTGCTTTCCTACTAGGCTAGAATGACTTAGTGTCAAATCCAAACAGGAGAGTGGTGTTTAAGCCATCTCTGAAACCATGACATGAGGACCCCAGACACCTGCGGGCCAGCAGCAGCCAGTGTTTGTTTGATGAGCAAAGGAGAAAGCATGAGTCTCCACCAAGCTGGAATGGTCTTTCTGGTAAGAGGGAGCAGGTCCCTTTGCAGATCCAAAGCATCATTGCATCTCACCCAGAGAAGGCCTTCAACCATGAAGCTCCTTTGAAGGGACCCTTGGCAGTACCAGGGACAAAAGCAGATTTGCAGCCACGCCTGGCAATGCTGCTCCTGCAGGTGCTCGTGCCTTGGGCACAGACAGAGGAAGAGAAGTCTCTGATGCATAAGCACCGTGCTTTTTAATTTTCCAGCATAGTCATAAAGTCTGGAAAGCTTTCACATCCTTTCTTTCTGCAAAAGTATTAGATTATTGATTCATTACTAAAACAAACAAAAAAACTACTTGGATTGTTTATGAAGAGGTTACTAATGTAGTAAATCCCTTGATACAGGAATTAATTCACTGTAGTGTTAATCACTTAACTGGCCAGTAAGCCAGTGATATCAGCAAGCAATGGTTAGAAACTACAGGTGTTCTGAACACAGCAGGAATCCAACTACAAAGAATAGCTGAGGCACAACTAGTTCCATCCAGGAAAGAGTTGAGATGGGATGTTTTATATTTTATAACGAAGACAATGTCCAATGCCTGCAAGCTGAAGCTGAGTACATTCAGCGTTAAAATAAGCAGCAGCTTCCCATCTTTGTGGAAGACCTAAACACTGAAAGAACAGGGAAGTCTTTAAAATGGGATCTTTCTGAAAGGCAAGATTTCATCTGCATCCAGGAGAAAAAGTCCTTTGCAAGCACAGGATCATGTCAGCCTTGCTGCATCCCAGGAGCAGAGATGTGCGCAGCAGCAGATTTCTTTCCATGAAAGAGATCAAGAGTCACTAGAAACCCTCTGAACAGGTCAAAAAGAGAGGTAAAATGAGTAAGGAAAGGACTGAGATCTCCTGAGCTCAGAGTCTCCAATCATCTCACACGTTTTCTCTGGGAAATTGGGATGATCACAATGCAAAGCCTCCCGTATGAGCTTGGTCTCACCACACTGGCAGAAGAAAGCTTGGTGCACCCAGCCCTGCCCCACAGCAGCATGTCTCCCTGGGGAAGCTGAGTCTTTGGAAATCACTGTAACTTCAAAACATGGTGGATGATGATAACCTCAGTCCACAGCCAGGAGGAACTGCAACACTTTTTTTAATGGAAGCAGAATTAGATCAACTCCAGCTACTAGGGATAATCTTTCCTAATAGCTGTTATTAGAATACAAATCTCTATGGCACCAGCCACCAGCACATTGTTAACCATTTCTGCATAGAAGTTAATTAAAATTACAAAAGTCCTGCAAGGCAGGAAGCATTCTTTCCTCGCAGTAGAGAACAGTAAGTGCAGAGGCGAGAGTTAAAAGGACTTGCCCTTGGTCCCTCGAGCAGCTCGGCAAACCAGCACATTCTCAGCTCCATCCCCTGCCTCAGAGAGGACCCAGCCCCGTGCATTGTCCTCAGGGCCAGGCTAGGGAAATAGAGGACACGTTATTAAAAAGAGAAGAATAGCTCCTACCTAATAGCAACTCCCATGCATTTTTAAGTGACTGGGGGTTCAGGTGTGACACTGAAGCAATAAAGGTGGGAGGGGACATAAAAAAACCCACTACAACCCTAAGGTGGTGAGGATTAGCCAATTATACATTCAGGAAGCTGTGTTAATTAGAAGCTTTTCAGGAGAAGCGTCAAAGGACTTTGGAAACACAGGAGGAAACCGATTTTTAACAAGCAGTTTTAAGTCCCCGTGTTGGAGAGGAGTCAGCAGTGCAATGTCCTCTGCTGGCATCTCCAGTTACTGCGGGGAATCGCTCCAGCCGAGGCTGTGCTACACCAGCAGCCACCCGTCACCAACCGAGTGCAAGCCAGCGATTAGTCCGAGTGATTTTTTGGGGAATATTGTCATATTAAAATGAGTAATCATGTAGCCGGGACTGGTGCAGGATTATTCCCTACATAATAGTCATAGCTCTTTGTGAGAGCCCAAAAGCACCTGGGTCATCTGATGGCTCAGAAGTGGCTCAGCGTCAGTGGCTCAGGGAGGAGGAATTGATTTTTCTGTTTTCTTAATGACAATGTGTAATGCAGCAGGTTTATGCACTAGTCAACAGAGACCTGGGCTGTTCAAGAGGATTTGATAATAGCTCACATCTGAAACAGTTTATTTTTCCCAGGCAGAGGGAAGTGCAAATCAGAGAGTGGAACAAGTCACAATTAATTTACTTGTTCTTTATATCTGGTTATGGTCATCTCCTTTCTTGCTTAAGTCAGGCAAGCTCAGAACATGGGTGTGAATTTGTTTACGAGCGTCAAAATTGGTTCTTTTAAGCGTTACATATGCCTTCTTAAGAAGGGCACATGAAAACCATTTATTTTTTTTATAATTCTGAACAGACTGACCAGAGCTGTTTTAGCCTATTCCCAAATCAACACTAACTTTGAGGTAATTCTTGAGGTTTATTGCACTAATCAAGAAAACCAGGTCACATAAAAAGAGCCCATATTACGTGTGCAGGCAAAAGTTCCTTCTCAGCAGAGACTTGTTCACTCTGTGCTTGTGCTAGACCATTATTTCCACTTCCCTGAGATGCACTTTGTGAGGAATACTACAGGGAGCAGACACCAGTTTTGGTGAATCATAGTGCACGGGGCTGTGAGTTGGAAACAAGGACCACAAACACCAAGATGTGGCAGATTTAATATTCCCCTCACACCCCCCCTCATCTTGAACAAGCGTGGAACATGGAGAGAAGTGTTGCTAAGAAACATCAGAGGGAAAAGGCTGCCCAGTGACCACAGGCACAAGTGATGGAGTCCCAGAGCCCAAAAAGTACTGACCACCTGCCAATGCCCCAGCCCATCCTTGCCAGCAGCTTGTTCACGTAGTGACAGACAATAAGTGGACACGATTTTTGACACAATAAACCTCAGAGACCTGATCAGGAGCTTCCAGACTCCCCTGGAGCACAAGCACAACTGCTCTGAGTAATAAACCTTGCAAAGGCCAGGTCTTGGTGTGGTGCTTAGGACACTGCACAAAGGCTGAGCATGGTTACAGCATTCGCAAACTCCAATGGCAGCCAGGGTAAGATGGCTGGGTTTTGTGACTCCATGTCCCTTGGCACCCATGCAGTGCACCCAGCTCTACCAGCCTGTCTTATGGGTCTTGAGAGGCTGTGAATGATGCACAGGGGCTCAGACAGTCAGCACCCACAAACATGATCTGGGGACTTGAAGTTTATTCACTTCACAAAAATGAAGCTTTCAATATTTCATTAGGATGTCTTGCATCTGTTAAACATCATCCCAGAGAGTTTGGTGACACTTACAATGAAGATGTGAAGAGATGTATTTGTTTTAGATGTAATTGGACAGCTGTTTTATTATGAACTAATGAACTGTGATGAATAAAAAGAATCCAGTTTTAGCAAACCATGTATTAACAAGTTCTCCTGACTGAAATCACAACTAAGGAAATGCTAGACAACTTTCATGACAATGACTGGAAGAAGAAGATGAAAAACTAGTGAGGTGCAACAGGGCAAGAGTTGCTCCCCATGTCAGGCATGGGTTCCCCACACTGCCATGCAGCAACCAGACCATTCCATGTGCCCATGCTACTGCTCCGCATCACTGCCATCTCCTCTGGCCCAAAGACCCTTTTGGCCCAAATCAGCCTTCAGGGTCTGCTCACACTCCTCCATCTTCCCACCCCCTCTTCATTTTCACGTCCCTCCTCTGCCCCAGCCCTGGGACCCCGCGAGGGGCTGGGGAGGCAGAGGTAACAGCGATGGCAGTAGGCTCAGAGGTAGGAATAATTGACCTCTTTGTACTTGCAAAACATATTTCAGACTCCTTTTCCCCCTGCCCTGGTCACTTTGGCCAAGGCTATTTGCCCTAGAGACATTGCACAGAACAGGATGCTCTCCAGCACAGGGCCACGTCCTTCCTGGCCACATGGAGACAGCCCCACAGCCACACTGAGCATCAGCAGCACCACAAAAAGCTGATCCTGAGCTGGGGAGCCCGTATCCGTCCATCCCACACATTCCAGTTCAGAAGAGATTTCTGTATTTCAGCAGAACCCCATGCCAAAGACCAGAGGCCACAGAAAGAAGCTGTTGGAGTTTCCATAGGAGTTTCCCAGTTTGTATGGAGCAGGGAGCAGTTTTTAAGCAGTGAAATCATTGCCCTGAGAGTTTCAGTGAAAAAGCCCCAAAGAGTTAAATGAAGACAGGTACACATGCCATGTGTGCAAATCACTTATCTCCTGCTGCTAAAATAAATCTGTTCCCAATCATTGTGGCTTTGCAATAGCTGCCTCTTCATCTTTCTCCTCTTCAGCTCTCCATTTGGCCTTCTTTTCTATGTTCATCCTCAGCAGCGTGTGATCCTTTTTAGCAGCCTTGAAAAGAAATCATGAAAATCATTGCACACAGACATTTCCCACCACTAAATTTCCCCATATCTGCACCACTTGCTTTGACACCTCACTGTTCGATGTTTTGCAGTGACAGAAGATAATGTGTTTCCTTGTTTTACCAAATTTTCAGCATTTGCAGCTCTGATTAGAGGTGTAAATTGTTTACAGATGCACTGGGACATGTAAGTCAGGCTGGAGACCCTCCTTCCCCACCAGTGGGATGGGAAGCAGCAAGTGTCACAGGTCTTGGTGGCCACAGTGGCACGCAGGCAAGCCAGGCAGGACTGCAGGAGCTTCATGGCCCATGAATGCAGGGCAGGACCAGGTGACATCATTGATGTTATCTGAGCTACTCTACAACCAGCCTCTTGCTGAGATATCATCACACAGTGCATTGCACTGCAGGGATTCATGGCAAAGTGGGTCAGAAGGGGCACATTAACCAGCAAGTTGTGCTTCCCCATGCTGATCTTTCCTCTGGAGAATGGGGTGATACAGATCCTGTGCAAATATTGCTTGTATCGACCTATTCTCAAACATCTCTGCAACCCGGGTGCTCATTTACAAGGAGAGCATACATAGACCGTATGTTAAGTGGACCAGTTCACCCGGAAACAATACTCACTTCTTTGCCTCTGATTACCATGGCCAAACAGCCCAGCAAGGTCAATGCAATCATGATGTAGCAAACCTTTATCCTGACGCTGTTCCTTGCTGCGTCGAGGACTTCAGACCTGTAGAGGACAAAGCAGAGTTTCCATCCTGCAGCAGCATGTGTGAAACGAGATCGTGGGGAGCTAGGTAATGAATCCTCAAGTCTTTCAACAATTGCCTGTCAATGCTTTTCAGCCTTCTCTTCCTACAAGTGCTTAGAGGAGGACTCAAAAAATCAGCCTAAGGGGGAAAGATTTAGCCACCTTCCCACACAGGTGTGGTATTGCTACTCCCAATTGTTGTCAGTAACAACAGGAATAGCAAATCCCGTTCTTCTGCTTTCTTTTTTTTGCATATGAGAGATAACACCTGAAAAGTGACAAGAACAGGAAAGTCTTTCCATCGTCATAATGGAATTATGATGGGCCTGCCTTTGGCTGCTGCAGGGCACGGCATGGTGTGCTGCAGGGCACCACAAGACACTGGGGCCATGCCACCAGGGCCAGGCAATACCACCCTCAGTGGAATAAAAATGCATGCATGCCGTTTCGGCTAAGAGCAATGGATAGTTTTCACACAGCAAAGAGGCACAGCAAGTGGTGGTTGGGTCTGTGGTCACATCCCCATCCCAGCTGCACATGGTGCTTTGCAGCCAGGTCCCACTGCAGTGTAGCCTTCTGCCAGACAGCTGGCACCACCCCCACAAGCATCTGCCTGCAGCGGGAGGCTGAGCTGGGTTGGAGCAGACGACCGCACCATCCATGGGGAGTTGTCTTCCCAAGCAGCTGCACAGTCAGAGTGGGAAATCTCCACCAGCTTCCACGGGTGATTCACAGCGTTCATCCAACAACTCACGCTCGCAAGAGGCTGCAGCGTGGCAATGAGTTGTTCATGAAATCGTATCCAGCCATGGATTTGCTTACACCTGCAGGGGCAAGGCCAGCTGGAGGAGCCCCCAGGATGTCACAAGTCAGCCAGCATTAGGTCTCTGAAAATGGGCGACAAGCCTTTAACAAAATACCTCGACGAGGGGGTGAAACCTTAGCCCAGATGTGAGGAACGCGTTGGAGATGTCTGTCACCAAAGCTGTGTATAGCCCCAACTTCCTTTTGAAACGTATGCAGCATTATCAATTCCTAATCAATAAAAACTAGCAAAGCACAAAAAATTCTGAAGTGGATGATATTTCACCATGGTAACTTCCAAGTTACAAAGCCACTTCTCTTGCACAAGACTCTTCAGCTTAGTCTGAAATTTGTATCATCTAAACCAAGTGAATCCAGTTTACTTCACAGAGCCTGACAAAAAGTACATGGTCCCAAAAATTTGGATTTTTTTTGGACACAAGTAACAGCAGGCCTTGTCAGTGTGGAAGAGCGCTAATCCTCACCATGAGAGCACACTTTTGAGTAATGCAAACTAGGGTCTTATGTTGTATATTTACATCCAAAAACATCATTCAGGCAAAAATAATTTAATATCAGAAGAAAACAGGTCTACTTACGATATATGCTTGGGAATGTCCTCTTCCTTTTTAAAGCGTCCTGCCCATAATAACACCTTTTTATCAAAATTTGTAGGCCTTCTGTCATTTTTGAATGCATTGTAACCTGTAAGAGAATTTATTAAAGAAAACAATGAGCTAAGCTTAGAGAGAGGAAGAGGAAAAAAGCTGTTGTTATGGGGGAAAAGGATTGAAAGTTCAGAATGACACTATTCTATTCTGTGAGAGCCATATGTGCTTTCTAATGTCAAAAGGACTCAGCAGCTGGTGTGAGGAGCTTTGTTACATTAGCAGCTTATTTCATTTTGCTTCACTTTCTTTTTCCTTTAGTTTAAGTACGTTTAAAACCAAAAATCTCTTCTGATCTTCCTGATTCAGGAGAGAAAGGATGCAGCGCTGAAGCCACCCAAGCCTGCAGCATGCTCTCACCCTGCTAGCATCTTGCTTTCAAACGGCCCGACTCATGAGTTAAGCAAACTGCCAGCAGCACTAATAACTCCTCAAGAACATCTCCTTCTAAAAGCGCTGATGGAAAGATGAGGTCTGTTAAAATACAGCCTGGTGGGAGGCTGGCAGTCATTCTCATGCAAGCTGGGTACTGCATTACTGTACTCTAATGATGATACATTACACCCCACCAGACTACCACGGTGATGCCATTAGCATGCTGTACCATGAGCACAGTGAGAAAGGGACTCTGGCTCCTCTTGATGGAAACAAGCCCAGTGACAGCCCACAACAAGGGCAGTGGCAGGGAGACCCTGCAAAAACAAGGCAAGCAATGACTAGCTCAAATCCCGGCTTTTGCGTTGCACACCTGTACAGATGGTCATCGTGAGGTAGCTGAGACAGCTCACACACCCGGGTAGATGTACCCAAGATCCTAGGCTATGGTGCAGGACTGGTGTTTACAAATGCCCTGTGGGTAACTAGGGCATGCAGAAAGGGACGGACGTGAGGAGTCTCAGTGTCCCGCACTCCCTGGCTGCTGCAGGATTGCTGGTGCTTGGCTGCAAGGAAATCACTGCCATTGCAGAACAGGGCACAAGAAGGATCTCTTCCTGCCTGTGTTGAGATGGTGAAATGACACTAAGTGCCTTGGTTCCAGGCCTGCTCATGCATGCCAGCACATGTGAACAGCTGAAAAATCCCAGGTGTAAATCTTAGCACCCAGATCCCCAGGTAAATTTAATCTCCTGCTTCTCCTATTTCTCTTACGGAGTGCTGGTGAGATCAGGACAGGTACACCTGAAATATCAGCAAGTGTCTGAATGAGATCTGCAGCAAGCAGTAGGATGGATCACTAAAAGGACAAGCTCCATCCCAGGAAAGACAAGGGCAAAGCCCCGTGCTGGAGACACACAGCTGTTGCACAGGAGCACAGGCAGACCCGTGTGCCCAGCTTCGCTAGCCTGAGTCATCTGCAAAGGCACAACCAAGGAGGGGGTGGTACAGATTAAAAAGAGAAACTATCTCCGTGCCAGGGAGCTTGCCCATGTGGGAGCAGACCATGCCTGCTGCCTGCCAGCTAAGCCAGGGCACTGCCTGACACAAGCACGCACAGCTGGGGTGCAATCACAGACTGCTTTGGGTTGGAAGGGACTTTTAGCGGCCATCTAGCCCAACCCCCCTGCAGTGAGCAGGGGCATCTTCAACTAGACCAGGTTGCTCAGAGCCCTGTCCAACCTGGCCTTGAATGTTTCCAGGGATGGGGCCTCCACTGCCTCTCTGGGCAACCTCCAGTGTTTCACCACCCTCATTATAAAAAATTTCTTTCTTATGGCTAGTCTAAATCTACCCTCCCTTAGTTTAAAGCCATTACTCCTTGTCCTGTCGCAACAAGCCCTGCTGAAAAGATTTTCCCCACCTTTCCTATAGGCCCTCTTCAGGTACTGAAAGGCTGTAATAAGGTCTCCCCACAGCCTGCTCTTCTCCAGGCTGAACAGCCCCAAGTGTCTCAGCCTTTCCTCACAGGAGAGGTGCTCCAGCCCTCGGATCATCTTTGTGGCCTCCTCTGGACCCGCTCCAACAGCTCCATGTCTGGGGGCTCCAGAGCTGGACGCAGGACTTCAGGTGGGGTCTCACCAGAGCGGAGCAGAGCGGCAGAATCACCTCCCTCGACCTGCTGGCCACACTGCTGAGGATGCAGCCCAGGATATGGTTGGTTTTCTGGGCTGTGAGTGCACACTGCCTGCTCACGTCTTGCTTTTCATCCACCAGTACCCCCAAGTCCTTCTCGGCAGGGCTGCTCTCAATCCCTTAATCTGGCAGGGAGCGCCGGGGGGAGCAGAGGGGTGCGTGTTTGCCACTTGCACCAGCCCTGCACATGAAGGGACGTGCACCGGCTCCCCTCTGGAAACCTGGCAGCTGGGCAGGAAGAGGAACATTTATTAATTTATTTTTAATTAACAGGTTCCATGACGTGAAGTATTAGTTTGCATTTGCTGCCATAAGAGGAGGACTATTTAACACAAAAAAACTATCCCTGTGCACTGTGCTGGTCAGAGCTCTCAGTTTGTTCCGTGTCTCAGGAGCATTTGTAACCCCAGGAGATGCAGCACTGTAGTTACACAGCCACAGATGAGAGCAAGGGTCATTTTCTCACCCTTCCCCTCAAATACCCTTTCCCGTCACGCTGCAGCACAAACCAGTGAGCAAAGCCTTTCTACCTACCTGGATTAGCTGTCTGCAAAGGCTCGTCCTGAGCACCCTTCGCTTTGCTGCTGCTGGCTCTGGCAGGGTGTGGGATCGGCCGAGCTGCCCACCGCCATGGCCCGGGGCTGCGCCCCAGCAGCCTCCCCAGCATCCTGCCCTGGCTGGCACTGGGCCACTGCCTCCCCACTGGCCTGGGAGCACACAGGGGACCGACAGGAGCCCAGAAGGCTGCTTCTAGGAGTTATCAGCATAAAACTACCACTTCCTGTTAGAAGGGAGTAGCACGCATTTCCACCCTGGCTGCCAAGACATTTTGCTTATGTCACGATGACTAGTTAAATTTATCGCCTGCGTTTACCAAAATGACACACCTTCCGAGCTACGCGGGCAGAGATCACCGCTGCGGCAGCTCACGCCCAGCCCGGGCTCTGCCCCAGGCTCTCCATCCCAAGGAGCTGCTCAGGAGAGCAACGGGTATTTACATTATTTTCTCAATCCTTACTATGGTAGGACTAAAATAGGACAGCGTCCTGTATTTCCCCAAAGACAGGCTTAGTGACTGCTTATTATCTCAGCCAGTTAAGCAGTTAGAGTTCTTAATTGTTCTTAGCTAAAAAATAATCTTGCAAATTAGTCAAGTTAAACAGACTTTTTGAAAAGGAGCAGCGTTTTCCCTATCTCAGATCAAATGTGGTTTGGCTGAAGGCAACTACAGCTGATGTTTGTAGCCATAAATGCAAATGGGGAGTCTACCTCACACCCAGATTGCAAACTTTCCTGGCAAAGACATCTATTTCAGATATATTTCAGGTTTAAATCAGTAAACTAAGAAATTATGTCAAAAACCTCAGATGATTTGTCAGTCAGTAAAATTGTCATTGAAATGTAGCAGTACCTATATAGTATTTGCCCTCTTTGAATTCCACCTCCATGAAGTCTGGGTAGTGCTGGATATTTTCCATGACATCAGCTGTTCTAACCAGAGACTGAACGAAAAACAATGCTATTTTATCACTTTGACATTTCTCCTGCATTTTGCACAAGATTCTCCTGATGGGTCAGGAAATGCAAAATACTTGTCTCTTTTGGAGCAGTGGGGTATTTACTCTCCTTAGACATACAAGGCTCTAAAGCTGATTTACATCTAGAGAAAAAAAATCCTGTTTGAAAGGGAACAAGCGGTTGCTGAAAGGAAAAATTTCACAACTATTTAGTAATACTATCAAATGGAATATTGCAGATAATCAAAGTGTGTCTAAGAGCAAGGGGAGGAACTGCAAGGGAATAGAGCTCGGGATGTAGGCAAGGACATTCTTTAAGGACTGAGGGGATGAAAGATGCAAGACATATGTGAGACAGCTACCTGGTTCCTGGCCTCAAGGAAAAATTCTACCATTTATAGAGATGTTTTATATTTTTTGAGAACATGAAGTTATTGGTACTGAGGAAAGAAGAAACTCACAGCAATGAGAAATGTGGTTTTTCCTCTTTCATGAAACCTCCGCAATGCATCTGGACATGACACAATGTGTTTAACTTAATTTGCTTATAATTTGGCAAAGCAAATTAGATCCATTACCAGATTAGGAACCATACAGAAAATAAATGGTAGTTTGAGCTTCCAGCTGCAAACGAGACCTGCAAACAAGCAGAAATCAGTGGATGTACTTATGCTGGAAGAAACAGAAGGGAAACCTGGTAAAGTCACTGAGGATATTTGTGTCCTGCTCAGGATTTCCCTGGAGGGAAGATGAGCACGAGGAGGAAAGGTGTATTTATAACATGAAGTTTACAGGGCTCAGCACCCCTAAGCATCCCTGCAGGTCCCCTTCTCACCTTGCAGAAGAGCTGCCAAGTAGAAAAGAGGCGTTGTACACATGGACATCCCTCGCTGCCCAAGCTGGGCGGGCAGGCGGGGCTGGGGGGCCGTGGATGGGATGGGACGTGCTGCCGGGATGCTCACGTTGCACTTGGGGCTGCCCGACCCCACAGGGACTCCAGCTGTGCAGAGCATTTTCACTCTAACAGGCACTCTCCAAAACACTTACTGCAAAAGTTACTGTCTTTACGTTGTGTCCAACTATGCATTTGAACAGAAAAAGGAACATTTTTATTTTATCTCTTAATTTCTCAAACATGGAGAAAATCATGGGGTTTTCAGGCCTCCAGCGCTTATCCACCTAGGGGCTGCCAATTGTTGCTTCTAGAAGGCACACCAGCTAACAGCTGTATTAATCACATCTGCTGTGAGCAAAAAGGCACTTCAGGATTTATCATGCCAGCTTTTAGAAGTACAAAGACACAGAGGTCCTGAGGAAACCGCAAAGGCAGCTACTTGTTCCTGAATTTCACTCATTTCTCTGGCATCGTGAATGCTTAATGCCGGGGTGAGTTTTATTGCAGTGCATGAAAGCTAATAAAAATCTATATACACCACTGCGTTAAGAAATCAAGCTGTCCCTTGTGCACTGTGGATCGGCCTCTGGCCCAGACCATCTTGAATCCCTTCCTGAGCAGCAGAGAGGTGCAGCACGCTGTGGGATTAAGGTAGCCTTGTGTGCAGCCTGATGGCCTTCGTCCTCCCTAGACATGTTTTGTGCCAGCCGAGTACGTGTACACGCACATGCACATCCCCCCCTCCCCCGCCCAGGTTACAAAACCTCACCCATGAGGCTCATCCATTCACTCCCCTCACCAAGCCAGCACTTGATGCCCAGCAGTGACTCATTACCAGCATGCAACCATTATTTCACGACCATAAAGCTCACAGATAGGGACTTTATCGTGTAGCAGTAACAACTTGTTCAGAGATGCAGAATTGGCAAAATTAGGTTTAAAGCACCATCTTAATCTCCTCCCACATCCTTATGTCAGGAGGAGAGCAGGACCCCAGCTCCTCAGGAAGCCCTGGACAGTACAGATGACATCTCGCACACTAACTAGCTGTACAGATATCCCTCAGGTTTCCTCTAACCCTCGCTGCAAGGGGAAAGCACAGATCTGAAGCTTTTTGAGTTACAAAGGAGCAGGCTAGCTCAGAGAGAGTAGAGGATGGCTCGCAGCTGTGGTGGTGGAGCAGCAGACTCTTGACATTTCTGTTTTCTGTGCAAGTGATACGTAGTTGTAACACTTGCTGCTCACTGATGCTGACACTGAAGATGGAAAACTAAACACAAAACCTCACAGGACTCCATCCCGGTTCTGCATCACCTTCACACCCCTTCTGCCACCTTGCTCTCTGCTCTTGCAGCTGACTCTGCAGCAAGGACTAGCAGCCAGTCATCCTCCCCTCCCTGAATGTACACAAAAACCTTTGCAGAACTGGAACTGAAAGGCCACGGTATAAAATCCATTGCCCTTTGATTTCTGACTGACTTTATACTGTCATTCCCAGTACCTTAGTTCTGATTATTGTCAGCCTATTACAGCAAGGAGAAACTTGGACTTGGGTTCTCTTCACTTATTCTTATTTTTCTGCTTTCAACAGCCACAGGAATGAAAGAGTTTATTCCTCCAGAGGCCCTAGGTTCCTGCACATCTCTTTACATCTCCTGGTTAATTTTCGTAAGATTGCACAACAAATTTTTTTGGTCATATACACAGAAGGCTTCATACAAGTATTCAGCTGAAAAAAGGTATTGCTCTGTAAAGCTGTTTTCATGTGCATTGTCATCCCCAAGAAAAGGTTTACCATCAGGCTCTGTTTTGCATGCCATGCAAACTTCTTACATGAGAGCTATGATGAGGAGCAGAAGATAAGATTATCTTAAAATTCTTTGCCTTCCCCCTATCTAATTAAATACGCAGCAGAGTTCTGTCTTTGTTCCTAGACGAGATAAACAAGCACTCCTGGATGGGGTTGTGGCTCATGAAATTCTGAGTCAGGAAATCTTCCTCCACGAACTGTGTATTCTCTAGCAACGCGAATGAACACAGTAAGAGCATTGAATTGCCCTGAAATGTCTCACTTACCTGCAGACTCCCAGCCCAAGAGCCCATCCCTCCTCTTCAGGGTCTCCAGGGAGCAGCACTCCCAGGGCTTCAGTTCTCTCCAGGAGGCGAATCACATCCTGACCATATCAGGAAATCGTCTACCCTAAGGATATTCAAATGCAAATCTGAAGAAACTAAAAGCTCCTTAACTATTTCTCACCATGGCCAAATCAAATCAAGGGAACAGTGGCAGCATCTTACAGCAAAAACAGAGTCAGAAGGTTTGTTAAGAGCTCTGAAAACAAGCACCAGCATGAGGCTTTAATCACTTCGGGACACTCAGATTCATTTTTTGATAATCTTGAGGGTTATGAATAAAACCAGGCATCTGCAAAGAGAGTGGTGACAACAAAGGAATCCCTCCCCGCTTTGTGTTAAACTTCAGTTTTGCTTTAAAAAAAATGAAATCAGGATTACTCTATCCAGCTACTGAAAGGTCCTGCATTTTCTGACAGTATTATCCCTATTCTTCCAAGCATGATAGTATCAATACCATTTGAAAAATCTTGCCTAACAACTACAAATAAGACACTAAGCCTCATTACTTAAAAAAAACCAACAACCCCCAAATCAAAAAAAACCCCAACCAATCCCACAAACTCTAGTAAATCTTGCCTAATTTATACCACATGAGCCTTTTGGCATCAGTCTCTGAATAGGGAAAGGTAATCGGTGTAACAGAGTTGGTATTTTCTGCGAAGTCATTTCCCCCAGATGAAAAAGATCTGAGCTGTTCTCTATGACTGCCACTAACGCAAACACGAGCAGGATTTGGTCTGAGTGTATCAGGTCTGAGCAGAAGTGCTCAACATTGCAAGGATGAGGATCTCCAAATGATCCTTATCTAGGAAGATTCATCTTCTCTGCCATTAAGCACATTGATTCTTAAGGTAGTTAAACCCCAATTAACCGTTTTGCTGCTTAAGGTGTGTTCACCTCTGAGCAGTAGAGGAGCCCACTCCTACCTCTTCTGGTGGTAATGGAAATGCCTACAAAAAAGGGACACTGCTGTAGACAAGAGGACCTATAAGTCACACTTACTTCATTCCCTTCCACCAGCTCCAAGTTTTTAGCTAAGATGCAATAGAACATTAGCTGGACACAGTTATGGGTCATCTTAACAGGAGCCAGATTCAGTGGAGCTTGTGAGCTGGACCTAGACCCACTAAACTCTGCAAACAAATACTAAAAAGAAATATGAGATGGGTCTGACGTCCTTGGTACAAAGTGCAGGGTTTATAACAGATCGTGTCAGAAGACTTATGGGAACAAAATGAAAGTTAGTCCTGGCTCTGGCAAAGTCCCGGTATGACCTTTCCCAGGGTTTGGGATGATCATACAGAGGCAAAGAAATGGAATGTCACCTCCAGCGCAGGGTGACCGGACACACGCAGCAGTTGCCTACCGAAACGTGGCGTGGCTGCCCAGATCCAGCTTCATCACAGAGGAGCAGCCAGATGCCAGCAGCGAACATCCCAGGACACATGGGATATCCTCCAAAGTGTTCCGGGTGTTGTGATGGAACTGCAGCTGTTAGAACCAAGGAAATTAATGCATTGATGAGCTTTGCACCAGGCCACTGATTTCTGGAATAATGCACAATTGCATCATAGAGCAAAAATGTACAAGACGCTGAAAGAAAAACAAAACCATCAGCATCCTAACAACTTACATCTTGACTCAGAGGTTGGACAGCCATTTAACTTAAACCTTTTCCACACCTATTTCTCCAGCTGAGCCTGAGAAACATACTGACAAGGACACACTATTTCACTTGTCACTTAATGATTTTCTTTCCTGAGAAAAATGGCATTGTCTTCAAAAACAGCCACATTTAGAAATTTTTCAGTCCACTAGTCAATAGTTTAGGGAAAAAAGATACCTAATTTTAAAAGATTGAACAATTCTTTGTGGAAATGTCTTTTCCCCACACTTATTTTAATATAAGGATGACTTACATTTTTTTCAGCTCCTGCACAGAGGTCGTGTGCTATCAATCAGGCCAATAAATTGCTGAGATCATTAGCAGCCCCTGCACGGCGGGGTCAAATTTCCCCTTTTAGTGACTGGCTCAAAATGTACGTAATCAATACAGGAGAAAATGTATCCTGGGTAACACAGGGGGAGGCACTACCCTGGGGACAGTTTGTCCCAGCAATGCACATCACAGTAGTCCATAATAGAGCCAGGTGCCTCCTCAAACTAATGAGCTGTGTCTCACACATTCCTCTAAAGAGACCATAAAACTCTTTCAAACACTTCTGGGTGAGACACAGCCTATCTGTAGGGTGAAATTTACTCCCAGCAGCTTTTATGTGACCAAAGGGACCATCAGGGAAACGCATGTCCTAAAAGATGCACAGTCTCCCAAGTGCAGCATGGAGGGGGCAGGAGGGTGAAACTCTCTCACACAGCGCTTTGCATAGTGGTCCAGGAGCTTTGGTGAAACGGTGTTGTTTTGGTGCTTTCTTCAAACCACTGGCTACATCTGCCTGCACTCAGTGAATGGTTCATGCATGCTGCTGTAGGGCTTAGGCTTGGGCTGTCAGCTCCTCTGCTCCTTGCTTGTACAGCGCCCTGCACAAGGGAGTCCCAGGCAGTTACTGGCATTCCTACGTAGTATGGTAAAAAAATCAAGAGGAGGAAAAATAGAGACATATCTTGAGAAGATATGTATTATTATTCTTGAGAAAATATTACAAGGGGGGCAGGAGCTGCAAGATAAAACAAAATACATCCTACATAAATAGGACTACTTCTTCAACAATAAGACCAAGCTGTCCTGCATTTTCTGGACTGTGAATGTCATGGAAATGCATAAACAAAGCCATAGCAAGGAGCTGTCTTACTGAAAGAGGAATTTGTTCAAGAATAGAGCTTATCATACATATATGACATTTTTCCAGTGGGCTACCCACATTAGGTGAGCAGCTCCCACTTGCTTAGACTTCAGTAAAACATCTCTCACAGGTACAAATACTATGCTGGGAGAACTGGAGATTCTTTAAAAACAGACAAGTTAAAGAAGGAAGTAGCTAAAGTGGGGATGGTGTCACCAAGTTCACACAGAGGTTGGTGAGATCATCTGGGAAAACTGGATGACCTCAAGGCCTTGTGTTGTAGAAATGGGACAAAGCAAACACAGAGCAAGATCCACTCTTTGGGGCTAAAGATGAGGATTTCTGGCTGCATTTGTTTAACTTGGGGTGACTCCAGGCTGCCAAGTGGATGTTGCCATGGAAAAAGCAGGTGAACTTCTAAGATGTACAGGCAAAGTCATTCCAGTGGAAAGAAAATGATTTTAGTATCTTCAGATGACATGTCTGGAATAGCCTGCGCTGCTCTGGTTACTCTAAGATATTTACTCAAGAAGAAAAGGAAGAAAGCAAGGAAATGAGAGGAATGTGTCTTCTTCTTGGCTAACAAATTACAAATGGAGAGTTATGATGGTAGATCTCTCTCTGAGAAACTCAGTGCCAGAGAAGAAGACCAGTTAGGTAGTCTAAATCACAGCACTGATACCTGACAAGGGCTATAAGCTGCTCATGATGGATGCTGAGGGCTGCACCTTTCCTGAAGCTGTTCCTTGCGCCTTCCAGCAAAGGGGCAGGGGCTCTCTCCATCCTCACAGGAGTTAATGAAGCACACATGGTAGCATGAACAGCCAGGCCACACAGCTCACCAGGCTCCTGCAGTGCTGCTGGACTGGTTTAATTTTGGGCCATAACTGCACAGCTATTAGTGTTTACAAAACAAGAATCCAGGGAAGGAAAATTACACACTGGGGAAATAATAAAAAGCAGTGTAATCAGATGTGAGAGGGAGATCGTTTCATTACCTGAACCCGGCCTCGTTATTTACCTTTTCATTGGCAAGAGCTGATAAATGCAGGCTAATGAATCTAGCACTCCAGACGAGCGGGAGGAGTGCCGGCTCGGTGCTGCCGCATGCTAAGCAGGACCAGCAAATCCAACTTGCAGCTCAAAGTCCAAAAGGTAAAATATGAACTCATCCATTGCAGCACTGCAGTGAGGTGAGAGAGGGGTTTTACCCACTGCTGCTTTGGTCTTACAGAGTAACCCTGGCTGTGGGAACTCCATGGCTCCTGTCTGGCCCAGAGCAGTGAACTGAACTCCAAACACCCCACGAATAACACGGGATCTGCCACACGGTCTGCATACAGTCTGCAAGGGCCAGTGTTGGCTCTTTAGGGAAAGCCATTCAGGACCAGCAATATCAGCTGGAGACTTCCCAGACTGTCCTGACAGTTAAATATCATCCTGGGCCTTGTCACGACACAAGGAAGACATGAACAGAGAAAGAGTCAATAACATCAACATGGAAAAACAAAATAGCAGGACCTTTGCCCACTTCTGTCGCAATTTTGTGTCAACACAGTTGCCCATTGGCTACTGTGGCCATTCCTCCCTTTGAAAAAAACGGGCAACAACAAATACACCATTCACTGTACACAATTGTCAAAAAAAAGCGAACAAGCAATGCTGAAGAAACTTAGAAAAAGGGAGTAAACCTCTTTAACAGAAATGAGTTCTCAGAGTTGCAAAGACTACTTCTGTCTTTTCTATACTTTCTGCATACCTCACAAGCAGTGTGGTCCCCAGATTTCATGTGAAGAACCAGAACACTTGGCAAGGCTTCTCTGGAAGGACCTTAGACACTAACAGCCAACATAAGATGAAAACCTATTCGGAGAGGAACACGCATATGCTGACATTAGAGGGAAATGCTGCCCTCATCTGTCTTCTAGTGACAGCTCTATTTTCCTGGTGCCGAAACCATTCATCACTTCCAGTATGAAAAGGTGACTCTATGGCCGCAGCCAGCTCTGAAGTCTGTGCCTGGACCTCTGTTTGCACTGGAGCCATTAAGCAATGCTTGTTGTTGGTAACTGGAGTCAATGCAACCATGTTGCTGCAGCGGAATTTAAATGTAGAAATAACTTGATGCTTTGTACTGAATAAGTAGATAGTGTCTTGACCCAAAAGAAGAAAATGGCTTATACATTCTTTATAAAACTGAAACCAATCAAAGAGAAAAAATCATCCCCAGTGACGAGTGGGAGTACTGAGAGACAGCACTGGGGTTCTGCAAGAGCTGAGCAACCCCTGCTCCTGCAGCCGCTTGCACACTAGTGCACCGGGCAGCGGTTTGGGGGTCTGGGCACCTGCAGCCCAGTCTGTTGCAGAAAGCCACAGAGAACAAGGCTGGTTTGCCTCTTTCATCCACACTGGTAAAAATCCAGCCCGTACACACATACACACAGAGTGGAGGCACATTTCAAGCACCATCTGGCCCTCAGGAAGGTGAAGTGAAGGAGAAATTGAACACATATTCATATTTCATAAAAGTATAATCTTTGAAGTTGGAAAATTACATCTAGTAGATGAAGTATATAGCACTAGCCAGTTCTGTATGTGTTTGGGGTGCAGGAGGAGCATCTATTAAACCTCTGTGAGATAATGCCGCTGGCCAGCCAAGGTCCTCAGAAAGTACTCTGGCTGATGAAAGTGCAGATCACAGCACATATCTGCTAGCATTTCAGAGCTCTGGAGTAACACGGCTCCCAGAGCAGATGGAGCTGCTTCTTTATCCAGGCCTGTGTCTTTTAGTTCTTTTAATGAAGTTAGCCCTGCTGAAACTCCAAGAGAGGAGTGGGAAAGTCTGATTCTGCTGGTTCACAGTTTACTGATATTTCTCCTTGCTTGTGCCTTTCCCCCTATACTCCCACTCTTTTTGATTTTATTTTGTAAATCCTTGATTTATAATGATAATCTACATCTCAAAAATTGAATGTACAGTTGTTTGGCATCTTAATGCCTGGAGCATCGTCCTAGCACAAGCAGACAGGTCTTGTTTGATGGCACCAGACTGACTCTCTGGAGACTCAGGGCAGGGGTTTATGATCAGCCCCAGGGCTTGGATTCCAGCTGCACGATTTCAGGTCTCCCTCAGCAGTGTGGTCAGCTCTCACCCAGACAAAGCCTGGAGACAGCCACGGGCACCGCACAGCCACAAGCTTTATCCGGCCTGGCAACCAGGTGATGGGAACAAGGTTGGATGCTGCCTGCCCCCTGAGCTCCACCCTGTAACATCCAGGCTCTTGTGTCCCCATCCAAGGGGAGCAGGCTGGCCAAAGCTTGCCAGAAACATTTTGACCCACGCAGAAATGCTCATTGAAGAGAGAAACTCAGATTATTTCTATATCTAATTGCTATTTAGTTTCCTAGATTAAAAACTTACCAAAACAATCCTCCCAAATTGATTTTCACAGGAACACCAATCCCAAATGATCAGTCCCAAGATTCCAGAGGAAGAAGTACACTCAGGACTGCCCAGCCTCAGACTCTCCAGCTGGATCCAGGATCCCTTCAGCGACTTACCCTCCCTCTTGCTTCTCCCAGGTCATCAACTCCAGAGCTTGGCTGATGCCTCAGCAACCTAAATCTCTCATTACAACCTTTCTGCCTGGCACTTTAGTTTTATCTGTCATTTCACAGCCCAGTAGCTCTATCAGAACAGCTGGAATACAGCACATTCTTCTCATTATTTTAGTCTTTGTTAACCAATGTTATTCACAGTATTCTACATATTTCTAGATATTCCCTTAAGCAGGGGAAGGGGGGATCAACAGCTGCATCAAATACACCGCTATATTACTCCTTCCCCCATTGCTGTTTACCTTCCCAGTCTGTCCCGTACATCTGACCAGTGTTTGATCCTTTTGGTTCTTACTTGGTGTTTGCTTACTTGGTTCTTCTATTGCTTTCAAAGTCCTTGAACAATACTCAGCAAAGTAATACTAAGAACTAAAATTCCTGGTGGTCATTTGCTCAAGTTTAATCATTGTTATGGGTTTGCGTGACAAGGTTTTGGTAGTGGGGAGGCTGTAGGGGTGGCTTCTGTGAGAAGCTGTGAGAAGCTTCCCCCATGTCTGGTAGAGCCAGTGCCAGCTGGCTCTAAGACAGACCTGCTGCTGGCCAAGGCCAAGCCAATCAGTGACGGTGGTAGCGCCTCTGTGATAACATATTTAAGAAGGGGAAAAACCTGCAGGAGAAACAGCAGTTGAGAGAGAGCAAGTGAGACTATGTGAGAGAAACAATCCTGCAGACCCCAAGGTCAGTGAAGAAGGAGGCGGAGGAGGTACTCCAGGCGCCAGAGCAGAGATTTTTTTTCCCCTGCAGCGCGTGATGAAGACCTTGGTGAGGAAGGCTGTCCATCTGCAGTCCATGGAGGTCTACAGAGGGGTAGATGGCCACCTGCAGCCCACAGAAGGCCCCACGCCGGAGCAGGGGGATGCCTGAAGAAGGCTGTGACCCTGTGGGGAGCCCACGCTGGAGCAGACTCCTGCCAGGACCTGTGGACCTGTGGAGAGAGAAGCCCACGCTGGAGCAGCTTTGCTGACAGGACTTGTGACCCTGTGGAGGACCTGTGGTGGAGCAGCCTGTTCCTGGAGGACTGCACACCATGAGAAGGACCCATGCTGGAGCAGTTCATGAAGAGCTGCAGCTGATGGGAAGGACTCACATTGGAGAAGTTCGTGGAGAACTGTCTCCTGTGAGAGGGACCTCACGCTGGAGCAGGGGCAGAGTGTGAGGAGTCCTCCCCCTGAGGAGGAAGGAGCAGCAGA